>Ga0209610_1000641_pt1 | contig 18407 bp, 9 predicted proteins | sample LakKivw275mmetaG_FD_184137 | JGI IMG/M metagenome (GOLD analysis project Ga0209610, IMG submission 184137) | Anoxic lake water microbial communities from Lake Kivu, Rwanda to study Microbial Dark Matter (Phase II) - Lake Kivu water 275m metaG... | ecosystem: Environmental > Aquatic > Freshwater >...
ATAGGTTACTTATTTCTATAAAGATCGCCCGTAATATGGCGCACCTTTTTTATCCATATCAACCCGGATGATCCGGATTTTGGGAGCTCCGCCGGCGGTTTCATTATCAATCAACCGTACGACATACATAAAATTGCCGCTACCCCAGGTCATGTGCGTCGCCGGTGGAAACAAAATACTGCCGTAAAAAACTTCCGGAACCTTGGACGGCATGTTCAATTTGATAAGTGCATTGCCGCCGGTATAGTTCGGCGTAGCATCGTAGGATTCCTTGCCTCCGATGTAGAGGTTGCCGTCCTCGTCAAGCGTGAAGGAAGTCAGGGCGCCCGTCGCGTAGGCACAGGTTTTCCAGTTGAGCACTTCTTCGCGCCAGCCCAGACTATCAGCTACGATTTGACTGCGCCAGATGCCCTCTTTGGCTATCGACGCATCTGTTCCGGTATAGGTTCCGCTGACATACACGTAACCATTAAACACCCGTACACAGGTCAAGGTAAAGCCCTTGTAGGCTTTGGTCGTGTAGTGGGTTTTGGGCGTGCCGGTGGAATTAACACAGTACACGGAGTCCTTGCCGACACCGTAAACATCACCATTGACATTGAAATCAATATCGTAAACATTGCCGCCGCATTGGATGAAATTGGTCTTGCCCGCCCCGGCTGAGGCGACCGTGTAAATGTAGCGGTTGTTTCTCACGAAAAATACCTTGCCCTGCGGTCCGACTTTCAGTCCGGTGATAATCGAAACCGCGGTTCCGCCGGACCATTGTTCTGTTTTTACGGTATCGCCGACCAGGTAGATTTTCCAAATCGCCATGTTGGCTTCCGAAGCGACGTAAATTACTTCGTTATTGTCGCAATCAATAGCATGGGGTTTGCGACTGACACTGAAATCCCCGTATTCGATGGCCGCTTTTTCCAGACGATAGGGGTGGTAACTGCCATCTGGCTTCTTGTAATCGCCGAACAAATAAGCACCCTGTACGGCGACTTTGATCTTGACCGAATCAATGGCATTCTGCGACGCAACGGAAATCAAAACCGGAGCCTGAACCTTGAGTCGGGTAGCCGAGGCTTCCAGTACCGTAGCGCGCTTATCATTAAAGAAAACCAGGTTTTCAGTCGGCAGGCTGGAAAAATTCTGCCCTGTAATTTCGATAATTCCCACCCCTTCGAACGAAGTATCCGGGGGAGTGACCGCCGTAATTACCGGCGTCGGACTGCCGGGGTCGTTTTCCTTCCAGACTGCTGGCGGATAATCATTTTCACACCCGCTGATCGCCACCAGAGCCGCAACGGTAATAAGGATGATCAGTAAATTTCTCTTCATCTTACAACTCCTATTGAAATTTTAATTATTTTCCCGTGATTTGGCAACATAAATATCATTTACTTTAAAAACCAAAGTGCAGGGTAAACATCTGCACATTATCAAATACCCCAAACGGCACATACGCGTAATCTATCCCCAGGCCATACTTCTGCAGGCCTCCGCCAATCGTCACATGCGCCTCATCGCTCACCAGCATGTAACCCAACCGCATATATAACATCCGCTGATACTGATACTCCAAACCCAAATTCAACTGCTCCGGATAATCCCGCGGATGCAACGCCTCCACACTCAGCATTAAACCCATCCCCGCCGGTCGTCCCGTCCACAAATCCAGCAAATCCAGCGACGCCCCAATCTTGAACGTCAACGGCAACTCAAAATTCTCCTGCTCGTACTTGATCTCCCGACTGAAATTGTTCACGCTCATCCCAAACGCCAAACTCTTCCAGCCCGTCCGGTAAATCGTCCCAAAATCATACGCCGTCGTCACCGCCCGATTCTCCCGTACCTTCAGGCTGTCTCCACCCTCCCCCGTCAATATCAAACTGTGTCCCAACTGCTGACCCGTCACCTTCACCTGGCCACCAACCGCAAACTTGTTCGTCAGCGACTTCGCATAGCCCACACCCGCCGCAAACGCCGTCGGCGTCAGGATGTCCGTGTCAATGTAGCCCTGGCTGTTGCCCCATACCATCGTACCCTGCACTTCGCCGTAATCCACGCTCAACAGCGAGAGGCCCAATACGCCATACCGGCCCCCATATGGACTCACCGACAACCCTAAACTGTTGTACTTGATGCCGTCAATCCACTGGTTCTGGCCCAAAGTCAGATCGATCAACTGCCCCTGACGCGCCATCCCCGCCGGATTGTACTGCAAGGCCGCCGAACCTATTTCCACCGTCGTCAGCGCGTTGGCCATGGCACTGCCCCGCGCATTACTCCCCACGCTCAGAAACTGAAAACCCGTCTGCGCCAACTTCACGTCTCCACCATACACCAAACCAGCGCCTACCAACAGCAGAATCAATCCCATTATGTATATTCTTCTGTTTATCATCTTCACTTGCATCGTCTCACCTCACCACCAGTATCTTGCGCGTCGTGCTCTCGCCTTTCTTCCAGATCAACTCGTTGGTATTCATATCCCGAATATCCTCGGTCACCTCGATATAGGCGATGTAAATCCCGCTCACGACTACCTGGCGGGACGAAGTGGTCAGTTTCCAGGCTTCGTCACCGGAGCCATTGGTATGATCAATTTTCTGAATCAGGTCACCGCGCTCGGTATAGATCTTGATAACGCACTGACCGGGTATATTATAAAACATGATTTTGTCGCGTTCTTTGGGGAATTGCAGCTCCTGGGCTTTGATATTGTATGGATTGGGCACTACGCGGACGTTTTTGAAACTCACGCCCTGCATGCGGCGCAGGTAAGCCGGCTCGGTGGTTCGCGTGTAAAAGCGTCCGCTTTCGAGCTGCCCGGCTGGATTGTACTTGCCATCGGCATTATTCGAGCCGTCGTTGAATGCAACGAGATAATAGTAGTAAGAAAAACCTCTGACTGCCGAAACATCGTTGTATTCGTAAGTATCCTTGGGCAGGTCGGTGAGGCGCGCAAAAACCGTATCGGAACGACCTACCGCCCGATAAATCCGGTATCCGGCGAAATCGGACTGCGCTTCGGAGGGACTCGGACCCCAGGTCAGCTTAATGCGGTCACCGCCCGATTCCACATTGAAAAACAAGGGCGGCAAAGGTGGCTGGGGTATGCCCAACTGGCTGTCCCAGTTGCGTTTGGCCCGGCTAAAAGTCAGCAGGAGTGAATCCATGCCGGTATAGAACCAGGAATTTTTATAACGATCGGCAGATTTATCGCTGTACTTGATGGACTGGGTTGATTTATCGGGAAAAACGACCGAATAACTGCCGTTGGGATCGTCTTTGGCTTTTTTCCAGGCCCGGCCAACTTGTTCGCATACAGGGCGGCTGAGACCGTTAACTGCTTCGGCTTCCACAATAGTCACGCTCTGGCCGGGTGCCAGGTCCCATGGTCCGTAGCAAATCCATTGGTTTGTGCCACCGCCGTCGCCGTGGATCATATAGTTGATGCGCTGGTCCAAAATATCACCGTTGGTGTAATTCTCCCACATGCGCCCGTTGTGGTCACCGGTCCCGATCACGGAAGTCTTGCCCATGCCGTTGCCATAGGCGACTCCGGACAGCATGTCCCAGATCTGCCCCATTTTCGTCATGTCGCCCAACGACAGATCATTCAAACCCGGATAGGTGTCGCCGGCATGCCAGCCCAAAACCGCCGGCTGAACCGGATTGTCGCTTTTATCGGTGGCACTTTTATCTACATGCAGGATCGCCGTGCCGACGAACTGCGGGGACGCCAGACGACCGTCCTTGACTGTGCCGCTTAATCCTGGTCCGCCGATATTATCATAGGTGGTCACTCTTTCCGACTGACCAAACCAGCTCAGCGCACAACGAATCCAGTTGACGGGGCCGCTGGCTTCGGTCAATTGGTCAGTGACGTGATTGGGATAATCTTCACCGCGCACGGTTACCCAGGAAAATTTGCCCCAGGTCTGTTGACCGTCATTCAGTTCCGCCCCTTCCCGACCGCACTGGTAGCGGGTACCCCAGCCGACCCGGAAATCGCGCACCGTATCGTTCAATACCTGTACCGGGGCATAGTCGGTGTAGCCGGTATTCGTGTAGGTGAATTCCTTGATGATATAGTTATCGTGGTAAGGCTGGCTGAACACCGACACTTTCTGGGTGATAGTGATGCCTGCCGCGGTGTTGACGACGTTCACAATGATACGATCAGGAATCTGATTGGGATTGATGGAATCCACATCGGAAGAGAAAGCCGCCACTAAATTGTTGCCATCCACGAAAATCGCCGGGGCTTCAAACTTGGCATATTGTTTTAGGGAAACCGGGTACAGCGCGGCGCGCGCCCAGGCGGCGACGATGGACATCGCCCAGGTGTCGAAATGTTCCCCCTTGGCATTGGTGAAATCCTTGCAGGCAATCCAGTAGCGTTTGATCACCGAATTATCCTGTTTCAGATAGTCCGCCGGCCAGCGCAAGCCCTCGTACCAGATGTTATTCCAGGCGCGTTCCGAGCCATAGGCGCTGATCTGGCTCTGGAGCGAACCAATCCGGAAATAACGTTTATCATTTTCGTCCACTTCGGCGGAAACGATTTTGATCACCAGACTGATCAGGATGGCAACTTTGAAAAATGTCTTATTCATAGGCGGTATTCCATACTCACTAAAAATTAATTTTCAGACCGAACTGGATTTCACGCGGATACAGGAAAGTAAAAGAGGTGTTGTTCGGCATATCAATATAGGCTTTCTTGTCCAAGATTTCCTTCTGCACCCAGCTTTTACTTCTTTCGACCCATTGTCCGCCGACGTATTGCATGTATTTACGCGCAGTCAGATCGTAATAAAGTACCCGTGTGTCGGGACTGGTCAGGACTGTAACATCGTAAGTGTCCTGCATCGGAACGAAGTCAACTCCATTTTTCCGATATTCGCCGATGCGATCCTGACCGTGTTGGGATTCCTTTTCCCAATCGAGATGCAGGGACTCCATATAGTCGAGATAGTCGCGGTTGTTGACAAAACCAGCATAACTCAGGTATTTGAAATTGAACAGGTTGGTGAACTGCAAATAGGCTAAGATGCTGAACCGTTTGAAAGTGAAATTTTTCGTCAGGCGCGTATCGAAATTCCAGGTGTCTTTCCACTGCACATTGTTGATCAAACCGGGAATATTAGTCGGATTATAAGTCGCATACTCGCCCTGAGTCCAGCGCGCTAAAACATTCAGGTTCCAACCTCCGACCGGATAAACGCCCATCAGGCTCGGGCCAAAATTCATGGGCGTATGAAAATCGAGACTGGCGCGGGCATACGGTTGCGGTTTTGGTTTGTCCTGAGCGGGGTTGTCCATCAGATAAGTTCTCTGCGAGCTGGGATCCTGATAATAGCGCTGGATGCCAAAGTAACCGGTGGAAGTGACCATATAGGTATAATTGACAAATCCGGAAAACCAGGTCCCCGTCTTTTTATCGAGGGTGATTTCAAAACCCCGAATATCCTGGTAGTTGTTGTTCGAGGCTTTGTTGTACTGCACCGAACTGTTGATGTTTTGGTAATAAATCCAGCCGATCTGATCGGTGATGTCTTTGTAGTAAGCCGTGACGTTGAGTAAAATCTGGTTGAACAAATTATGCGAGTAGCCCAGTTCGTAGGAAACCGTCTTCTCCAAATTGAGGTCGGGATTACCGATCGAGGTCACCAGACCGTTATATTCTCTCTGAAGACGGAAACGATAGGTCGAAGCCGGCTCCGAACGATAATGGCCGTAATTAAAAAAGAGTTTGGAGTTATCGGTAATCGGATGCGAAACACCCAAGCGCGGGCTGAGCGTCACTTTGGTTTTTGATTTGGCCGTCTTGACCTCATCTTCGAGACGCGAACCATATCCCGAACGATAATAGGTGTCATAGGTACTCAGCTGAAAAACATCAGAGTTCGAGTTCAAAATATCCAAATGCAGACCGAGGTTGCCGATGAAGCCTTCATAGTCCAATTTATCAGAAACGTAAGCCCCGAGATGATACGGTTTTACCGTATAGACCTGTGATCGCTCCCAGGTTGACATACCCCAGTTTTCGGTGGTGGATTTGATATCCAATTTATTAAAAATGAAATTTACCCCGGCTTTGATCTCGTTGGATTTGTTGAGCTGACTGGTGAAATCGAACCGGAAATTATGTGTGGATATTTCGCTGGAATCGCGTCCCAAGTTCATCCAACCACCGTAGCGCAATCCCTCGAGCGAGGAAACACCATAACCCCAATAACCGTAAGGCGATTCATCAACCAGATAACCGTCTACGATTTCGTATCGATCGGTCGTGTCACGGATTTCCATCTGGTAGGCGTTGTAACGGTCAAGTGTGTAGGAATACGCCGTTTCAAAAAAGGTGCGCGGACTGATCACATGGTTAATTTTTATGCCGATAACGTTATCGTAAATATCGCAGGGACTAAGCGCACCCGGAACATAGAGCAATTCCTTGCGGCTACTGGTCAGGCTGGCGATGGTATAATCCGAGCGTAAAATGTCACCCGTGGGAGTGGTTGTCCATTCGTACTGGGTTGCGGAGCCGCGTTTGCTGTGCAAACCAAACAGCGTCATCACGGTCTTCGGCGTCAGATCAGCGGTGATTTTGCCCTGAAAGACCTCTTCCCGATAGGCATCCTGGGAAAGAGGTACGATCAGCATTTCCTGCAATTTGCGATAGGCGAAATAGAATCGGGGTTTGATCGGATTAGTCTGCAGTAGCGGTACCGGCCCGCTGAAAGCCGCATCAAAAATGTAATCCGGTTTCTTGATGTCACCCTGCCGGCGGTGTTGCCATTCATACAGTCTGACCAGGGCTTCCGGAGACAGGTCATTTTTAGGGTCCGAATCCCGCAGATAGGCATTCGACAGTGAATTCCAGCCTTCAAAGGTCGGATATTGCTTCCGCGTCCAGGCATCCCAGCTGCCAGCGGAAGTGCCCACATAACAGACGTCCGGATCATAGTAGACACGGTTGAAATACGAATTGCGATCATAGGGCGAGATTCCGAAGTGTTTGGGAGCGGCGGGTTTGTAATTCATGGCCAGTGTGCCGCTGTACTTCATCTTGCCTTCTTCGGTAGTCACGTTGATCACGCCGGAACGTACATTCCCGTATTCCGCCATGAAACCGCCGGTCTGCACCTGCACTTCCTTGACCGTCGCCAGACTGACGGTCTTGATGGGATTATTGGAGCGAGCGTCGCTTAGTAAAAATCCATCGACAATCAGCGCAGTCTGTCTTTCTGCGCCGCCCCGCACTTCAAATCCTTTGACACCCGCCTGCAAACCAACTACCTGCGTCAGTTCACCCACCGGCAGGGTCGCGATTTGCTCCGCTTCGATATTCAACTGGCTATGGGAAATATCTTTGACGACGACCGGACGTTTGGCGACCACGACGACTTCATCCATACCCAGGGCTTCCGTATTCAACTGGGCGTTGATGGTGGTCGTGATATTCATAACTACCACGACATCGCGGACAATCACCGATTTGTAACCGATCATCATGAATTTTAAGATGTATTTTCCGGGAGGAATATTCAACAGGATATAATTACCATCCAGATCGGCCGCCGCTCCCAGTGTAGTACCTTCAATCAGCACGTTGGCACCGGCAAGCGGCACTCCGCTCTGGGCATCAGTCACAATTCCCGCAATTTTTCCGGTCACTGCTCCTGATACCAGCACCGAGCTTAGCAAAACCAGCAAAGCTGTTTTTAATATTCCGAAAGGTCTCATCGCAAACTCCAAACTTTAAAAACCAAAGTGCAGGGTAAACATCTGCACATTATCAAATACCCCAAACGGCACATACGCGTAATCTATCCCCAGGCCATACTTCTGCAGGCCTCCGCCAATCGTCACATGCGCCTCATCGCTCACCAGCATGTAACCCAACCGCATATATAACATCCGCTGATACTGATACTCCAAACCCAAATTCAACTGCTCCGGATAATCCCGCGGATGCAACGCCTCCACACTCAGCATTAAACCCATCCCCGCCGGTCGTCCCGTCCACAAATCCAGCAAATCCAGCGACGCCCCAATCTTGAACGTCAACGGCAACTCAAAATTCTCCTGCTCGTACTTGATCTCCCGACTGAAATTGTTCACGCTCATCCCAAACGCCAAACTCTTCCAGCCCGTCCGGTAAATCGTCCCAAAATCATACGCCGTCGTCACCGCCCGATTCTCCCGTACCTTCAGGCTGTCTCCACCCTCCCCCGTCAATATCAAACTGTGTCCCAACTGCTGACCCGTCACCTTCACCTGGCCACCAACCGCAAACTTGTTCGTCAGCGACTTCGCATAGCCCACACCCGCCGCAAACGCCGTCGGCGTCAGGATGTCCGTGTCAATGTAGCCCTGGCTGTTGCCCCATACCATCGTACCCTGCACTTCGCCGTAATCCACGCTCAACAGCGAGAGGCCCAATACGCCATACCGGCCCCCATATGGACTCACCGACAACCCTAAACTGTTGTACTTGATGCCGTCAATCCACTGGTTCTGGCCCAAAGTCAGATCGATCAACTGCCCCTGACGCGCCATCCCCGCCGGATTGTACTGCAAGGCCGCCGAACCTATTTCCACCGTCGTCAGCGCGTTGGCCATGGCACTGCCCCGCGCATTACTCCCCACGCTCAGAAACTGAAAACCCGTCTGCGCCAACTTCACGTCTCCACCATACACCAAACCAGCGCCTACCAACAGCAGAATCAATCCCATTATGTATATTCTTCTGTTTATCATCTTCACTTGCATCGTCTCACCTCACCACCAGTATCTTGCGCGTCGTGCTCTCGCCTTTCTTCCAGATCAACTCGTTGGTATTCATATCCCGAATATCCTCGGTCACCTCGATATAGGCGATGTAAATCCCGCTGGCAACGGTCTGACGCGACGAAGTCAGGGAATTCCAGGCATGATCTCCTGAACCGTTGGTATGCTTGAGAGTCTGGATGAGATCACCCCGTTCTGTATAAATTTTAATCACGCATTGTCCCGGAATGTTGTAGAACATGATCTTGTTCTGCTCGTCGGCAAATTGCATATTGCTGGCTTTGGCATTGAATGGATTGGGCACTACGCGAATATCTTTGAGCGCACGTCCCATTTGCCTTCTCAGGTAAGCCGGTTCAGTAGTCTTGGTATAAAAGCGGCTACTGTAAAGTGCGCCCGTCGGATTGGCGACGCCGGCGGAGTTATTGGTACCATCATTATATGCTAATAGGTAATAGTAATAGGCAAAACCGCGCACCGGTGTGACGTCATCGTAGGCGTAAATGCCTTTAGGACAGTTGAAAATTTCCTGGAAAATTGTATCGGGTTTGCCGATCGCGCGGAAGATCTTGTAGCCGACAAAACCGGCTTCGCTCTCGGACGGACTGGGCGACCAGGAAAGCGAAATACGATCACCTCCCGAATTGACCTCGAACTTGGGTGGCGGCAAGGGCGGCTGGGGGATTTGGTATTGCAGATCGTAACACCGTTTAGCCCGGCTGACCGTCAACAATATCGAGTCCATGCCCGTGTAAAACCATTTGTTCTTATACTCATCCTTGTTGTTGGTGGTGGTACCGTTGGGCAAGGTAAATGGTCCGGTATCAGCCGAATTCTTGTAGGCTCGGAGCCAGCGTCGCCCGATTTCCTCGCACTTAGTTCTGCTGATGCCATTGACTGCCTCGACTTCGACAATCTTGACGCTGTCGCCGGGTTGAAGGTCAAAAGGACCATAGCTGCACCAAATGCTCGTTCCACCTACATCATTGTGGATGGTAAAAGGCGATTTCTTATCTAAAATGTTGCCACCTGTATAAGTTTCCCAGAAGCGATCAGTGCCACCGTTACCGGCGGTCGGATAAGCGGTTCCCGTCAGAAAATCATAAAGACGGCGTTGTCCGACCGGATCCTGCTGCCCAAGTTGGTCGGAAATTCCGATTACCGCATCTGAAGCATGCCAACCCAACAAAAAGGGCTGATTAACATTATCGCTGTGATTCGTGGCCGACTGGTCAACATGCAGAATGCCGACTGCGACGAATTGCGGGGAGCCAAGACGACCATCATGATCAATGTCGGGCGCCCCGATATTATCCCAATCCGGACGACGGTCGGATTGTCCGCCCCAGGTTATCCCACAGCGTAACCAGTCAACCAACCCATTGGTCTCTGTTAGTGACTGGCTGGCGTATTGCGCGTAATTTTCACCGCGCTTGGTCACCCAGCTGAATTTTCCCCAGGATTGCTGGTTATCATAAAAAGCCGCGCCTTCCCGGCAGGTACTGTATCGCGTACTCCAGCCAAAACGCACCCCGAGGAGCGGAGCGTTAAGTTCCCGCGCATCGTCATAGTCCGTATTACCGGTATTGGTAAACGTGTATTCCTTGATGAAATAATTGTCATGATACTGCTGACTGAAAACATGCACCTTGCGACGCACGGTCAAACCGATCGCCGTGTTGACGACATTATTGATGATTCGGTCAGGGATAATGGTTTCATCCACCCGGTCTATATCCCCGGCATAGGGTGAGGTTATATCAATCCCATCTACGAATACCTTCGGTGGGGCGAAGCGGGTAATCTGTTCGTGGACAACCGGAAAAACTGAGGAACTGACCGTCGCTTCATCGAAATAAACCCCGTATTTTTCCCAGTTTGATCCTTTCTGGTCAGTGAAATTCTGACAGGCAACCCAGGTTCTTTCAATCACTGCGTTGTCCTGATACGGATAATCCGCCGGCCATTTTACTCCGACGTACTCAGTCCCGGTGAAAGCCCTTTCAAAACCACAGGCGGTGAATTGACTCTGCAGGGAACCGATCCGCACCCGTCTTTCCATTCCTCCCGGTACCTGGGCGACTACGGTAGTCCCGATTAACAGGAGCAGGCCGCAGTATCGAGAATATTTATTAGAGTAACTCACCATATTCCTCAGAATCACTAAAAACTCATACGCAAACCAAATTGGACGTTCCGCGGATTCAGGAAAGTCAATTCAGTGATATTTGGCATATCAATATAGGACTTGTCTTTTTTGCGCTTGTCGTTGCGGGCTTTGATCGCAGGATCGTTGTTTGGATTGGGTTCGAGTGGATCGTATGCAACACTCGCCGGACGGTACATGCCAAGCCGATCGTGGCCATGTTCAACACCTTCCTCCCAATCGAAATTCAATGACTCCAAATAAGCACGACGATCGAATTCATCGGCGAACCCGGCTTCGCTCATATATTTGTAATTAAGGAGATTGGAGACATCCGCATAAGCCTGTACTGCCACCGCTTTGATCCGGAAAGTTTTCCCAATGCGGAGGTTGACGGTGTGCCAATCGAGCCACTGCACGTCATCAACGACGCCGGGCAGTTTTTGCGGATTGAAGGTTTCATAGCTCCCGGAACGCCAGTTGGCTAACACGGTGAGCCGCCAGCCGCCCAGTGGGTTTTGATTCATGATGCGCGGTCCGAATTCATCGGGTGAATGAAAATCCAAATTGACGCGGGCATACGGTACAGGGTGCCGCCTGGTTACCGTCGGATTCAATCGCAAATAATCGCGTTGCAATTGTGGATCCTCATTATATTCGAGATAGCCAAAGTAACCGGATTTGCGGACATCGTAGGTGTAATTGATCATTCCCGACAGCCATCGCCCGACGTGTTTGGTCATGGTCACTTCAAAACCCCGGATATCAGCATAATTATTGTTGGAGGCCTTATAGTAGCGCACATTATTCAGACCGCGGTATAAAATCCAGCCGGGTTGCATCGTAACGTCTTTATAGTAGGCGGCAATTTTTAATAAGAGAACATTCAAAATCCCCTGTTCAAATCCGAGTTCATAGGCGACGGTTTTCTCCATATTCATTTCGGGATCGCCGATATAAGTCACCTGATGATTGCTCTCGCGCTGAATTCGGAAACGATAGGAAGAATTGGGTTCGGAGCGAAAATGACCGTAGTTGAAATAGAGTTTGGAATTATCGGTAATGGGATGGGAAATCCCTAAACGTGGGCTCAGGGTCAAGATCGCCTTCGAATCGCGGGCAGGCGCCTCGGTTTCGAGTTTATCTCCTGAAATTGCCGAATAATATTTGTCGTATTCGTCAATCAGAAAATATTTGGAATTGCCATCCGAGAAATCTAATCGCAGACCAAGATTGGCGATAAAGCCCTCATAATCGAGTTGGTCCTGTACATAAAAACCCAGACGTACGGGATAGACCCGATAGACCATGTCGCGGGTCCAGCTGGGCATTGCGGGACTATAAGTTGAAGATTTCACGTCAAAATCATTATAGACGAATTCAAATCCGGCTTTGAAATGATTGCGGACATTCAATTGCTTTGTATAATCAAGGCCGAAAGTGGTGGTCCGGTTCTCAGTCGAATCCCGCCCTAAGTTCATCCAGCCGCCGAGGTGCATACTTCCCGGCCCGCTGGTACCATCAGCCGAATAGCCGAAAGGTGCTTCATCAACCCAATAGCCCGGTACAATCTCATAGCGGGTTGTATCGCGGTCGCGGATTTGGCGGACATTGTGCCGACTGGATTTATATTGCAGGCGTACCTCGTACAGACTGCGGGCGCTTAAAGTGTGCGTGAATTTGGCCCCAAAAATCTGATGGTAAATTGCACCCGGACTGAAATAACCCGGCATATATGGGATCGCCAGACCCCGATTGGTACTGTTTGGTAAATCGGCGACCTCATCCTGGGTACGGGCTAATCGTCCCGTCGGGGTAACCGTCCACGTATAGGTGGAAACTCCATACTCCTCGCCGTACAATCCCATCAGCATCAGTTTCATGGCAGGAGTTATATCGGTCGTGATCTTTAATTGGGTATGATTCTCCGACCAGGCTTCTCGGGCTAACGGAAAGACGTACATGTCTCGGAGTTGATAATGTGATAGATAAAACCGAGGATTACCCCAGCGGCCACCGGTGAATGGTACCGGTCCACCCAATCCAACATCAATCGTATAGTCCGGTTTTTTAATGTCTCCCTGCAAACGATGATACCATTCGAAAACGCGCTGAGCGGCTTCCGGCGTCAAATCATTATCTGGATCGTTATCTTTGACCGTCGCTTCCGAGACAGCATTCCAACCTTCAAATTTGTAATATTGCTGTTGAGTATAGTTGTCCCAGTTCCCGCTCTGCGTGCCCAGCCAGCATATTTCCGGATCAAAGTAAGGACGATTGAAATAGGACATCTTATCGTAGATGGAGCGTCCAAAATGCTTCGGCGCCGCCGGGCGGTAATTGATATTGATTGAAGCACTGTACCGGTTACGACCGCCTTCCCGGGTTACGACATTGACGACGCCGCTGCGGGCTTGTCCGTATTCCGCATTGAAACCGCCCGTTTGGACCTGGATCTCTTCGATCGAAGCCAAACTGACCGCGGCGTAGGGATTATGCAGACGCTCATCGTTGAGTGATAATCCATCGACCATAAACACCGTCTGATTGGCGTCTCCGCCACGTACGACAATCCCGGACCATCCCGATTCGATGCCTGCCTGCAGGGTCAAAACCTGATTGACATTGGTCAGTGGCAGGGATTGGATGGTCTCGGTTTGGATGCTGAGCTGGCTGTTGGAAATGTCGCGCACGACAACCGGTCGCACTGCCACGACGACCACTTCTTCCATGCCCAAAACTTCCGTGCTCATCGTAATGTTAATCAAGGTCGTCAGGTTGATCGTGACCTGCACTTCCCGAACAGTCACCGTTTTGTACCCCATGACTGAGGCTTTCAGGACATAGGTACCGGGCGGGACATTCAGGATGATGTAATTACCCTCGGTATCCGTGGCGCTGCCCATCGTCGTGCCTTCAATGATGATATTGGCCCCGATCAATGGCGCACCACTCGCGGCATCAGTTACCGTGCCGGCGATTTTTCCAGTAATCCCGGCGTAAACCGAGCTCGAAAACAGAACCGCCAATGCCACTAACCCACTCTTCACAAGCCGCTTCATCATGTCACTTTCATATTAATGCGACTCAAGATTAATTATAAAGCGAACCTCAGCGTAAAGCGTTGAACCGGATCGAAGATTCCAAACGGAGTATAGGCATAGTCGATGCTGGCACCGAATTTGGTAACGCCAAAACCAAAAGACACATTCTGCTCATCAGAAGGAGCCATATAGCCCAGGCGAAAGGCAAACATGTTCAATAGTTTGTATTCCACCCCAATCTTAAGCTGTTCGGGATAATCCCGATAATGAACGGCATCGGCGGTGACTAAGCAGGACATTTTATTCTGATCCATATCCATAAGATCAAGAACATTCATCGACAGGCCGATCCGGAACGTCAGCGGCAGTTGGAAGCCTTCCTTTTCGTATTTGATTTCATTGGAAAAGTTACGGACTGACATCCCGAATATCAGGCTTTTAAAGCCGGTGCGGAACTGTGTGCCAAAATCATAAGCCGTCGCTAAGGCTAAATTCTGCTTGACGGTCAGACTGCTGTCGCCTTCCGGCAGGAAGCTGTTACCCAATTCCTGCTGGGTGATTTTTACCTGACCTCCCACTGCGAATTTATCCGATAACGCTTTGGCATACCCCAGACCGGCCGACCAGGCTGAGGGCTGAAAGACATCGGTATCAATAAAGCCCTGACTGTTGTTCCAGACCATGGTACCCTGAATGTCGCCGTAATCAATGGACATAAACGACATCCCGAAAACGCCGTATCTTCCTTTGAAAGGACTGAAAGCAAGCGAATAGGAATTGTGTTTGATATCCGCAATCCAAGTATTCTGGCTCAGCGTCACATCGAATCTACCGGGCAGGCGTGCCATACCGGCGGGATTGAAGAACAGCGAAGCCGAGCCGATTTCGACGGTGGTCAGAGCATCGTTCAGAGCACCCCCCCGGGCGTCCGTGGCGACACTCAGGAATTTAAAACCAGTCTGGGCCAGCTTAGTATTCTTGGAAAAAAGCGGCGGAGTCAGCCATAACACCACTCCGATGATCAATATTATTGTGCGTCGCATATTATACTACCTCCATCGGACCGGGTTACTTATTTAATATCAGACCACGAATATCATCCGCAAGGGTCTGATCGTTTTTAACGATCTTGAAAAGATAGCGGGTGTTGGGAGCCAACTCATAAGCATAGCGCGCTTTGACAATCGGCGTAGGCACATTGGCTTTGATCGTGAAACACCCCGCACTGAGCTCAACCGGGATCTGGTCGGATTTAACAGCGATAAGCGTCCCGGAAGCATCAATGATTTCCATCAGAACGTAATCTGTAAAATAAAAGACGACTTCTTCCTCTTGGCCATTGGTGAAGCTCAGACAATTATTATTCAGGGTGGCAGAGGTCCGGTACAGATAAGCCGTGTCCTTGACAGTCACAACATTTTTGTAAGTGGTCAGGGAATCCAGAATACGGGTAATGCTGGTTTGCGGTATCGTGTCTTTCCGGGTACCTGTGAAAGTGAAAATGTAATTGGTACCGGTCGTATCTACCCCGACCGCATTCTTGGCAATTGAGGTATCCACCACGGCGGAATCAGATAAAAGTGTGGCCGCCGTTTGATCCACGTCTTCCATTTCAAATTCATCTTCGCGTATTTTATCCTCGATCGCGTTATTGAATTTGTCACAACTCACCGACCAGCTCAGTAAGAACGCCAAACCGATTGCGAGTGTAATCAGGACTTGAGCAAGGTTCTTTGATTTCATATATATTCTCCTCATAATTATTTAACGGATGACAATGAATTTCAAATAAGTAGACTCGCCCTTTTTGAATAACGGCTCACCGGTGTTGGGGTCGGCCGCATCCTCCGAAACCTCGAAATAGGCGATGTATAGACCACTGACGATTACCTGTCGGGAAGAAGTGATCAGATTCCACGATTCATCTCCGCTGTTGTTGGTATGTTCGATGGTATTGATCAGCTCTCCGGCTTCCGTAAAGATTTTAATACGACATTTCGGCGGAATGTTGAAGAACATGATGCGGTCCGGGGCACTTTCCCCAAACTGATAGTTGACCGCCCGAATATTATATGGATTGGGCACAATCCTGATTTGCGACAATGCGGTTCCCGCCGGGCGGCGCAGGTAAGCCGGGGAGTTGGTGCGCGTCCAGAAAAGATTGCTTTCCATCCTTTTCCCGGGCTGTACCGTATTAACCGTCCCATCATCGAAGGTGGTGACATAGTAATAGTAATCAAAACCGCGTAGGGCAGCCCGGTCGTCATATGTGTTGACGACTGTCGTGCGCGTACCCTGTCCGCACTCATAGATCATGTCAAAAGTCGTATCCGGTTTATGAATCGCCCGGTAGACGCGGTAGCCGCCGAAATGCGCATAACTCTCGGCACTATTTGACCAGCTGAGACTGATCCGGTCACCACCCGAATTGACCGTAAATTCACTCGGTGGTGGCGGCGGGGCGTCAATGACCATACCGTTGTTCCAGTTATCCCTGGCGCGCAAAAAAGATTGGACGATGGAGTCTTTGCCGGTGAATACCCAGGCGTTCTTGAAAACATCGCGGTCGGTCTCCGTGGCTCCACCAGGCTTGATATAAGGAGTAATTTGTTTATACCACTGATTCCCGATACGTTTGCACTCGCTGCGGCTCAGACCGTTCACCGCTTCCGCCAGAACAATCCGTACGTCCTCATCAGGTGCGAGGGTGTAGGGACCAAAGGTGATCGCCTGGGTGTATCCGCCGGGGTTGGTTTCCGTCGCCGAAGGTTGCCACAAATCCGCGTACTGATTACCTACCAGCTCCGCATGCGTTTGAGCCGGCAAGCCCTTGGTCATTACTTTGTACTCAGTCTCCATATGCGAAGCATTGAATTGATCAGCATAACTGAACTGCGTAAAATCGGCATCGGAACTGAAGAAAGGGGCGCTTTTGGGCTGATCGCTGTCATCGGTTTCATCGGAAGCAGATTTGTCGGCGTGCAGGACGACCACACCGGGAAATTGCGCCGCACCCAAAAATCCGTCCGCGGCAATCTTGGAACTCCCAATATTGGGGCCTCCGATATTGTCGACGCCATATTTGGAATGTTTCCCCAACCAGGAGTAGAATCCGCGCAAGTTATGCGGATTCTTGGTGGGATTATTGTAGAACGGGTGCAGGATATCATTGACCGTGCTATGCCCCCAGGCAACGGATTGCGGGGCATAATAGTAACCATACGCCGCGGCATAACGGGTCGGTGCATAGCGAAATTGAACCATGATCACCACATCCTTCAGTGTCTGGCGGTTGACTGCTCCGGCTTTGGTATAAATGCCGGTATTTTTAAAAACCATATCGAAAATGTGGTAGTTGTCGTTGTATTGCTGACTGAAGGCATATATGTCGCGGGTAATGGTGATCCCGATGGCTGTATTGACGACGTTATGCAGTTTACGATCGGCTTTGAGCGTCGGATCGACTTCCCCCACATCATCCATTGTCACGGTATGCGAGGCCAGATTACCGTCCACCACGACTAAAGGATGATTTTCCTTGCCGTATAAAACAAATTCCTGGGCAAAAATCTCGTTGGATTCATCCATTACCCGCGGACCGATGTGAACGACTTTGTAGTTGAATGTGTTACCCATGACCGGATCATTGTAGTCCTTGGCCCCAATCCACATAGCTTTCGCCGCCTGAATGTCGTTGTACTCAAACAAGGCCGGCCAGATCAAACCGTCTTGCTGATCAGCAACTAAATGACGGCGCCAGACTTCCGGTTCGAATCCGCCACTGGAATACCAGTTGTGCAACATTCCGATGGCAATCCATTTGTTTTCATCACTGAAGGCTGTTCTAAAAACAACTCCTGTCAGCATAAATATACCGACCAGGACAATTAGAATCGGCTTGATTTTGCGCATTTGCTTCATAGATCATCCTTCTATTAATTATTTACTTTTTCTCATAACTATTCTTTACTTTCATCGGATTACGACGAATTTCTGAAAGGTTGATTCGCCCTTTTTAAACCGGAGGGCCCCACTCACCGGGTCAGGACAATTATCCGTTACCTCAAAATAGGCGATATAGACTCCGCTGACAATCACCTGCCGCGAACTGGTTACCAGGTTCCAGCTTTCATCTCCGCTGTTATTGGTATGCTCAATAGTGTTGACTAATTCGCCGGACTCGGTAAAGATTTTTATCAGACAAAGGGGTGGAATATTGAAGAACATGATGCGGTCCGGGGCGCTTTCCCCAAACTGGTAATTGGTCGCCCGAATATTATAGGGATTGGGGACGATACGGATCTGCGAGAGGTCGGCGCCTGCCGGACGCCTTAAGTAAGCCGGTTCGATGGTGCGGGTCCAGAACAGGTTGCTCTCCAGGCGCCTTCCGGGTTCGAGCGTGTTGACCATTCCGTCATCGAAGG
>Ga0209610_1000643_pt1 | contig 18384 bp, 14 predicted proteins | sample LakKivw275mmetaG_FD_184137 | JGI IMG/M metagenome (GOLD analysis project Ga0209610, IMG submission 184137) | Anoxic lake water microbial communities from Lake Kivu, Rwanda to study Microbial Dark Matter (Phase II) - Lake Kivu water 275m metaG... | ecosystem: Environmental > Aquatic > Freshwater...
GTGTGAGGCGCGCTATCTCGCGCTCCAGCACGGCCATCTCTTTAGAAAGCCGGGCTTTCTCAGCTTCTATGTCCACCATTCCTTCCAGCGGGATGACCACGTCGGCATTCCTTAAATTCAATACGACCGCTTTTTCATTGAGGGAAGGTCGTTTTTCCATAGGCTGGATATCTATTGTCGCTTTTGCCAGTTTTCCTATTATATTGGACCTCAATGCTATTGATGTAGAAAAGGTCGACACATATGCATGTGCTTTTACCGGTTTGTTGATGTCAACTTTATATTCAGCACGCGTATTTCGAATTGAACGAATAATCTCAATCTCATTCTCAATCTGATTCTCAGCTTCCACATCCAGTAGTTTTTGGTTTGCTGAGGGGTACGGTGCGACGATGATTGCAAGCGAATCGAGCGTTCCGACAGACAGCCGCTGTTTCAGGTTCTGCCAGAGCTCCTCTGTGATGAAAGGCATGAAGGGATGCAGCAGGCGAAGTGATGTTTCCAGCACGTATACCAGCACGGATATGGGAGAATCCTTGCCGCCCAGCCGCTGCTTGGATATCTCGATGTACCAGTCGCAGAACTCGCCCCACAGGAAGTCATGAATCTCCTTCTCGGCCTCGCCGAACTGGAAATCCCCCATCAATGCATCGACTTCACCGATCAGGCGGTTGAGCCTTGAGACGATCCAGCGGTCCTCAATCTCCTTTCGGCCTTTGGTTCCCGCTTCGGCGAAGGCCTTTTTAGTGATAGGCTCAGCCTCAAGCGCCTTCAGCACGAAGCGTCCGGCGTTCCATAGCTTGTTGGCGAAATTGCGCCCGGCCTCGAGGCGGTGCTGCCCCATGTTGAGGTCGTTGCCGGGAGCGGTGCCCGTCGTCAGCGCGAAACGCAGGGCATCGCAGCCGTACTGGTCGATGGCGGTCAGCGGGTTGAGCACATTGCCCTTCATCTTGCTCATCTTTTCGCCCTTCTCGTCGCGTATCAGGCCGTGCAGATAGACTGTGCGGAAGGGCACATCCCCCGCGTCCTCGATGCCCATCATGATCATGCGCGCCACCCAGAAGAAGAGGATATCGTAGCCCGTCTCCATGACGGATGTGGGATAGAAATACTTGAGGTCTGCGGTCTGATCAGGCCAGCCCAGCGTGGAATGCGGCCACAGGCCGGAGCTGAACCATGTGTCCAGCACATCGGGGTCCTGCTCGATCTCGCCGCTGCCGCATTTACCGCATTTGGTTGGGGTATCCACGGCAACCGTCATCTCTCCGCATTTATGGCAATACCAGACGGGTATGCGGTGCCCCCACCAGAGCTGGCGGCTGATACACCAGTCCCGTATATTCTCCATCCAGTTGAGATATATTTTCGTGAAGCGCTCCGGGATGATCTTGATGCGGCCGTCCCTTACAGCTTCGATGGCCGGAGCAGCCAGGGGGGCGATCTTTACAAACCACTGCTTGCTGACCTCGGGCTCGATCACCGTTGAGCAGCGGAAGCAGTGAGGAATGGCATGCGAGTAAGGCTCGATCTTATCCATCAGGCCGGCCTTCTCGAAATCTTCCACTATTTTTTTACGCGCCTCGAACCTGTCAAGGCCGGCGTAAGGTCCGGCGCTATCGTTCATGCTGGCGTCCGGATTGAGTATATGGATGACGGGAAGGCCGTGGCGCTGAGAGATATCGAAGTCCACCGGATCGTGGGCAGGGGTGACTTTGACCATGCCTGTGCCAAACTCCCTGTCTATAGCCTCATCGGCTATGATGGGGATCTCGCGGTCGATAAAGGGCAGAATAACTTTTTTACCGACCTGTGAGATATAGCGCCTGTCCTCGGGATTGACGGCTACGGCGGAGTCGCCCAGGTAGGTCTCGGGGCGGGTGGTGGCCACCGTTATGTGGCCGCTGCCGTCGGCATAAGGATATTTCATATGCCACATACTGCTGACCAAGTCCTTGTTCTGAACCTCCAGGTCCGAGAGGGCCGTCCTGCACCTGGGGCACCAGTTGATGATGCGCTCGCCGCGGTAGATCAGCCCTTTGTCATACAGGCGCACGAAGGCGGTCTTGACCGCCTTGACCGGGCCGTCATCGAGGGTGAAACGTTCGCGCGACCAGTCGCAGGATGCTCCCAGCCTCTCATGTTGGTGCGTGATGGCGCTGCGCGATTTGTTGGCCCAGGCCCAGGTGCGCTCTATAAATTTTTCGCGCCCTATCTCATGGCGGTCCAGGCCCTCTTTAGCCAGTTCTTTCTCAACCACTACCTGCGTGGCAATGCCGGCATGGTCCACGCCGGGTAGCCAGAGCGATGGATCTCCCTTCATCCTGTGCCAGCGTGTCATGATATCTTCGAGGGCTGCCGTCAGGGCATGACCAACATGCAGCTCTCCAGTGACATTAGGCGGAGGCATGATGATGGTGAAGGGCTTTTTCTTCGGGTCGATCTTCGGCTTGAAATAGCCTCCGTCCAGCCAGAATTTATATCGGCTCTGCTCCACGTCTTTGGGCTCATAGGCTTTAGGTATATCAGGCATGTTTAACCCCGCGTTTATTAAATATCCTCGTCGGGTTTCGGCAGTTTAAATATCCAGTCGACGACCCTGTGGGCGACGCCTATCAAGAGCCACGAATAGACTGCAAGATTGGCATTGATGAAAGCCAGCCCGATCGAAAGGGCGAACCAGCCCGGCGCAATAAGGTTCATTATTATACCGCGCCTGACCCATGCCGGGCCAAGCTTTGCGTCAACCAGCTTGCGGCGGGTCGCGTATATCCATAGCCCGGTGGCTGTGAAGCCGGCGCATGCCATATTAGCGGCATAGAGAACGACGCTGGCTGTCTCCTCGAAATCGCTCAAAACGCCGGTGGAGAAGGGGATAAGCACGATGAACATAAGGAAGAGGAGGTTGAGCCAGAGCAATCCCGTATCGTACTTGCGGATAACGCGGAACTGGCGCACGTGGACAATCCAGTAAAGCCCGATAACCACGAAGCTGATGAGGAAAGCCAGGTACTTGGGCCAAAGCTCCAGCAGCGCCTGCGGCACATCCGCCCTGGAGGTGCCGTAAGGCAGTACGATATTCAGTATAAGCAGGGTTATGGCGAATGCGAATATTCCGTCGCTCAAGGAGAGCAGGCGTCCTAGGATTTTTTCATGGTTCGGGGAAATGCTTTCATTCGATTCCATGGTCAGGTTATCTAAGCACGCGGTTTTCCTGAATCTTTGCAGGTACTGACGGCCTCTATTTCAAAACTCCGCGCAGTTTATCAAGTACCCTGTCCGCCACCTCATCCTTGGGCATGAGGGGCAACTCATCAACCTTGCCTTTGCCGTCGATGATGGTCACGCGGTTGGTCTCTGTGCCGAAACCGCAGTCTTTCTCGGTGATATCATTGGCCACAATAAAATCCAGTCCTTTTCTTTTGACCTTATCTCTGGCGTTGGCGATCAGATCGCGGCTCTCGGCGGCGAAACCGACGCGTATGAAGTTGCCCGTGACCTGGGCCAGTATGTCGGGGGTTTTCTCCAGTTCAACCGTCAGCTTGCTCATGTCCTGTCGCTTGATCTTATGGGAGGCGGCCTTGACCGGGCGGAAGTCGGCCACGGCGGCGGACATGATCAGCGCATCGGTCTTTTTCACAGAGTCCTGAACGGCCTTCAACATCTCCTCAGCCGTCCTAACGCCGATGACCTTGACGCCGGGAGGCGCGGCAAGTGCGGTGGGGGCGCTGATAAGGGTTACCTCCGCGCCGCGATTGCGCGCCGCTTCAGCGACTGCGTAGCCCATTTTGCCTGATGAGTGGTTGGTCAGGCAGCGGACAGGGTCCACCGGCTCCTGTGTACCCCCGGCGGTGACCACGATATGTTTGCCCGCAAGGTCGCCCTTCCTGCCGAGCACCTGCAGGGTAATGCCGTATATCTCGTCCAGCGAGGTGAGACGTCCCAGACCCATCTTGCCCGAAGCCAGCCTCCCGCGCGCGGGTCCGACGAAGGTGAAGCCGCGCTTCATCAGCCTGGCCACGTTTTCCCGTGTGATCGCGTTGGACCACATGTTGTCGTTCATGGCCGGTGCGATGACGATGGGTGCCTTGGTGGCCAGCACGGTGCAGGAGAGCATATCGTCGGCCATGCCGCAGGCTATTTTGGCTATGATGTTGGCGGTCGCCGGCGCGATCAGGACGACATCGGCGGCCTCGGCCAGCGCCACATGTTCGACACTGAACTCGGAGGCAATGTCCCACATGGTGGTGACTACCGGCCGCCCTGTGATATTGCGGAATGTGAGAGGTGAGATAAATTGCTGCGCCGATTCCGTCATTATCACATCGACACAGAAGCCTTCAGCGGTGAAACGGCTGGCAAGCTCGGCCGCCTTATACGCGGCGATGCTGCCGGTTACGCCCAGTACAATGGTTCTTATTTTATTTACCATGTTTCTTTCCCGGGCACACCTGAAGGTACACCCCTACGTTTAAACTTATGATTAGTCCCTGTTCATATTATAAATCAGTCGGAGGCCGATAAGGGTAAGGTCCGGATTGACGATCTCTATGACGCTGGTGGCCTGTGGGGCCATGGTGGCGAAGCCGCCTGTTGCTACCACCCTGGCTTTCTCATCCAGTTCGGCCTGAATACGTTGTACCAGTCCCTCTATCAGCCCAATGTACCCGAACAATATGCCCGATTGCATGGCGGCTACGGAGTTGCGGCCGATGGCCTTCTTGGGGATAGCCAGCTCGATCCTGGGTAGTACCGCAGTGCGGGTGAACAACGCCTCGGTGGCGATGGCTATGCCCGGCGCAATGGCGCCGCCGATGTAGCGGCCGTCCTTTGAAACGACGTCGAACGTGGTTGCGGTGCCCATGTCGATTACGATGACCGGTCCTCCGTAGAGGTTATGGGCTGCGACAGCATTGACGATGCGGTCGGGCCCTACCTCCCGCGGGTTGTCCATATCGATGCGGACGCCCGTCTTGACGCCGGCCTCCACGATAAGGGGAGCCTTCTTGAGGAAGCTCTTGCACACCTGCTCGAAGACGATCAGCATGGGAGGGACCACGCTGCATACGACGACATCCTTGATCTGCGACCCTGTCACCCCCCGCCGTTCCATCAGGGACAACATCAGGTGAGCGTATTCGTCCGATGTGCGGTGGATGGCGGTGGAAACTCGCCAGGTCGTCTTGATCTTGTCCCCGTCAAAGACGCCGAACGTAACATTGGTATTGCCTATATCGATCGCCAGCAGCATAGTAACTCATTATGACATAAATGAAGGTGTAAATCATCCCCTGCGCCCACATTGTAGGTGTGTTGCTTCAGCGCGCCCGGGAGAGCGGGCAGGTCTAAAGACCCGCCCCTACAGTAAGTTCCCTGATTGCCTTCGGCAGAGCCGGCAGCAGGTCAGTGGCAAGCATACCAGCGTCGCCCATCTCTCTCTTAACCATTTCGCCTGCTGCTGCGTGCAGGTAGACTCCCAGGACGGCGGCGTCGAATAGAGGCATACCCTGTCCGGCCAGTCCGGCGATGGCGCCGGCCAGTACATCGCCCGTGCCTGCGGTTGCCAGCCCGGCGCTGGCGTAGTCACTTATGCTTACCCTGCCCGCAGGATCCGCGATGATGGTATAGGCCCCTTTGAGCACGACGATCTTGGCCCATTGCGCAGCGGCTTTGCGACACATCTCCAGCCTGTTCCCTTGCAGCTTCTCTATGGACAGGCCCATCAGCCTGGACATCTCACCGGCGTGCGGTGTGACAACCGTGTCGGCAGGAAGCTGTTTCCACCACCCCTCCATGCCCGCAACGATGTTAAGCGCATCGGCGTCAAGTATCAACGCGGGCGGATTTTGCGGCAGGCCCGCCAGCACATTTCGCACGAAATCCCTGGTATGTGGATGTTGTCCCAAACCGCAGCCCATCAGCAATATCCTGTAATATGGCAGTATGCTGAGAATAGCTGCAGAAGCTTTAGCCGAAAGAGTCCCTTTTGCAGTTACCGGCAGCGGCGCGTAGGTGACCTCGGTAAGTTTGGAGGCCAGTATCGGCTGCAGGCTTTTGGCCGTTGACAGCGTGACCACGCCCGCTCCAACGCGGGCGGCGCCCAGGCAGGCCAGGTAGGCGGCTCCTATGTAGTTTTCCGATCCAACGACGGCAAGCACTCTTCCGAATGTGCCCTTGTTGGCGCTGGCCGGTCGCGCCGGGAGTGCAGATCGCGCCCATGCTGCAGTGATCAGGCCGGTTTTTATATTCCGGCTCAATCTCTCGGGTATTCCGATATCGGCAACAACCACTTTCCCTGCCATCCCAGCGCCCGGGAAGCTAAAGAGGCCGGGTTTGGGCAGGCCCAGCGTTACCGTCAGGTCTGTTTTCAGGCAGCTCTGATCCACAGCGCCGGTATCCGCATTCATGCCCGTTGGGATATCGATGGCCACAGCAATAAGCTGTGGCCGCTGTTGTTTCTCAAGGTTGATCCTGTCGAGTATTTCTTTAAACCTGCCTTCGAGAGGACGGGCGCGCCCTATGCCCAGTATTCCATCGATCACAATCTCCGCTGTTGCCAGGACATTTTTCAGTTTGGCGTACCTGACATCCCTGTGCATAAAAATCAGGGGAATGCCGTGCTGCCTCGCCAGGGCAAGGTTTTTATCTTCGGGCGTTCTGTCATTCAACAAATAGATGCTTACGTCCGCACCCCACTCGTGAAGGTATCTTGCCGCCACCAGTGCGTCGCCTCCATTATTGCCCGTCCCGGCCAGCACAAGGACGATTCTCCCCGCTATATAATTTACGAAACTGCGGGTCTCTTCAGCCACAGCCCGTCCGGCGTTCTCCATGAGGAGAGATGTGGATATGCCGGATTGAACCGCCCTGTGGTCTATAGCCCTCATCTGATCAGAAGTCACAATTTTCATCGGCTTACTCCTTGCGCCGGCGGCCGTTCCTCCGCGCTTAACTCATCCAGCTTCCTATTCATGGCAGCCCAGTGCGTACCTCGCCAGTAGATTCGTCCGCAGGTAGGGCATTGCATATACTGATCCTGAAGGTTGTAAACCCTCTCAGGCACCGAGCCGTTCATCTCGCTTTTCTCCCTGCTGGAAAGCTCGGCGTTGCATTCCAGGCAGCGAGTAAAAGGTTTGTAATCCCGGTGGATGCTCAGCGCCGAAATGGCTGACCGCATCTGGGCGGCAGGATCGTCGCCTGAGACAAGCAAAGCCCTTACGCGGCCGCTCGCTACAGCCCGCCTTTTCATGAACTCGGTGTCGCGGGTGATAACGGTCCTTCCCTGTGCCAGAGCCAGCTTGACCATGCTCCCATCGTCCGGCCCGTTGAAGAAGAGCGTATCGTACCCCATCATACGCAGCCATCTGGCGAGCTTGCCCGCGTTGGCATCCACGATAAACCGCTGTTCCACGTTCCAATTAAATTTTAGGGCCTAATCAATCCGCCCGCAAGGGATTGAAATCGGTGCCGTAGTCATAAGTATCGAGGTTTTCGGCCTTCTTAAGATACTTGACCAGTGTGTAGGTCAATGGCGTAGCCAGGATTTCATAACAGATTTTAAACAGCCAGTGCCAGAATATCATGGATAGAATGATCGAGGGCGGAAGCACTCCCCAGAAGCCGATGAGAAGTACGATGGCCGTATCGACCGCTTCACCGGCTACGGTAGAGGCAATTGTGCGCGTCCACAGCCATCTCCCTTTGGTTAACATCTTCATGCGGGCCATAATGTAGGAATTCACAAACTCCCCGGCCAAGTAAGCGATAAAAGAGGCAATCAGGAAACGGGGAGTATTGCCCAGTATCCGTTCATAGGCGGCTTGCGCATCGAATACCGATGAGGCCGGCAGGATGCCCACCAGCCAGATGGCGATGACCATCAGCAGGTTACAGAAAAAGCCCAGCCAGATGACGCGCCTGGCCTGGCTGTAACCGTATACCTCGGTCAACACATCTCCGAAGATGTAGCTGAGAGGGAAGATTACAACGGCTGCCGGCAGGGGGAGGCCGAAAAGCTCGATCTGCTTAACGATCAGGATGTTGGAAGCCAGAAGACATGTGATGAAGAGCGCTGTGATGAAAACGAACCTGTACGAATAAGACAATCCCCTGGTTGCTCCCATGCACCTGCACCTAAATCCAGTTCTTGCGATGGAAGTACCATAGCATCGCGCCTGCGGTGACCAGCATAAGGCAGAGGACTACGACGAATGTAAGGAAGTCGCCGGCCCCATTCCCACCGGGCAGATGAACATTCATCCCGTAGATGCTGGCAATCAGGGTGGCCGGCGCCATCATTGCCATGACGATGGTCAGCACCCGCATAACCTCCTGGATGCGATGCGAAGTGAGCCAGTTGCTGGTATCCGCCAGCCCGTCCACAACCTCCTTGCAGTCTTCCAGACCGTCCCAGATCTTGCGGATATGGTCTGCTATGTCGCCGAAATACACATCCTGGTCTTCTTTGAAAAACGGGTATTTCTCTTTTTCCAGCTCCTCCACCACCGATATCTGAGGGTGGATGATGCGGCGGAATGAGATCAGGTCCCGGCGTATCATGGAGATTTCTCTCACCGTCTCGGGAACAGCGCGTGAGAATATCAGGTCCTCGATCTTATCGACATTGTCCTCGATCCTATCCAGGATGGGGAAACAGTAGTTTACCAGGCGGTCAAGCAATTGATAGAAAAGGAAGCTGGCGCTGCGGCCCATGTATTTCTGACGTACGTTTTCATCGATTAGACACTCATTGAACAGCTTGGAGAGCGGCTTGAGGTCACCCTTGTGGCTGGTGACTACGAAGTTCTCACCTATGAAGATGTCAAGCTCGCTGGGCGTGGTCACTCGATTGGTCTTATCAAATACGGGGAAGTGCAGGATGACAAACAGATATGATTCGTAGTCATCTATTTTCGGTCGCTGGTTGCGGCTGAGCACGTCGTCCAGCGCCAGAGTGTGAAAATGGAAGTTGTCGGACAGGTACTGGACCTCGTGTTCGGTGGCATTTTCAATGTAATACCAGGTCAGCCTGCCGTTGCAGCAGACCGAGTTGATATTATATGAATCTGTCGAGGCTGTGATTTGCATTGTTTTTACCGCGCTGTTTTATCGTTGACCGTTTGTGGGCGACAACTTGTAATTATAAATCTTCCGCGGTTTTATTTACAGCTTGCACGGTAGACAACTTGTAATCGGAATTGTAAACGGCTATATTGATTAATATGATGAGCGTAAATAACAGGCAGATATCCATCGGAAAAATCAGGGGGTTGCAACAGATAGCGACGCCTTCGGGGCTGCTTGTCATGTGCGCCATGGACCATCGATCCGGGCTTGTCAGCATGATGGAGGGGTCGCAGCATGAAGCTCCCGATTATGGTGAGATTGTTCAGCTGAAGCTGGATATGTGCTCCGCGCTGGGGCTGTATTCCAGTGGAATATTGCTCGATCCGGAATACGGGGCTGCCCAGTGCATAGCGGGTGGCTCTTTGCGAGGGCAGACCGGACTGCTGGTCAGCATCGAGGCTACCGGATACCAGAAGGATCCCACCGGGCGGCTTACCGCACTGCTGAAGGAATGGGGCGTGGAGAAGATCAAACGCATGGGCGCATCGGCGGTTAAGATTCTGGTTTACTACAGACCGGATATCACCAAACTGGCGAAGAAGCAGCTTAAAATAATTGACAAAGTCGCAGCAGACTGTATTAAATACGACATTCCGCTGCTGGTCGAACCCAAGACCTACCGGGTCGAAGGGGAGGCCATGGATTCCGCCGAATTTGCCCGCAATTTGCCTCAGATGGTGATCGAGACGGCGCGGCAGATCACCGCCCTGCCGATCGATGTGTTGAAGGCCGAGTTTCCTGCGGATATGAAATATGATCAAGACACCGTCAAGCTGGCCGGGTATTGCAGGCAGCTTGACGGGGCGTCGTCCGTACCCTGGGTAATTCTCAGCGCAGGAGTGGACTTTGACACCTTCCAACAGCAGGTAACCATTGCCTGCCAGGCCGGCGCCTCGGGATTTTTAGGCGGGCGCGCCATATGGCAGGAGGCAACTGAGATGGCGTCGAGAGATAGCAGGATCAACTTCTTATCAGGGATTGCTGCCAAACGGATGCAGGAGCTGGGTGAGGTGGCGGCACGCTATGCCCGGCCCTGGTACGGCAAGTTTGGCCTGAGCGCAGAAAAACTGGCGGATACGGATGCGGACTGGTACCGCAGGTATTAGGTTTCGAGATGGCCAATTTACCGAAGCAGGCTCTGACCCTGCGAAAAACTAAAATCGTTTGCACTATCGGCCCCAGCAGCATAGTTCCTCCTGTGATCGGTCAACTGCTTGAGGCCGGGATGAACGTCGCTCGCATCAACGCATCTCATGGCACTGTTGAAGAGCATGCCGAGTATCTTCAAGTGCTGCGTCTCGAAGCGAAGAAGCTGAAGTTGTCGCCGGCAATGCTGCTTGACCTGCCCGGTCCGAAGGACCGCACGGGCAAGGTCAAGAAGGGGGGTATCAGGCTTAGAGAGGGCGCTGATTTCATTTTGACAACGAGGGACGTGCTCGGGAATGAATCGCAGGTCTCGGTCGATCTGCCCGACCTCCCCAATCATGTGAAACTGGGACAGACCATTTTGCTGGATGACGGATTGATCAGCTTGAAGGTTGAATCAATCAGCGCCGATTCAGTTAAATGCAAGGTGGTCACAGGTGGCAGGCTGTTCGACAACAAGGGTATCGCTGTGCCCGGCGTGACATGGGATATCGATGCTGTTACGGAGGAGGATTGGCGTCATCTTGAGTTCGCTGTTGCTCAGGAAGTCGATTTTGTCGGACTGTCCTTCGTGCGTAGCGCCGAAGACGTGATAAGGGTGAGGGAATTCCTGGTGGAGAGGGGATCGACTGCCAAGATAATTGCCAAGATCGAACGCCTGGAAGGGCTGAATAATTTCGATTCAATACTTGAAGCTGCGGACGGCGTCATGGTGGCGCGTGGCGATCTGGGTGTACAAATACCAATACAGCGAGTACCAATTGTACAGAAAGACCTTATTCGAAAGTGCAACCACGCGGGTAAACCCGTTATTGTGGCAACCCAGATGCTGGAGTCGATGGTGGATTCCCCCATGCCCACACGCGCTGAAGCCACCGATGTAGCCAACGCTATCTTCGATGGCACGGATGCCATCATGCTCTCAGAAGAGACGGCTATCGGGCAATATCCCATCGAGACTGTGAAAATGATGTCGCTCATAGCACTTGAAGCTGAGAACGCTTTGCCCTACGATGAAAATATGGCCAGCCGCGGCAAGTACCTTCAACCGCTGACGGATGATGCCATCAGCTATGCTGCCTGCCATACGGCACGCCAGCTGGGAGCCAGGGCCATTATCGCCTATACGGCTTCTGGAAGCACCGCCAGGCGGGTATCGAAATACCGCCCGCGCACGCCGATACTGGCCGTTACCGCCATAGAGTCCATACGCAGGCAGTTATCACTTTCATGGGGCGTGACAGCCCTCAAAATTCGTGAGCCTGAACTGGTAGTGAATATGTTTACGGAGGCCGCCGATGCCGGGCGTAAATGCGGTCTTTGCTCCGCGGGAGACCTGGTGGTGGTGACCGCAGGAGTGCCAATGGGTAAATCCGGCACTACCAACATGCTTAAAGTCGAGAAGATTTGATTGATTGCGACTGTGACTCTTAATCCATCGCTGGACAGGCATGTGGCGGTGGAGGGCCTTATCTTGGACGATACAAATCGCTGGCTCAGCTACAAACGGGAGTCGGGTGGGAAGGGCATAAACGTTTCCAGGGTGGTAAAGGAGTTGGGTGGTAAAACGATTGCATACGGCTTTGTGGGCGGATTCTCCGGCAGGACGCTCAGGGCAATTCTCAAGCAGCAGGGCGTCCCCTACGATTTCACACCGATTAAGGCTGAGATCAGAAGCAACTTTATCATCACTGATCTCAAGACCCACTGCCAGACCAGAATTTCTGCGCCCGGCCCCAGGGTATCAGCCGGTGAGCTTAAGAAGCTGATGGCCAAGGTTATCTCTCTCAAACCCAGGCCCAGCTATATGGTAATGGCCGGCAGCGTGCCGCCGGGCGTACCTTATTACATTTACAGAGACCTCGTTCATGATATGAAGGCGCTGGGCATCACTACTGTGCTTGATTCTGCCGATCTCTGGTTGCAGGAGGGAATCAAAGCCAAACCCGATGTGGTCAAACCCAACGTGCGGGAGGCGCAGACCGCCATGGGTGTGGAGCTTACCAGCCAGGAAGACATCGTATCTGCTGTAAAAACCCTGATTCGCAAAGGCATTAATATAGCGGCGATTTCATGCGGCAGGGAAGGCATGGTTATCGGCGACAAAAATGCGATTTACAGGGTCGTCCCGCCGAGCGTGGACGTCATGAGCACTGTGGGCGCCGGCGATTCCAGCGTGGCAGGGCTGGTATTCAAGCTTAGCGGCGGAGGTAGCCTGGAAGAGGCGTCGCGCTTTGCAGTAGCGGCCGGGACGGCGGCCACTATGACGCCCGGAACCGAGCTATGCCACAAGCGTGACGTGGAGCTGCTGCTGCCCCTGATAACCGTAGAGAGACTGCCGCTTTAACCTGCCAAATTATAATGACGTTCTGATTCCCGCGCTGTTAAAAAAGAAAGTATCGCTGAATTCGTTTGCCAGTATGGCCCCGGATTTCATTCCCGTACAATGTGAGACACCCAGTTTGGATATATTCATACTCTTCAGCGCCTGGATCGTCTTATCCATCCGTGTTTTGTCGGCGCTGATGAGATGGGTCCCTCCGATGACGGCGTAGATCGGCCTGACACCTGTGATCTTCTGTGCGTGCAGGATCGTATTGATCAATCCCCTGTGCGCACAGCCCAGCAATATGACGAGGCCTTTTTCCGTTTTGATGATAAGTGACAGGTCGTCGGCAAGGGGATCAGGCAGGTAATTTTCCTCCTCTTTAATACAAAGGTTGGCATCGATTGGCTCGAAATCAACGCTGATCTCCACCTCGCCGGTCGTAATAATGTTCTCTGTCAGTTTGACAGGTTCACGTGAGAGTTTGAATCGTGCCCCCATTGCTTCCAGTTCGGTTCGTGTGAAGGGAATGCCTATGCTCCTGGCTGGCAAGCCTTCGATGTAGAAATATTTCTCCTGAAAGATATCAGGATGGCCGATAACCTCGATCCCCTCCTGCCTGTTGCCTGAGCCCTGTATCAGGGCCAGTACATCCATAAGTCCGCCGGTATGGTCGTAATGACCATGGCTGAGGACTATTTTATCAATAGTATTTAATTCGACACTCAACTTATTTGCGTTATCGAGGACATGTTGGCTCGGCCCGGTATCGAAAAGAATTCGCATGCCGTCCGCTTCTACCAGCAGGCTCTGCCCCCACTCGCCATATAGGGATGGGCCACCAGCGGTATTTTCAACCAGAGTTGTAACCGTTATCGACATCTTCACACTCCTTAAATGTTTATTTATTAGCTCTACATGTTTTTTACAAGTGGTACCAGTTCATTCAGGCTCCGCAGCGATGTAGCCATGCCGCCCTCCTGATTGCGATCGAGGTGGAAAGCATTTATACCTATGCTGGCGGGCTCAATGAAATCGAACTGCATGTGATCTCCAATATGAATAATCTGCCCCGGGGCTACATCCAGATCACGGCACATGGCGGCCCAGAAATCGGCGGTCTTTACCTGCTGATAATCGGAGGTTGATGAGTAGACAGCGTGGAAATTATGTTCGATATCCCGCAGCAGATGCTTTAAAAACGGCCTGGGCGATCCCGACGCCACACTCAACACGAACTTATTTTGCAGTTGTTTAAGCACATCTTTGGTGTCCGGGTAATACCGTACCCTGGGCTGCAGTTCCTCCATGGCGATATCCGCGTTACCCAGGTCGAAGCGGGTAAACCAGTACTGGACATCGTACCACTCCAGGCGCTGATCGCCGATGCTGTCATAGGCCTGCCTGACCTTCATAGTCGCCTCTTCAAAGTTTAACCCGTATCTTTTGGAATAGCGACCCGGTATCAGTTCGAACCAGATGGCGCTGCTGAAGTCTGTTGTAACCAGGGTGCCTTCCACATCAAAAGATATCACGGTGATACCGTTATCCTTTTTATGCATGACAAGAGATTTTAGCATTTTGGTCGAGCTCGCGTCATGGCCGGGCAGAATTTTCATTGGTGTTGCTTAAGCGATAAAATAAATATCAACATGAACCCGGAAAAGCTGAATCAGTTCTACTTTGAGACCGGACCTATCCGACCGCCCAGCGAGGCTTATTCTCTTTTAATCCGCGCCACGCGCAATTGCCCCTGGAACAGATGCGCTTTTTGCCATACCTACAGGGGATGTAAGTTCGAACTGCGGCCTGCCGAGGATGTGATAAGAGATATAGAGACGGCCCGGGCCATAACTCAGGGCATTAAGGAATTCGGATGGCAGAATGGATTCGGCAACCAGCCGCGTGAGGTGGCCGCCTATATACACAGCCTGGCAACCAGTAACGACTCGGTCAGGCAGGTATCACTGTGGCAGTGGGCCGGTGGAAGGTCGGCATTCCTGCAAGATGCCAACAGCATTATCATGCGTCATGCAGATCTGATGCGAGTGGTCTCAGCACTGAAGGCTAACTTCCCCGAACTCGATCGCATCACGTCATATTGCCGCTCAAAGACAGCCGCTAAAAAAAGCGTGTGTGAACTGACAGAGTTGAGGGAGGCCGGTTTGACGCGTATTCATGTTGGAATGGAGAGCGGCTCGGATGAGGTGCTTAAATTCATGGACAAGGGCATGACTGCGGAGGATCATGTCAGGGGTGGCATCAATATAAGGGACGCCGGCATAGAGCTGTCCGAATATTACATGCCGGGGTTGGGCGGCAGGAAATGGTCAAAGGGACATGCCGAGCAATCTGCCGCAGTGCTCAACCGGATTAATCCGGATTTCATCAGGCTGAGGACGTTAATGGTGGGTGAGACGCTGTCGCTCTGGGAAAGGGTTAAATCGGGCGAATATGATGTGCTGGGCGAGGATGAGATCATACAGGAAACAGGCGATTTTATTTCAAGGCTGGATTTTACGGGGGAATTAAAGAGCGACCATATAGTGAACCTGCTGCCTGAGCTGGAAGGGAAATTTCCGCAGTCCAGGCAGGCTTGCCTCGATACTATCGATCGTTATCTCGCAATGCCTCTCAGGGATAGGCTCAATTACCGCCTGGGTAGACGGGCCGGGCTTTACGAGAAACTTGACGATATCTACGATGCCAGCAAGTACGAAAAAATCGACACGGCTATGCGGCGTGTTGGCGTTGAGGCGGCTGAGCAGGTGGACGAACTGATAGACGGCATGAAAAAGCACTTCATTTAAACGTATAATTTATGGTAGTATATTCTTCTCGGGTCAGCCGGGTCTGTGCCGGGTATTGTCAGAATAGCACTGAGTGAAACCCTGCAACCAATTGAAGATTGCCGCGTTATAAGACAAGGACGTTAAAGGAGAGATATGAAAAAGATACTAGTCTTAGCCACGGTCATAACTGTGTTTATCATGCTTTTACCTGCCTGCACGGCATCGCGGCCGCAACTTCACCCGGTTAAGGGTACATTTGTCGAATCACAACTCGGCGAAAGCGCACAAACGCTTAACTGGATAATTGCTAACGATGGAGGGGCTTCAAGGAGGTACGCCAGTTTTATGGTGGAGCCTCTGGCTGTTTACGATAACCAGTATGAACTGCAGCCGAGGTGCATTGCCAAAGCTGTTGAAGTTACTTCGGACGGCTTGACCTACACGGTCACTATCAGGGATGACCTGAAATGGAGCGACGGGACTACGGTATCAGCGGACGATTATGTTTACACTATTAACAAGATCATGCTGGCGGATTGGCTGGAATGTGCGGACAAATCACGCTGGCAGGAGGAAGTCGGAGGTAATTTAATGCCGGTTACGGCGGAAGCGGTAAGCGGCACTGTTTTCAAGGTCGTCAGGAAGAATGCCGATCCTAACTTCGAATATGCCATTTATGACCTTATGCCCTATCCAATGAATATTGCGCGCCATTATGAAAACATGACCGACGAGTTCATTTCCTCGCCGGAGTTTAATAACATGAGCTACTGCGGCAACATGGGACCCTACAGGCCTATTGCTTGGACGACAGCCGAGGGCCTGGTGATGGAGCGGAACCCCGATTATTACCTGGGCAAGGATAACGGCGCACCTTATTTCGAGGGCTATATCATCAATCAACCTGGCCTGCAGGATGCCATCAACGAAGGCCTGAATCAGGGATGGATATCTTACGCATTTATTGAGCCGCAGGACGCCAATACATTTCGTAATAACAAGGATATTAAGGTTGTGACGATTCCATCGGGGCAGTTCCTGATGCTTGCCTATAATCAGCGCGACAATGGCTGGATCGGTCTTAAAGATCCCCGCATCAGGCAGGCCATATCGATAGCCATCGATAAGCCAGCTGTTATCAACGATATCTTCGGTGGTTATGCAGATCCTGCATATGGAATCATCCCACCCTATTCGCCCTGGTATAACGAGAACGCGGTTCAAAAATACGGGATGAGCGCTGCCGCCGACGCGCAAAAGGCCATTGATTTGATAAAAAGCGCCGGCTATGAGATGAAGGATATCGACGGCAAACAGCGTTTCGTGGATAAGGACGGCAAAGCTATTAAACTGGTCATGCCCATTGCAATTGACAGCGAAGTGCAGAAAGCTGCAGCTTACATCATTGGGCAGAACTTGAATAATATCGGATTTGAAGTCGAACCCAAGTATCAGGTGCAGGATTTTGTAGCACGCGAGATTTATATGAACAAGATACCCGGCGTCGACAGGAATCCGGAATACAACAGTGGTCCGGGTGCTGTGAGCAACCAACCGTGGGATCTGATAATTCTTTCATCTTTCGGCGATGCCCTGACTATCGGCCGTAGCGAGATTTTCTTCTCAACCGAAGGCAAGTTAAATATCTTCGGCTTTTTCGATGATAAAATAGATGATCTTTACAAAAAGGCATCCTCAGCTGAGGCTGTAGACCCGGTCAACCGGCAGAAGGTCTATGACGAGCTATCGCAGGCTATATCTGACGCCCAGCCCGTTGATTTCCTTGTCTATTACAGGGATAACTACGCATTGTCCAACAAGATAAAGGGAATTGAACCCGGGGTAAACATGCTTTATAACTACCAGTTCTGGTACACAGAATAACTTGAACCGTGCGCATAACAGGTGTGGGAGAGATTGAATAACGCGATAATAAAGAGAAGCCTGGCGTCCATTATATCGGCAGCGATACTGATAATATCACTGCCGGCCTGTGCTGCGCCCTCTTCCGGGGGCAGCTTTATTGAGGGAGACGTGTCGGGTGGTGAGGCTGAGACGCTCAACTGGATACTGGCTGCTGACGCTTCATCCTTCGCATATGCGGGTTATACACTGGAATCTCTGGCTAATTACGATAACCAATTTAACATTGTACTTCGTTGTCTGGCAAAGGATATCGAAGTGTCACCCGATGGCCTGGTTTATACTTTAACCATTCGTGACGACCTTAAATGGAGCGACGGCTCTCCGGTCACGGCGGAGGATTACGTCCATACTTTAAAAAACCTGATGTTTTCGGACTGGCTGAACTATAATTACAAAGATGACTGGCAGGAGGATACGGGTGGCAAAAAGGTTTTCGTCACTCCCGCTGTGGTTGACGGCACGACTTTCACCATAACACGGCAAACCGTGCAGCCTGAATTCATCTACACGTTATATAACCTGATACCCTACCCCAAATATATTGCTGTGAAATATGAGGGGGATGTGGATGCTTTTACCCGGGCCAAGGAGTTCAACGACCTCTCGTATACAGGCAACCTGGGTCCGTACAAATTCAAGCAGTGGTTGAAGAACGATAAATATGTTCTTTCTCGCAATCCGCAGTATTTCCTGGGCCAAGACAACGGCGCACCGTTTTTCGATGAATATATAGTCAAAATGTTCGGGACCTCGGCGGTAATGCAGGCTGCTTTGGAGGCTGGCGATATAACCTATTGCGGGATCGAGCCGCAGAATGTGGCGAAATTCAAGAAAATGCCGGACATCAATGTATACACGGTGCCGACACGGGGCTATAACATTATTGCTTATAACCAGAGGGCCAACGGCTGGGAAGGATTGCGCAAGAAAGATGTCCGGCAGGCGCTGTCCATGGCCATAGATAAAGAGACCATTGCTAAAAAGATATCTCTTGGCTTTGCAGAGCCCGCATACAGCTTTATCCCGTCCAGCTCACCCTGGTACAGCGACAACACGGTCATGAAGCTGGGC
>Ga0209610_1000644_pt1 | contig 18346 bp, 19 predicted proteins | sample LakKivw275mmetaG_FD_184137 | JGI IMG/M metagenome (GOLD analysis project Ga0209610, IMG submission 184137) | Anoxic lake water microbial communities from Lake Kivu, Rwanda to study Microbial Dark Matter (Phase II) - Lake Kivu water 275m metaG... | ecosystem: Environmental > Aquatic > Freshwater...
TTAATGGCGCCGTCGTCTAATGGTTAGTCGCCTCATCGGCGACTTTAGTCGCCAGAAGCGGCGACCCGCCGAAGAGGCGGGGACATCAATATTATATTATTATGTGGTATGTATACATTTTGCAGAGTCTTAAGAATTATAGATTATATACAGGGAGAAGCGGAGATTTAAAAAGGAGAGTTTCAGAACATAATTCTCGTAGAGGAGGAAAGTATTCTAAAAAGAATGCCCCTTACCGTCTCATATTTTATGAGGCTTATCTTAATAAAAAGGATGCTTGCAATGCGGAAGATTTTTTTAAAACAGGCTACGGGAGAGAAGTGTTGCAAGATAAATTAAAAAATTATTTAAAATAACATCATTAAGGCGCCGTCGTCTAATGGTTAGGACATCAGGCTTTCAATCTGATAACAGGGGTTCGATTCCCCTCGGCGCTATATTATCTACCCACTTTGTGCCTCAATCGGTACAGAGTTATCGGCTGGTCAGATTGCTTTATTTTTTCAGCTTTGTATAATATAAAAAAATATCAGCGTATCTAACGTTTGACGTTCCTATGGACATAATCGTTTACTCCACTCCGGCTTGCGCCTATTGCTATCAGTTAAAGGAATTTTTGCGGAGTCGGGGGGTTGAGTTTAAAGAAATTGACGCTGGTCAGAATCAAGAAGCGGCGCAAAGGATAGTTGAAAAGACCGGACAAATGGGAGTGCCGGTGACCGAAATTGACGGCGAGTTTATTGTTGGTTTTGATTTGGAAAGATTGCAAAAAAAATTAAACATTAAAATATGAAATAATTCAAACGTTTGTAAATTGGGATTATTTTAGGTGAGTTATTATGTTGACCTTTGAACAAATTAAAAAAAATCCTCAGGTTTTAGAGTTTCTCGAGCAGACAAGGATTGCTATTGAGGCAATTGGTTATAACGAGCATGATTTTCGCCACGCTAATTTGGTGGCGCAAAGGGCTCGCCAACTGGCTAAAGAGATAGGGTTGAGCCCGAGAGGGCAGGAATTGGCCGCAATCGCCGGATTTTGCCATGATATGGGGAACTTTCTCGGTCGTTCTCAACATCACTATTGGGGAGCGCTTTTGTTTCACCAAATTTTCCAACAGGATCTTCGGCCCCGGGAGCTGGTTTGGATTATGCAGGCTATTGCTAATCACGATAAATATGAGATGAAGATAACTAATCCGATTTCCGCCTTAGTTATTTTAGCTGATAAATCCGATGTCCATCGTTCTCGGGCTTTTACCCTAAAGCCGAAACAAATAAAAGGAGATGATATCCATAACCGAGTTTGCTATGCCGTGACAAAATCTGATTTAAAGGTGGATAAAAAGAAAAAACGGGTTACTCTTACTCTGGCGATTGACAGCAAATTCGTTCCAATTATGGAATATTTTGAGATTTTTACCGACCGGATGTCTTACTGCCGTCAGGCCGCAGATTATTTGGGTTATAAATTCAACTTAATGGTTAACAACTTCAAATTGCTTTAAGCGCCAATGTTGATTTTATCGCCAACGAACTCTAATATTCAGAAAGCCAGGAGGATTGTCCGGCAAGGGGGGGCTATTATTTATCCCACCGACACTTTGTATGGTTTAGGTGTGGATATTTTTAATCAGAAAGCAATTAAGAAAATAATCGGCTTGAAGGGCCGCAGTTTTAATAAGCCAATTTCAGTTGCCGTTTCTGACTTAAGGCAAATTAGACAGTTGGCTTATTTAAATCAGAGACAGGAGAAATTTATTAGAGCCCTTTTCCCCGGACCGTTCACAATCATTCTAAAAAAGAAGAGAGGGGTGAATGGAGTTTTAACTGCTGGGCGGAATAGAATCGGCATCCGCATTCCCGATTCGGAGATTTGTCAAAAGCTCAGCCGAGATTTGCCAATCACTTCCACTAGCGCTAATATCTCCGGGATAAAGCCAACTTGTGATTTTAGGAAGCTGATTAAAATTTTTAATGGCCGAGTGGATTTAATTTTAAAAGGGAGAAAACTGAGAGGTCGGCCGTCAATCGTCATTGATTTGACAAAAGAGCCGTTTAGAATTTTACGCGGATAGTTTAGGGTTGGTTTTACTATCGTCAGATTTAATTTTTTATCTACGGCCTTATGAGCAAGCGAACAGAGAGAATCAATGAGTTGATTAAACGGGAAATATCCCAAATTATCAGGCGGGAAATTGAAGTGCCTGAGGGTTTACTGATTACTGTTTTATTTGTCCAAACTTCGCGTGACTTGCAAGAGGCGAAGATTTGGTTGAGCGTTTTTCCCTCCCGGTATGCGCCAAAGATATTAAAGGAGATTGACAAAAAGATTGGTTATTTGCAAGGATTACTTAATCGGCGTTTAAAAATGCAGCCTTTGCCTCGAATTAAATTTGCCCTTGATTATACGGAAGAAAAAGCCAGTCAGGTTGAAGATATTTTGAGTGAGGTAGACCTAAAGGATAAGTAAATTCTCGTTGTCTCTGCGTTGTTCAATAAGGCGGTTTAGTCGTCCTTTTTGTTTTTCAGTCCCTTTTTTTGTATTTTTACTCAAGCTGAATGAAAGCCTGGGCGGACTTTATTTTTCCCTTTAGTTATGCCGGCTTGGCCAACGCCTTCAGGAAAAAGTCCCTATACTGTTTATTTGGAGACCATTCAGATTCAACCGGGCTGGCCGCAAACTTTGGGGCATCGATGATTTATAAAAGACAGGAGCGGTCTGATTAGAGGATATTTTTATTTTTTCTAAAATGTGTTAGGATAGAGGGGTTAGAACATTAATTATTAATTATTGATTATTGATTATTATGGTTAGTTTAATGGAAAAAATAGTTTCTTTGGCTAAGCGTCGGGGTTTTATTTTTCAGTCATCGGAAATTTACGGAGGGCTGAGCTCTTGTTATGATTACGGGCCCTTGGGCGTGGAATTGAAAAATAATATCAAAAGGGCTTGGTGGAAAAAAATGGTTCAGGGGCGGGAAGACACATTTGGTTTGGACGCTTCTATTTTAATGAATGCTAAAGTTTGGGACGCTTCGGGACATTTATCCGGTTTTGTTGATCCTTTGGTCGAGTGCAAATCCTGCCATAAAAGGTTTAAATTGGACGACCTGAAAGGCAAAAAAGAATGTCCGGAATGCCGCGGCCAATTGACTGAATCTAGAAATTTTAATCTTTTGTTTAAGACTTTTATGGGGCCGGTGGAGGGTGAATCTTCGGTTGTTTATCTTCGGCCGGAAACGGCCCAGGGGATTTTTGTCAACTTTATTAATGTTTTGCAGTCCGGACGGGCAAAAATTCCTTTTGGCATCGCCCAAATCGGCAAGTCTTTCCGCAATGAAATTACTCCGGGTAATTTTATTTTTCGCACCCGGGAGTTTGAACAAATGGAATTGGAATTTTTTATTAAACCCAATGAGGCTGAAAAGTGGTACCAGTATTGGTTAAAACAAAGATTAAATTGGTATTTGGAATTAGGAATTAAGGAAGAAAATATTAGATTGCGCGGGCATAAAAAAAACGAATTGGCTCATTATGCTCAGGACTGCTCTGATATTGAATATAAATTTCCTTTTGGTTGGTCGGAATTAGAAGGCATTGCCAACCGTCGGGATTTTGATCTGAAACGGCACGCCCAATATTCTAGTCAGGACTTATCTTATTTAGATGAAAAAACCGGGGAGAAATTTATCCCTTATGTTATTGAGCCGTCGGCTGGCGTTGACCGTTCTTTGCTTGCTTTTTTGATTGACGCCTATGAGGAGGTTAAAGGAGGCAGGACTACCACCACCAAATCAGTTAAAGAACAGGAGGTAGTTTTACATTTACATCAGGATTTAGCGCCGGTTAAGGCGGCGATTTTGCCCCTATCCAAAAAAGAACCGCTGGTCAAAATAGCCCAAGATATTTATCAGGAGTTAAGAAGGCATTGGATTTGCCAATATGACGAAGTTGGTTCAATCGGCCGACGCTATCGCCGACAAGACGAAATCGGCACTTTGTCTTGCTTAACTGTTGATTTTGAGAGTTTAAAAGATAAAAAAGTGACGGTCAGAGACCGCGAGACAATGAGACAGGAGAGAATAGCCATTACTAAATTGGTGGATTATTTAAAAGGAAAATTAATGGAAGTGGTGTAGGCCGCTGACATTACCTCAATTAAATTAATTTTTCCGTATGTATCATCAAACGAATTTTTCTAATGGTCTCAGATTAATTACTGTTCCGGTTAAAAGTGCTAAAACGGTGGCAGTTATGGTTTTATTACCGGTGGGCTCCCGCTACGAATCAAGACAACTCAACGGCGCTTCCCATTTTATTGAACATATGATGTTTAAGGGGACAAGGAAGAGGCCTAATACTTTGGCGATTGCCAAAGAATTGGATGGGATTGGCGCCCTTTATAACGCTTTTACAGGTAAAGACCACACTGGATATTGGATTAAATCGGCTAAAGAGAAATTAGAAATAATTCTAGATATTTTGGCCGATATGCTTTTTAATTCCGTCTTTGACAAAAGAGAATTTCAGCGCGAGAAAGGGGTGATTTTGGAAGAAATTAAGATGTATCAGGAGAATCCTCTTCTTTACATCGATCAGCTTTTTGAAGAACTTCTTTTTCAAGGGCAGGCGCTTGGGCGGTCAGTCAGCGGTCGGTTAGCAAATGTCAGGAGGATGAGGTATAAACATTTATTCGGGTATAAAAAATTATTTTACCGGCCCGGGCAGATGATCGTAGTGATCGCCGGAGGCGTAGAAAAACATCAAGCGGTTAAATTGGTTAAGAAATTTTTTCTTCAATACCAAGACAAAAAGAGAAAAAGAATTAAATATAAGCCTTTTATAAAAAGAAAAAGTGAGGACGATTTCCGCCTTAAAATTTTTTACAAAAAAGATTTAAAACAGGCGCAGGTCGCCCTGGGGGGATTTGCTTATCCCTATAATCATCCCAGGCTCGAGGCGGCAACGCTTTTATCGATAATTTTGGGAGGGAATATGAGTTCTCGTCTTTTCATAGAAGTAAGAGAAAGGAGGGGGTTGGCTTATTCAGTCAGGGCTGATTTAGATAAGTATCAGGATGTTGGCAGTTATGTCATTCAGGCAGGGGTGGATAAAGAAAAAGTCCCGGAGGCGATTAAAGTTATTTTGGATGAATTGAAAAAGGTCAGAAAAAACGGTGTGACCAAGGAGGAACTTTCCCGGGCGAAAGATTATCTTAAAGGAATAGTAAAAATTTCCCTTGAGAATTCGGGTAGTTTGGCTAATTGGTACGGTAGTCAGGCTCTTTTTGCGGATAAGATCGTTTCGCCAACTCAGAGGTTGAAAAAAATAAAAAAAGTCACCCGAAGACAAATTCGAGAGGTAATTCAAGATTTTTTTCAAAAACAGACCCTGAAATTAGCTTTAATTGGTCCGTTTAGAGATAAGCGGTTCCTCTTGCGGATTTTGAAAGGAGGGGTATAATAGAGTCGCTGTTTTACGGCGAAGATTTTAAATCCCAATTTCTAATTTCTAAATGACAAGATTTAATTTTTAACCTTACCCGAGATTTAGAATTTAGAGGTTGAAATTTAAACTAAATGTAACGTTTATGCCCGAAGAAAAGACGACAATTATTAAAATAGATTTTTGGTCTGTGGCTAAAATTGTTTTAGCTGTTTTGGTTCTTTGGTTTTTGTATTTGATTCGCGATGTTATTCTAATACTTTTTATTGCCGGTCTTTTAGCCGCTATTATTACCCCGGCGGTGAATTATTTTGAGCGGAAAAGAATACCGCGTTGGATTGGGGCGGTGATTGTTTATTTGGTCGTCTTATTAATATTAACCTCGATTGGCTTAGCGGTTATTCCGACCGTCGTGACGCAAAGCAAGTTGTTGATTTCTCAATTGCCTGATTTTTTAAAGTCGTTTTTCGGCGAGACGTCAACGCAAACTAAGGGAGAATTTATTAATTTGTTAAATGGTTGGTTAAGTAAATCGGCGATAAGCGGAAAAACAATTTTTTCAATTTTGGGAACGGTTACCGGTCAAATGGTTTCCCTTTTTATGATTTTTATCATCGCTTTTTATTTGTCGATTAAAAAGAAAAGCATTCGTGTTCTTATTGATTCGTTTATTTTGCCGAAATATCAAAGATTTTTAGAGCATCTTGTCATTGCCGTTCAAAGGGACATAGGAGCCTGGGGTCGTGGATTGTGCTTTCTTTGTTTGTTCGTCGGCATTTTAGTTTATCTTGGTTTGACAATTTTAGGAGTGAAATATGCTTTGGTTTTGGCGGTCATTGCCGGCTTAGTCGAGGTTATTCCTTATGTCGGACCATGGCTATCGGGTATAATCGCAGCGATTGTCGCCCTTCCTCAGTCGTCAACTTTAGCTTTATTGGTAATTATTCTTTTTATTATTATTCAGCAGATTGAAAATACGGTAGTTTCCCCTTATATTATGCATCGAGCTGTCGGTCTCGACCCTTTAGTTGTTATTATTGTTTTGTTAATCGGTGGTAAGGTTGCCGGTCCGATTGGGATGATTTTGGCTGTGCCGGCGGCTACAATTGTTGCCATTATAATTAGGTATTATTTAGAACATAAACAAGAAGTGGCTGAAAATTAGATTTCAGTTTAAACGGAACCGGAAGTGACGTTTTTTAGATTTTAATTTTTGTTTAATGATAAAAGGTTTATGTTTACCAAAAAAATCGGCATTGATTTAGGAACAACTAGTATTTTAGTTTATTTACCCAATAAAGGCATAGTCACCAATGAGCCGTCAGTCGTGGCTATTTCTACTATAGATAAAAGTGTTTTAGCTGTCGGTGATGAAGCCAAAGAGATGGTTGGCCGGACACCTGATACCATTATTGCTAAAAAACCGTTAAAAGACGGAGTGATTGCCGATTATAAAGCCACTGAGGCCATGTTAAGATATTTTATCGGTAAAGCTATTGGACGTTTTAATCTTTTTAGACCGGAAGTAATGGTGGCTGTTCCCGGCGGTATCACTTCTACGGAGAAGAGAGCCGTAATTGATGCCACGATGCGGTCTGGAGCCAAAGCCGCTTATATTATTAAGGAGCCGATTGCGGCAGCTATTGGTTCTAATATCCCAATCGGTTCGGCTTCTGGCCATATGATTATTGATGTCGGCGGAGGGACAACTGAAGCGGCAGTTATTTCTTTAGGCGGAATTGTTACTTGTACTTCGGTCAGGGTGGCGGGGAATAAATTTGATACAGCCGTGGCTAGTTTTATTCGTAAAAAATATAATTTAGCCGTTGGCGAACGGACAGCCGAGGAAATTAAAATTAAAATTGGTTCAGCTTTGCCTTTGGAAAAAAAATTGAAAATGGATATCAAAGGGAGAGATATGGTGCTCGGATTGCCGCGGATAATCACTATTAATTCTGACGATATTACCGAGGCAATCCAAAGTGAATTGGGTGCGATTATTGCCGCCGTTAAATCAGTGCTTTATGAGACTCCGCCGGAACTTTCAGCCGACATAATAGAAAAGGGTATGATTTTATCGGGGGGGAGTTCTCTTTTGAGAAGTCTTGACAAACTCCTCACTCGAGCTATTGGCGTGCCGGCTTATGTGGCCGATGAACCGCAGCTTTCTGTTGTCAAAGGTACGGGTATAGCCCTGGATAATCTGGAATCGTATAAGAGAAGTATCTTGGCAATGAAATAAGCGTTATATGTTAATTGGTTTAGACGCTTCGCGGGCGAACAAAACGCAAAAGACCGGTGTTGAATGGTATTCGTATCATTTAATCCAGAAACTAAAAGAAATTCCCCTCAAAGCGGGGGATAAATTTATTTTGTACTCGCCCAGCGAGTTAAGAGGGGAATTAGCTGAGTTGCCCGACCAATGGCAAAACAAAGTGTTAACTTGGCCGTTAAAATATCTTTGGACCCAGATCAGACTTTCTTTAGAGACGTTAGTTGATCCACCCGACCTTTTATTTGTTTCCGCCCATATTTTACCATTTCTTTGCCCTGTTAAATCAGTGTTAGTTATTCATGATTTGGGTTTTGAAGAACTTCCCGAATATTATTCTTCCTGGCAAAAAGTTTATTACTCATGGACTCATCGATATTCGTTTAGAAAAGCGGCAAAAATTATCGTTCCTTCGGAGTTTACCAAAAAAGAGGTAATTAAGTTGTATCGGGTGGCGGAAGATAAAATAAAAGTCGTCCCCGAGGGCTATAACGAAGAAATCTTTCATTTAATGGACGACAGGGCGAAGATTGCCGCAGTTTTAAACAAATATGGGGTAGGGGGATCTTATTTTCTTTACGTTGGTCGTTTAGAAAAGAAAAAAAATATAAAAGGTCTTATCGAGGCCTATCACCAATTAGTCCTCTCTAATATCCAGCCCTCGATTCCCAGTTTAGTCTTGGTGGGTAAGCCGGGTTATGGCTATAGAGAAATTAGAAATCGAATATCAAAAATTAAAAAAATAAAAGAAATTGGTTATATTGACAAAGATGATTTAGTTTATTTATATTCTGGGGCTTTGGCTTTTGTCTATCCTTCTTTTTATGAAGGTTTTGGCGTTCCTTTACTTGAGGCAATGGCTTGTGGTTGTCCGGTCTTAGCTAGCAACAGGTCCTCTATTCCAGAAGTTGGCGGGCAAGCGGTTTTAAATTTTAATCCAGAGGATATAAATGACATAGTTGGGGCAATGCAGAAGATAATAGATGATCGAAATTTGAGAGAGGGCTTAAAGCAAAAAGGACTAGAGCGAGTGAAACTTTTTTCCTGGCAAAGATGTGCGCAGGAAACTATGAAAATATTGGTTGCATTGCGGCGATAACATTAAATGTTAAAATGAGTTTACGGACTCCGTTAGAAATTCCGCCCTCAATCCGACTTTTATCTGTTCCGCTTATTCTAATGGGAGTCGGAGATTAAATTAAGAAGTTTATGGAGAAAATTTTTAAGGGGATAGAGATCGTTGGTCATCAGAGAATTATTCAGTTTCTACAAAAAAGCATAGCTAACGATAAACTCTCTCATGCTTATTTATTTTATGGCCCGGAACATATCGGGAAAACCGCGGTGGCTGAATATTTTGTCGCTCGTTTGTTGTGTTCAAAAAAAACGGCTTGCGGCGAGTGTCTGAATTGCCGGCAGCTTCTTAAACAAGTCCATCCCGATATATATCGGGTTAATGATTGTCCGATTGGCATCGATTGCCTCCGCCGAATTATTAGTTCCTTGAATTTTAAACCCTTTTTTGCTCCTTATAAAATTGCTATAATAGAACAAGCGGACAACTTGACTATTCAGGCAGCCAATGCATTTTTGAAATTACTTGAGCAGGCCCCGCCGAAAATAATTATTATTCTTATTGCCAAGAGTTTTTATCATCTTCCGGCGACGTTGCGTTCTCGTTGTCAGATTTTGAGATTTTGTTTACCGAAGCGGGGAGAGATTATTGATTTTTTAAAGGATAAATTTGCCTTAAGTAAAGATAAAGTTCTAAATATAATAGATTTTGCTTTAGGCCGACCGGGGTTAGCTATTGAATTCGCCAAGGACTCTGATAAACTCGTCCAATATAGAAAAATAGTCCATACTTTTATAACTCTCTTATCTGTTCAGGATTTTGAATATCGGTTTAAACTAATTAATGCAATTTCAGATTTAGGTTTTAGTACCTTAACCAATCTGTTGATTTTGTTAAGAAATTTAATTTTGATAAATTTGGATGGCCAGGAAATTTCTTTCGGATTTGATCGTGAAAAGTTAAAGGGACTATTAAAGATATATTCCAGAGATAAGTTAATCCAGATGTGTTATCAGGTTTTAAAAACACAGTTTTGGTTGTTTTCGTCTAATGTTAACAAACGTTTAGCTGTAGAGAATTTACTAATTCAACTTAGTAATTAAGCAACCATTATTTTAGCTGTTAAATTGTTAAAGCCTGCTTGTTGTCGGGTAGGCGAGACTCCGTTAGTATGGATATTATTGAATCTCATCAACAAGAGTTTGATAAAGTGATTGATTTTCTGAAAAAAGACATTCAGGGTGTTAGAACCAATAGGGCCAGCCCTGACTTAGTGGCTCATCTTTTAGTTGATGCCTATGGGGTGAAAACTCCTCTTGAACAACTAGCCGCATTGAGCGTGCCAGAGCCGAGGACTATTGTTATCCAACCCTGGGATAAGAACATTGTCAAAGAAATTGAGCGCGCTTTGATCTCAATTGATTTAGGGGTGATGCCCAATGTTAGCGGAGGAATTATTCGTCTAAATTTACCGCCGCTTAACGAAGAAACCAGAAAAAGATTGGTTAAAATTTTGCAAACAAAATTAGAAGAGGCCAGAAAATCTCTTCGGGTTGTTCGCGATACTATTCGCGATAAAATCGTCAAAGCGGAGAGGTCAAAAGAGATTACGGAAGATGATAAATATCGTTTGTTTGAAAATTTAGATAATCTGACCGGCCAAAAACAAGACCAGATTAAATCAATTGAAGAAAAAAAAGAAAAAGAGATAATGGAAATATAGTCGCTTTAGCGGGATTTTCTATGTTTGTTTTTTTAGCTATTATCGGTTTAAGTGTTTTAGTTTTTTTCCACGAGCTGGGGCATTTTCTGATGGCTAAGATATTGGGTATTCGAGTCGAAGAGTTTGGCTTTGGCTATCCCCCTCGGATTTGCGGTTTTGTTTGGCTAAGGCGGTCTAAATTAAGTTCTTTTTTAAAAAATCATTTTGCCGCGATTTCATGTTTTTTTATAAAAAATGGGTTTCTTAAACGCCACCTTGCATTTAATAGGGTGAAGTTTTTTTGGGGAAAAAACATTCCGTCGCAAGCCGAAAAAAAAACTATTTACTCTTTAAATTGGATTCCTTTCGGGGGGTTTAATAAACTTAAAGGCGAACTGGACGGGTTGGAAGATAAAGATAGTTTTTTTTCCCAGACTTGGTGGAAAAAGGCCCTCGTTGGATTGGGCGGGGTGGCAATGAACATTACTTTAGCTATTTTTATCTTTTCTTTTTTGTATTCTACTGGTATTTCCCAAGATATTGATTTTATTGAAGAAAATAGTCGAGTTTTACGTCCGATTGGCATCCAAGTCAGTATGGTCGCCCCAAACTCGCCAGCTGATAGACAAGGACTGAAAATGGGCGACATTATCATAAGTATAGACGGTTATAGTTTTAAGCAAGTGCAGGAAATTCAAGATTATATCAAAACGAAAATTAACCAGTCTTTGACAATACAAATTAGACGGGATAAGGAAATTATTGCCCGTCAAGTAGAGGTTTTGCCGTATAATCAAGTTTTTACCGAGTCCGTTAATCAACTTTTGGACGAACAAGAGCAAAATAAAATTAACAATCCCGCCGACGAGACTCACGGAGTAATCGGGGTTGCTTTATCCAGGGCGGCTATTGTTGTTTATCCCTGGCATCAGGCCATCTTAATGGGTTTTAAAGCCACAGCTTCATTGATTAGCCAGTTGTTTTATGGTCTTTGGCTGATTTTTAAAACGTTTTTACTCAAAAGGCAAATGCTCGGGGAGTTTCTTGGTCCGGTTGGCATCACAGCAATGACTGCCCAGGTAGCTCACCTTGGTTATGTTTATTTTTTGCAGTTTATTGCCTTTCTTTCCGTGGCTATTGGCGCTTTTCAAATAATACCATTTCCCGCTTTAGATGGTTCAAGGGTGTTGTTTGCCATTATTCAAGGGATTAAAGGCAAACCAATCAGCCATCGGATAGAAAATACGATTATCAGCCTGGGATTTTACTTACTTTTGGGTTTATTATTTTTTATTACTTTTAAAGAAATTTCAGGATTATTCTAAAGAAATTTTTTATGATTAAAGAAAAAAGTTTTCAAAAAAAAGGATTAGGCAAGAAGTCCGACAACATTGCTCAGTGGTATAACGACGTTGTCTTAAAAGCCGAATTAGCTGATTATTCAGAAGTAAAAGGCAGTATGATTATTAAACCCTATGGTTATGCTATCTGGGAGAAAGCCCAAACGGCGCTTGATCAACAGTTTAAACAGGGCGGGGTGCGAAATTGTTATTTTCCTTTATTAATTCCTTATCATCTTTTAAAAAAGGAGAAAGAACATATTAGAGGTTTTTCTCCCGAATTGGCTGTAGTCACTCATGCTGGAGGGAAAAATCTGCCAGAACCTTATGTTTTGAGGCCGACCTCAGAGACGATTATGTATAGAACCTTTGCTGACTGGATTCGAAGTTATCGGGATTTACCCTTAAAAATAAATCAATGGTGTAATGTTATTCGCTGGGAAAAAAGAACTTATCCCTTTTTAAGAACTACAGAGTTTTTATGGCAAGAAGGGCATACGGTTCATCAAACAGAGTCGGAGGCAATAGATATGGCTTTAGAAGCCCTAAGTTGGTATCAGAAGTTTTACCGGGATTATTTTGCTATTTCTTCTTATTTAGGGATTAAAAGTGAACAGGAGAAATTTGCCGGAGCTAAGACCACTTATTCTGTAGAATTAGTTATCCCCAATGGTAAAGCCGTGCAAGGGGCGTCTTCACATAACTTAAGCGATAATTTTTCCAAGATTTTTGGCATTACCTTTTTAGATAAAAATGAAAAAAGGTGTTATCCTTATCAAACTTCTTGGGGACTTTCAACTCGGGCTATTGGCGGTTTAATTTTGATTCATGGAGACGACTCAGGATTGGTCTTGCCGCCTAAGGTTGCCGATCCGCAAATTATTATTATTGTAGTTGGCCGGGAGCAAGGTCGGTTAAAGAGGTTGGAGAAGTACGCTAACGAGGTTTATAAGCGGATACTTAAATCTGGTTTTAGGGTTGAAATGGACCAGGACATTAAATATTCCCTTGGTTACCGAATAAATAAATGGGAGCTAAAAGGCGTGCCTTTAAGGTTGGAAATTGGGCTGGAAGAGATGAAAGGGAAAAAGGTAAAGTTTGTTCGGCGAGACAATTTTGAAAAAGGATTTTTGCCAGTTAATAGATCAGTCCCAGAAATCAAAAAGCTTTTAAATCAAGTTCAAAAGAATCTCTTAACTAAGTCGGAGAGAATCAAAAGCGAGTCAACCGTAGAGGTGAATAATTATCGAGAATTTAAAGAAGCCGTTAAGGATAAGAAGATATTTATTAGAGCTTTTTGGTGCGAAAATAAAGAGTGTGAAAATAAAATTAAACAGGAGACAAAGCTGACTACCAGGGTTTTGGAATTGGAAAGGATGAGGGAAAATTTTAATGGAAAATGCGTTCAATGCCGTCAAAAGGCAAAACACAAATGGTTGTTTGCTCAAGGCTATTAAATCTTACTTCACGCGAAAATCAAAATTTCTAATTTCTAATTTCTAAACAAATGTTTAAAAAATTTTTAAGTTTATTTTCTAAAGATATTGGGCTTGATTTAGGTACGTCTAATATCCGAGTCTATCTTCGCGGGCGGGGAGTGGTTATCAGCGAATCAGCCGTTGTCGCAGTCAATACTAGAAACGACCAAATTATTGCTATCGGTAATAGCGCCTTAAAGATGATGGGTAAGGTCCCTGGCCATATTTTAGTTGTTCAGCCCTTGAATCATGGGGTTATTTTAGATTTTGAAGTAACAGAAAAGATGCTTAAGTCAATTTTTGAAAAAGTCCATCGTGATACTTTCACTTTAGTCCCCAGACCCAGGGTAGTGGCGGTCGTGCCCTTAGACGTGACAGAAGTAGAGCAAAAGTCGTTGGAAGATGTGATTCTTCAAGTCGGGGCTCGTGAAGTTTTTTTAGTCGAAAGACCAATGGCGGCGGCGATTGGGGCTAAATTGCCGATTCAAGAATCAACCGGGAATATGATTGTTGAACTGGGCGGTGGTCTTTCCGAAGTGGCGGTAATTTCTTTAAATGGGATTGTCTCGTGGAAGTCTTTAAAGATTGGCGGTGAATCGTTTAATAAGAATATTATTAATTATGTTAGAGAGAAATTTGGTGTTCTCTTGGGAAGCCAGACCGCGGAAGAAGTAAAAATAAAAATAGGCTCGGCAATACCCGTTGATAATCCTCAGGAAATGAAAGTTAAAGGAAGGGATTTGATTAGTGGGTTGCCCAAAGAGGTGGTTATTACTGATACTCAAATTAGAGAAGCCATTGACCCTCTTCTTAAAGTTATTTTTGAAGCCGTTCATGATACTGTTGAATCTACCCCCCCTGAGTTGGTAGCTGATATTTATGAACGGGGGTTGGTTCTTTCTGGCGGAGGGGCGATGATTCCGGGATTTGATAAATTGATTCAAAAGAAAGTCAATATTCCCGTTTATGTGACTGACGATCCAGCAACCTCAGTTATTCGCGGGACTGGTTTAATTTTGGAAGATTTTGAAAATTTAAGACAAGTGTTTGTCCCGTCGTCAAGGGATTAACTATTTATAATTTTTAGATTTTCAAAAACGGGAGCCTGACTCCCGTTTTGATATAGTGGTATAATTTTATTTTTGCGTCCGACCGTCGCTTTCCAATTTTAAGGAAATTAGGCGGGAAATGCCGTCGCGTCCCATACTTACTCCATAAAGAACATCGGCTATTTCAATGGTTTGTTGGTTGTGAGTGATAACAATAAATTGAGTGTGTCGTTTTAATTCTTTTAAAATTTCAGTGAATCTAAGCGAATTTTCCTGGTCAAGGGCGGTGTCGACTTCGTCTAAAATAACAAATGGCGGTTCATTAATAGAGATAATCGCGCAAATTAAAGCTAAGGCAGTCAGAGCTCGCTCTCCTCCCGAAAGCATTTCTATACTTTTTATTTTTTTGCCCGGAGGAGTGGCCAAAATGTCAATTTCCGAAATAGCAGTTTTTAATTCAGCGGTTTCGGATTCTGTTTCTTTTTCGGTTCTATCGCTATCCTCTATTAAGGTATTGATAAGAGGAGGCGATTCATGAAAAATTATCTTAGCGTTGCCTCCCTTGAAAATAGTTTTAAAGTAGCGGTCGAATTTTTGATTAATTTGAGAAAAGTTTTCTTTAAACTGGTTTTTTATTTTTTGATTCAATTCTTCAACGATTTTATCAAGCGATTTCAAACTTTTTTTAAGGTCGCTAGTTTGAGCATTTAAGAATTCATAACGCTCCTTTACGGTCGGATATTCTTTTTCTATTTCCGGGTCAATCCCGCCGATTAATTCTAACTGATGTTTTAACTTATTTATCTCTTCTTCCATTTGGCTCCCCAATTTCTCAGCCGTTTGATTCATTAATTCTCCGATTGCTCGGTCCCCCATTTGTTTTTTAATTTCTTGTTCCAGGTCCTCTTTTTTGGTTTCTAATCTAACTAAGTTAATTTTGGTTTCATTGGTAGAGCTGTTAATTTGATTAAGTTGGGATTGTTTCTCTTGAATTTTATTTTGCCATTTAAATATCTTTTCTTTTTCTCTTTGAGTAAATTGCGATATTTCGTTATTAATGCGGCTTAACTCTTGGTCTAATTTTTTGATTTCTTGTTCCAGACTTTTCTGCTGGTTTTCTAACTCTTCGACCATTTGCTTTTTGTCTTTACTTTTCGTTTTTTGGTTCGTCTCCATATCAAATTCTTGGCGATGGGGGACTGGTTGAAAAAAATTCAGCAGTTGATTGATTTTTTCAAATATATTTTTGGCTAATAGTTTTATATCATAAAGTTTGTTGATTTCAGAGATCTTGTCTATTTGTTCAATAAAATTTTTTTGTAGGGTTTGTATTTTTTTAAGACCGGAAAATATTTTGTCAGAGTCGATTGAAGTCTCAATCGTATTTTCGGTTTGATGTTTTATTTTTTCTTGTTCAAAAATTAATTGAGCCCGAAGAACCGATTGCTTAGACAAACGTTCATTTTTAATTTTTATGATTTTTTGATATTCCTGTTCTATTTCTTGATATTGTTTGTCTATTTGTTCGTAAACCAAATTTTTAGATTCTTTAGCATAAACATTTAATTCTTTTTCTATGTTTTTTTGTTCTTTCGTTTCGGAATCTAATTTTTTTCTAAGAATGGAGACTTTTTGATTTAGATCCTGCCAAAGACTGCCATAATATCTTTTTTGCAAATTATGTAATTCAGTTTGTATTTTTTCTCGCTGAGTTAATTTATTTATCTGTCTAGTTAGAGATCTAAGGCGGGGGGTAATTTCATTCAGGGCGGTTTCGGCTTGGTTCAAATTGAGTTGACTTTTTTCTATTTTTCTTATGGCTGAGTCTTTTTTAATTTGGTATTGTTTTATGCCAGTCGCTTCGTCAAAAAATTTTTTTCTTTCCAGAGGAGAGGCTATCAGAATTTGGTCAACCATTCCCTGGCCAATAATGCTGTAACTTTTCTGACCGAAATTCGCTTTAGCCAGTAGAACAAGGATATCTTGTAGCTTGACTCGGCTTTTATTAATTAAATATTCACTTTCGCCGTTTCGATAAATTCGTCGAGTGATAGTAAATTCTTTATAACCGACCGAGTTGGTGGCGTCTTCATTATTGAAGAATAAGATAACCTCGGCTGAATTGAGGCGCGTTTTTTCCTTTGAACCGGAGAAAATAACATCTTCTAATTTTTTACCCCTAAGTGCTTTAGCGCTTTGTTCGCCCAGTGTCCAGCGGATACTTTCGGCACAGTTTGATTTTCCCCCGCCGTTTGCTCCAATAATGGCTGTGATATTAAAGTTTTCTTTTTGCGGTTTGGGGAATTCTAAAATAGTTCGCTGGGCAAAGGATTTAAAACCAGTTAGCTCTAAACGTTTTAAATACATATTAGATTGTTATGTTTTTACTCTTTAGCGCGTTTTCAGCCGCATTTGTCTCTGCTTCCTGTTTGCTTTTGCCAATTCCGGTGGCGATCAATTTTTTTTGTAGATATGCTCCGATAATAAATTTTTTATTGTGGTCGGGGCCGGATTCCTCAATTACTTTATAATTAGGAGTAATTTTGAATTTACTTTGGGTGATTTCTTGGAAATGACTTTTAGGGTCTTTATATAATTTTTGTTTTAGGATAATATCCAGTCGGGGCAAGAGATGTTTTGCAATGAATTTTTCTGCGGCAATAAAACCCCGATCAAGATAGATTGTCCCAATTATCGCTTCAAGAGTGTTGGCTAAAATAACTTCTCTAGCCTTGCCTTTTGATTTAGATTCACCCTTACTTAAGTAAAGATAATTATTAATTTCTAGTTTTGAGGCTGTTTCAGACAGTGATTTTGTGTTAACCAGGCTGGAGCGCAAAGAAGTGAGCTCCCCTTCGGGTTTGTTAAAATTTTTGTATAAGAACTTAGTGATAATTAGTTCTAAAACAGCGTCCCCTAAAAATTCCAGCCTCTCATTATGAGTCAGGGAAGAATCAGGGTGTTCATTAAGATAGGACCGATGGATCAGAGACTGTTCAAAAAGGTTTTTATTTTTGAATTTTATCCCCAAAGTTTCTTCAAGATTAGATAAATCTTTCATATAATTAACAGTGGTGATTTTTTATGAGTTTTAGGTGAGTTCCCACAAACTACGAATTTGCAGTTTGTTTTGACTTATTTTTTAAATTTGCGGCGGCTTGATGTTTTTGACGTCCTCATAAATAGCTCCTAAGACGCCGTTAACAAATTTAGATGAAGTTTCTCCTCCAAAAGTTTTGGCTATTTCTATAGCTTCGTTAATAGCTACCTTAGGGGGCGTTTCCTTAAAGAAAATTAGTTCAAAAATACCTATTCTAAGAATATTTCTGTCTATTAAAGTGATTTGACTTATTGGCCATTGGGGAGCATATTTCTTAATGTAAGCGTCAATTTTTTCTAAGTTCTCTGAAATATTTTTAATCAGCGTTTTAGTAAAAGTTTCTCCTTCAAAATTTTGGGGAGCGTATTCTGTAAGATAGCGCTGAGCAATTTTTTCAGTATCAAGATCAGACTTTAAAATAGACTTATTAAAATCCCATTCAGTTAAAGTTTGCAAAGCAATGGTTCGAGATAAGTGTCGTTGAGCCATGGGTGTAACGCTTAACGCTTAAAATGAAAATCCAGAATAAAAAGTAAAAAGGACGGGCTATTTTTTGTCTTTTAAATCTTCCTTTATGTTTTTACTCTTGTGTCTTTCTTCTTTGGTTTTATTTTTCGATTTTATTTTGATTACTTCTTTCCCGTTGTATGTTCCGCAAAATAAGCAAGCATGGTGAGGGCGGATTGGTTTTTTACATCTGGGGCAGACTGATAAATTTATTTTCTTTAAGCGGTGCCTAAATTGTTTGATCTTTTTTCGTGATTTTGATCTTTTTTGATTTGGTAAGGCCATATTATTAAATAATGCTGAATACGTAATAAATATAATAAATATATTTACCGCCTCCTAAGGTTTATCCTAGGTAGGTGTTAGATTGTATATTAT
>Ga0209610_1000648_pt1 | contig 18257 bp, 21 predicted proteins | sample LakKivw275mmetaG_FD_184137 | JGI IMG/M metagenome (GOLD analysis project Ga0209610, IMG submission 184137) | Anoxic lake water microbial communities from Lake Kivu, Rwanda to study Microbial Dark Matter (Phase II) - Lake Kivu water 275m metaG... | ecosystem: Environmental > Aquatic > Freshwater...
CCTGGTAAAAAGGATCAAAAATATAGGGGAGGTCCTTTGAATCTATACCAGTCCCTCTGTCTGCGACCTTGACCATAATGTATTGATCCGTATGTTGTGTGTTAATGGTGATAAGGCCTTTTTCTCATGAGTATTTCAAGGCATTATCCAAGAGATTTGAAAACGCCCTCTGTAGATATTTTGAATCGGCATCAACAACCGGTAGAGGTTCCATATTTCGAAGCTCGAATTGAATGCCCTTTGGGGAGCCCTTTACTTGATAAGTTTCGTAAATCTCGATTAGCTCTTTATCCAAGGATGTGGCGGTGAAGTTAAAGTTCAATTTGCCGGTTTGGAGGCGGGAATACTCCAGAAAACCATCGATCAAAGATTCTAATTTGCTTGCTTCGAGTTTTATGATTTTTAAATATTTCTTCCTTTTTTCTTCGTTTATCTCAACGGCATTTTGCAGGAGACGAAGGACAAAACCCTGAATGCTGATGAGAGGGGATCTCATATCATGGGCAAACATAGAGATAAGATTAGCCTTTTCACGCTCCAGCGCTTTTGAATGAGAGATATCGACAAACGCCTCCAGTCCTCCGATAAGTGTCCCATCATCATTCAATAATCCAGCAGCATGTTGCCTGATGGGAACGGTTTCCCCAAATTTGTTGCAAATTGTACTCTCGGTCCGCACAATAGGTTCCCGGTGATTGAGTATTGTCTTTAACGGACAGCTAATTTTACACAATTCACTCCGCAGGATTTGGTTGCAATACCTGCCCAGGGTTTCCTCTTTTGAATAACCGGTGATTTCCTCAGCCGATGAATTAAAACCTGTTATCCTCAATTCCGGATCAACGGTCATCACAGCGACAGGCAGACTTTCCATCACAAATTTATAGAAGGTCAGATCATGGACATCTCTGCTGTCCCTTAACGACTTGATGGAAATATTTGCCATTCCTATCACCCCCTTGCGTGAGCATTTGTGATCGTTTACTTTACGCTAATCCATATAAACTCTTTCAAAGAATAATTCCAAAAAAGACGCGGGTGGCAATAGCCAAAATGATGGCCACAGATAGAGTGAAAAGGATCGCCAGAAGCGCTCCCTTCTTACCGATCTCCTTCCAGACGGCCGCAATCGTAGCCAAACAGGGAATATAGAAAGTAACAAAGACAGTAAAGACCATAATTTGAGTTTTAGTCATCACCGTGAGAACTTGGGTAGTTCCCAATGCCTGGGTCAGCATAATCATGGAGAGTTCTTTTCTTAAAAGACCAAAGATGAGTGTTGTTCCGACAGAAACCGGCAGGCCAAGGAGGTGAGTGAGGGGAGACAGCAAACGATTGAAATAAAGGTCTACCTTGCCATACTCCATCAGTGCCAGCAGTGCACTTCCGACAATGAGAAGTGGCCAAGCGATAACGATAAATTCTCTTATCCGATACCAGGATTTTTTCAATGTATTTTGTAAAGGAGGCAACTGGTAAGCAGGAATTTCCAGAATCAATCCAAAACTCCCTGGTTCTGGATAGAGGGTGGAGAAGATCTTCCCTGAGATAGCCACGACCAGAATGTTAAGGGCAAAAATCGCCAGAGCGGCATTGGGGCTGATGAAAAAGGCAACCAGGCCGAAGATGATCGTAATTCGAGCCGCACAAGGGATCATGGTCGCCAGGATAGAAACGATAAACCTATGTTGAGGAAACTCAAGGATTCTTGTGGCCATCACAGCCGGAACACTGCATCCATACCCCAGAATAAATGGAATGATGGATTTGCCATGAAGACCAATCCTGTGCATGAAAACATCCATCAGGAAAGCCACCCTCGGCAGATATCCAATGTCTTCCAGAATAGAGAGGCCGATGAGGAAGGGGACAAGGTAGGGAAGGACGATCGCTATGCCTCCTGCAATTCCCTGAAGGACCCCCTTGGAAAGAAATAAGGCTAAACTTCCTTTCCCAAAAAGTTCTTCAAGACCTCCTATCCATTGGTCAAAGAGCTCCATCAGGGGCTCTTCGATATATCCGCCAATTCCAAAGATGAAATTGAAAAAACCATAGAAGACACCCGCGAGAATCAAATAGCCGAAGAATGGATGCATCACCCAGTGATCAATGGCGATCCGGAGGTCCTTCTTTGGAGGATGGATAACAGTGGAGACCTTCTCAAATAAGTTCATAGCCAGGGCATGACGTTCGGAGGAAATTACTTCATCCGATGGAACGCCATGAATTTGCTCCAATTTTCCCTGAAGGGGCCTTATTCGATTAATAGCATTACTATCTCGCTTTGTTTCATTAATGAAGAACTCATCATTTTCAAGGAGTTTTATGGAAAGAAACCGAGGGGGAACCTTTTCTTTTACTGGCCATTCAGAGTTGAGTATGGAGTCCAATTGACTTACGATTTCTTCAATGTCTTTGCTGAACTTTGGGGTTTCCCCTATCCTCCTTTCTTCCCGGACCCTTAAAACTTCAATAAATAGCTCCTTCAGCCCTTTTCCAGTTGTGGCTATGGTTGGAATGACAGGTATGCCGATGGCAGAAGAAAGTTTCTGGATATCAATTTTGATTCCTTTCCTCTGGGCCTCATCCATCATATTCAGGCAGAGGATCATGGGAACTTCCAGCTCCAGAAGTTGAAGTGTCAGTTCTAGACCCCGGCAGAGCAGCGAGGCATCGACTACATTAATGATCACATCTACCTCTCCAGACAGAAGATGTTTTCGTGCCTCCAATTCGGCTGGGTCTGATGATGTCAGCGAATAGGTTCCAGGAAGGTCAATACAGTTACACGTATATCCATTGATGTGGGTTTTCGTCTCAGTGTATTTAACAGTTGTTCCCGGAAAATTTGAAGTAATGGCTTTATACCCAGCGATATGGTTAAATATGGTGCTTTTGCCACAGTTTGGCTGGCCAGCCAGAGCAATTTTCATTCCGCTTCCTCCACAATGATTCGGGAGGCAATCCCCCTTCCAAGAACCACCTGACTGCCATGGACCTCGATCAGAATAGGACCCCGGAGTGCCCCATACCTCAGCATTGTTATCGTATCGCCTGGATGAATACCCATCTGGCCGAGACGTTGCCTTATCCCTTGACCTCCTTGAATATCGATCACCGTTGCTTTCTCATTCTCGTAAACCTGATCCAGAGTTTTTGGCATGCTCTCCTCATTCGATTAATTAATTTCTGGTCCTGTCAATTTTGAGTGGATTTCTTCCATTGTCTTATCCTCCGTAATAATCACATCAACCTCTGCATTGGAAAAGACATAGGAAGGCCCTTTCCCGTCAAAGGTCTTTCTGGTATAAACTGTATCGACTCCATTCTGAATGAGCCATTCACTCACCTTAATTCCTTTCCCCTTTTCCTCTTTCAAATAAGGGTTTCGCAGGATTTTCTCTTCCTGAACAATGGGCCTCTCTGTGCTAATTTGAAGAAGATAAAAATAGGGTGCATCACCGAAGTGATCAGAGATCTTGTGTTTATCTTCCTCAACAGGAATGGCATAGATTAAGAAATCCTTTTTCACTGGTTCATAATGAATGGTAACCTGATCCACCTGAGGAATTTCCTTCAGGATCGACCTCTCGATTTCTTCGCTAAGTTGATGAGCCTGAGCAAATTTCTTTATGTCAAAGGCAAGATTGGTACGGACAAAGACGAATCTGCCCGAGTTTCTTGCCTGAATGGATTTGATTTCCCTGACTTGCGAAAAGCGCCCAATAACATTTCGGATACGATCCAGGGTAATCGGATCAACCGATGCATCAAGCAAAGTCTTCATCGAATCTTTCAGGATATCCCATCCTACCTTCGCTATGAATCCAACCATGATGAAGGCGGCTATGCGGTCGAAGATGAGGTATCCGAGTCTTGACCCAAGGAGGGCTAATAAGACAAGAGTAGTCGAGGCGATATCCGAATACCAGTGGGAGGCGTCAGCAAGAAGACTGGGGGAGTTGAAGGCCCTTGCCTTTTTCGCCTCAAAGCGTGAGAAAATGGCAATCGCCAGTATGATAGCTGAAAGACCGAATAGAGCGGAGTACAAATGACCAAGGATTAAGGTCTTTTCTGCCTTAAAGACATGGCGAACGATTTCATAACCTGCGAAAAAGATGAGACCCGCGCTCACCAGGGCGACAAAATTTTCAACTTTGTAAAGACCCCACGGAAATGCCTCGGACTTTCTTTTAGATAACCAGATTCCCACAAGAACCAGTAAACTGGCAAAGGTATCTGAGAAACCATGGATGGTGTCGGCCAGAAGGGCAGAGCTACCTGATAGCCAGGCCAAACCCCCTTTCGTCCCTGCCACAAAAATATTCAGAAGAGTTGAGAAGAAAGCTATCCCCGACGGGTCATTTCTCTTTCTCATAAGGTTTTGTTTTTCTGTCATATCCTTCTTAGTACGTCCCCTTGGCTTTTTTGCAATGTTCTGCCTCTACATGGCCGACTTCCTCTTTCAGCATACAAAGGGCATCTTCTACAGCCTTCATCCGTTCTTTCATGTTCCGAAGGTCTCTTACCTCGATTTCATCCATCCAGGTCGATTCCATATCTTTTTCTGCCTGCCGGATTGAATTTGCGAGGGCCATGACTTTTTCTGAAAGCTCTGAAAGTTTCTGAAGGTGATCTTTTTTTTCTCCCATAGGTCCCTCCCAAAACTTTTTCTGGCGGCGGATTGATCCTCAATTGGGTGCATCCAATTATTTCAGTCGTCAAAAATATGCAAGTAAGTGTGAATAGTATTGAACATATCGGTCAGGAATAGAATGCCCACCAGAACAAGAAAAAAACCACTGACAATCGTGATCACTCTCATGAATCGTCTAATCATTTCAAAGGCTGAAAGAAATGAATTGAAAGCCAAAGAAGATAGAAAGAAAGGAACACCCAGCCCCAGTGAATAGACAGTCAGCAGAAGAACGCCCGTTGTGAAGTCCTGTGATCTGCTCGCGTAAAGAAGGATGGTTGAAAGGATCGGGCCAACGCAGGGCGTCCATCCGGCAGCAAAAACAACTCCCACAAGAAACGACCCTACGTAGCCCAAAGGTTTCTTTCTTAGCTCAATTCGTCTCTCCATCTGGAGGAAGCGGATGTTTATGATTCCTGTAAACTGGATTCCCAGAATGATGATCAATACGCCTCCTGCTTTCGTTAGCCAATGCTGATACTGAGTAAGGAGCCTCCCAAGATATGAGGCAGAAGCACCCATGAGGATAAATATCATGGAAAATCCGGCGATGAATAGTACAGAATGAGAAATGGTCACCCACCTCACTTTACCTTTCTTCTCTTCCAGGGCGAGCTCCTTGAAGGAAACTCCGGTAATGTAAGTCAGATACGAGGGGACCAAGGGGAGAACGCAGGGAGAGATAAAGGAAAGAAAGCCCGCGACAAAAGCAATCAACACCGAGATTTCTTGAGGCTGCTTCATATATGATCCACCCCCCTCTTGTAGCATACAAAGCATATCTTCTACTTCTTTCTATGATTCTTTACATCCTGAAGGTCTCTATCTACCGATTCGATTCAACGTCTTTTTCTTCCTGTCTGATAGATTCTCCGCCTTAAATCAGGACTGTTTAAAGGATAATTAGTCGTCAAGAGTCGTTCAATCTCTTTTGGCGAATCCATCCCCAGGGCCTTGTTAGCAATAAGAGAGGCTTGCTCCTTAGTAATAAGCCTTGAAATTTCCTTTATCTCAAGCATCGCAGCAGGGGCCACGCTGAATTCCCTGAGGCCCAGACCGAATAATAATGGGAAACAATGAGGGTCTCCGGCTATTTCTCCACAGATGGAGACGTTTTTCCCATAGGCGTTCCCAGCATCAATCACATTTTTGATAAGCCACAGGATTGACGGATTGAGAGGTTGATAAAGATGGCTCACAAGATCGTTATCCCTGTCCACAGCCAGCGTAAATTGAACCAGATCATTCGTTCCAATACTTACGAAGTCAACCTCTTTCATCACTTTCTGTGCCATGATGGCCAGTGAAGGAACTTCAACCATGACGCCAATGGGAATGCCCTTTCCAAAATCAGCTTGTTGGCTCACCAACTCGTCTTCGACCTCTTTGGCCACCATCCGGAGTTGCCTCACCTCTTCAATGCTTGAAACCATGGGAAATAAGATCTTCACCTTCCCATAAGCGTTTGCCCTGAGTATCGCCCGAAGCTGAATTTTCAACATCTCTTTCTCTTTCAAAAAGGCCCTTGTGGAGCGATATCCCAAAAAGGGATTCTTTTCCGGACGAAGGGAAACCAGAAACTTATCTCCCCCAAAATCGAGGGTTCGGATAATCACCTCTTTCGGATTCATCCGCTCAACAACCTTCCTGTAGATTTCAAATTGTTCTTCTTCGGAGAGAAAATGGTTTCCCATTATAAAAGGGAGTTCCGTTCTGAAAAGTCCTACCCCGTCTGCTTGATAATGGATCGCAAATTCGAGATCCATCATGTTCCCGATGTTTGCCATCAGTTTGAAACGATGACCATCCAGGGTCTTTGCCGGAGAGGCAATCAGTGCCTCCAGATTTTTCCGATGGGCTTCAATCTTTTCCTGATTCCTTCGGTATTCTTGGATCACTTCCTCTGGAGGGTTGATCACGACGAAACCCAGATTTCCATCGACGATTAAAAAATCCCCTCTCTGGATTCGGGAGAGCAGCCCCCCGATCCCTAAAACCGCCGGGATTCGCATAGAGCGTGCAAGAATAGCCGCATGCGATTCTTTTCCACCTTCTTCAGTAATGAATGCCAATACACGCTCCCTTTTTAATTGAACCGTATCCTTGGGTGTTAATTCAATCCCAGCTATGATCACGGCTTCCTCAAAAGGGCAATCAAACTCCCGGGGTCCCATCAAAGATTCCAGGAGTCTTTTCCCAATATCTCGAATGTCCACAATGCGTTCACTAAAGTAAGAATCTTCCATTTTTAAGAAGATTTCCTCATATTTCCGCATTTGAGAGGAAACAGCTGCCTCGGCATTGATTCTTTGTGCGGCTATTTTTTCGAAGACTTCAGACAAAAAGTGAGAATCCTCTATGATGGATAGATGGGTTGAGAATATCTCTGCATCTCTTGCGCCCATCTGTCTTCTTATTTTTTCTTCATCCTTCCTTATGGCCTCTTCAATTTCTTCAATCGATTTTTTAACTTTCTGAATCTCGGTTCCAATCTCTCGGTCTTCGATGGTGCGAACGGGGACGTGAGAAAAAATATCCTTGTGGATGCAGACCTTTCCTATGGCCACTCCGGGTGACGCGGCAATTCCCCTCAGCAATTTTTCACCCAGCTTTGGTGGAAGGAATTCTTTTTCAATCAATGTATCATCCTTTTCCGAGTCAAAAGAGATCTTTTCCTTTCGAGTTCCTATTCTTTCTGTTCCCGCAGTTGAAAGATCTCATCCTTACCCAAATGGGTAGGTATTCTCTTCTTTATCTCTTCGATCTCTTTTTCAAGTTCTTCAATCTCTCTTAGAAGTTTCCCCCTATCTTCTTGTAGACTCATAAGCCTTTGATTTTAATGGGAGAAGTTTATGTCGCTGGAACTTCAAATCATCGTTATTTCCACCCTTTTCATTTTCTCGTCCACGTACCAAGCAATCAGCAGGAGCCTTTCCCTAAAAGGGATAATTGGAATCCTTTCATCCATGAATGTTCTGTATAATCGATAAAGAGATTCCCATATGACCGAATTGTATCCGCCACTTCGGAAGCCATGACAAAGGAGAAACCTTCCACTTCGATTTTTTCATCATTTGCCTTTAGCTCATCCAGAGCCAGACCCATTTTGGGCCCACCTCAACCTATACCTCTTATAAAAACGCGAAACCAATTCTTTTGGTTACTTTGATCAGATCCCTTTAATTTTTCAACAGCCCGTTTTGAAATGCGGATCATCTTTCAGGCTCCTTTCGATAGTTTTATATTTTTTCTGTAATGATGGGTTTGCTTCCGGCCCTCACAGGACTGGATTTTCCCATCCGGACCCAATCCTCTTCTTTTCAATTGCTTCCCCTAATCTTTAAATGATTATCATTTCCTCGGACCTTTTCATCATCTCTCTCACAAGGGTATCGCCAAAGGCTTCTTTCAACATATCCACACATTCCTCATCTCCTGAGAGATCTTTACAAACCACCGGCACGACACCTTTTAAAAACTTGACCTTCTCTTCTTTAGAGAGTTTTTGAACAACTTTCTTCATTTCTTCAGAATCTATGGGCGTAACCTCCTTCCCAGATCACTAAAATAGTTGCCCCTTTCGACGACTTAAACGGACCATGGGTCTCATGTTTGGGGATCAATCTATAAGTCCCTGCCTTATAAACCTTCCCTTCACTTTCGTACTCACCTTGCAGAACAATATGTTGCTCCACCGTGGTATGGGAATGCCCTTCCATTTTAAATCCTCTTTTTATTTTGCGTAGGAAGGTCTTCCCTTCACCAGGTCCTCCCTCTCTAAGAATCTTGATTTTGCTCCCCTCCGGATACCCTGGGGCATCCGTCCATTTCATCTTTTCATAGTTGATTGTTATCTCTTCCATAGGATTCTCCTCCTTTCTTTGAAAATCATCCATTCTCTACGCTATTCGATCAGGCAATAGCTTCAGCCACCAACTCGGCAATATCCGTCACCTTGATTCGGCCCTTCTTTTCTTTTCGAAGCCTTGCTGCTGCCACTTGAAGATTAGATTTACACGCCGGACACGCCGAGACGACCACTTCGGCACCAACACTGTTGGCTTCTTGAACACGTTTGTAGGCTATTTCCAGGCTCATTTCAGTATCGTAAGCTTTTAACCCCCCGCCACCACCGCAGCATTTGGCAAGGTTTCTGTTCTGAGGAAATTCCACCAGTTCGACGGAGGGAATAGCCCTGATGACATTCCTGGGTGGATCATAAATGTTCATATGACGGCCTATATCGCAAGGATCGTGGTAGGCCACTTTCACCTTCTTAGTCCCATCTTTAAAATCGATCTTCTTATCCGCGATGAGCTTTTCAAGATATTCCACGAAATGATAAACCTGAATGTGATCGAGCATCCTGTGTTTAGGATAAAGGTCTTTGAAGGTCCGGTAGCATCCAGCACAGGTCGTAATGATTTCTTTGAGACCCATCTGTTTAAAAAGGCTGACATTTTTATTGATACAGGTTTCGAATTCCTTTTCATCCCCGACGAGAAAAGAGATATATCCGCAACAATGCTCCTCATTCCCCAAGGTGATATATTCAATATTAGCCTTATTCATGATCGTTAGGGCACTCGGGATGATATTCATGTCTTGGTAAGATGCAACGCACCCAAAATAGAGGAGGGTCGACGCTCCGTCCCCGGGCTTGTACTCCCTGGGATATATATCTGTCCTTTTTTCTGTAGCTTCTCCAAAGGGATTTCCTTTCTCTTCGATAGACTCCATAAGCGTCTGATGGATGGATGGAAGGTACCCGGCATTCACCAGCCTCGTTCGTGCAGCCTGAATAATATCGGGCACCTTGATCCCTGCAGGGCAGACGGCATTACAGTTGAGACAGGTGGTGCACCTGTAAAACCTTTCCGCCAGTTCCTTCGACGGCTCCAATCTTCCGGCGAGAAGATGATAAGCTAATATTACTCTTCCTCGTGCGTTAAAAGATTCAAGGGAAGCCTCTCCGTACGTGGGACAGCCGCCTCGACAGAATCCGCACATGATGCACGCCATAATTTCGTTATCCAACTCTTCGCCGAAAGTTCGAATTTCATTGGGCCTTTCAATGAGAGGTTTAAAGGCAAAGTTCTCATAAATATCTTTTATAGAGTCTTCAAACCCCATCTTTCCTGGATTGATGATGTTGTTCGGATCGAGGGCTTTCTTTATCTCCCTCATGACATTGAGGGTCTCTCCAAGCTCCTCCTTAATATATGGAGATTTAGCCATTCCAGTCCCATGTTCAGCCGTAAGAGTACCTTTAAGACGTAATGTTAGATCAATTAAATCCTTTGATGCTTCCCTGATTGCATCCCACTGCTGTTTGTTCCTGGGATCTGACATGAAAACAGGGTGCAAGTTTCCATCACCAATATGTCCGAATGTGGAGATAGGAATGTTGTGCTTTTCAGCAATTTTTCGTATCTCTATAATCGCTTCGGGAATTTTAGTGATGGGTATCCCGGGATCATCGGTAATGGACTGGAGCCTTGAGCCCCTTTTCACCTTTGACAAAGAGGCAATAATTCCCTGACGAGCGGCCCACATCTTAAGACGTCTCCCAGGATCGTCATCCCATTTATTTTCGATTCCATTGTTTGCTTTGCAAATGTTGTTTATCTTTTCGATGCTCTCCTGAACAGCTTTTCTGTTCCCATCGATTTCAATAAAGAGCATGCATCCTACGTTATCCGGAATATTGAGTTCCATGGTTTTATTGACGACGTCGATTGTTATCTTATCCAATATCTCGCAAGAGGATAGAGCAATCCCGGAGGTTAAAATTTCCGTTGCTGCTTTACCAGCATCCAGAGTTGAAGAAAATCGGGCCTCTGCAAAGGCAATGTATTCAGGCATAGGTAGGATCTTTAAAGTGATCTTCGTGATAATACCGAGAGTTCCCTCTGCATTAGTAAATAAGTGCGTGAGATTATACCCAGCAGAAGTTTTTCCCAGGATAGAACCAGTGTGGATGACTCGACCATCGGCTAACACGACCTCCAGACCCAAGACATAATGCTTAGTAGTTCCATACTTTAAGGCTCGATTTCCACTAGCATTCGTGGAGACCATTCCTCCTAAAGAGGCCAGAGCCGAACTGGCAGGGTCTGGAGGAAAGAAATGGGAAGGGGCCAGGGCTGCGTTGAAATTATTGCAAAGGACACCCGGTTCAACGACTGCATATCCATTTTCCCTATCAATCTCCAAAATATTATTCATCCTGCTCAGGTCAAGCAGAATTCCACCCTTTGCAGCTAAGGCACCCCCCACGGCGCTTGTCCCAGATCCTCTTGGGGTTACAGGGATTTTTTCTTCATTGGCAAGATTCATCACTTTTGAAATCTCTTCAGCGGTTTTTGCAAACACAATAACATCTGGAACGGCTTCATGGACGGACAGATCTCTGGAGTAACAGAGCCTTTCGATTTCATCCGTTTTCACATTCTTCTCGCCTACGATCTCAACTAATGCTTTGACGTAGTCCAAGGCCGGCTCCTTTCTCTTTAACCTTCATTTATTTGAGGGATTCTTCAATCATTGCCTTTAACTTGTTCTTAGGGACAGCCCCCACGACCTGGTCAACGGCTTTTCCACCTTTGAAGAGGATAAGAGTCGGAATGCCCCTGATTCCAAAGGAAGAGGGAGTCTGGGAATTTTCATCCACGTTCATTTTCCCCACCTTAATCCTCCCGCTGTATTCTTTGGCCAATGCTTCGACCACCGGTGCAATGGATAGGCAGGGACCACACCAGGGTGCCCAAAAGTCCACAAGCACTGGCAGATCGGATTGGAGAACCTCATCATTAAATTTTTCATCCGTTACATGAAAAAGGTTTTCTTTTTCCATATCTATTCCTCCTATTGCTTAATCGAGATCCCCACGACTAGAAATGCTCCAAAAGGGTTCTTCCTGAAAGATAAAATTCTCTCGATCTTTCGGAGCCATTGTTGAAGGCCTAAGGGGAGGACGATAATACTCCCCCACTTTATATTAGCCCCTGGCAAAACCCGATTTAACTTTTTCTTCAATTGCCAGATGCTGTAAAATTGGGCTTTACTGTAGATACTCGAATGGAATATCCCTTTCATTCTTCTGCCTATGGCCGTAAGGGAGTATTTGTTCAGAACTCCTAAAAGTATCTTATCCCTCGATACGCGGACCGCCTCCCGCAGTGCTTTTTGTGGATCTTCCACAAACTCTAAGGTAGTGATCAGGGAGACGGCGTCGAAGGACTTCGTCTTGAAAGGAAGCTCTTCTGCTTTTCCCAAGCAAAGCCCATTCTTTTCTCCCATTTTTTTCTGAGCGGAACGAAGCATAGGAAAGGAAAGATCAACTCCCATAGTTTTCATTCTCGTTTTTGAAAAGAATTGAAGGTAGTGACCGGTTCCACACCCTACTTCCAAAATGCTTTCTCCTCGTCTTAGATCAGCGATTTTTAAAATTAATCCCTTTTCAAGGCTATCCACCAACAATCCTTTTTTCGTCTCAAACCACCTGTCGTAAACCTGCGCCACCCTCTCATCAAATAGAATCCTCACAAACTATCTCCATTTAAACCCATATAATTTAATTGCCCGTCTGCAGGAATTGAGCTGCCTCTTCGGGATAAGTTGTAGTAATGTAAATTCCCGAACCCAATTCAAACCCCGATAAATAGCTCATGCGGGGGAGAATTCGTATGTGCCAGTGGCAACATTCCTGCCGCGCCTCCCGGACAGGGGGTGTATTAAGAGTCAGATTATAGTCCGGGTCATTCAGCTTCCGATACATGATACCAAGGACTTGATTCAGGATCCTTGCCAGATCAATCACCTCAATGTCATCGATCAGCCCGAAGGAAGGCTTGTGGGTCTTAGGAATCACCCATGTCTCATAGGTCGACTGGGGGGCATAAGGAACAAAGACCAGAAAATGCTCGCTCTCCAAAACAACTCTTTGCCGAAGCCTCTGTTCTTCCTGGACAAGATCACAAAAAAGGCAGGTGCCATAGGTGTCCAAATGGCGTGTGGCCTCTTCCATTCGCTGCCGAATCAGGCTGGAGAGCACGGGTGTAGCCACAATCTGTGAATGCGGGTGCTCCAGGGAGGTCCCTGCTTTGAGGCCATGGTTACGAAAGAGGGTGATCAACCTAATACGTTCATCCTTACCGAGCTCAAGGAAACGAGAACGCCATGCCCGTAGAATCATCTCCACTTCCGGGTCGGAAAGGGTGCCGATGGTCGCATTGTGCTTCGGGCTCTCAATGATGACCTCATGCCTTCCGCAACCATCCATTTTGAGATGGAATCGTCCCATGCTCTTTCGTTCTACCGTGCCCTGCGGAAGGAGCGCGGGGAATTTATTCTCCACGACGCGAATGCTCCATTCCGATTTGCAGCCCTTAACCATGTTGCCAGGAAAAACCAAAATGGCCTCCGGAGTCAGCTTTTCATTTCCAGGGCAAAAAGGACAATCAGGCCGATATTCGCACAAGTGAGAGTGGGAGGGAGGCTCTTTGAAATCATCGGGCCTTTTAGTCCTCTCGCTGGCGATGATAACCCAATTTTTCGTGATGGGATTCTGTCTGATCTCGGCCATATCTTAAAAACCCTTTATGAGGAAGTTTTTCTAAAACAATAAGCAAAAAATCTTATCTCTCTTTTTAGTTGCCTTAAGGATTTCCATGTGCCTCAGTACAGCAAACTCTCTTCTCAATACCTCTTCGGCGAGATTAAGATTCTCCACCATTTCTTCTATGGTGGCCTCTCCCTTTCCCCTTATGTAGTCGACGATCTTCGTCTGCAAAGGTGTCAGAGTGGAAAATTTGTCCTTACCTTTTAGAAAGGTCTTGGCGGAATGAACGGCCCATGGATCACAGGCTTTCGGGGGAGATAGGATATCCATATAACAATCTTCACAAAATACTTTGCCCTGGTGTTCATAGCATTCGTTTTTTCTAATGTTTTTCCCGCATTTCGAGCACTGGAAAGGCACATTTCCTTCCATATAAAATTCCCCATGTCATTCGTCTACAGCAGACCCTTCTCCTTTAGCAGGGGTAAAGGATCAACGGCATTTTGTTCAAATCCCACGGTTAGATAATCTAATCCCATGGCGATCCCGAGCAGCTGAGTAAAATAGAGTACAGGGATTTCTTTGAAATCAAGATATTTTTGTTTGATTTCTGCCTGCTTATGATCCAGGTTGAAGGCACACATAGGACAAGTAGTAGCGACTACCACCGCTCCCCTTCTAATAGCAGAACGGAGAATTTTATAGGCACATTCTGTCGCTACGTCAGGTGAACCGACGGATTGGAAGCTTCCGCAGCATTCGCTTTTAAATGGAAAATCGATGGCCTCTGCACCCAGTGTCGCCAGAAACTCCTCAAATATGGTCGGCCTCTCTTTATCGTCAAACCCCATTTCTTCAAATGGCCGAAGCAGCATGCATCCATAATAGGCCGCTGCCTTGAGATCCAAAAGCTGCTTCTTTATCCTTTCTTTGAGTTGAGAAAACCCGATATCCTGTTTTAGTAACTCCAGATAGTGCAAGATTCGAAGATCGCCCTGATAGTTCTTTTCGATGAAATTGTTAATTTTATCTCTTTTTTCACTATCCTTTTGAAGCAACCGATTTGTCCTCTTAATGACATTGAAGCACACAGAGCAAAGAATAGTGAGGGTCGTTCCCTCCTCCCTTGCATTGGCCAAAATCCTTGCTGGAGGAAGCAGAGCCATCAGATTATCAGTTGCTAACGGGAAGGCCGCCCCACAACAGACCCAATTGTTGAGCTCCTTTAATTCAAATCCCAGAAGAAGGGAGCAGTTTCGAGCAGTCCGATCGAGGTTCTTTGCTTTGGTATAAAGGGTACACCCTGGATAATAGAGATAATCCATCTATAACTCCATTTGCACGACCGTATTACATCATCCTTTATGTCCTGGTTAATGTCAGGAGCCTCACTCCGCTAACTTCTTTAAAGGTGGCGCCTTCGCTGATGAAACGAATGAGCTTTTCCGGATCGATCACCTTGGTCCCGCAGATCACGTCAATCCCGTGATCGAAGAGGACAGGGGAGAGAGGGGTGGTTGGACCGACCATGACAATGTAGGCTTTATTACAGAGGCTCAGAAGACCTTCCAGCGTATGGTTGATGAAGGAAGTCCCCGTAATTCCCACAACGTCGCATTCTGGCAAAATTCGAGCGGCCTCTTCCGCAGGTAAATCTCCCTCTCGGACTCTCTGTTCAAGAACCCAGAGATCCCTGACTTTTCCTCTTAGTTTTGGTATCCAAGGAAAGTGGCCGACTACAGCGACATTTTTCCCTCCGCCCTTCTCCAAGAGTATTTCAAAGGCATTCTTTTCGACACATTTCGACTCATCCACTTCGACCAGTGAGTTGACCGTCGCCATTCCGATGGACGCCTCCAGGAAGCTATCGGATCTTGCGTATTCGGCAAGCTCAAGCGCCGTCTTTTGCGTTAAACCTCCTACATCTCTAACTCCTCTCTCATGGGAGGGACCTGCTTCCCTGAAGGTCGAGGAGAGACCACAGTGCTTGCTCTCAACCGCCGTCCAAAAGACACAGGTGTGAACACTTCTAACGGGAACATCTCTCCCCTTGAGGCTGGAAATAACATCCTCTAATACTTTCATCAGCTATCACTCCCTTCTCTCCATAGATCAATTTAGACTGACCGGTGGGGCTCATCTCCTTGGCGATGTTTTTGAACCTTTCGCCCAAAACGGCTTCTTCTTCCCCAAGGAATTTCTTCGCATCGCTCGCACCCAGAAAGAAGATTCGAATATAGAAGAGGAGCCTTGTAATAAATTTCTCAGGTTTCGCGTGCTCCATCATACAGAATCTTCCTTTTTCCTTAAGTACCCTTGCCACTTCCTCGATTGCCTTTGACCTTTCGCTCCCTTTCAATTCGTAGAAGGCATGGGAGCACGTCACACCGTCGAACGAAGCGCTCCTGAAAGGCAATCGGCTCGCATTCCCTCGAACAAGGTGGAGGTGATTCAGGTTTAGACTTGTTGCCTTCTGTCTTGCCTTCTCAATCATGCCCTTAGAAAAGTCGAGACCTACCACCAGCCCCCTCTCGCCAACGGTTTTGGCGAGTTCCACAGCCACGGAGCCTGTCCCGGTGCAAAGGTCCAAGGCCCGGCCTCCTTCAGACAGGCGGGTCTTCTCGGTAATAAACCTTCTCAGGGAACCTTCCCGGTCGCTCGAATGTAACCGGATTACGAAGTCATAGACCTTTGAAAAAAGGTCATAGTAAATCTGTCTGGCTGAACCCATATCAATCTTTCTCCTCCACCGCCTTGAATGCGGGAGGCAAAATCGTTTTGGCGAAGTCTTTGGATCCAACTCCTGGTGATTCAATGCCTTTTTCCTGATAGAAGTGTTCAACCCTGTCGATAATTTGCGTTGATTCGAGAGGCGCTTTCTTTAAGGATTCCTCAAGTCCCATCAGGTATTCTTTCGGATAGAACGTAAAATCACCTGAAATGGCGATGTCTTCAATCTTATTTTCGGAAATCTCCTCGGCTGTTCGAATGAGCCCTCCTCTTGCCTTGTGAAGCCCATAAAATATCTCAACTCCCTCCCGAATCTTTACCGCTTTTGGGATTTTTGGAGTCTTCTTGTATAGAAATTCTCTGGAGGTCATCCATGATTCCAGCTGGTTCATCTTTTTGAGAATTTGCGAATTCAAAGAGCTTTGAGTTAGTGTGCCGACCTTTTTTTCGAATTTCTCCTTAAGCACGGCAAACACTTCCTCTCTCGGTGGGACAGCATGCAATTCCCGTTTCATCGTTGTCAGATTTTCTTCCATTGTCTTAAAAACCTTGTCTCTGAATTTTTCATTAGGAACCTTCAATATTTTGCTCATCGTCTTGTAATCGAAATCGAGAAGTATTCCTCCAACAAAAACGAAACAATTCCCAATATCTCCTCCACCTTCACCTGCAATCTTTTTTCCTTCTTTTGTGACAATATCATTGACCGCTCGGTATTCTGCATTTATTCCGAAGGCTCTATAAGTCTCCACAGGAGCCTCCGAAAACCAGGGATAAATGTCCTTAATGATTTTTGGGAATCTTGGGTTATCTTTTCTCCAGATGAGTTGATAGAAGATTTGATTTTCATCCAGATAAGTTGCCCCTCCTCCTACCTCCCTTCGCATGAATGGGATGGCCGATTCTCTACAGTATTGAAGATCCACTTCCTGCTGAGCATCTTGAAAATATCCGATACTGACGAGGGGGTTCATGGGTGATACGATGACGAGTGCTTCAATTCCCATTCGGGCAAGGGAATGAAAGATGAGCATGGATTGTTGACCCGGGAGTTTACCAAGATCGAAAAAAATCATCTTCCCCTCGTTACTCGCACAATGTGGCGATCAACCTTTTAGGCCTGAGAAAGAGATCTAAGGCACTAGAAATATCCTTCACAACGATATCTGCATCCTTCATGGCCGAGACAGACATTCCTTCCTCCCCTAAAACAGCGATGCCGAGGGCGGCTTCTTTCAGTATAAGTTGGTCATTATTTCCATTTCCGATGGCAACGGTCTTCTCGAAATCAAAAGCTTTTAAGAATTCAAATTTTCTATTTTTGCTGTCCTCTTCGGCTATCTTTATCATATCAGCATTCATACTCCGAACTTCTTCCTCGGCAGTCCCCTGGGTGTCGGCGGTTAAAATGTAAATAGTAACTTTCTCTGAAAGAAGATTTATTTTCTCCCTCACATCAAGAGGAATTTTTCCATCTGTAGCGATAGTTCCATTAAGGTCTAAAAGGATGTTCTCAATTTCCATGTTTCCCCAGCCTGGTATATCAATTTTGATCAAATTAGCCCCCTTTTCATTCATACCTTAAAAAAAGATTCTTCGTCGTCTTGCTCCTCAGAATGACAAAAGGCAAAGTCCCATCATTCATATTTCTAATACACTTCCCACACAGCCATAGAAGAATCGCTCCCCGAATTCTAAGTGAAGTCGAAAGGCTGCCCTCATGCCAGTACAGTGGGATACGCCGATTCTTTCAAATTCCATCTCCCTGAGAACATTGATGGATTCTTCCAATTGCTCAGGGGTTAAAAAATCTAAATGGGTTCCACCCAAAATAGCATAAAATTTTTCCTTTCCTGTCTTATCGACGACATGATTGATGATGTTGATCATCCCCGAATGGGCACATCCGAGAATCAGGACGAGTCCCTTCCCAGTATCAAGGATGAGGGATTGGTCATCCAAAAAAATGTCCTGAGTGGTTTTTCCATCCACTTCAGCGAAAAGCCTTGGGTCTGGTTTTTCAAAGGGTGTTTTTCTGGGAACTTCTCCAGTTAGAAATAATCCTTTCTCAACCTCTATAAAATTGTTATTAAAAACAAAATTGGATCCCAAGGATTCTAAATATCCCTTCTTATAGGGAATTCCTACAAACCGCTTTGTTTCTTTTTCATTTTCTTTAAGTACTGCAATTCGGTCTAAGAAGACATGAGGATGGCTATGGACATCCACTTCTCCGCTCATTTTAAGAACTTCAGGAAGCCCTCCAGT
>Ga0209610_1000650_pt1 | contig 18225 bp, 20 predicted proteins | sample LakKivw275mmetaG_FD_184137 | JGI IMG/M metagenome (GOLD analysis project Ga0209610, IMG submission 184137) | Anoxic lake water microbial communities from Lake Kivu, Rwanda to study Microbial Dark Matter (Phase II) - Lake Kivu water 275m metaG... | ecosystem: Environmental > Aquatic > Freshwater...
GGGTAATTGACCCATTGGGAAATCCCCGTGATGGTAAGGGGCCGCTCAACACAGATAAGACCCGCCCTGTAGAGAGGGTGGCGCCAAATGTGGTGCTCAGAAAGCCTGTGGATACGCCGGTGATGACCGGTATTAAGGCTATAGACAGCATGATTCCCATCGGGAGGGGGCAACGTGAACTTATCATTGGCGACCGTTTTACCGGTAAATCAGCCATTCCAATTGACACCATAATTGCTCAGAAGGGTGGTGACCTTATTTGCATTTATGTGGCAATCGGGCAAAAAACATCCAAAGTAGCTCAGGTGGTAGCTACTCTGGAGAAGTACGGTGCTATGGAACATACTATCGTAGTAGCTGCTGATGCCTCTGCCCCGGCACCATTGCAATATCTTGCTCCTTATTCCGGTTGTGCTATAGGTGAGGAGTTTATGGAACAAGGAAAAGATGCCTTGATTGTCTATGATGACCTTTACAAGCATGCCTGGGCTTACCGGCAGCTTTCCTTGCTACTTCGCCGTCCACCAGGCCGGGAAGCTTACCCTGGTGATATTTTCTATCTTCATAGCCGGCTCCTGGAAAGAGCAGCCAGGTTAGCCCCTGAGTATGGTGGCGGCTCCCTTACTGCTTTACCTATTATTGAAACTCAAGCCGGTGATATGTCAGCTTACATTCCTACGAATGTGATTTCCATTACCGATGGGCAGATCTATCTTGAGCCGGATTTGTTCAATGCGGGCATTCGTCCCGCAGTAAATGTAGGATTGTCGGTATCTCGAGTTGGTGGCTCAGCACAAAGGAAGGCGATGAGGCAGGTAGCTGGTAAGTTGAGGCTAGACCTAGCTCAGTTCCGCGAGCTTCAATCTTTTGCCCAGTTTGGTGCTGCTGACCTGGATAAAGCTACCAGAGACCAGTTGGAGCGTGGTCGCCGTATCACCGAGGTGTTAAAGCAGCCTCAATATTGCCCCATGTCTTTGGGAAAACAGGTAATGATTCTCTATGCAGTGACCAATGGCTATCTTGACGATGTGCCCGTGGATAAAGTAATTGCCGGTGAAGAAAGTTTTCACCGATTCATGGAGGCTAACCATCCTGAGCTGGAACAGAAAATCAACGATGATAAGGAAATAAAGCCCGAAACTGAAGAGGGTTTGAAGGCTGCAATACAGGAGTTCAAGGAAGGTGCTAAATATTAAATGCAAAGCACCGGTTTCACATGTCATTGCGAGCGAAGCGAAGCAATCCCAGGGCAACTAAATAGATTGCTTCGTCATCCCTCACTTTGTTCCGGATTCCTCGCAATGACAAAGTGGAATTGCATTTTGCTCAGTGAATTTTGATATTGTTTAGGATTTAGAGTTTGGGATTTAGGATTTTTAATTGAGGGATAATGGCTAGCACTCAGATTCTTCGTCGTCGCATCCGCAGTGTCCAGGGGACTCAGAAAATATGCAAGGCAATGGAGATGATTGCCACTGCCAAGATGAGGCGGGCGCAAGACCAGGCAATAACAGGGCGACCTTATGCTGAGAGAATAAGCCAGGTAGTCGCTGACCTTGCTATTCACTCACAAGTTGATGGAAAAGCTCATCCCTTACTGCAAAAGAGGGAGGTTAGCAAAATCGCGATAGTTCACATCACTACTGACCGTGGGCTATGTGGTGGCCTAAATGCTAACCTGAATCGCCTTGTAGCTAACTTCATTCTGGAGCAAACTGTTGCCGTTACTTTAATTACGGTGGGACGAAAGGGGAGGACCTTCATGCTTCGTAATGGGCAGGATATTCGTGCTGAGTTCACTGGCATCAGCGACCGTCCTACTTTACTGGAGACACTGCCTATTTCCCGGGTGGTTATTGATGATTATGCCAGTGGTGACGTTGATAAGGTATACCTTGCTTATCCTCGCTTTGTCACTACCATGGTTCAGAGACCTGTGATGGAGACATTGCTTCCCGTTGAGCCGACAGTGGTACCTCCAATACAAAGGGTGGAATACATTTACGAACCTGCCCCTGGCGCTGTTTTAGACCAGCTATTGCCCCGGTTTGTGGAGATGCAGGTATATCATGCCATACTTGAGCTTATCGCCTGTGAGCAATCGGCACGGATGGTAGCCATGCGCAGTGCCAGCGATAATGCTAAAGAGCTTATTGAAGATTTAATCCTGACCCTGAATAAAGTGCGGCAGGAGACTATTACCAAGGAGATTTGTGATATCAGCGGTGGAGCGGAAGCTCTGGCTTAAGGAGGTTAATAAATGACAAGAAGCGAAGGGTTCAGGGTCGCAATGACATTAACAGGCAGGAGGTAATACATGGCAAAAGGTAAAGTAGTTCAAATCATCGGCACAGTGGTTGATATGGAGTTCCCCCCTGATGAATTGCCGGCGATAAATAATGGCATAGAGATTCCCATGGATGGGGGCAAAGTTGTTGTTGAGGCTCAGCACCATGTTGGCAATAACTGGGTCCGTGGTGTCGCCTTAACTCCTACCGATGGTTTGGCACGAGGAGCTGAGGCTATCGATATGGGAACTCCAATTAGCGTGCCTGTGGGAAGAGCAACCCTGGGGAGGCTATTCAATGTTTTTGGTGAACCCTTGGATGGACTTGGTGAGGTGAAAGCGGAGCAGAGATATCCTATTCACCGCCCCCCACCTTCTTTAGAGGAACAGGAAGCAACTCCTCAAATGTTGGAGACGGGGCTCAAGGTTATGGACTTAATCACTCCTTTCACCAGAGGGGGAAAGGTTGGGGCGTATGGTGGTGCTGGCGTAGGCAAGACGGTTATCATTATGGAGTTGATTCGTAACATCGCCACTGAGCACGGTGGTTTTTCCGTTTTTGCCGGTATAGGTGAAAGGTCACGTGAAGGCAACGACCTGTGGCTGGAGATGCAGCGGTCGGGGGTTATAGACCGGACCGTTCTTGTCTTTGGACAGATGAATGAAAGCCCTGGCGTACGCTCTCGGGTAGGATTAACTGGGGTGACCATGGCGGAGTATTTCCGCGATGTTGAGGGGCAGGATGTCCTGTTGTTTATCGATAACATATATCGCTATGTCCTGGCCAATATGGAATTATCTGCCCTTCTGGGGCGCATGCCCTCAGCGGTGGGATACCAGCCGACATTGGGTACCGATGTTGGTGAGCTGGAGGAGAGGATTACCACTACCAAAAAGGGGTCAATCACCTCATTTCAGGCTATTTATGTGCCTGCTGATGACTATACTGACCCCGGCATTGTGGCTACCTACGGTCATCTTGATGCTGTTGTTGCTTTGGAGCGGTCTATTGCTGAGTTGGGTATATACCCCGCTGTTGACCCCTTAACTTCAACATCGAGAATACTTGACCCCGCTATTGTCGGTGAGGAACACTATCAGGTGGCGCGAGGGGTACAACGGACATTGCAGCGATATAAAGAGCTGCAGGATATCATCGCCATTTTGGGTATGGAGGAATTAAGCGAGGAGGATAAGCTTACCGTGCATCGTGCTCGTCGCATCCAGAGGTTCTGTTCTCAGCCGTTTCATGTCGCTGAGCAATTTACCGGCACTCCTGGTAAATATGTACCGGTTAAGGAAACAGTGCGTGGCTTCAAGGAAATTTTGGAAGGGAAGCATGATGACCTTCCTGAGGCTGCCTTCTGGCTGGTGGGCACTATTGACGAAGCGGTGGAAAAAGCTAAGAAGATGAGGGAAGAGTAGTGGCTACATTGAGGCTTGAAATTGTCACTGCGGAAAGAACAGTCTTCGCTGACGATGTTAGCGAGGTGGTAGCCTGGGGAATAGAGGGACAGCTGGGCATTTTACCTCATCATGCTCCTCTGATGACCATGCTTCAACCTGGGGACTTGCTTATCAAAAAGGATGATGAAGAACACTACCTGGCGATAAGCGGCGGCTTTCTTGAAGTGCGTCCTGATAAGGTGGTTATTCTGGCAGATGCTTGTGAGCGTGCTGAAGAAATTGATATGGAGCGTGCTGAAGCTGCCAGACGCCGTGCTGAGGAAATCCTCAAGACTAGACCACCAGAAATGGATACCGCTGCCGCTGAAGCTGCTTTGCGGCGCTCGTTAGCACGAATAAAGGTGGCGGAAAGAAGACGCCGTAAGAAGGGAATATAAAAAGCCGGGTTACATTATCTGTAACCTGACTCTGGTATTATCTTTGGCTGCTTTTACTCGAAGTAAAGTGCGTATTGCCTCAGCTACCCGACCTCCTCTGCCGATAACCCTACCTTTATCATCAGCAGCAACCTCCAGTTTAATCAATAAGCCCTCATCGCTATTCTCTTCGGTGATGGTGACATTATCTGGCTCAGCTACGATAGCTTTGACGATGTACTCTACTAATTCTTTCATTTTGTCTCCTTGTCACTCTCACCTTTTTCCTCTCCCTTCAAGGGAGAGGTTAGGTGAGGGCTCCCTTTTTGTGGCTCAAGTTTATCCATAATGCCTGAAATGCCTGATTTCCGAAGCAAGCTATAAACTGTGTCTGTAGGTTGAGCTCCCTGTTTAAGCCATTTCACCACTTTTTCCTCGTTGATATTTATAGTGGCCGGGTCGGTTAATGGGTTATAATGCCCGACAATCTCGATAAATCTTCCATCTCGTGGCGAGCGGCTATCGGCTACCACTATTCGATAAGATAGTTTGTGTTTAGTACCTACTCTACGTAATCTGATTTTGACCATTTACTAACAGTATTATTATCTAAGCAATCATGGTTGTCAATGGCGGGACAAATAAAAAGCGTGTCTGAACAATGCCAGACACGCTTTCTGGTAAATCAGATAACAACTGTTAGAAGACAAACAGAATTACGATGGCTATTATTAGAGCATAGATAGCGATAGCCTCGCAAAAAGCAATGCCGATGAGCATGTTGGTTATTATTGCTCCCCTTGCCTCAGGGTTGCGCCCTAATGCCCCCATAGCTCCGTGCCCTAAGATGCCAACTCCTATTCCCGGTCCAATAGCCCCAATGCCTATAGCTAGACCTGCTGCGATGAACTTTATTGCCTCAGAATCCATTTACTTTTCACCCCCTTTCTATCGGTTGTTAATTCGTCTGAAGCTAATATAGATATAAACCAGAGCAATGCCCAGACCGATGGTGGCTCCAATCAATCCGAACAACACTCCCGTGTGGTTTAATCTGTCAACCACGTTTCCGAGGGCTGTTGCTCCGCCAATGCAAATAAAACTTACTCCCCCGGTCTGGGCTAAGAACCTCCATACTACTTTCGGCTCATTTCTTGAGTACTCTTGTTGTTTTGTTATGTTACTGCTCATTGAACTTTAACCTCCCTCTGTGATTTCCAAAACCAAATGAATTAAGGTGATTGCTCCCTTTAACATTTGAAAGTTCAAATATATTTATGAGCTTTAGTATCTTCATATCTTCGAACCACTGATTGTCTTGAACTTTGGCAGCTATGGCTTCTACCGTTACCGGTGCATCCACCATAACCACCATATCGAAATCTCCGATAACAGGGTCAGCGAACTCCACTCCAGGTATCTGTTCCACTTCTCTCATTGCCACAATGAACTCTTCCTGTTCTATATTGTCCTTGACCTTAACCAGCAAATATGCCCTTAATCCCATTTCAGTTCCTTTCACTTTCAGTAAACCATTTCTACTTCCGTTACACATCCATTAAATCCCTATTTCCGGCTACTCAAAAATGTTGAAAATGAAGCAATTTGCTCATTGTTTTTGACTACTTGCTCCTCATTGTTTCAATGGAGGCGGTTGGTGGCAACTCGGTGTCCAAATTGAAATGAATTCAATAGAAGGTTAGAATAATATAAATATGGAGAAAATCAGGATTTTGTTTGCTGAAGACCATCTAGTGGTGCGACAAAGCGTATGTGCCTTTTTGGAAAAAGAAAAGGACCTGGAGGTGGTTGGTGAGGCTGGTGATGGTGAGGAAGCAGTGCGGCTGGCAAAAGAGCTCAAACCAGATGTCATCATTATGGATATCTCCATGCCCAAGCTCAACGGTATTGAAGCTACAAAGCAGATTAAGGTATTCCAGCCATCAGCGACTATACTGATACTCACGGCTTACGACTATGAACAATATGTTTTTGCCCTTTTAGACGCTGGTGCTGCCGGTTATCTGTTAAAGGATGTCAGTGTTAGTCAGCTCATTGACGCTATTCGCGCTGTTCATAGAGGGGAATCGGTGCTTCATCCCGTCATTGCTCGTAAGGTGCTGGAGAGGTTCCGGGGTGGTGAATATGCTGGGGAGGGGGCATTGTCCCTGCTTACGCAGCGGGAACTAGATGTGCTCACTAAAGCAGCAAAAGGCTTGAGCAATAAGGACATCGCTGATGAACTTTTCCTCAGCGTGCATACCGTGGAAAGTCATCTGCGAGGTATATTTAATAAATTTGGAGTGGGCTCTCGTATTGAAGCGGTGATTCGAGCTTTAAAAAAGGGGTGGCTTACCCTTGATGACTTATCTTAATGAACAGGGCAATAGTGAAGGCAATTTTACATAATCCTCACTTCTGGGTAATTCTGGCAATGATGGCGATTCTCTCCGTCTATCATTATGCCGAACAGATATCGTCTTTGGGTAGTCTTGGTCTGGTCTCTTATTTGACACAGCCCGTGCTTTACCTAATACCCGTGGTCTACTGTGGCTTTATCTTCGGTGCTACAGCGGGGTTGGTAACAGCATTCATTGCCCTGTTTATCATGCTTCCTCGGGCTGTTTTCTTCTCCTCTAACCTTCCCGGTGCTCTATTCGAAGCTGGAATTGTAGCCCTGATCGGGATATTAGCTTGCTTGATGTTGAGGGTGCGAGAAAGCAGGATGGCTACTGCGGAAGGCAGCCCACTTTTTGCCGAAACGCTGACAGCGGCTAAGGACAAGCTCCGTTCCCAGAGCCGAAAATTGATGAACTATGAAAAGAAGCTGGATATGGTGAGCAGTATTTCTAACCAGTTTATCGATACTTTGAATATAGAGCGGGTCTTGCATTACGGTTTGGGCAAGATTTTAGAGGTTATGGATGTGGATGTTGTTTGGGTATTACAGCTACGTGAGGAAACGGGGGAGCTATACCTGATTGCCTATGAGGGTATTTCCGAACAATCTGCTCGTGGTATGGATAAGCTGAAGGTTGGCGAAGGGCTTAGTGGCTGGGTGGCGCAGAAAGGGGAGCCGTTGGTGGTAAATGATGCCTCTACCGACCCTAGATCCACTAGTGGAGTGGTCAGACAGGAGGGCATTAAAAGCATGCTCATTGTGCCTATAAAATGTGGCGATGAAGTTCAAGGCACGATTGGTATCGCTAACCGTGAATATCGGGAGTTTGATGAAGAGGACGAGAAACTTCTTACTACTATAGGCAGCGAAATTTACATTTGTTCTGAGAATGCCCGCCTTTACCAGAAGCAAGTGGAAATGATGGAACAGTTGCATAACTCTGAGAAAAACTATCGTGAGTTATTTGAAAGCGCTCACGATGCCATCTGGATACACGATTTACATGGTAATATCCTGGCCGCCAATAAAGCTGCCGCCAAGCTCATTGGATATGACCCTGAGGAAATTCCCGGCGAACTCCTCGGTTATGATTTTGGAAAGGGGCCTTACCAACCCGAGAGCCATGAAATGAGGGAATTATCCTCTTTGAATGTCAAGTCGTTTCTTTCTGAGGAGAGCCTGTCCTTAGCCAGGGAGGTGCGAGTTAAATTAGTTCAAGGTCAGATGCCAGTGCAGCCTTACGAGCAGCAAATTATAAGGGGGGATGGCACTGTGGCAACGGTGATGTTAGCCACCAACTTAATTACCAGGGATGGTGAGCCTAAGGTCTTTCAGAATATTGCCCGGGATATAACTAAGGAGAAGCAGATGCAGGAGAATATGCGTCTGTATATCCAGCAAATCACCAGGGCTCAGGAAGAGGAACGCTCCCGTATCGCTCGCGAATTGCATGATAGCACTGCTCAGGAACTCATCATCGTTCTTCATCAGGTAGAGGGCTTGTTGCAGAGCAAAGCGAAGTTGCCCCTGAGCGAGGCTAAGGATTTATGGGGAGTACATGAGCAAATAAAGGGTATATTGCAGGAAGTGCGTTACTTTGGCCGTGACCTTCGTCCTTCAATACTGGATGACCTCGGCTTGCGTGCCGCCCTTGAATGGCTGGTGGAGCAGCTTGAAACTGAACATAAGGTGGAATGCCATTTAACCGTGGTAGGAGAGGAGCGGAGATTGCCTTCAGAAGCGGAGGTGATGATTTTCCGCGTCGTTCAGGAGGCGATAAGGAATATCGGGAAACATTCTCAAGCATCACAGGCTGAAGTTACCGTTAAATTCGAGCAAAAGGAAATAACTATCACAGTAAAGGACAATGGTATTGGCTTTCATCTTTTGGAGAGCGTAGGAGATTTGACTCGTGCTGGTAAACTCGGTCTTGCCGGGATGCAAGAGCGAGTACAATTGCTCGGTGGCAGCTTGTCGATGCAATCTGAACCAGGCAAAGGGACCACTATAGTGGTTAAAGCACCGATATAAGCTGCGTTGCGATATGAAAATATGTGAACTGCATCGGTGGGATGTGAGCCACGAGCGTGCAAAGGCATTGCAGGTCAGCCTGGCAAAAAAGGTTGTGACTGAGGATGATGGTGTTAATCCTCACCTGATTGCTGGTGTTGATATATCCTCGGTTGATTCTCGTGGTATAGCTCGGGGGGCGGTGGTGGTGTTAAATTACCCGGAACTCAATTTAGTGGAAGTGAAGACCGTGGAAAGGGAAGTCACTTTTCCTTATATACCGGGGTTATTGTCTTTCCGGGAAGCTCCGTTAATATTAGCTGCTTATGAAGAATTATCCAGCGTTCCTGACCTGGTTCTGGTCGATGGGCAGGGGATTGCTCACCCGAGGAGGCTCGGGCTTGCCGCACATTTAGGGCTTTTCCTCGATGTGCCCACCATAGGCTGTGCTAAATCTAGACTTTGTGGTGCTCATAAGCTTGTGGAGGAAAAGATTGGCTTCTATGCCCAGCTGGTTGATGATAGTCAGGTCATTGGGGCTGTCTTGAAAACCAAGCTTGGAACGAAACCGATATATGTTTCCGTAGGGCATAAGATTAGCCTTAGCTCAGCGATAAAGTGGGTGCTCAATTGCTGTCGCGGCTATCGTCTTCCTGAGCCAACAAGGTTAGCTCACCTTGCTGCTGGAGGCAACTTGAGGATAGAGCCGGGTCAGCAAGGGAAGTTATTTGATTAACGTTGGGGAGGAATAATGGAAGAACAGAAGGAAAAACTGGGTGCTCTGCTTCACCAAATCTCACAAATAATGGAGCATCTTTGACATCCCTGGCGAAGAAAAGGAAGTTGCTCGGCTAGAGGCAGAATCGGCAAATCCTGACTTCTGGAATGATTCAGCCAGAGCGCGGGCAGTGATGCGGGAGCTGGGAGCGAAGAAGAATCTAATTCGTGTCTGGCGTGAGTTGGAAAAGAAGGCTTCTGACCTTTATGACCTGGTTTGCCTCGCTGAGGAGGAGGGTGACTCTTCGCTAAGTGAAGAGATAAACGCGGGGGTGGAGAAGGTAACTTCGCAATTTGAGCAGATGGAAAATCAACTGGTTCTGAGCGGCGAGTACGATGCCCACAATGCCATGCTTGCCATTCACGCTGGTGCTGGCGGCACGGAATCGCAGGATTGGGCAAGTATGTTGCTCAGAATGTATTTGAGGTGGGCGGAAAGGCATGATTACCACGCTGAGACATTGGATATTTCCCATGGCGATGAAGCAGGCATTAAAAGTGCTATCTTGGGAATTAAGGGAGACTACGCTTACGGCTATCTCAAGTGTGAGCATGGGGTTCACAGATTAGTGCGACTTTCGCCCTTTGATGCTGACCATGCCCGGCATACCTCTTTTGTGTTGGTGGAGGTTCTTCCTGAAGCAGAGGAAGAGGTGGCTTTACAGGTAAACCCTGGGGATTTGAAGGTAGAGACTTTCAGGTCGAGCGGGCCTGGCGGGCAGCATATGCAGAAGACAAGCAGCGCTGTCCGGGTAACTCACCTGCCCAGTGGGCTGACCGCGGTTTGCCAGAGTCAGCGCTCCCAGCATCAAAATAGAGAAAGTGCCTTGAGAATTCTTTATGCGCGTCTCCTGGAAGTGGAGCGTGTAAAGAAAGATGAGGATAGATTAAAGCTCAAGGGTGAGCGTATTGAGGCTGGGTGGGGTAATCAGATTCGGAGCTATGTCCTTCATCCTTACAAAATGGTGAAAGACCATCGCACCGGTTTCGAGGTTAGCAATGCTGAAGCAGTGCTCGATGGAGAGTTGGACGGGTTTATCAATGCTTATCTTCGCTCCAAAGTAGGGAAGAAATGATTAAGCGCATCGGTTTGGTAATCCTGACACTTCTGCTGTTAGCGGTTTTCTCTCCTGTTAAAGCTGAAAGCAATATTTCCGTCTTGGATACCAGCGTAACCATGGATTTCCCTTACTCCCTTACGTTTAACCTTGAGGTGGAGAGCAATGCCGATATTGTTGATGCTCGGCTTCATTATCAGGTGGATATGATGAATTATGCTCGGGTTGTTAGCGAGGGCTGGGCTGAGTTTACTCCGGCAACGAGGGTAGAAACTAGCTGGGTATGGGATATGAGGAAGGCAAGCCTGCCTCCGGGGGCAAAGGTAACGTACTGGTGGATTATCAAGGATGCCGATGGTGATGAGTTTCAAACTTTGCCCAAAGTGTTTTGCTTTGAAGATGACCGCTATCAATGGCAAAACTTGACTGACGGAGAAATAACTATTCTTTGGTATAACGGGGACGGTGAATTCGCCAGTGAGCTAATGGATGCCTGTCAGGAAGGACTTGCCAGGTTAACCCAGGAATTTGGTGCTTATCTTGAAAGGCCTGTCACCGTTTACGTTTATGCCTCGTCACAGGAGTTGCAGGGAGCGATGATTTCCCCCCAGGAATGGACTGGGGGCGTTGCCTTTACTGAATTTGGCATCATCGCCATTGGCATTTCACCAGATAGCATTGATTGGGGAAAAGGAGCCTTAGTCCATGAGCTTACTCATTTAGTTGTTCACCAGATAGTTTTTAGTCCTTATGGCTTGCTGCCCGTGTGGCTTGATGAAGGTTTGGCAATGTACAACGAGGGTGAGCTTTCTCCTCAGTTAAGGTCTCGCCTGGAAGAAGCTATCTCTGAGGGCAATCTGCTCTCGGTTCGCAGTTTATGTAGCCCATTTTCTGCCGACCCTGAGAAAGCCTATCTTTCCTATGCCGAGAGCTATAGCCTGGTGGAATACCTTTTGGACAGCTATAGCGGAGATAACATGCTTGATTTGTTAACTTTAATTAAGCAGGGTAGCACCTACGATGAAGCTTTAATTGAGGCTTATGGTTTTGATGTCGCTGGACTTGATACTCGCTGGCGAGAATCATTGGTGACTTCTCCAGTAATTGTAGCAAGCGAAATGAAGCAATCTCATCCTGCTTTAATCGCTGGGTTGTCAACGTTAACTGTGTCTGCAGGAGTTTGGTAGCTTGAATAATTTTTGGGAAAGAATCTGGCATCTCATATTATTATCTTTTCTAATCTGTGCCTTATTCCTGCCCCAAGCTGGCTGTGTTAGCTTTCCACCTGCCACTGAGGATGTCCTCAACCTCTGGGATACCGGACCGATAACCCTTGACCCGGCGATTTCCAGTGAGATGTCCTCTCATATGTATGTGATGCAAATCTTCAGCGGGTTAGTCCGCCTTGATGATGAACTGGAGGTGGTGCCTGACATTGCTGTAAGTTGGGAAAAGAGTGAGGATGGCAAGACATTTACCTTTCATCTTCACCAGAGAGTTAAATTTCACGATGGCAAAGAGGTCAAGGCGTCAGATTTCAAATATTCCTGGGAGCGAGCTTGTGACCCTGAAACTGGCTCCCAAACAGCAGCTACCTATTTAGGTGATATCGTTGGCGTAAATGATAAGCTTGCTGGCGAGGCAGAGGAAATTTCGGGAGTCAAGGTTGTTGATGATTACACCCTTCAAGTCACCATCGATGCTCCCAAAGCTTATTTCCTGTGCAAACTTACTTATCCCACCGCATTTGTGGTTGAACGAGCAAATGTGGAGTCGGGAAGCGACTGGTGGAGTCACCCGGTAGGCACCGGTCCATTCGAGTTAAAGGAATGGTCCCCGGGGCAGCTTCTGGTTCTGGAAAGAAATGAGCTTTATTATGGAGAGTTAGCCAAAGTTAAGCAGGTTACCTTTCATATTCTCGCTGGGAATCCTATGTCGATGTATGAAAATGGTGAAATCGATGTCATGCCTGTTGGCACGGATTACATAGACCTGGTTGAAGATGAAGCCAGCCCATTTTACGAGGAGTTAGCGGTGACTCCTGAGCTCAGCCTATATTACATTGGCTTCAATACTGAGGCACCACCCTTCGATGATGTTAATGTCCGCCGTGCCTTCTGCTATGCTGTGGACAAGGAACGCATCATTAAATCGATATTTCGAGACATGGTAAACAAGGCTGACGGTATATTGCCTCCTGGGATGCCAGGCTACAATGAGAATCTTACTGGGATTGAATACAATGTAACCAAAGCTAATGAGTGTATTGCTGCGTCTGAATATGGCAACGTCTCCAATTTGCCGCCGATTACCATCACCATAGGAGGCTATGGTGGCGGTGTTCCTGGTTACTTGGGGGCAATTATTCAGGAATGGCGGCAAAACCTGGGAGTTGAGGTTCAGGTAAGACAACTGGAATCGGAGAAATTTGTGTACCATCTAAGTGAGGAAAAGGATGAGATGTTTATGCTTGGCTGGGTAGCTGATTATCCCGACCCCCATAATTTCCTGGATAATTTGTTCCACACTGGTAGCGAGAATAATATCTTTGATTATCACAATCCTGAGCTGGATGTCTTACTTGACCAGGCTGGCATTGAGCAAAATGGCGAGGCGCGGTTGATGATGTATCAGCAAGCCGAGCAGCAGATTGGCGATGAAGCGCCCTGCCTGCCATTATGGTTTGGCAAAAATTATATTTTAGTTAAGCCTTATGTCAAAGGTTATGAGCTCACCCCTCTAGGAATTCCTGACCTGGCCAAGGTCTATATTGAGCGGTAGTGCACTTTATTTTTGTAATTCTACCATAGGGCATTGCGCAGCTCAGCCAAATGCATATTCCTTTATTCCATCTTCTCTCCAGCTTTGATAGACTAGTGTGTTTCTATAATACTATTTACTTTGCTAAAGGGATGTTTCACGCTGAGCCTGAGGTTACTGCTCATAACATAGTTATTTCAAAACGGTAATGTGGCGTAACAAAGTTCTCATCGTCATTTGCGTGGAGGCACTAACGCTCATGATAGGTGCGGGCTTTCTCAGCCCGATACTTCCCGGGTTTGTTCAGGAACTAGGCGTCAGCCCAACTGTAATTGGCACAATGGTGGGGATAGTCATGGCTGCCTATGGCGTAACCCGAATGGCAATAGATATACCAGCGGGCAAGATAGCTCGGCTCTGGGGACGAAGACCACTGCTTATTATTGGTCCTTCTTTGGTAGCCATCAGTGCCCTTGGCTGTGCCTTTGTTACTGAATACTGGCAACTGGTGGCGTTTCGATTGCTTCAGGGGTTGGGGTCAGGTATCTTCAGCGTGGCAGCTTTAATCGTCATCGGCGAAATCTCCACTCAAGCTAACCGAGGTCAATATATGAGCCTCTATTGGGGAAGCTTCCTGCTTGGGACAAGCTTTGGTCCTACTCTGGGCGGCTTTATCGGGGAATATTTAGGCTACCAAGATGTTTTCTTATCTTTTTTCGTGCTTTCCTTAATTGCCACCATATTCGGCTATTTTTTCATACCCGAAACGAGGCAAAACAAAAGCACTCCTGCTAAATCGCCTGACCCTGATGTTAATAAAGCAGTCTCTACACCGCTGAGCAGAAACATAAATTTCTGGCTTATTTGTGCCATGGTGTTAATCACTTTAATCACCATAAGCGGCAATCAAATAACGCTAGTCCCCATTCTGGGCTATGAACATCTCGGGTTAAGCGAAGGGCAGGTGGGATTGGCGCTCACTGTGGTGGCAGTGATGCAGCTAATCATCGTTCCTTTTGCTGGCAGGCTTTCAGATAAGATGGGCAGGAAAAGGCTCATCGTGCCTGGAGGAATAGTAACAGTGGCGGGGTTGCTGATGTTTACCCGGGCAGATTATTACCTGTTTTTCTTGCTCAGCAGTGCAATATTGGGGCTGGGAAGGGGATTTGGTGGGCCTGTGCCCACCGCCTATGTTGCCGATATTGCCTCTCCAGAGGATTATGAGCGCACCATGGCGATTTACCGCACAGTGAGCGATGCCGGCTGGGTTATCGGTCCCATCATGCTGGGCTGGCTTAAAGATGTGAGTGGGATAAATTCTCCTTTCTTCCTTGCCGCTGGATTACTGTTCGTGACTACAGTTTGTTTCGCCTTGCTGGCCAAAGAGACGGTCGGCCGTAGCAAATAAGAAAGTGTAACGAAGCACTCTCTAGTCCCTTCGCTACTCGTTCGTTTGCAACGACGGTGAAAAGTCCGAGCATAGATTATCAATGATATAGAATACGGGATGGGATATAATGAGCCTTGCTAAGAAGGAATGCGGGATGGGATTTTTGGGAGGGTTACTGAACGAGCAAAGTAATGATTGCTTTAGTTTTGGCTGAAATGCTGCGAGAGGAAAGATGAATTGCATTGGCGTCGATATGGTAGAGATAGAGCGCATTGAGGAGGCTATAAAAAGATGGGGGGAGAGATTTCTCAACAGAATTTACACTGAATCTGAGCTTGTAATTTGTGGAGATAGGGTTTCATCCTTATCCTGCCGGTTTGCTGGCAAGGAGGCGGTAATGAAGGCATTGGGTACTGGCGTTAAAGGGGTTGGGTGGCGGGAAGTTGAAATCCTTGCTGATAATCGTGGCAAGCCTGTGGTGCAACTTTACGGTCGGGCTAAAAACAGAGCAGCAGAATTAGACTTGAAAGAATTCTCCATTAGCCTTTCCGATACCAGGCAATTTGCCCTTGCTGTAGCTATAGGAAGCTAATATTTAAGTTATTTAAGTCATCTTTTAGCAGGTTTCTCCCAGATGTAGGGGCTTCTGATTTCGCTTGCTTCACCCAAAATTATGACCCCGTTTTTTTCATCACCACCACCTTGTAAATCTAACACTCCCGATAATAGCCAAAACCCCGATAACAATAAGGAAGGTAGCTACTAAGTAGCTAAGAAGGTTGGGAAAGATAAAAATCAAGATGCCGAAAAGAAGACACACAATGCCTATGAAAATTGACGGGCGCATAAAAATCATTGGTCGCATATTCACCTCCTTCATTCATTATATCAATTGGCTTATTAATTGAAGCGTGCTTCTGCTATAATTGGTGGCGATATGTTAGCGAAGGTAACGAGTTGTGCTGTGGTTGGTCTGGAAGGAGCCATAGTTGAGGTGGAGGTTGACATATCATCTGGATTGCCTTCGTTTACCATTGTAGGCTTGCCTGATAAGGCTGTTCAAGAAGCCAGAGAAAGGGTGAGAGCAGCGATCAAGAATTCAGGATATACTTTTCCTAATCGCCGCATCACCGTGAACCTGGCACCAGCAGATTTGAAAAAGGAAGGTCCTGCCTATGATTTACCTATAGCTGTAGGCATTTTGTTAAGCTCGGCGCAGATAGATGCTGACCTTTCCCATACTCTGTTTGTCGGTGAGCTATCTCTGGATGGTAAATTACGCCATACACATGGCATATTGCCCATGGTAGCTTTAGCCAGAGATAAAGGCTTATCTAGTGTTTTTCTGCCTCTTGACGATGTCAAAGAGGCTTCTCTGGTGGATGAGCTTCATTTATTTCCTGCAGAATCCCTAGTCCAACTTGCTGCTCATCTTAAAGGTGAAATGCCGATAGCGGAGTATCATCGCGATGGGAAGTGGGAGGAAGAAGTTCGCGAGTGTTATCCCTTCGACCTTAGCGATATCAAAGGACAAGAGCATGCCAAAAGGGCATTAGAGGTAGCTGCTGCAGGGAGACATAACATACTCATGGTGGGACCACCGGGAAGTGGTAAGACGATGCTTGCCCGTTCTCTGCCCTCTATACTTCCCTCGCTTACTATGGATGAAGCTATAGAGGTGACTAAGATTTATAGCGTTAGCGGGTTATTACCACAAGACGTTCCCCTCATGGTGGAGCGTCCTTTCCGCTGTCCACATTATACTATCTCCCATGCCGGTTTGGTGGGTGGTGGACAATGGCCACGCCCCGGAGAGATAAGCCTCAGTCATCGTGGGGTTCTCTTTCTGGACGAATTCCCCGAATTTGGACATGCTACCCTGGAATCATTGCGACAGCCTATGGAGGACCGAGTAATCACGGTCAGCCGAGCTCAAGGCAGTGTCACATTTCCAGCCAGTTTTATGCTGGTGGCAGCGATGAATCCTTGTCCCTGTGGTTATTATGGTGACCCATTCAAGGAATGCAAATGCTCTTCAGGAGAAATTTCCCGGTATCACAAAAGGATAAGCGGGCCGTTGATCGATCGCATTGACATCTTTGTGGATGTTCCTCACATTGATTATGAAAAGCTCACTGATGAAAGACCAGTGGAAGGCTCACAAAAAGTCAGGGGAAGGGTAAGGGCAGCTCATCAAATTCAGATGGAGCGATTTAAGGAGACAAGACTAAGATGTAACGCTGATATGAGACCAGCAGAGGTGAAGCAATTCTGCATTGTGGAGCCCGCGGCACAAAGCTTACTTCGTGCTGCTATGAAGCAGCTTCATCTTACCGCCCGTACCTTTCACCGCATCCTCAAGGTTTCCCGCACTATTGCTGACCTTGAAGGCAGTGACATCATCAAAACTTCTCACCTTGCTGAAGCTTTACAATATCGCCACAAGGAAATAATCTAGGTGTATAGCACAAGCCAGAGAACACCACCGGCGATGGCGAGGAGTATACCAAGCAAAAGAGCCACCCTGCCGCCTATTTGCCAGGCGTTCAGCCAGGTGCGCTCAGGCTCGTGAGTTAGAAATTCCTTTAAGTCCCTTTGAGTGGATTTGGAATTGTAATAGGTTTTTAGCTCTTTTCTATTCCAGAGCAAAAAGGTAACCCCTAGCACAATGAAGAATATTCCCATTGCCAGGATAGCCTGGCAGACGGCAAGTGTCATATTCATTTAAATTCCACAGAGGCGCCTACGGCCTCTAACTTTTGCTTTATAGCGTCTGCCTCTTCCTTGGAGACACTTTCTTTCACTGTCTGCGGTGCAGCTTCAACCAGGTCCTTAGCTTGCTTCAGTCCTAGACTAGTTAGTTCACGCACTGCCTTAATGACCTCAATTTTCTTATCCCCAATGCTCTTCAACACAACTGTGAACTCTGTCTTTTCTTCTGCGGCAGGTCCTTCTGCAGGTTGGGCTGGAGCAGCCGCTGTTGGCACAGCTCCTACAGCTATAGAAGCAGCGCTGATTCCTAATTCATTTTCCAGTGATTTCACCAAATCAGCTAAGTCTACCACCGTCATATCTTTAATAGCAGCGATGATCTCCTCCTTGGTTATCCCTTTCGCTTGTTTTTTCTCTTTTGAAGGTTTTGCCTTCTCCTTTTTCTCCTCGGTTATTTCTTCTGTTGCCATGTTTACCTCCTTCTTTATGTACTAATTTTTTGAATTCTACTGTGTAATACGAGCAATAACCTTTGTAGTGGGGCATTAAGGATGTTGTTCAGATTTAGCATAGGGGCTTGCATTTGCCCGATTAACTTAGCGATGAGGACTTCTCGGGGTGGCAAGTTAGCTAAGTCCATAATCTCGCTGGCAGCGAGCACTCGCTCTCCCAACATCCCTCCTCTGAGTGTTACCGATAACGCGGCTGATTTGATGTGCTGGTTAAGAGCTTTTACCGGCGCTAATACGTCGTCGTAGCCAAATGCCAATGCAATAGGACCGTCAATAAGGCTAGATGCCCCTGCCTTTCCAGTTTTTTCTAGAGCAAAGCGAAGCAGGGTATTCTTAACCACATGGTATTCAACTCCGATGTCTGCCAAAGTTTTACGCAAATCGTTCATTTGCTTTGCCGTAGCACCTTGATAATTGGTTATGACCACCATAGTGCTGCGAGACAAATTCTCGGCTAATTTGTTAACTATCTGTTCCTTTTTTTCTCTTAACATA
>Ga0209610_1000651_pt1 | contig 18222 bp, 14 predicted proteins | sample LakKivw275mmetaG_FD_184137 | JGI IMG/M metagenome (GOLD analysis project Ga0209610, IMG submission 184137) | Anoxic lake water microbial communities from Lake Kivu, Rwanda to study Microbial Dark Matter (Phase II) - Lake Kivu water 275m metaG... | ecosystem: Environmental > Aquatic > Freshwater...
AATCGGCCAGCAGCACGACGGTCTCGGCGAGGTTCGCCACCTCGGCCGGCCAATAGTTCATCTGCAGGTTGATGTTCGTGTGAAAATCGGAGTTCCAGGCCGCCTCGAAGTCCTGGTTCCAGATCCCCTGGAGATTGGCCGGGAGCGAGGCGGGACGCCGCGACGAGCCCATGAGAAGATAGCGGCCGTATTGGAAATAAAGCGCCGCCAATCCGGCGTCCTCTCCGCCCCCTTTCATCCGCGCCAGGCGCTCGTCCGTCGGCAGGGCGGAGGCCTCCGCCTTCCCTCCGAGGTCGAGCGCGACGCGGTCAAAAAGCGACCGGTGCTCGTCGATGTGGCGCGTCCGCAGGTCTTTGAACGGGCGGCGCCGGGCCTTGGCCAGCGTTGCCCGGGCTGTCTCGACGGGATCGAGCCCCGGATCGCAGGCCATCTTGGCCGGATCATAATCCGAGGCGGAGGCGACGAGGATGGTGACGGCGCGTGCCCCATCGATCTTGAGGGACTCGCCTGCCGCGGACACCCGTCCTCCGTCGGAAGAGGCGGAGAGAACGGCCGCGAAGCGCATGTGGGCCCCGCCCGGCCCGCTCAACGGGTCGGGCTTGTCGATGATCTGTCCGGTGAGGAGAAGCTCGTTCCGGGAGAGGGCGCGGGCGGCCGCATCCCTGGCTCGCGCCAGCCGCACCGTCCCGTTGATCGCCCCGCCCCGGCCGGTCTCGATGCGGACGGCCAGCACATTGTCCGGGGCCGACGAAAAGACCTCGCGCCGGACGGGCACGCCGTCCGGGGTCTCGCAGGTCATGGAGGCGATGCCGTCGCGGAGATCGAGGCTCCGCTCGTAGCAGGTTCCGGCCCGGACGTCCTCGAGATCGAGGAGGAGATCGCCGAGCGGCTGATAGGACCGGATCCGCGGCGGCGTCCCGAGCAGGCCCTTCTCGGCCAAGGCCGAAGCCCGGCCGTAATCGCCCCGGAAAAGGGCCTCCCGGATGAGCGGCAGGGTCTCGGGCGCGGCCGGGTTGTTGTTGTCGAGGGGCGAGCCGGCCCAGATCGTCTCCTCGTTGAGCTGAAGCTTCTCGTGGGCCGCATAGCCGAAGACCATGGCCCCGAGCCTTCCATTGCCGACCGGAAGGGCCTCGTTCCAGTCGGCGGCCGGCTGCCGGTACCAGAGCCGGTCCGCCGACGCCGCGCCGGGGGAAGGTCCGTTACCGCCTCCGGCACATCCGGCCAGGCCGGCGAGAAGCAGGCCGAGGGCGGCGAGACACGTGGCGGACGTTCCGGTCGGGCTCGACGGAGAACGAAGAGCGTGAGGGCTGTCCATGCGCCCCTTATAGACCGCCGGGGCGAGCCCTGTCAATCAGGAACGATGACGGTCCTAGTCCAATTTCTTGTGGAAGCGAAAAACGCTCAGGACCAGGATGAGCGTCCCCAGCCCGGCCAGGGCGGCGGCCTGGTCCCAGAGCTCGGGCCAGCCGGCGCCCCGCAGCATAATGCCCCGGATAATGACGAAGAAATAGCGGGTCGGGATGAGATGCGAGGCCAGCTGGAAAAAGCGGGGCATGTTCTCGATGGGGAACACGAACCCGCCGAGGAGCATCATCGGCATGATGAAGAAGGTCGTCGTGAACATGGCCTGCTGCTGCGTCCGGGAGATCGTCGAGATGAAGAGGCCGATGCCGAGGGTGTTGAGCATGAAGGCCAGGCTCAGCGGATAGAGAAGGGCCAGGCTGCCCCGGATGGGAATGCCGAACCAGCCTCGGGCGACGACCAGGACGAAGGTCGCTTCGACCAGGCCGATGAGAACGAAGGGCAGGAGCTTGCCGACGATGAGCTGATGGGGGCGGACCGGGGTCACGATGAGCTGCTCCATCGTGCCCGACTCCTTTTCCCGGACGATGCCCATCGAGGCGAGCGAGATGGTCATGATCATCAGGATGAGGCCGAGGACCCCGGGGACCATGAAGTTGCGGCTGCGGAGCTCGGGATTGTACCAGACCCGGACCTCGGCGTTGACCAGGACCGGCTTCAGCCCCCCGCCGCGGGCCCTTGCCAGCCTCTCAAGGACGATACCCTGGGTATAGCGGCCGGCGATCACGGTCGCGTAGTTCACGCCGATCGTCGCCGACTGGCTCTCGGACCCGTCGGCGATGACGAGGACCGGGGCCGGCGCGCCGGCCGCCAGCTTGTCGCCGAAGCCCCGCGGGACGACGAAGGCCATGGCCGCGTGGCCGTTGTCGAGATAAGGATCGATCTCGTCCTGACGCTCGACGCGGGCCTTGACCGAGAAGTAGCCCGAGTTGATGAAGCGGTCGACGAAGTCGCGGCTGGCCGCCGAGCGGTCCTGGTCGCAGATGACCGACGGGATGTCACGGACGTCCAGGTTCGCGGCGTAGCCGAGGAGGAAGAGCTGGAGGATGGGCGAGACGAAGAGCACGGGGAACAGCCGGCGGTCGCGGCGGAGCTGCAGGAACTCCTTCCAGATAATAGACAGGATGGCTTTCATGACGCCGTCCTCCGGCGGGGCGTCCGCTCTTTCTCGCCCCGGCCGAGCATGAACGCGCTCATGGCCAGGGCCACCGCCGCGAAAGCGACGAGCAGCAGGTACTGATCCCATATAGCCGGCAGGCCGGCGCCTTTGAGGATGATCGCCCGGAGCACGGCCAGAAAATAGCGGGCCGGGACGAGATAGGTGAAGGCCTGGATGGGGGCCGGCATGTTCCGGATCGGAAAGACGAATCCCGACAGGATGAAGGTCGGGAGCATGGTCGTCAGAAAGGCCAGCAGGAAGGCGACCTGCTGGGTCTTGGTGATCGCCGAGATCAGGATGCCCTGCCCCAGGGCCCCCGTCACGAACAGGAGCATGGCCAGGACGAGAAGCGGGTAGCTGCCGCGGATGCCGACGCCGAACAAAGCCTGGCCCAGGAGAAGGACCAGATGGGCCGACGCCAGCGAAATGATGATGTAGGGGATCATCTTGCCCAGGATGAGCTCGACCGGCCGGAGGGACGAGACCCTGATCTGGTCCATCGTGCCCCGCTCCTTTTCACGGACGATGGAAAAGGCCGTGGAGACCGTGACGATGACCATGAGGATGAAAGCCATCAGGCCGGGAACAAGGAAGTTGGCGCTCCGTAGCTCGGGATTGTACCAGACGCGCACCTGCGCCGCGAGGGGCAGGGCGACATTGGTCACGCCGCGGCGGCTCAGGGCCTCGATGGTGATGCGCTGAGAATAGGTCTGAAGGATGGCGGCGATATAGCCCGCGGCCGTCGAGCCGCTCGTGGCGCTCGAGCCGTCGACGAGGACCTGGACCGAGGGGCTCCGGCCGGCGGCGAGATCGTCGGCGAACTTCGGCGGGATGACCAGGGCGACGCGGATGTCTTCGCGGCCCATGAGCGGGTCGACCGCCGCCGTCTCCGGCAGCACGGCCCGGAGATCGAAATATTCCGTGGTGCGGAACTTGTTGACGAGGTCGCGGCTCGTCCCGCTGCCGTCCTGGTCGACGACGGCGAGCGGGATGTGCTTGATGTCGAAATTGAGGGCGTAGCCGAACATGAGCAGCATGAAGGCCGGGAGGAAGATCATGAAGATGAGCGAGCGCGTGTCGCGCTTGATCTCCAGGAACTCCTTGCGGATGACCGGGCGCAGGCAGCACAGCGACAGGAGCTTCACGGCGCCGCCTCCCCCGCCGGCGCCTCCGCCGGCCGGCCCTCGATCTGCTGGATGAACACGTCTTCGAGCGAGGGCATGATCCGGTCGATCCGCTGCACGGCGATCCCCTCCCGGGCCAGCCTCTCCCGGATCATGCGCCTCCCCTCCTCCTCGTCGCCGACGCTGATGTGGAGGGACGTGCCGAAGATCGAGGTCTCACGGACCCAAGGCTCCTTTTGAAGGATCTCCAGGGCCTCGACCGGCCGGTCGCTCGCGACCTCGAGGATCGGGTTCCGGATATACCGCGATTTGAGCTCCCGGGGGCTGCCGCCGGCCACGATCCGGCCGGCGTGGATGAGACGGATGTCGTTGCAGTATTCCGCCTCATCGAGGTAATGGGTCGTCACGAAAACGGTCATGCCCCGCTCGGACAGGTCGTTGATAAGCTCCCAGAATCGCCGCCGCGAGGCCGGATCGACCCCGCCGGTGGGCTCGTCGAGGAAGACGATCTGGGGCTCGTGAAGGACGGCGCAGCCCAGAGCGAGGCGCTGCTTCCAGCCTTGGGACAGGGTGCGGGTCAGGCTCTTCTCGCGGCCCTCGAGCCCGGCCATCTCAAGGATCCAGGGCAGGCGGCCGTCGACGGCTTTGCGGGCGAGGCCGTAAGCGCCGCCGAAGAAACGGATATTCTCGGCCACGGTCAGGTCCTCGTAGAGGGAGAACTTTTGCGACATGTAGCCGATCGTCCGCTTGACCCGCTCCGGCTCGCGGCGGATGTCGAAGCCGCCGACCGTGGCCGAGCCCGAGGTCGGGTCGAGCAGGCCGCAGAGCATGCGGATCGTCGTCGACTTGCCGGCCCCATTGGCGCCGAGGAAGCCGAAGATGATCCCCTGCTCGACGTCGAACGAGACGGCGTCGACGGCGATGAAGTCGCCGAATGTCTTGGTCAGCGACTTGACTTCGATGGCGTGACCGGGCATGGCTCTCTCCCGGGGTCCCGGCTCACTTCCCCAGCGCTTTTTCCAGACGGGCCTGGGCCACGGCCAGGTCGATGGCCGCCTGGGTTCTCGATGTCCGGGCCTGGAGCAGGAAGACCTCGGCGTCGAGAACATCGCTGTTGAGGGCGACGCCCTGGCGGAACCGGTCCCGGACCATGCGCAGGTTCTCCTCGGCCTGCCCTACGGCCTGAGCGGCGACCTTGATCTTGTCGCGCGCCTGGACCAGGGCCAGCCGGCTCTGGGTCACGTCGAGGACGGCCTGGTCCTCGAGGAGCTTGCGCGCGTCCCGGGCCTGGGCCAGCTGGGCCTTAGCCTGATCGGTCTGGTTCCTGGTTTGGCCCCAGTTCCAGAGATCGAACGAGACCGCGACCCCGACGTCCCAGGTCCCCCTGAACTTGTCGAGGGCGGGCAGGATCCTCGGATTGGGGCGCAGATAATAGTAGTTCCCCGCAAGCGAGACCTGGGGATACCAGCCGGACCGGGCCGACTTGAGGCCGGCTTCCGAGGCCTTGATGCGGAACTCGGAGGCCTTGAGCTCGGGCCGCTCGGCGAGGGCCGTCTCGAAAAGCGACCGGGAGGCGGCGTCATCGCCCGCTCCGGCGTCGGCCGGGGCCTGGGAGGCGACGCTCTCGGCCGAAGAGGCCAGGTCGATCTCGGTCTCGACCGGGAGCCCGATCAACGTGGCCAGGGCGGTCCGGGCCAGCTCGGACGCGCTCCGGGCATCGATGCGCATCAACTCTGTCGAGGAGAGTTGGAGCTCGGCCCGCAGGACCTCGTTCCTGGTCAGAAGGCCTTGGTCGTAGAAGGCACGGACGTCCTTGAGATGCTCCTGGACCTGGGCGATGGTGTCGGCGACGACGGCCTCGAGGTCGCGGGCCCGGGCCAGGCTCCAATAAGCGGACTTGACGGCGAAGATGAACTCCGCCCGGTCCTTGGTCAGGTCCCAGCCCGCCGAAGCTTCGAGCATCCGGGCCGACTCCGCGCCGGCCTCGAGCCGGAAGCCGGTAAACAGCGTCTGCTGGGCCGAGAGCCGTAGGTTCCAGTTGTTGAAATAATTCTGGGAGACGACGATCGGCACCGGGGAGATCGGCAGCGTCACCTGGAAAGGCGGGACCTCGCTGAGCCGGCTATAGCCGGCGCCGAGCTTGAAAGCCGGAAGCCTCAGGGCGGCGACCTCATGGGCCCGGGCCGAGGACGCCTCGACCTTGGCGCGCGAGGCATGGAGGGCGGGGCTCGCCTCGAGTCCGGCGGCGATGGCCTCGTCGAGGGACAATGACCTCTTCTGGGCCTGAGCCGCGAGCGGCAGGGCCAACAGGGCGATAAGGGCGACGATCTTCCTGGTCATGATCGACCTCCAGATGCGGCGGCCCCCGCGGGGGACCGTCCCTCTTCTTCGGTTCCGGTCATGGAGATAAAAACGTTCTCGAGCGACGGAGCGAGGGCCCGCCGCTGAAGGATGGGGATCCCGGCGGCGGCCAGGGCCGCTTCGAGGCGCGGGATCTCGCGGTCGGGATCGGAGACGACGGCGTTCAGCCGGTCTCCGAAAAGCTGGACCTCGCGAACCCCGCTCACGCTCTTCAAAACGGCATAGCCGCGCCGGATCTCCGGACAAACGATCTCGACGACGGTGCCCCGCATCAGGCCCTTGATCCCCTGGGGCGTGTCGGCGGCGAGCAGCCGGCCCGCATCGAGGAGCCCGATCCGGGTGCAGCGCTCGGCCTCGTCCATGTAGGGCGTCGTCATGACGATGGTGATGCCGGAGCGGAGAAGGCTCGAGAGGATCTTCCAGAAATCGCGGCGCGAGACGGCGTCGACGCCGGTCGTCGGCTCGTCGAGGAAGATGATCCGGGGCGTGTGGATGAGGGCGCAGGCCAGGGCGAGCTTCTGACGCATGCCGCCCGAGAGGCGGTCGGCCAGACGGTCCCGAAAGGGCGTGAGGCGGGTGACCTCGAGGAGCTCCTCGCGCCGGGCCCTGTAATCGCGGACGAGGTGGATCTCGGCGAAGAAGGCGATGTTCTCGTCGATCGTCAGGTCGCCGTAAAGCGAGAACTTCTGGGAGAAATAGCCGATCCGGCTCTTGAGGCGGGCGGCGTCCTTGACGATATCGAAGCCGAGGACCGAGGCCCGGCCCGAGGTCGGCCGGAGGAGGCCGCAGAGCATGCGGATGGTCGTCGTCTTGCCCGCGCCGTCGGGGCCGACCAGGCCGAACATCTCGCCCTCCCCGATCTCGAGATCGAGCGAACGGACGGCGTCGACGGCCTCGAACGACCTGCCGAGGCCGCGGGTCTCGACAGCAAGAACGGGCATGGCGCGGCTTCCTTTTCCCTGGTCCTCTAGACGCGCTCGGTCGGCGTCCGGATAAGGGCGTCGGCGGGAAGGCCCGGCTTGAGCAGGCCTTCGCGGTTCTCGATGACGACCTTGACCCCGAAGACGAGCTTGACCCGGTCCTCCTTGGTCTGGACGTTCTTGGGCGTGAACTCGGCCTCGGGCGAGACGTAGGTGATCCGGCCGGAAAAGACCTTGCCGGGGAAGGCGTCGATCTGGACCTCGACGGAGTCGCCCAGCCTAACCCGGCCGACCTCCTGTTCCGTGAGATAGATCATGACATAGACGCTGTCGAGCTCGGACACGGTGACGATCGTCGAGCCGGGATTGACGAGCTCGCCGGCCTCGACCGCCTTGTGGGTGACGATCCCGGCTGTGGGAGCGAGGATCGTGCAGTCGGCGATCGTCTTGACGAGGAGGTCGGCGACGGCCCGGGCCTGGGCCAGCCGAGCCTCCGCGGCCTGGATCTCCTCGGGACGGGCCAGCCGGCGGAGCTTGTTCAGGGTCTCGACCGCGGCGTTCTTCTGGGCCTCGGCCACCGTCAGACGAGCCTCGGCGTCGTCGCGGCTTTTGGGCGTGACGCTGCCCGTCTTGGCCAGCTCGCGCATCCGTTGGGCGTCGTCCTGGGCGACGCGAAGATTCGCCTCGGCCTGGGTCAGGGCCGCCTCGGCCTGCTGGATATCCTCCTTGCGCGCCCCGTTCCGGAGGAGCACGAGCTGGGCCTGGGCCAGGTCGACGCCGGCCTCGGCCTGCCGTAGCTGGATGTCGGCCGTGGCATGATCGACGGTGGCCAGGAGGTCGCCCGGCTTGACCCGGGCGCCTTCATCGACGGCCAGATCGAGGATCTGGCCGGGGACCTTGGAAGCCACATCGACTTCAATGGCTTCGATGGTGCCCGAAGCCGAGATAACGTTCTTGGCTCCCCGGGGCCCGCAGGCCACGGCCGCAAGAAGGACGAGAATAACGACCGACGATCTCTTGATCATGACAGGATCTCCTTGCCGGATTCGAACAAGGCCGGGATCGAGGCGGAGAAGCTCTCCCGTCCCCGATCCGTCAGGATGCCCTGGAAAAAGACCTTGAAGACCGATCCGAACGTTTCCGCCGGGGACCGGCCGGTCCGGAGGATCGCGTCGGGATTGACGAACTGCTGGACGAGGTCGAGGAACATGGCCAGGAGCAGGCCGGTGTCGACGTCCGTGCGGAAACAGCCCTCGCGGCGGCCGTCCTCGAGGATGACCTTGAAGTTCTTGACGATCTTGTCCCGCCGGAAGTCCTCGATCTCCCGCCAAAGGCCGGGCACCGATCGTCGCAGGTCCCGGACAAGGATCGGGCCGAACCGGGACAGCCTGGCGCTGAGGAACGAGAGCAGGGCCACCATCTTTTCGACGAAGCCGAGCGAGCGGTCGGCGATTAGATCCTCCACGCCCGTTTGGATCTCGGCCATGTGACCGCGCACGACCTCGCGCAGAACGGCCTCTTTTCCCGGGAAGGCCTTGTAAAGCGTGGCCTTGCTGATGCCGAGGCGGGAAGCGATCTCGTCGGCAGTGACGCCGACAAAGCCGCGGGCCAGGAAAAGCTCGCCGGCCTCGTCGACGATCCGGGTCCGAAGAGCCCCGAGTCTGCCGGAAGGCCGTCTTGGAACTTTGAAAACTCTTTTGGTTTTCACAGTTTTATTATAGCCGGCCGGGACAGCTTGTCAAGCCGTCTTTTCGGATTTCGCGGCGGAGGGCCTAAGCCTCGATGATCCCCAGAGGCGGGGTCGTTTTCCACCGGCCCCGGGTGAAATCGGGGATCTCGACCGGCCGCCCCTTCCCCTGGACGCTTTTGACGCTGGCCCCGACGATGGCGCTCCAGGCCGCGGCGTCGTAAACGTCCTGATCGAGCGGTTCGCCGTGGCGGAGCGAATAGATGAGGCGGTAGTCCTCGATATAGTCCATGCCGCCGTGGCCCCTCCCCTCCCCCTTCGAGGCGATGGCCTTCCAGAGCGGGTGCTCGAACTCGGCAGCGAAGTGGTCGAAGCTGTCCCAATCGTCCGGCTTGGGCGACACGCCCTCGACATAGATCCGGTCGGGCCACTTGTGGGCCAGACCCTTCGTCCCCTGGACATAGTTGATGCGGTTGTAGGGCCGGGGCAGGTTCGTGTCGTGGATGAGGATGATCGTCTTGCCGAGCTTGGTCTTGATCAGGCTGGTGTTGACGTCGCCAAGGACATACTTCTCCTTGGCCTGGGGCGCATCCGCCCCGAACTTGGCCACGGCGTATTCGTGGAGGCCGCGAGTCGGCGTGCTCATCGACACGAGATAGTCAAACGCGTCGCCGCGGTTGATGTTCATGCACTGGGCCACGGGTCCCAGGCCGTGGGTCGGATAGAGGTTGCCGTTGAGCTTCTGGGCCCAGGCCCGCCGCCACAATCCTTCGCCCTCGCTCGAGAACTTGACGCCCCGCAGGTCGTGGAGATAGCCGGCCTCGCCGTGCAGGACCTCGCCCAAGAGGCCCTTTCGGACAAGGTTCAGGGTCATGAGCTCGATCCTGTCATAGCAGCAGTTCTCCATCATCTGGCAGTGCTTCTTGGTCTTCTCCGCCGTCTCGACCAAGGCCCAGCAGTCCTCGAGCGACATGGCCGCCGGCACCTCGGTCGCGGCGTGCTTGCCGTTCTTCATGGCCGCGAGGCAGACCGGGACGTGAAATTCCCAGGGCGTGGCCGTCATGACCAGGTCGAGGTCCTCGGTCGCGCACATCCGCTCGAAGTCCCGCGGACCGTTCGTATAGAGGGCCGGCTTGGGCTGGCCGGCCTCGACGACCCATTTCTGGGCCCGCTCGGCGTGGGCCGGGCGGACGTCGCAGACGGCCTTGACCTGGACGCCCTCGATGTTGAGATAGTTCTGGACGTGGGCCGAGCCCATGCCGCCCACCCCGACGAAGCCGACCCGGACGGTCGGGATGGCCGGGGCCCGGAACTGCGAGCGGGCCTCGCCCTGAACGGCCGCTTCCGCTTTCCATTCAAGGCCCCATCCGGCCGCCGCGGCGCCCAGGCCGGCGGCCGCCCCGATCTTGAGGAAATCCCTGCGGCTTTGGTTTTTCTTCCTGTCGTCGCTCATGTCGCCCTCCTGTGTCGAGTCGTCCATCTTATCTTGAAAAAACACGAAAGAGAAGCCCGCCGAGGACCTGGAAGCCCCCGATATGCTTATTCCGGCCGGCCGGCGAATCCGCCCCGGCCCGGATCGGCTCGTAGGCCGCCGAGCTGAAAATGGACATCCGGCCGACGACGGCCGCGGAGACGGTCAGGCCGACCCGGGGAGAGACGGCATGCCCCCGATAATCGAGATCGACCGTCGGCCAGGTTTCCCGAAAGACATGATAGGCTGCGCCCGCGCCGAGCCTGACGGCGAAGGGCCTCGCCTTGAGCTCATAAAAAACGAGGAGCGGGATCGACGTCCGCCGGAAGCGCAGGGGGTAATCCACGGCCTCGCCCAAACCAAGAGCCGTGCCCCGGTCGGACAGGACCGTGACCCCCGTCGCGAAACCGAGCGCACCTTTGAGCCTGAGCCAGACGTCGCCGGCCAGGACGGTGGACCCTCCGTAGTAGGTCCGATAGTCACGCGAAGGGAAGAAGCCGCCGGCTCCGGCGGAAAGCGTGAGCTCCTGGGCCGGGAGAAGCGTGGCCGCCAGGATCAGCCCTGCCGCCGCGGCCCCGAGCCGCCGGGGAGCCGTCATCGGATCCCCCGGAGGGAGAAGGGCGTGATGAGGAAGCTCGCCGCGGCCTTCGCCCAGACGGAGACATCGGCGGCAACCGTCTCCCGGGACCGGTTGCTTTCGAGCCCGGTCGGCCCCACGGCCGTAAGAACGTAATAGTAGCGGGGCACCTCCGGGGCGCCGGGGAGCACGACCACGGTTTCGTCCATGAATGATGTCCCGGTGATGGGCGCGTCGTTCAGCTTGACGTAACCGAGGTGAGACATGGAGGTCCGGTAGACGTTATAGCCCGACGCGCCGGGTTGGGCCGCCCAGGTCAGGCGGACCGCATTCAGCGTATTGAACAGCGAGGAATACTTGACCCAAAAGCCGATAAAGCCGTCACCGGGGGTCGCGGGATAGCCGGGCTTGACCGGCTGGGCCAGCTCGGCCAGGAGCCCGGTCGCGGCCCGCGTCGAGGCCGTGAAGAAATCCAGGTTGAGCTTGTCGAGGGTGTCGCTCGTTTGGTGATAGTAGGGATTGTGGAGCGGGTAGTCCTCGATGGCCAGCAGGGCCGGGTAGCCGTTATCCCAGAATGGCGAATGATCCGAATAGACGATCGAGGGATCGACCGTCTTAGAGCCAACGACCGGGCCGTAGTTCGCGCCGGCCGCGATGAAAAGATCGGCCAGCCAGCCCGAGCTCCCGTTGACGATGAGCGAGAGGTCCTCGGGCAGGGCGTCGGCGTAGGCGATCATGTCGAGGTTGATGACCCCGAGGATCCGCCGGCCGGCGGCGCGGGCCGCCGCCGCATAGGCCTTGGACCCGTAGAGGCCCCATTCCTCCGCCGAGAAGGCGATGAAGCGGACGGTGAAGTCGAAATCGTAGAGAGCCAGGGCACGGGCCGCTTCGAGGACGGCCGCCGTGCCGCTGGCGTTGTCGTCGGCCCCCGGGGCCAGGGTCAGACGGGACGGCGAGGTCGAATCATAATGGCCGCAGATGATGAAGACATCCGACGGATAGGTCAGGCCCGTTTTCTCGGCGACGACGTTCCGGGAGGAATAGCCGCCTGAGAAGGTGAAGGTCTCGAAATGGACGTCGTCGAGGCCGAGGGCGGCGAACGCGCCGTAGATCGCGTCGCCGGCCGCCTCGCAGCTCGCCGTGGAGGCATATCGGGTTTGGAAGCCTTGAAGCGTCAAGACGGTCGAGGACAGGTCCGAGCTGAAAACGGGGGCAATGATCGTCTCGATGTATGGATCCGGAGCGGCTGCGGACGCCGTCGTGACGGCGGCCGGGCGGAACGGGATATACCGCAGAACGGAACCGCTTGGAAGGGCCTTGCGGGCCAGGCCGGCCGGGACGGCCTCCGCGGCATTCCTCCGATCGGTCCAGAAGAGCGCGGTTTCGGGCTCGACAGCGACGGCGTGACCGGCCGCGCGGAGCGCCGCGAGCGCGCCCGGGCTGCGGGTCTCGACGATCATGACCTCGCGCCCGCCCGCATCCCGCTCGACGATCGTCAAAGACACCCGGTTCCGCCGCAGCAAGTCGAGCTCGCGGCCGTCGGCCAGAGCGACGAGACAGGTCGAGAGCTCCTGGCGGACGTCGACCCCGATCCGGTTGAGAAGGGCGATCGAAAGCGATGGCCCTTTGGCGATGCGGATCAGGGCCAGCGGGCCCTCGCGGACGGGCCCGGCTCCAACGAGGACGAGCGACGCGAAGGCCAGGACGAGGATAAGAACGGCCCCGATGCGCTTCATGAGCCTTCTCATTTAAGCAGATTTCCGACCTGGGGGTCAACCGCGTATAATCGGCTCGGAGGGATCATGACGCCCACGCTCCCGATGCCGTCTCCCGAACCCCGTTTCATGATCAAGGCCATCCGCGAGGCCCGCAAGAATCTCGTCCGCGCCGACGGCGGACCGTTCGGGGCCTGCATCGTCAAGGACGGGCGCGTCGTCGCCGTCGCCCGGAACACGGTCCTCAAGAACGACGCTACCTGTCACGCCGAGGTCAACGCCATCCGCAAGGCCTCGAAAAAGCTCGGAACGCACGACCTCGGCGGCTGCGAGATCTATTCGACGACCGAGCCCTGCCCGATGTGCTTCGGCGCGATCCACTGGGCCCGGATCGGGGCCGTTTATTACGGGACGGATATCCGCGACGCCGCCCGGAGCGGATTCCATGAGCTCAGGATCTCGAACGCGCAGATGAAGGCCCTCGGCCGGAGCAACGTCAGGCTCGTCCCCGCCGTCTTACGCGAGGAATGCCTCGACCTGTTCAGGGCTTGGACAGCCCTTCCAACCCGAAGACTCTATTAGAAGTCGATCTTAATTGGTCCCTCTCGCGGCGGCGATGGGTTTTGCCTCGACGATCCCCGTCCATCCGACCGAAGCGAATGAAATGAGCGGAGGGCAGAAATCTGCCGGAGCATACACGAAGGCGGATTTCTGCGAAGTATCTTAAGAAAGCGTTTTGTAACGATATTTCGCAGAAACCCTGCTCTGTGTATCGCCGCAGGGTTTCTGCCCTCCGCTTGCTTCGCTTGCTCCGGTCGGTGGGAGCTAGAGGCAATACCCTGAGCCAAGCCGGAGAGAGGGACGTCCTCATGATTAGGTCAGGAGCTTCCTCTTCCGGTCCCAGCGCTGGCGCAGTCTCACCGAATCGAGCCCCAGGGCGCTGCCTTTCGACAGCGGGTAACGGCCCGCCGATTCGAACCGGAGCGTATGCGTCCCGGAAGCGAGCTTCATGCTGCCGAGATAGAGGTCCCGGACATCCAGGTCCTTCGTATAGAAATCCAGGACCGGGCTCTGCGGCGGGTTGGTCCCGTCTTCGAGGAGCGGCACGGGCTTGCCGTCGAGAAAGATCCTGTAGGACCCGTAATCGTCGGCATAGGTCATGCGCAGGACAAGGGCCCGATACTCTTCCTTGGCGACAGGGAAGTCGACCTCGAGGGCGGGCTTGTCCCCCGTGGGCTTGAAGAAGACTTGCCCCTCGCCCGTCCAATCGTAGCCTTTCTGCAAATCGGCCGCGCCGCGGATTTTCCGCGCCGTGGGGAGAAGGGTCTTGCCCTCGATGATCACGTCCAGGTTCGGGAAACGGCGGGCCGCGAGCGGCGGCAGGGCCGTGAACCGCCGGGGTTGTCCTTTCTGATACCAGAAGGCCACCGTCGCGATGTCGTCCTCGCGCTCGACATGGCCCTCGATCTTGCCGCTCTCCGTCTCGTCGGCGGACATCCAGCCGGTGTGCTCGATGTCGAAGCGGAGCGACTTGCTGAAGCGGACCGGGTCGGCGATGTGCCAGCGGTACATGCAATATTCGGTGCCGGGGATCTCCCCTTCCGGGCTCCAGCGGACGCAGCCGAAATAGGGATACATGCCGAGCGACATGCCCCAGGCCATGATGAAATAATCCTCGGTCCCGGTTCCCTGGATGGAGGGCTTCGTCTCGCCGTCGATATAGAAGCGGGCGTCGCCCTCGCCGAACCACATCGGGCTGCGGGCCCGCATGGACATGACCGTGCCGACGTAATGCCCCTCGCCCTTGATGTCGGCGATGGTGAAGTCGGTGCCGAGCCTCTCGGGGAAGGCCTGGTTGTATTGGGCGCAGAAATAGGCGGAGCCGCGCTCAAGGTCCGGCTCCTCGGTATAGTCGATGTGATAGTAGAAGGACCGGACGTTCTTCGCCCCCTCGTTGGTGACAGTGATCACGGCCCGCTTGAAGAACGGCATGGGCCAGAAGCAGTTGTAGCCGTCGCCGCCGGTCTCGACCTGGACGGGCACCGAGACGAGCTCGTAGCGGCGGCCGAAGCCGGCCCCGAAGAAGTCGCCAAGCGGCGCTTCGACGGCGGGCTCCTTGGCCCCGTCCCAATACATTCGCAGGACGATCTCGTCAGGCGCGGCCGAGCCGCCGGCCTCGAGCCAGTTCGGCCGGGCCTCGCTGAACGTCAGCCAGATGTGACGGATGACGGCCGGGCCCGTGATGTCGGCCAGGACCTTGGTCTCGCCGGAGGTGATGTATTTGAGGCGGTCGGCGTTGCCGGTGAAGCTCGGATCGGTCGAGGTCACGGCCCGCGACCGGCCGGGCTGGAGCTTCATCAGGCCGTCGAGGCTCTGGGCGCAGAGCGCCGCCGCGGCGAGCCGGATGATCGCGATCAAGCAGAACGGGATGAGGACTTTCTTTGTCATCTTCTCCCTCCGTCGGGGCATCCCTTGTTTTTTATGTCCCGGGCCGAAAAAATGCAAGCGGTAAAAACTTGACAAGGCCCAAAGGGGGGCCTATGATGCGTCCATCATGGACAGCGTGATCGATCTTCGAACCGCCCCCGCGCTGTCGTCTTGGCTCTGGAACTGGTGGGCGGTGCCAACCGCCCAATAAGTCCTTTCCCCCAGCCCATTCCCTTTTTTGGGGACAGATCTGTCTGCCCCTTGGGTTTTGGACCCCGTGAACGCGACGGAAAGGCGTCGTGAAAGGACTTTGACCATCATGCGCTTCGCATCGCGAAGATCCGATCTCCTCCCCCGGGCCTACTACAACATCAAGGCCGACCTTCCGGAGGCGCCCAAGCCGCCGCTCCACCCCGGCACCAAGGAACCGCTCAAGCCCGAGGACCTCGAACCCATCTTCCCCAAGAGCCTTATCCGCCAGGAGGGCGCGACCGACCGCGACGTGCCCATCCCCGAGGCCGTTCTCGAAGCCTATTCGGTCTTCCGGCCGACGCCGCTCATCGAGGCCACGGCCCTCGAGAAGGCGCTTGAGACGCCGGCCCGCATCTTCTACAAATATGAAGGGGTCGGCCCGGTCGGAAGCCACAAGACGAACACCGCGCTCATGCAGGCTTATCTCGCCGCCCGGGACGGCGTCGGGACCCTGGCCACCGAGACCGGCGCCGGGCAGTGGGGCTCGGCCCTCGCCTACGCCGGCTCGCGCTTCGGCATCGAGACCCGCGTCTTCATGGTCCGCTCGAGCTTCCGCCAGAAACCCGGCCGGCGGGTGATGATCGAGATGTTCGGCGGCAGCGTCCTCGAAAGCCCCAGCCCGACGACCGACGCCGGACGCCGGTTCTACGATCAGGACCCGGACCACCCCGGCAGCCTGGGCATCGCCATTTCCGAGGCCGTCGAGGTGACCGTCAAGAACCCGGGCGTGAAATATTCCCTCGGCTCGGTCCTCGACAGCGTGCTCATGCACCAGACGGTCATCGGCCTCGAGGCCGAGAAACAGATGGAAGAGCTCGACGCCGTCCCCGACACGGTCATCGGGTGCGTCGGCGGCGGCTCAAACTTCGCCGGCCTGGCCTTCCCCTTCATCCGCCATAGCCTGAAGGACGGCCGGAAGACCCGTTTCATCGCCGTCGAGCCCGAGGCCTGCCCGTCCCTGACGCGCGGCACGCTCCGCTACGATTTCGGCGACAGCGTCGGCATGACCCCGCTCCTCTACATGTACACGCTGGGCATGGACTTCGTCCCGCCGCCGCTTCATGCGGGCGGCCTGCGCTACCACGGCATGGCCCCGCTCGTCAGCCATCTCGTGGGCATGGGGACCGTCGAAGCCCGGGCGGTCGGCGAAAAGACCGTTTTCGAGCGGGCGGTCCTGTTCATGAAGACGGAAGGCATCCTGCCCGCCCCGGAGTCGTCCCACGCGATCTCCGTGGCCGTCGACGAGGCCCTGGCGGCCAAGGGTGAGGGCCGGCCGCGGACGATCCTGTTCAACCTGAGCGGCCACGGCTTCCTCGACATCAGCGCTTATGCCAAGAACGGTCATGGACGCTAGGCCGGTTGCGGCCATGGCCGGCCCCGGCTCGGGAACCATTTGCTCCGGCGGGCCGTAATGTCATATCCTGTCCCATATTTCGGAGGAGGTTCATCGACCATGTCGAAGCTCCGATCAACGCCCGTGCTCCTGCTCGCCGCTCTCACGGTCCTTGTCCCGCTCACCCAGGCCCGCGCCGCCGGTCCGGACGACCCCCTGGCCGCCAAGATCGACGCCGTCATGTCCGCGGTCTACAAGCCCGGCCAGCCCGGCGCCGCCATCATCGTTCAGAAAGACGGCCGGACGATCATCCGCAAAGGCTACGGCATGGCCGACCTCGAGCTCGGCGTCCCGGTCGCGCCCGACATGGTCTTCCGGCTGGGGTCCATCACCAAGCAGTTCACGGCCGTCTCGATCCTTTCACTCGCCCAGGAAGGGAAGCTCAGCCTCCAGGATGAGATCACCAAGTTCCTGCCGGACTATCCGACCCAGGGGAAGCGGATCACCGTCGAGCACCTCCTGACCCACACCTCGGGCATCCAAAGCTACACGGACATGCCCGAATGGCTGCCGCTCTGGCGCAAAGACATGACGCCCAAGGAGCTCGTGGACCTTTTCAAGGACAAGCCGATGCAGTTCGAGCCGGGCCGGAGCTGGTCCTACAACAATTCCGGCTTCGTCCTGCTTGGGGCCATCATCGAGAAGGTCTCGGGCAAGACCTATGAGCAGTTCGTCGACGAGCGCATTTTCAAGCCTCTGGGCATGTCGAGCTCGTATTACGGCAGCGCCGAGCGCATCATCCCCCGGCGCATCCCCGGCTATGAGGAGGGCGAAAGCGGCTTTGTCAACGCCTCCTATCTGAGCATGACGCAGCCCTATGCCGCCGGCTCCCTCCTCTCGACCGTCGACGACCTGGCCCGGTGGAGTGAGGCCGTGTTCGCCGGCAAGGTCGTCGGCAAGGCCTGGCTCGACAAGGCCCTCACGCCGTTCAAGCTGGTGAACGGCGAATCGACCGGTTACGGCTACGGTTGGTTCGTCGCCGAGGTCGGCGGGCACCGCTCGATCGAACACGGCGGCGGCATCAACGGCTTCACGACCTATGAGATGACCTTCCCCGATGACCATCTCTTCATCGCCATCTTGACCAACAGCGCCATCGCCGGCCGAGATCCCGAGCCGCGCGCGGTCAAGATCGCCTGGCTCGCCTTGGGCTTGACCGAGCCGGAACGAAAGGTCGTCAGCGTCACGGCCAAGGACCTGGACGGGATCGCCGGCGTCTATGTGAACGAGCGCCAGGACGAATATTATTTCAGCCGGTCGGGGGCCAAGCTCTTCGCCCAGAGTAAGGGCGGGGCCAAGAACGAGCTCTATCCGGCCTCCGCGACCGAGTTCTTCCTCAGGGACAACCCGGCCCGGTTCACGTTCGTCAGCAGCAGCGGCGGCCCGGTCACGGGCCTGCGCATTCAGTCCCGCATCGGACCGGCCCAGATCTTCGCCAAGACGGACAAGCCGCTGCCCCAGGAGCGCCAGGCGGTCAAGATCGAAGCCGCGCTCTTCGACCGGCTGGCCGGCGAATATGAGCTGGCCCCGAATTTCACGATCACCATCCTCCGGCGCGGCGACAAGCTCATCTCCCATGCCACCGGCCAGCCCGAGGTCGAGCTCTTCCCCGAGTCCGAGACCCGATTCTTCCTTAAGGTCGTCGACGCCCAGGTCGATTTCACCCTGGATGCCTCGGGCCGGGCGACGGGGCTCGTTCTCCATCAGGGCGGGCAGGACCTCCCGGCGAGAAAGATCAAGACCCCCTGAGACGGAACCTGGCGAGGGCCGTTTT
>Ga0209610_1000653_pt1 | contig 18193 bp, 33 predicted proteins | sample LakKivw275mmetaG_FD_184137 | JGI IMG/M metagenome (GOLD analysis project Ga0209610, IMG submission 184137) | Anoxic lake water microbial communities from Lake Kivu, Rwanda to study Microbial Dark Matter (Phase II) - Lake Kivu water 275m metaG... | ecosystem: Environmental > Aquatic > Freshwater...
TATGACAGTTGAACTGATCTATCCTGTTGCTCTTGAAGAGACCCAGAGATTTGCTGTTCGTGAAGGTGGTAGAACTGTAGGTGCTGGTGTAATTACAAAAGTTATTGAATAAGGTGAAAAAAGATGAAAAAAGAACGTTTAAGAATAAGGTTAAAATCTTTTGATAATAAGATACTTGATTTATGGGCTGCTAAGATTGTTGAAGTTGCTAAATTAAGTGGTGCAACTGTTTCAGGACCTATTCCTCTTCCCACTAAAAGAACTATTTTTAATGTGCTGCGTGCTCCTAATATAGATAAAGATTCTCAAGAAGCTTTTGAGATTTCTGTGCATAAAAGACTCATAGAGATTGTTGATGCTACACCTGAAATTACTCAGAAGCTTGCCGATATGGATATACCACAGGGAGTAGAAGTGGAAATTAAGATTTAATGGAGGATTTATGGCTAAAGGTATTTTAGGCTTAAAACTTGGAATGACTTCTATTTTTGTAAGCGATTCGGCTGTTCCAGTTACAGTTATTAAAGCAGGCCCTTGCGTGGTCATAGACAAGAAAACAAAAAATAATGATGGATATGATGCTTTAAGGCTTGGATTTATTGAAGTTAACCCTGAGAAATTAAATAAACCTCTTTCTGGAGTATTCAATAAAAAGAAGCTTTCTTCTTTTAGATTTACCAGGGAGATTCGGGACATCGAGGGGGAAATTGGCGATGCTATTACTGTTGAATTATTTAATGGCGAAAAATTTGTTAAAATAACTGGTACTTCGAAAGGAAAAGGTTATTCCGGGGTTGTAAAAAGGTGGGGCTTTGCTGGCTGGCCGAAGACTCATGGCCATGCAGCAACTAGAAGACCTGGTTCAATAGGACAAAGAACGACACCGGGAAGGGTTTTTAAAGGGATGCATATGGCAGGTCATCTTGGCAATAATACAGTTACTGTTAATAACATTGAAGTAATTAAAGTAGACCTCGAAAAAAACCTTATTCTTGTTAAAGGGAATGTACCTGGATCTGAAAAAAGCCTTGTTTTAATAAGGGTTTAAGGAGACTGCTATGAAGGGTAATCTTGTGAATGTAGAATTAAATTCTATCGAGGAGATAGAACTTCCTGATAGATTTTTTGGATGTGATGTGAATAAATATATTTTATATCTTGCTGTTAAGAGACACTTTGCAAATATGAGAAGAGGAACAGCTGATACCCAGGAGAGAGGAGATGTCGATTACAGCACTAAAAAAGTTAGATCTCAGAAAGGTACAGGGCGTTCAAGACAGGGTGCAAGAACTTCTAATATATGGAAAGGAGGAGCTGTTGCTTTCGGCTCTCATCCAAGAGATTTCTCTTTAAAAATGAATAAAAAAGAGAGAAAGAATTCTATTTTTTCTGCACTCTCATCTCGTGTTAAAGATGGGGATGTTTATGTTATTGAAGGCATAAATGCCTCTGGAAAAACTAAGGAATTCAAAGAAATTCTTGGTAAAGTTGAGGAACTTATTAAGAAGAGTCTTGGAACAATTCTTATCATATTTTCAGAAGAAAATGGAGACGTTGAAAGAGCTTCCAGAAATTTACCTTATTGCGGTGCTCTGAATTTTAGATATCTAAATGCTTATGTTCTTACGCTTTTTGATTCCATTATAATTTCAAAGGAAGCTATCGAATGTCTCGGAAGGTGGTGGCCTAATGATTAAATCTGATGTTCTTATTAGACCAGCTGTAACTGAAAAATCTACTGCGCTTGCAGAGAAGGGGAAATATGTTTTTTTAGTAAATGAAAATGCAAATATAAAAATGGTTAAACAGGCCGTTGAAGAACTTTTTTCTGTGAAGGTTAAAAGTGTTAATACTGGAAAAGTTTTTGGAAAAAGGAAAAGGGTTAGATACCAGTTTAATAAAACTCCTGGCCATAAAAAAGCAATTGTGACCCTTTACCCTGGTTATAAGATTGATATTATTCATAATGTTTAGTGGAGGTTAAAATGGGACTTAAATCATACAAACCTACTTCACCAGGCACTAGAGGAAAAACAGTTATAAATCATAATGAAGTTGTGACTAGAAATAAGCCTGAAAAGTCTCTTGTTGTAGGCTTAAGAAAGAAGGGTGGGAGAAATAATACAGGAAAGATCACCGTTAGACACCAAGGCGGCGGAAATAAAAGACTTTATCGTATTATAGATTTTAAAAGGAATAAAATAGATATTCCTGCAAAGGTTTCTGCATTAGAATATGATCCAAATCGTTCTGCTTATATTGCCCTTCTTACGTATGTTGATGGAGAGAAAAGTTATATCATTGCACCCCAGGGCTTAAGAGTTGGCGATAAAGTAATTTCAAGTGAAAACGCTGAGATTTCTATTGGTAATTGCCTCCCGTTGGGTAATATACCTGTTGGAACTTTTATACATAATATAGAACTTGTTAGAGGTAATGGTGCAGTAATATCGAGATCTGCTGGAACTGCATCTCAGATTGTTGCTAAAGAAGGTGGTTATGCTCATGTAAGATTAACCTCGGGTGAGATAAGAAAGATCCACCTTGATTGCAGAGCTACAATTGGGCAGGTTGGAAATCTTGATCATGAGAATGTTAATTTGGGTAAAGCAGGCACTAAGAGATATCTTGGCATTAGACCGACTGTAAGAGGCAGTGCCATGAACCCTATTGATCATCCTCACGGTGGAGGCGAAGGAAAGGCTAAAATTGGCCATGCTGGTCCTCTTACACCCTGGGGAAAACCTACTCTTGGTTATAAAACGAGGAACAAAAAGAAGATTTCTAATAAATTCATTATCAAGAGGAGGAAGTAATGAGTAAAGGGAAGATTTATGTAGATTCCAAGTTACTTGAAAAAATTAAGAAGATGAATAAAAAAGGTGAAAAGAAAGTTATAAAAGTTTGGTGCCGGAGATCAGGTATAACTGAAGATATGCTTGGACATACTATTGCTGTTCATAATGGAAAAACTCACATACCTGTTTATATTACTCCAGATATGGTAGGTCATAGATTAGGCGAATTTGCATCTACAAGAACATTTCACGGGCATAGGACTCCAACAGCAAGAGTAATTACCAAGACTTAGGAGGAGATTATGGAAACTTATGCAAAAACTAAACACCTCAGGATTTCTGCAACTAAAGCAAGATTAGTGACAAGACTAATTGTAGGTAAACAGATCGACGAAGCAAGGGCAATTTTAAAAGTCTTGCCTAATAAGGCTTCAAAATACATTGAAAAAACATTAAATTCTGCTGTTGCAAATGCTGAAAATAATTTCAAGATGGATATGGAAACACTCTTTGTTTATAAGGCATTCGTTGATTCAGAAGCCCCGCTTAAAAGGACGTTACCGAGAGGGTTTGGAAGAGCAGATATCTTGAGAAAGCCGGTAAGCCAAGTAACAATTGTTGTGAAAGAAAAAGAGGAGGCTTAGAGTGGGACAGAAAGTTCATCCATATGGTTTTAGATTGGGAATTACAAAAGATTGGGTAAGCAAATGGTACTCGAATAAAAAAGATTATTCAACTTTCGCAATTGAAGATTTTAAAATTAGACAAGAGCTTAAAAAGTTGGGTCCGGATGCTGCAATTGCAAAAGTTGAAGTTGTTAGGAAAGGTGAGGGAGAGATCAAGGTCATTATTTTTAGTGCAAGACCAGGGATGTTGATTGGCAAAAAGGGTTCAGAGATTAATAAGCTTGAAGAAATAGTTAAATCAGCAGTTAATAGAAAAGATGTATCGGTGAAAATAGAAGTTAAAGAAGTTAGGCATCCAGAACTTGATGCCGAGCTTATTGCGCAGGGGGTTGTAGTAAAAATTGAGCAGAAGGTTTCTTATAAAAGAGCCATAAAACAAGCAATAGGTAGAGCAATTAGAGCGGGCGCTAAAGGTATAAAGATACAGGTATCCGGAAGGCTTGATGGTGCAGAAATTGCTAGAACTGAATGGTTTAGAGAGGGGAGAGTCCCCCTACAAACTTTACGTGCTGATGTTGATTATGCAGAGCTTCCTGCATTAACGAAATTTGGAAGAATTGGAGTAAAAGTCTGGATGTACAAAGGTGATGTTAAGGAATCTATTTTCTTTACTACTTAGCTATCGGAGGTGAAGATATGTTAATGCCAGAAAGAGTAAAATACAGAAAGATGCATAGAGGCAGAACTAAAGGAAAGGCAAAAGGAGGAACTCTTGTTTCATTTGGGGAATATGGTATACAGGTATTAGAACCAGGTTGGATAACGGCAAGACAAATAGAAGCATCTAGGCTTGTGCTTATCTCTGCAGTTAGGAAGACAGGGAAACTCTGGATGAGAATTTTTCCTGATAAATCTGTTACAAAAAAACCTGCTGAAACGAGAATGGGTAGTGGTAAAGGAGATGTTGATCATTGGGTTGCAGTTGTTAGACCAGGAAGAGTTATTTTTGAATTTTCAGGTGTAAACGAAGAAACCGCAGAAGATCTAGCGAGACATGTAGGTTTTAAACTCCCTGTTAAAGTTTCTCTTGTAAAACGCGAGGAGGGTAGATGATGAAGCCAGAAAAAATTAGAGATATGACCGATAAAGAGATTGAAGAGTCTTTAAAAAATCTTCGCAAAGAACTCTTTAATCTAAGATTTCAAATTGCAACCCGTCAATTACATAATCCTGCTCGGATAAGAATTGTTAGAAAAGATATTGCAAGACTTCTTACTATTAAGAGAGAAAGGGAATTAAAGGAAGAGGTGTAACATGGCAAGAAAAGAACTTATTGGAAAAGTAGTGAGCACTTATAAAAATACTGTTGTTGTTATAGTGATAAGTTTGAAAAGCCACCCTTTATATCTGAAACAGGTTAAAAAAGTGACAAGATTATATGCTCAAGGTGATGATATGAGGGCGCGTGTAGGCGATGTAGTGAGAATTGTTGAAACCCGCCCTTTGAGTAAGTTAAAGAGATGGAGAATTGTAGAAGTAGTTTCTGGAGGCGAAGAATGATAAGAGAATATTCAAGGCTTTTAGTAGCAGACAACACGGGTGCAAAAGAGATTTCATGTATTACGATATTGGGTGTTGGAAAAAGAGGAACAGGGACTATAGGAGATAAAATTGTTGCAACTGTTAAAAAAGCTGTTCCTAATAGCCCTGTGCCAAAAGGTAGTGTTGTAAAAGCTATAATTGTAAGAACTTCTTATCCAATTAAACGTGAGGATGGTAGCATAATTAGATTTGATGATAATGCTGCAGTTATTATTGATGAAGAAGGAAACCCTAAAGGAACAAGAGTTTTTGGTCCTGTTTGTAGAGAGCTGAGAAAAAAGGGATATCTCAAAATTGTTTCTCTTGCTCCCGAAGTACTTTAGGAGGAGGTATGTTTAATAGAAATTTGGAAATCAAAAAAGGAGATCTGGTCGTTGTTATTTCAGGAAGAGAAAAGAGTAAGCGTGGTAAAATTCTCAGAGCAATTCCAGATAAGGGAAAAGTGATAGTTGAAGGAGTAAACATGAAAACGCATTTTTTGAGACCGACTCAGGATATGCCCCAAGGAAAAATTACTCAAAGGGAGGGACCTCTCAATGTTAGTAAAGTTATGTTGGTGTGTCCACATTGTCACGAAAAAACCAGGGTTTCTCACAAAGTGCTTGATGATGGTACAAGCGTTAGAGTGTGCAAAAATTGTCATGAAGTCGTTGATAAAATATAGTATGTGAGGTGTTTATGGCTAAAAAAGCTGTTATAAAATTAGAAAATAAATATGAGGAGATTCTAAAGGAGAAATTGCCGTTGTCAGCATTAAAGGTTAAATATGAAAAGGAAGTTAAAAAAAGAATGATAAAAAAGTTTGGCTATAAAAATGTGATGGAGGTTCCTAAAGTTATTGGCATTTTTATGAATAGAGGATTAGGCGAAGCTTCAGAAAACCCGATTGCTCTGGAAAAATCAATTCAAGAGTTTATTTTAATTACAGGACAGAAGCCATCTGTTACCAGAGCAAGGAAATCTATTGCTTCTTTTAAAGTCAGACAGGGTGCTCCTATTGGTAGCAGAGTAACTCTTCGAGGCAACAGGATGTATGCATTTCTTGAGAAATTGATCAATGAAGCATTACCGAGAATAAGGGATTTTAAGGGACTTTCTCCTGATTCTTTTGATGGAAGAGGAAATTATACTTTTGGCATAAAAGAACAACTTATATTTCCTGAAATAGACTATGATATGGTTGATAAGGTAAGAGGTTTTAATCTAACTATAGTTACTAATGCTAAGACTGATGAAGAAGCAAAATCTTTACTTGAGTTTTTAGGTTTTCTATTCAGGGAGAGGTAGGTGTTTTATGGCAAGGAAAGCAATGATAGAAAAATCAAAAAAAGAACCTAAGTTTAAAGTTAGACAGCATAATCGTTGTAAAATTTGCGGTAGAACAAGAGGATATAATAGTAGATTTGGAATTTGTAGGCATTGTTTAAGGAAGCTTGCCCTTAAAGGTGAACTTCCCGGTGTTAAGAAAGCTAGCTGGTAGGGAGGAATATATGGTTAATGATCCAATTTCTGATGTCCTAACAAAAGTAAAAAATGCATATAGTGCAAAGCATAAATCTTTGCTTGTCTCTTCTTCAAAAATGATTATAGCGATACTCGAAGTTATGGAGAAAGAAGGGTATATAAAAGGTTTTGAAGAGCTTGAGATGGAAGGAAAGAATGTCCTGAGAATAAATTTGAGATACACTAATGACAACGGAGGCTATATTCTTGGAATTAGAAGGATAAGCAAACCGGGTAGGAGAATATATGTAGGAAAAGACCAGTTACCTAAAGTGCTTGATGGGTTTGGAACAGCAATAATCTCTACGCCAAAAGGTATTTTGAGTGATAAAGAAGCTCGAAAACTTGGCCAGGGTGGAGAAGTTATTTGTTTTATTTGGTGAGGAGGTTATTATGTCGAGGATAGGGGAAAAACCAGTACTGATACCTAGTGAAGTTAATGTTTCTTTAGTCGGGGCAAATGTCTTAAAAGTCAAAGGTCCTAAAGGAGAAATATTGAGAGAGTTTCATCCTGATATTCACATTGATATTAAAAATGATAATATTTTAATTGAGCGAACTTCTGATAGACCATTTTATAGAGCCATTCATGGCACTACAAGAGCATTAATTAATAATATGGTAGTCGGAGTGACAAAAGGTTTTACAAAGAAATTGGTAATTAATGAAAAGACTTATAAAGCAAATGTTTCCAAGAATAAAATAGAACTTTATCTTGGTTACAGTCATCCCGTAATACTTGATATTCCAAAGGAACTCTCAGTTTCGGTTGAGAGTCAAACAATTATAATTAGTGGTATTGATAAAGAGCTTGTTGGTGCTTTTGCCCAGAAAGTGAGACATCTTAGAAAAGTAGATCCTTATAAAGTTAAAGGTATCATTTATGAAGGCGAGAGAATAAAAAGAAAGGCCGGAAAGACCGTTGCAACTGGAACCAAGTAAGGAGAAGACGATATGATTAAACAAAAGACACGTAGGGAAAGAAGAATTACAAGGCATGAAAGAATAAGAAGTAAAATATTTGGTTCTGTTTCAAGACCAAGGGTTTCAGTTTTCATAAGTCTAAAACACATTTATGCTCAATTAATAGATGACGAAAAAGGTATGACGCTAATCTCTGTTTCAACTCTTGAAAAGGGTTTGAATAAAGCACTAAAAGGTAAAAATAAAACAGAGTCTGCCAAAATAATTGGGAAAATTACTGCTGAGAGGGCTTTAGAGAAAGGTATTTCGGTTGTGGTTTTTGATAGAGCTGGTTTCCATTACCATGGAAGAGTAAAAGCATTTGCTGAAGAAGCAAGAAATGCAGGGTTGAAATTTTAGGAGGCTAATGTGACCGTAACTAATAGAAGACCTATTGAAAAAAAAGAATTTGAAGAAGAAATTTTACAGATTGACCGTGTTTCGAAGGTGGTGAAAGGAGGAAAAATTCTAAGGTTTAGAGTCGTTGTGGTTATCGGGGATAAAAAGGGCAGAGTAGGTGTTGGAGTTGGAAAAGCTCGGGAGATTCCTTCTGCTATCTCAAAAGGTTTTGCAGATGCAAGGAGAAATTTGATAAAAGTTCCACTTAAGAATAATACAATTCCTTCGCGAATTTCTGCAAAAATTGATACAGCACATGTGTTCTTGGCTCCAGCTGTCCCTGGTACGGGTCTTGTGGCCGGAAGAGTCATTAGAGCTATTGCTGAAAAAGCGGGTATACAAGACGTTCTTTCTAAATCTATCGGGACATCTAGTCCTTTAAATGTAGCGTATGCCACATTAAAGGCCTTTAAAGACCTTCAAAATGTTATTGAGAGAAAGGAATTACGTGCGGGAGTAGTATCGGGAGGTAAAGATGAGACTAAATGAACTTAAACCTAAAGCCCATTCTCGAAAAGAAAAAACAAGAGTAGGAAGAGGAAATGGTTCTGGAAAGGGAACTTACTCCACATATGGATGTAAAGGCGCAAAATCCAGGGCTGGTGGCACAAAAGAAAAAGGATTTGAAGGTGGACAGACTCCTCTGCGTAAAAGGATTCCTAAGTTTAAAGGATTTGAACCTCTTAAAAAAATAAGTTATATATTGTTGAACATAGAAGACCTTGAAAGAATTTCTGACGGTTTACAGGAGGTAAATTTGAATGAGATTATGGGTGGGATGGTAAAGGTTCTTGGAAGAGGTGATCTAAACATTTCTCTTACAGTAAAGGCATCTAAATTTTCTGATTCTGCTAGAAAAAAAATTTTAAAAGCAAATGGAAATTTTGAGGTAATATAATATGTGGGAAACAATAAAAAGAGCGTTTAAACTTAAAGAACTAAGAAAAAGAATATGGGTTACTCTGTTTCTTTTTATACTTTTTAGACTTGGAACTTATATTCCAGTTATTGGTATAGACAGAGCTCAGATACAGGGAATTATACAAAAGGGAGGCTTCCTAGCATTACTTGACTTATTTTCTGGTGGAGGGTACAGTAACTTCTCTATATTTGCCCTCTCAGTTTTTCCTTATATTAATGCTTCAATTATACTTAATCTTTTACAATCAGTAATTCCTTCCCTTGAAGCATTAGTAAGAGAAGGAGGAGAAGAAGGTCAGAAGAAGATAGCTAAATATACAAGATATCTTACAGTAGGTCTTGCGACCCTTCAAGCCTTTTCGATCTTAGTTATGTTCAGAAATTTCTTAGTAAATGATAGTTTACTCTTGAAGATTGTTATAATGGCAAGTCTTGTCGCGGGTTCTTATATAGTTTTATGGCTTGGCGAAATCATGACAGAACGCGGTATAGGGAATGGTGTATCATTGATAATCTTTGCCGGAATAATAAGTAGAATACCTGTTAGTTTTGTTGAAGTCAGACAACTTCTTTCGGCAAATTCTGTTAGTGTTATATCAATTGTAGGAGAGATATTGGCTTTGCTTGTTTTAATAGTTTTTGTTCTTTATGCTTATCAGTCTGAGAGAAGAATTCCTGTCCAATATGCAAAAAGAATTGTGGGAAGGAAGGTGTATGGAGGTCAATCAACTTATATACCTTTGAGACTTGTTCAGGCAGGGGTATTGCCTATAATTTTTGCAGTTTCTTTTATGTCTTTTCCTTATACAATAGGTCAATTTTTCCCAAATTCCTGGTTTACAAAACATATTGCAACACCATTCTTTGGCACACCTACGAGTATATGGTACAATTTGTTTTATTTTAGTTTAATTGTTGCTTTTACTTATTTCTATACCACAATTACATATGATCCTATAAGACTGAGTGATGATTTAAAAAAATATGGAGGCTTTATTCCCGGAATAAGACCCGGACAGTCTACTTCGGATTATATTGCAGGAATATTACGTAAGATAATACTTCCTACTGCTATATTTCTTGGTCTTGTTGCTGTTTTGCCAAATTTGATTTTCAGAAGAATGTCTGTTACCTCTTTCATATTTGGTGGAACTTCGATATTGATTATTATAGGAGTTGCACTTGAAACAATGCAGGAAATCGAAGCTTATCTGCTAATGAGGCAGTATAAGGGATTTTTGAAATGAGAAATCATATTTTCCTTTTTGGACCTCCGGGTTCAGGGAAAGATACTCAAGGGAAAATACTCAGTAAAATTTTAGATATTCCATTGGTTTCTTCTGGTGAAGCACTTCGAGACGAGATTGCGAATAGAACTGAAATAGGAGTAAGGTTCGAGAAGTGCATAAAGAATGGATTGCTCGTACCCGACGAAGTTATGCAGGAGTTCTTTAAAACTATTCTTGTGAGATATAACTTGAAAGATGGTTTTATATTTAATGGTTTTCCAAGAACTGTTTCACAGGCAGAATTTCTTTCTCATTATCTCTTAGATGTTGGTACGAATTTCGATTGTGTTTTGTATCTTAATGTTGATGATAAAGAAATTATTAAGCGTATTAGCGGAAGGCTGATATGCAGAAATTGTGATACTGTTTATAATATCTATTTAAATCCTCCTAAAAATGATTTAAAATGCGACATATGCGGTGAAAATCTTTATAGAAGAGAAGATGATGAAGAAAGTGTTGTTAAAAAAAGGCTTGATGTTTACTATCGTGATACGACTCCTTTGATTGAATATTTTAGATCAACTAATAACTTTTTTGAAATTGATGGTTCTGGTAGTGAGGAGAAAGTTACTGAAAGGTTACTCGGAGTTATTTATGATAGATCTTAAAACTAAAGAAGAAGTTGGAAAAATTAGGAAATCCGGTAGAATCTTGCGTTCAGCTTTTGATATTATAAAAGCTAATATAAAGGTAGGAATTCCAACCATTACGCTTGATAGGATGTTTGAAAAGTTTGTAGTAAATAGTGGAGCTATTCCAGCATGCAAGGGTTATGAAGGATTTCCTGGTTCTTTATGTATTTCCGTAAATGATGAGATAGTGCACGGGATTCCTGATAAGAGAACTATCAAAAATGGAGATGTTGTTTCTTTTGATGCCTGTGTTTTGCTTGAAGGATGGCATGCAGATTCAGCTTTTACTGTAATTGTAGGTCAACCTGAAAACGAAAGAGATGTTCGTCTTGTTGAAGTTACTGAAAAGGCTTTGTTTATAGGTATTAAACAAGCGAGAATCGGGAATAGAATTGGGGATATATCTTTTGCTATTCAAGATTATATCGAGAGCAATAACTTTTCGATTGTTAGAGAGTATAGTGGTCATGGTGTTGGAAAAAACCTTCATGAGGATCCTGTTGTTCCGAATTTTGGAAGAAAAAATACCGGACCTTTGATAAAGGAAGGTATGTGCATTGCAATTGAACCAATGGTTTGCCAGGGAAAGCCGGATCTGTACATTGAAAAAGACGGATGGACTGCTAAGACTATCGATGGTTTAAAAGCTGCCCATTTTGAGCACACAGTATATGTTTCTGACGATGGTCCTGAAATACTTACTGTTTAAAAAGGTTAGATATGGGTAAGGGAGAAGTTATTGAAGCTGAGGGTGTTGTTATCGAAACCCTTCCTGGTACTATGTTTAAGGTTAAACTCGCCAATGGAAAAGTTGTTGTAGCACATATTAGCGGTAAGATGAGGCTGAATTATATAAAGATTTTACCTGGTGATAAAGTAAGACTTGAGTTCAGTCCATATGACCTTTCTAATGCGAGGATAGTTTATAGATTATAGTAAGGAGAATAACAATGAAAGTAAGATCGTCTGTTAAAAAAATGTGCCCTAAATGCAAGATTGTGAGAAGGCGTGGAAAGTTAATGGTAATTTGTGAAAACCCTAAGCACAAACAAAGACAAAAATAGGAGGTGAAAATTGGCTCGTATAAGTGGAGTTGATTTACCAAAAGACAAAAGAGTAGATATTGCTCTTGCTTACATTTACGGAATAGGTAAGCATAATTCATTAGATGTCCTTAAAGATGCTAAGGTTCCTTTGAAGAAGGTTAAGGATCTTACAACTGAGGAGATAAAATCTATTGAGAACGTTATAAAGAGTAAATATGTGGTTGAAGGAGATTTAAGAAAAAGAGTGGCAACAGATATAAAAAAACTTATGGAGATAAATTGTTATAGAGGTGTAAGACATAAGAGAGGCCTTCCAGTTAGAGGTCAGAGAACGAAAACAAACGCTCGGACACGTAAAGGACCAAAGAGAACAGTTGGTTCTAAGAGGAAAAGTGAGTAAGGAGGAAAAATGGCAAAAGGTAAAAGCAGCAGTAAGAAAAAGGCACATAAGATAACTGGACAAGCTAGGGTATATATTCATTCAACATTTAATAACACAATTGTCTCTGTCGCAGATGAGCAGGGGAATATTGTTGCCTGGTCTTCTGCAGGTGCAAATGGGTTTAAGGGCACAAAAAAAGGCACCCCATTTGCTGCTCAACTTGCAGCTCAGAAAGCCGCTGAGGCCGCTTTGAATATTGGTGTAAAAAGAGTTTCTGTACTTGTAAAAGGTGGCGGGCCGGGACGTGAGGTTGCTATTAGATCATTGCAGTCGGCAGGGCTTGATATAGAAGAAATTAAAGATATTACTCCTATACCACATAATGGCTGCAGGCCTAGAAAATTGAGAAGAGTTTAAGGAGGGATGTATGGCTGTTTATAATGATTCTTTATGTAGGATTTGCAGAAGTCAGGGGAAAAAGCTTTTTTTAAAAGGTGATAGATGTTATTCGAAAAAGTGTCCATTAGAAAAAGGGAGAGGAATCCCTGGTCAGAAACAGATTGTTTTGCATTTTAATAAAGCAACGGACTATAAGCATCATCTTCAGGAAAAACAAAAAGTGAAAAACATGTATGGTGTTTTAGAAAGGCAGTTCAGAAGGTATTTTGGCATAGCAATAAGGCAAAAAGAAATCCCTACTGGTGATAAACTGCTTGAAATTCTTGAGAGGAGACTCGATAATGTAGTCTTTAGAATGGGATTTGCTCCTAATAGAAAAACGGCAAGACAACTTGTTTCACATGGTCATATTACAGTAAATGGCAAAAAGGTAGATATACCATCTTATTTAACAAGTAAAGGAGATTCCATAGAAATAAAGGAAACAAGCAGGCAGATACCTATTATTAAAGAATCTCTTGAAAGTAGAAGTGTTTTTCCTTCATGGGTTGAGGTAAATAAAGAGTCTTTTAGAGGGATTGTGGAATCTCTTCCAAATATTCCTGAGCTTGCTCTAGGAATTAATCCAACACTTATTGTAGAGCTTTATTCTAAATAAGGAGAGATTTTATGTGGAATTTAGATGCTATAAGTTTTCAAACCGTAAGAGAAGACGGTAAGTATGGTGAATATAAGTTTGGACCTCTTGAAAGCGGGTTTGGTTTAACTCTCGGAACCGCTTTGAGAAGAGTTCTTTTAAGTTCTATAAAAGGAGTAGCTCCTGTTGGTGTTTACATTGATGGAGTACTGCATGAGTTCTCAACAATAAACGGGGTTGTAGAAGATGTTGAACAGATTATCTTAAATATTAAAAAACTTGAAATATCTTTAGAGGTTATTGATAGCACTACTTTGACTTTTGATGTAAAAGGTGAGCACGAATTCAAGGCCGAGGATTTAAAGCATACAAGCGAGGTCAAAATAATTAATCCGGATTTGCATATTGCAACTGTTTCTTCTTCAAAAGGTCATCTTAGTGGTGAAATTTACATAAAAGTAGGGAAAGGTTATAAGATTGAAGAAGAAGTAGAGAAAGAGGAAAATTTTGCTCAAACAGTTATACCTGTTGATGCTTATTTTTCTCCTGTAGAGAAGGTTAATTTTCACGTAGAGCAGATGCGTTTTGAAGAATCTGTTGATTACGATAGTCTGGTAGTTGGTATTCTTACGAAGGGGAATAGATCTCCTCAAGAATGTCTAAAAGAAGCCGTACAGGTAGTAATCGATTATGCAGCTACGTTTAAAGATCTCATGTTTGGTAAAAAGAATGATATAATTCCTGATTCAGTGAAAAAAATGAACATAATAGATCTTAATTTATCTGAGCGTGCTTTGAATGTATTGAAGAAAAATGAAATTAAAACGGTTGCCGATCTTTTGAAATTCTCGGCAAATGATTTACTTAAACTTGATAAATTTGGGCAAACCTCTCTTAAAAATGTTATTGATGCGCTTAAAGTGTTAGATTTGAAGCTTAAAGAGTAACGAGGAGGATAAAATTATGATTCATGGGATAAAACAAAGAAAACTTGGAATGTTCAGTAGCTACAGGATGAGTGTCTTAAGGAACCTAACGACCTCTTTGATAATTAATGGTAAAATTGAAACGACTGAAGCAAAAGCCAGGGAAGTTAAAAAGATAGTTGAAAAAATTATAACTGCTGCAAAGGATGATACTCTTGCATCAAGAAGAAAAGCCTACAGTCTTTTATTCAAAAAAGAAGCCGTTTCTAAGTTATTTGAGCTTGCAAAGAATGACTATGCTGAAAGAAATGGAGGTTATACAAGAATTCTGAAGATTGGTTTAAGAAGAGGAGATAATGCCAAAATTGTATTAATAGAACTTGTAAAATAGGTTTTATGATTGAGTTTCATGAAGTTTTTTTTGAGTACGAAAATAGTAAATGGGCAGTTGAAGATCTAAATTTTAGCTTTGATAAAGGTCAGCTTGTTTCAATAATTGGTGGTAATGGATCAGGCAAGTCCACAATAGCCCGTTTGACAGATGGGCTATTAATTCCTCAAAGAGGCAAAGTTTTAGTTGATGGTTTTTCCACTGATGATTCAAAGGTAGGACCTTCCATTAGAACAAGGGTAGGAATTGTATTTCAAAACCCGGATAATCAATTTATAGGAATGACTGTTGAGGAAGATATCGCCTTTGGACTTGAAAATCTTAACATCGAGAGATCCGAGGCTCACCGAAAAATAATTGAAGTTTCTAAGATACTTGATCTAGAAAAATATTTATCTTCTCCTCCGTCTATTCTATCTGGTGGTGAAAAGCAAAAGGTTGCTATAGCAGGAGCTTTAGTTCTAACTCCAGATTATCTTGTTCTTGATGAAGTTACAGCGTTGCTTGATCCAATAAGCAGGAAAGATATTATATCTATTGTTGAGTCTTTAGTTAAGAATCAAGGGATAGGGGTTTTATATATTACTCATAATACAGAAGAAATTATAGATTCAGATTATATTATTGCCATAAGCAAGGGAAAGATAGTAAACAAAGGCACCTCTAAAGAAGTATTTAAAAATGTAGATTATCTACATTCAATAGGAGTATCTGTTCCTGGAGATGTATATATTTCATATCATTTAAAGAAGAGAGGTCTATTAAGTGAAGATGTTTTTTTTGAGAAAGAAATAATAGAAAAATTATGTTAGAGATAAAAAATGCCTCAGTTGTTTATGATCCAAAAACTATTTTTAAAAAGGAAGCCCTTATAAATGTTTCTTTGAAAATAGATTACGGAGAATCAGTTTCCATTGTAGGGAAAATTGGCTCAGGTAAATCTACTTTAATTCAACTTTTTAATGGCTTGATAAAGCCTGACGAAGGGAATGTAATTCTTGATGATATTGACATAAATAAAGGGAAAATATCAAGGAAAGATATAATAAAAAAGATTGGAGTTGTTTTTCAATACCCTGAAGAGCAATTTTTTGCAGAGACAGTTTTTGATGAGGTTGCGTTTGGTCCGAGAAATTTGAGTTTTAGTGAAACTCAGATAAAAGAAAGCGTTTCAGGGGCACTTGAAGCAATGGGTTTTAATGTTTCTGAAATAATTAATAGGTCACCTTTCCACATAAGTGGTGGTGAGAAGAGAAGAATTGCTATAGCCAGTATTATTGCAATGAAACCAGGCATTATTGTTCTTGACGAACCTACGGCAGGGATGGATTACGAAGGAAAAATGAGTATAGTAAATCAAATAAGGAATCAGGCAGAAAAGGGAATGACAACAGTTTTTGTTACTCACGATATGGAGGAGGCCTTTTATCTTTCGGATAGGCTGATTGCTCTTGATAAAGGATATGTTGTTTTTGATGGAGATTCCAAAGATTTTTTCATGGATAAATCACTTGTAACCCGAATAGGTCTTGATATCCCATTTACAATAAGTTTTAGGGATAAATTATTGGATTGTTTCCATGATATTCCATTTTCAAAAGACTTGGACACTATAATAGAATTTCTGAGTATAAGGCTTTTAAGTTGAACAAGAAAAGTTTTTTTGGGCAATATCAATATTCAAATTCTTTTCTTCACTTAATTGACCCCAGAGTTAAAATACTCAGTGTTTTTTATATAATTATTTTTTTATTTTTTATTAAATCTCTTTTAGGATATTTAATACTTTTATCTTTTGTTATTTTTTTAGTCTTTCTCTCAAGGGTCAATTTGGTTTCTGCGTTACGATCTCTCAGACCGATCTTCTATCTTCTAATTTTTACGGTGGCTTTTCAAGTTTTTTTTACCAGAGGAGAGATCATTTATTCCTTTTACTTTATCAAGATTACTAGGGAAGGATTAAATCTTGCGATCTATATAGCATTAAGACTTGTATTGCTTTCTTTTTTTACTTTTATTCTTACATCAACTACTTCGAATATTGAACTTTCAGATGGTTTTCAATCTATTATAGCTCCTTTAAAAATTCTTCATTTTCCTTCAGACGATGTAGCGCTTATGATATCAATTTCTCTGCAATTTGTTCCTATACTTTTTGAAGAAGCAGACAGAATAATGAAGGCACAAATATCAAGAGGAGCTGATTTTAACGTTGGAAGTATAGTTAATAGAGCAAAAAGTTTTTTGCCTTTAATTCTCCCTTTATTGCTCAATGCTTTTAACAGAGCTGATCAACTGGCGATTGCTATGGAAGCAAGAGGTTTTATTGTAGGTGCCAAAAGAACACCTTATAGAATCATGAAAATTAAAATCGCAGACTATATCTTCATTTTTTCAATTTTTTTAGTAACGCTTTTTTCTCTACTCTGGCAGGTTCTTTAATGAAAAATTATCTTTTAAGAGTTCAGTATATTGGTAAGAATTTTTATGGCTTCCAGAAACAGAAAGGTATTTTAACAGTTCAAGGTCTTATTGAGGATACTCTTCAGAGGATTTTGAGAAAACCTATTTCAACATATGGCTCTGCTCGTACGGATAAAGGAGTCAATGCTTTGAACCAGTATATAAATTTTTACTTTCCTGATGAAATAGATACTTTTATTTTTCAAAGAAAACTTAATTCAATTTTTTTGAAATCAGATATTTTTATAAAAGAAATGACTGAGGTGAGTTTGAAGTTTCATGCCCGAAAAAGCGCGCGAGGTAAAATATATGCGTACATTATTTCAGATAATCCTGAGAATGCGCTTTTTATGAAATCAAATGTTTATTTTTATAATGTTAACATTAAATATCAATTAATTGAGCTAGCTTTATCAGGTTTAAAAGGGAAACATAACTTTTCATCATTTTCAAACAGAGCCAGATCTCAATCGGATAGAAATAATATTTGCGAGCTTTATGAAGCAGGCTTCATAAGAAAGGATTTTGTTACAGTACTTTACTTCTATGCAGATAGATTTCTATATCATATGGTTAGAAGAATGGTATATTATATTCTAAAGGCAGGACAGGGAAAAATACCTACTGAGATCCTCAAAGATCCCTTTTCAGCTAAAGAAATTCCATATACAAGGCAAGTCCTTCCTGGAGAGCCCCTTTTTTTGGTAGATGTTATTTATTAAGAATTTTTTAAATTTTGTTTAACAATAAGGAGAAAACTTTATTTAAACCATAGAACACGTGAATAAGTTACGATACATATGAGACTATTTTTTAGAATAAGGAGAGTTAAATATGTTATTTAAGAAACTGTTGCCTCTGTATAATGCTACCATGGAAAGATTAATAGGAGCAAGCAGGTTTTCAAAGAGTGAAGAAGCTCAATTCAGGTTAAGGGTGGTAGACTTCTCTAAGAAGTACAGCATTAAGGTAGCAGCTGATGCCTCTGGTGTATCAAGGGCAACAATATTCAGGTGGAGGAGGTGTTTGAAAGAATCCCAGGGTCGCCTTGATAGTCTCATCCCCAAATCAAGGAGGCCAAAGAGGGTCAGGCAAATGAAAATAACTCCTGATATTGTCACTTTCATAAGAACTTTAAGGGAAGAACACCCGAGAATAGGCAAAGAGAAGATAAAGAAGTTTCTCGACGAATACTGCAGTAAAAAGAGTATAA
>Ga0209610_1000654_pt1 | contig 18187 bp, 16 predicted proteins | sample LakKivw275mmetaG_FD_184137 | JGI IMG/M metagenome (GOLD analysis project Ga0209610, IMG submission 184137) | Anoxic lake water microbial communities from Lake Kivu, Rwanda to study Microbial Dark Matter (Phase II) - Lake Kivu water 275m metaG... | ecosystem: Environmental > Aquatic > Freshwater...
GCCCTGGAGCGGGCGCAGGAAGTCCTGTACGAGCTGTTCCTCTTGTGGACGCGCGGCACCCTGCCGCGATGCCGGATCTACGTGGACAGCCCACTCGCGACGTCCACGACGCGCGTGTTCGCGCGATACCCCGACTACTTCGACGACGAGGGTCGTACGATCTTCTCCCGACGCCCCAACCCGTTCGAGTTCCCGCTCCTTCACTACACGCAGACAACCGACGAGTCGAAGGAGATCAACGCCCAATCGGGCGGCAACGTGATCATCGCCGGAAGCGGGATGTGCACCGGCGGACGGATCCTCCACCACTTGCGACACAACCTGTGGAACGCTGCGACGGGGATTGTGTTCGTCGGATACCAGGCCGTGGGAACCCTCGGCCGACGAATCGTCGACGGAGCGGAGAGCGTGCGCCTGTTCGGGGAGGAGGTGGCCGTCCGCGCCAGAGTGTGGACGGTCAACGGCTTCTCGTCGCACGCCGACCAGCCGATCCTCCTGGACTGGCTCGGCAAGGCGAAGCCTCGCGACCTGTTCCTGGTACACGGAGAGCCGGCCGCCCAAGAGGTGTTTCGAAGCAAGATCCAATCCGAGCTTGGAATCGTCCCGCACATTCCGACGTGGCAGGAGACGGCGACGATTTAGCCGGCGCCGCCGGGCGGAGACGCTCCCGAGACGCCGACGCCGGAGGATGCCCCGTGGAGTGACGCTGCGGCCGGGGCTTCGCCTCTAACCGTCCCGATGAGGATGTTGACCTGCGCCGCAGCGTCCTCTATTTCATCACATGGGGGGCTGCAGTCTCGAGCGTCACAGGATACCATCCGCCCGTTCGTTGCGGGCAGGTTCCTTCCCCACACTCCAGCCTCGAGGAGTCGGTCGACATGAGCTGGCTCACGCCTCCGAGCCGAGACGAGATCTTGACGGCGCACCCGATCCGCATGATGGCGCGGATCGGCGCCCCCGCTGTGGTGTCGTCCGTTCTCTTCTCGCTCTACAACCTCACCGACGCGTACTGGATCGGCCAGCTGTCGGGGGAAGGCGCCATCCAGGCGATGGCGGGAATCCAGACTTCTTGGCCGTTCGTCTGGTTCATGATCTCCCTCATCGCCGGTTTCGCTACCGCCGCGGTGAGCGCGCTGGTAGCGCAGAACATCGGAGCCAACCGTCCTGAGGACGCAAACCACGCGCTGAATCAGCTGTTCGTCGTCGGCATAGCTGCCGGACTGATCGTCGGGCTCTCCGGGGTCGCCGTCGTAGAGCGGGTTCTCCCGTCGCTCCTCGCTGATCCTTCCGTGGCTGGCGAGGCGACCAGGTACTTGCGGATCATCTTCCTCGGGATCCACACGATGCTCCTCCCCGGGCTGGCATCGTCCGCCTTCTCGGCCTCCGGCAACACGCTGGTGCCCGTCTTCGTCAACCTTGTCGGGGTCGGGCTCAACATCCCCCTCGATCGGCTCCTCGTCCTCGGCTGGACGAGCCCGGTCGGCTTCCCGGTTCGCATCGCGGTTCCGCAGCTTGGGATTGCCGGCGCGGCGTACGCGACGGTCATCGCGCAGGGAGTGGCGACCCTTATCTTCCTCGCTCTGCTCACCCGAAAGCGAAGAGGCTTGCGGCTTGAGCGACGCCTGATGCGGCCGGACTGGAGCCTGTTGTGGAAGGCGACCCGCATTGGGCTCCCCGCAGGCCTCGGCCAGGCAACGGTCGCGTTCGGCTTCGCGGTGATGGCGATCGTCATCGGGCGACTCGACAACAGCGCGGTCGCGCTGGCCGGCTACGGCGTCGCGGACAGGATCTTCGGTCTCCTGTTCATCGCCACGGACGGGCTCGGCGTCGGGCTGACGACCATGGTTGGCCAGGCGCTCGGAGCCGGGCTTCTCGATCGGACGCGCATCCTCGTGAGCAAAGGGATCCGCGCGTTGCTCGTCGTCGTGCTCGTGGAGGCGGTGATCCTGTACATCGCGCGACGACCGCTCGTCGCCGTGTTCCTCCCCGGAAGCACGGACGCGATTCGCGAGGGCACGAACTTCATCGCCCTGTTTGCGGCGAGCATGCCGTTCCTGTGCGCGTTCTTCGCCGCGGAGGCCGTCTACCGCGGCGCGGGCCACAACATGCCCGTGTTCTACCTCGGTCTGATTCGCCTGTGGGCGCTTCGCATCCCCCTGTCGTGGGCGTTCGCTTTCCCCCTCGGAATGGGCTCGACGGGGATCTGGCTCGGGATGTCCGCGTCGAACGTCGTCTCCGGCATCGCAGCGATCCTGTGGCTCCGAACCGGGAGTTGGCGGCGCAGTGTCGTGGAGGGCCAAGGCGAGCCGCGCACGTCGACGTAGGGCGCCGTTCCGCCTCAGGACGTGACCGGCTGCCCGCCCGCCTTGATCCGCGGATCCAGGAGCGCGTACGTCAGGTCGAGGCCGAACAGCCCAAGCTGGTAGAGGCCGGTGATCACCACCAGAAGGCCCATCATGAGCATCCGGTCCCGCTGCCGGATCGCCGCAAGGAGCAGCGACCCGATTCCCGGCCACTGGAAGATCGGCTCCACGACGAGGCTTCCCCACACCGACGCGAAGAAGCCCAGCGCGATCAGGGTCGCGATGGGCGGCGCCGAAGCGCGGAGGCCGTGCCCGAGGATGACCCGGCGTTCGGGAAGGCCACGCGCCCGCGCCGCGCGGATGAAGTCCTCCTGGAGGACGCCGACCGAGATGCTCCGCACGACGTAGGCCGTCGCCCCGAGGCCCACCGCCGCGAGGACCAGGAACGGCATCGTGTAGTGGCTGAGGAAGTCGGCAAGCCAAGGCCCGAACTCGGCGATCGAAGACGGGAATCGGTAGACCCACGGCGCGTGCGGGACGATGGGCACCACAAACGCGCACAACAGGACCGCGGACATCGCTACGACGAAGACCGGAATGCTGCTGGCGCAGACGCCGAGGAGAGCCACCGACCGGTCGAGCAACGATCCGGGCCGGGACGCGGCCCGCATGCCGAGGCGAACCGCGAGGAACACTTGGAACAAGTACGCGCCCCCGAACAGCATCAGCGTCGGGTAGAGCGACTCGACGACCACGGCCGACACGCTCTGCGTCTTCTCGTTCCCGTACCCACGGATCGTGTCGATCGTCTTGGTCTCGCCGAAGTCGAACCGCAGGCAGCGTAGTGCACGCTGATGGACGCGCAAGAGAAGTGGTCCTTCAAACCCCCGCTCTTGCAGAAGGTTCTCATAGATCATGCGGCGATACTCCGTGAAGGCCCCCCGAGAGGCCGAGTCTGCGGGGTCGACCAAGACTCCTTCTGCAAGCGTGAACGCTTCGTGATACAGCTCCTGCTTCTCGGTCGCTTCAAGCCACGTTTCCACGACGAGGGAGTACATGTAGCAGAGCACGACGAACATGATCGCGAAGTGGAGAGAACGGCGAACCGCGTACCACCCCATGGTGCCGACCGCCTTTCCGTCCCGCGAAAGCAGGCGGAGCGTCGCCGGCCCGCTGCCTTGTGTCAAGGAGAGGATAGGGACACAGGCGCACTTCTCTCTGCTGTACGAGAGCAGGACGCCGAGTGGCTCGGCCCCGCACCTCCACGCGGCGGGGCGCGGAGTCGTCAGTCCGAGGAAGCGGGGCGGATGCGCGGCACAACAGCGCGGGCCCCGCTCTCTCCGCGCAGGATCTCGAACTCCATCCCGTACGCGGCCCGCAACGATTCCTCGGTGAGGGCCTCGCCCGGTGTCCCGTAACCCTGCGCCCTTCCGTCGACGAGGAGGAGGACCGAGTCCGCGTATAGGAACGCATTGTCCGGCTGATGCGACGTGACCACGAACGAGTGCCCGTCCGCCGCCAGGCCTCTCGCGGTTCCGAGGATCTCGTGCCGGTGACGCGGGTCGAGGTGCGCGGCCGGCTCGTCCATGAGCAGGCAGCGCGCCCCCTGCGCCAGTCCGCGCGCGACCAGGACAAGCTGCTGCTCGCCCCCGCTGATCTCGGTGTACGCGCGACCCCGTAGCGCAAGGATTCCCACCGCCGCGAGGGCACGGTCGACGATCGCTCGGTCGTCGCGCCCCGGACGCGCGAACAGGCCGAGGTGCGGAGCGCGCCCCATGAGGACAGCCTCGGCCACCGTGAAAGCGAAGGCGGGCTCGTGAAGCTGCGGCACCACGCCGATTCGGCGCGCCCGCTCCCGAGGCGTGAGCTGCACCAGCGGCCGGTCGTCGACGGTCACGGTCCCGGACGTGGGTTGATGCATGCCGGACAGGCAGTGAAGGAGCGTCGTCTTTCCTGAGCCGTTCGACCCAAGAACGAAGACGACCTCTCCGTCGGCGAGGGAGAGCGAGACGTCGCGGAGCACCTCTTCGCCGGGGACGTAGGCGTACGAGACGCCGACCGCCGTAAGCCTCATCGCTCCGCTCCGCGGGATCGCACCAGACGCAGGAAGAGAAGAAGGAACGCGGGGATGCCGATCAGTCCCGTCAGGATCCCGAGCGGGATTTCGCTCGGGAGGGCCGTGCGGGCGATCGTGTCCAGGCCGATCAGGGTCGCCGCTCCGAGCACGGCCGCCATCGGGACGAGCCGCTCGTGGGCCGCGCCGACCCACGCACGCGCCACGTGCGGCACCACGAGCCCGATCCAGCCGATCATCCCCGAGACGGAAACCGACGCAGCGATCAGGACCGTCGCCACGCCGATCACGACGATGCGAAGCGGCCGCACGTGCACGCCGAGGCTTGCCGCTTCCGCATCACTCAGTGTGAGGAGATTCAGGCGCCACGAGAAAAGGGTGAAGAACACCAACCCGAGGACCGTGATCGCGGCGAGGGGAAGGAGCGTCTCCCAGCGGCTCGCGCCGAGCCCGCCGAGCAGCCAGTAGGTGATCGCGGGGAGCTGGCTCAACGGGTCCGCGACGTACTTCACGAGCCCAACGAGCGCTTCGAACAGCGCGCTGACGGCGATTCCCCCGACGACGAGGACGAGCGGCGCCGCGCCGAAACGCCAGCCGATCCATGCGACCAGTCCGACGGCTCCCAGTGCGAACGCGAACGAGAGCCCTTGGACGGCGGCCGCCCCTCCGGCCAGGGAGAGCGCCAGCGCGGCCCCGAATGCGGCCCCGGAGCTGACTCCGAGCACCCTGCCGTCGATGAGCGGGTTGCGGAACAGTCCCTGCAGGACGGCGCCGCTCACCGCGAGGTTCGCTCCGACGCAGGCGGCGGCGATCGTCCGAGGAAGACGGACGCGCAGGATGAGAGCGCGCAGGACATCCGAGGCATCTGCGCTCCCGAACAAAGCTCGAAGCGCCTCGATGGGCCGAACGCCATATCGACCGACGACGAGCGAGACGAGGAACAGGACCGCCGCGGCGGGAATCAGAATCCAAAGAGCGCGGCGACCCCGTTCCGACGTCACGGATGGCTCAGGCTCTCCAACTGCGCAGAAGAGAGCGAGTAGTCGTAGTACGTCGTGTAGAAGGCGGCCACTTCCACTTCGAGATCGAGCGTGAGCGTCCCGGGATGAAGCGCGTTGGCCAGCCACAGAACGCCGAGCAGGGACTCGGGAACCGGCGTGTCCATCGGACCGAACACGCGCGGCATCCGGTAGACGCGGTGCTCTCGGACGGCGCGAACCGCTTGCCAGTCCGGACTCGACGCCAGGTCGCTCGGTTCCACCGCGCTGTACGACGGGATGACGATGACGTCAGGATCCCAGACCAAGAGCTGTTCCAGGTTCACCGTGTTCCACGCGCCGCGCAGGTCGGCGCTCACCGAGACGCCGCCCGCCGCCTCGATCAGCCAGGTCTGGTACATGTCGCCGCTGGCCACCTTGAGGGGGTCCGTGCCGATGAATAGAACCCGTGGCCGCTCGGCGACGGCAAGCCCTCGGAGGTCGCGCGCCACCGTGTCCGTAATGCGCAGGAAATCGTAGAGGAACAGCGCCGCACGCAGCTTCGCCTCGGGACCGAGCACCTGGGCGGTCAGGACCACCGCGCTCTTCAGCTCGTCCGGCGTCTCGATCCCGTATTGCATCACGGGAATGCCGACGTCGCCGAGCTGCTTCGCGAAGGCGCCGTGCCGTGAGGCATCCGCGAGGACCAGCTGCGCGCCGCGGGCGACGATGTCTTCGACGTTGGGGTCGCCGAACGCAAGGATGTCGGCGAGCCTCGGCTCGAGCTGGAACATCGCATCCCACGCCTGGGAGATCCCCTTCACCCCGACGTACCACGCCTCCACGAGGAGATCCCCTGCTCCGAGCGCGTAAACGATATACGTGCCTGAGCCGTAGGCACAGACCAATCGTTCCACCGGCTGCGGGACGAGGACGGTGGCCCCCGTCTGATCCACCACGTAGACTGCTTCCTGTGCAACGGCCGCGCAGATCGTGCCGGTCACGAGGCCTAGAGCGAGTCCTGCAACCCACCAACGTCTCATGCGTCCTCCCTTACCGATTCCAGCAATGTCCGGTTTGCATTCAGCCAGCGGAGCGCGCTCTTCACGTGAGTCGCGCGAAACGCCCGAGCCGCAGTCGCGACCGCGACGTCGTCGCTCGCGATCGTCGCACGCTCTTCGAGCGCCGCCAGCGCCTTGCCCAGTTCCGCTTCTTGCGCGTCGACGAGCTTCCCAACCGCCGCCGGCCGCAGCTTCCGAAGGAAGTAGACCTTGGCCAGGAAGACCACGCGCAGGTCCCGCGGGTGCGCCACCGGCATGCACGCCCAGCGCCAGAAGGCGCGGCGCCCCTTCGCCGTGACCGAGTACGTGTGGCGGGGCGGACGCCCCTCCTGGAGCTCGATCTTGACGTCGGCCCATCCCTGGTCGACAAGGCGATGGAGCACGCTGTACAGCTGGCTCACCGCCACCTCCCACAGGGACCCAAGCCCCGCGGATAGGTTTCGCTGAAGGTCGTAGCCGTGCCGAGGACCCTCAACCAAGAATCCAAGAGCGGCGTACTCGACCGGCAGACCCCGCGATCCTCGGTATTCCATATTGGAGCATTCTACGATGGAACTCCGTATCGCGGCAACGGCAACGGCGTGGTTGTGCGAACCACGTGCGCCCGCTAGGATGCCGCATCGGACGTGTCGGGTCGATGGACGTTCGAGACGAAACGCCGGAAAGGAGAGCGCGGTGGCGAAGAAACGGGACACGGCTTGGGCGCCGCGCGTCCACCTTGCCAGCCTGGGCTGTGCGAAGAACCTGGTCGACTCGGAGCGATTGCTCGGCCGTCTGGCGGCCGCAGGGGCGATCGTCGGAGCCCCGATCGACGAGGCTGACATCGCCATCGTCAACACGTGCGGGTTCATCGCACCCGCCCGAGAAGAGTCCGTCGACACAGTCCGCGACTACGTCGCCTGGCGACGGGAGTCGCCGGCAAGGCGGCTGTTCGTGATGGGATGCCTTGTCGTGCGGTCTCGGGACGAGTTGCGCGCCTGCATCCCCGAAGTCGACGCGTTCTTCGGAATCGACGACCACGCGGCCCTCGTCCGCGCCGTCGGGCTCGGGGACACCGACGCGGAGGAAGAAGGTCGGTTTCTGCTCACGCCGCGGCACACGGCGTATCTCCGAATCGCCGACGGGTGCGACAACCGATGCGCGTACTGCACGATCCCCGACATCCGGGGGTCGTTCCGAAGTCGCCCCCCGGACGACATCCTACGCGAGGCGAACGACCTCGCGACGTTCGGAGTCCGCGAGATCAACTTGATCGGACAGGACACGAGCCTGTATGGAAGCGACCTCGCGCCGCGCGTCGGGATTCACGACCTCCTCCGCCGGCTCGCGAGCATCCAAGGGTTCCACTGGATCCGCCTTCTCTACGTCCACCCGGCCCACGTCACTGAAGAGCTGATCGACACGTACGCCTCAGTCCCCAACCTCGTCCCGTACGTCGATCTTCCGCTCCAGCACCTGTCGGACAGGATTCTCGAGGCGATGAACCGCCGCGTCACTCAGGCCGACTGCCTGCAGCTGATCGCGCGCTGGCGCGCGCGGGTCCCCGACCTGTCGCTGCGGACGACGCTCATTGTCGGCTTCCCCGGGGAGACCGAGGCGGAGTTCGCCGAGCTGCTCGCTCTCGTGCGCGACCTTCGCTTCGACCATCTCGGCGCGTTCGCCTACTCCCCCGAGACGGGGACTCCGGCCGCCATGCTCCCGGGCCGCATCCCCGACGCGGCCGTCGAGGACCGGCTTCGTCGACTGATGGAGCTGCAGCGCGAGATCGTCCGTCAGGCGAACGAAGCCCGCGTGGGCTCCGAGGTCGAGGTGTTGGTGGATCGACCCACGGCGAGGCGCAGCATGTGGATCGCGCGCACCGCAACCCAGGCGCCTGACGTTGACGCCGTGACGCAGCTGCGCGGGCGACGGCTGGCCGCCGGCAAGTTCGTTCGCGCGCGCATCGTCGGCTTCGAGGAGTACGACCTCCTGGCTGAGGCGATCTCCTAGATCGGTCGCCCCAGCGCCGCGGCAGGCTCCGCCAGCAGCTCCTCGACCCTCTCAAAGTAGCGTCCGATGTGGACGCCGTCCATGAGCGCGTGATGCGCCTGCACGTTGAGCGGCATCGCGAGCCTGCCTCCGACGTCGCGGTACTTGCCCCAGGCGATGCGTGGCACCGAGCTGGGTGGATCGAGCGGAACCGGGTGGATCAGGCCCGTGAACGACACCCACGGAATCGCCGTCATGAACAGGGAGTCATCGCGATCGGGCTCCGACCAAAGCGATTCCGCGCACCTCCCCCGGTCGATTCTTTCCGCCGCGTCGCACGCGAACCGGGCGAACTCCTCGACGTACCGCAGGTTCACGAAGCGGATCGCCCCATCCTCCGCAAGCACCGTGATCGACGGGTGGACGACGCGATGCTCCACGACGTCAGGGCCGCGGATCCGTTGACGGAACTCGGGAACGTCGTTTGCCGCGCGGGAGAGCATGTAGACAAGGCTCACCGTGAACGAGGCGCTGCGAGCGCGCACCGCATTCCACAGCGAGGCCACGTCGACGTCGGCCGTGAGGTTGAAGTACGGAAACCCAAGCCCGCGGAAGAGCTCGTACGCCTCGCGCCGCGGCCAGCGTTCACAATCGATCCGCCGAACCTCCCCAGGCTCGTCCATGCCATATCCTAGCGCACAGCGGCGCAGACGGTCAGGACTCCTCCCCGGGGACCCGGTGGCCACCTCCCGCCCTTCTCCCCGCAGGGCCCGGTACGCGGCCACCTGCGATGCGATAACCCAGGGACCGACGACGACTCCGATGGCGAACGCGCTCGCGCTGGTGACCGCCCAACTCGGAATGGGCGAGAGGTAGAGCTGGGGGAAGACGAGGGACGTGTCTCCGCTGAGTCGCTCCACCCCTCTCCCTCCTCAGGCACGAACCTCCTATCGACGAGTCTAGTCGACCTCTTCTCAGGTGAGAAGATCACGCGGAGGAGTCCGGCGTCGTGGCTCGCGCGGTTGCCGCCGCGGGCTCGGACGGCGAAACTCGCCCTATGCAGCGGTTCGAGGTCCTGTCCGAGGAGGAGCAGGTCGAGCGGTATCGGGGGCTCGCGCAGAAGGCGCTTCTTGCCTACGGGCTCTTGCGATCTGAAGTACGTGGGGCAGGGGACCTCAACGGTCTTCCGCGCCTTGCCAAGCGGCGGATCCCTTGCCGTGCGGATCGGCAAGGCGGGACAGGATCTCACTCCACTCCATCGAGAGCTCTTGTGGCTCGCCGCCCTGGGGCGCGACACGTCCCTGGCCGTGCCGGAACCGCTTCTGACCCTCCGCGGCGACCTCTTTCGCAGCGTCTCCATGGAGGGGGTTCCCGGGACCCGGCCGTGCTCGGTGTTGCTCTGGGTCGACGGCGAGCGTCGCGAGGCGGAGCTGACTCCGGACGAGGTCACCGCCATGGGGATCCTCGTCGCGTCGCTCCACCTACACGCGGAGAGGTTTCGCTGGCCGGAGGAGATCGCTCCGCCCTGCGAGGACGCAGCCAGCCGTGCCTTCGCGGCCTGCGACGGGCTGCGGTCCATCCTGCTCGGGCCTGGTGACCCCTCGCTCCTCGCCGACGCCGCGGCGCTGATCGCTGACGCCGTCCCATCGCTCGCCGACATCGGGCCCATCCACGGCGACCTGCGGCTGCGCAAGCTCCGGCTGAACGAGGGCGTCGCCGGCATCCTCGGCTTCGATCGCTGCCGGGCGGGAACCGACCTGGAGGACCTCTCTCTCCTGTGGGCCGAGCTCGGCGGGCGCCGGAGCGCGGCCGAGCTGCGCGAGGCGCTCCTCGACGGCTACCGCTCCGTCCGTCCTTTGCCCACCGCGCCTGATGTGCCCCTGCAGGCGTTCGGTGCGCTTCGTGCGCTGGAGAACGCCGTCCGCAGCCTCGATGCGCTGCGTCACGAGCGTCGGTCGAAGGGCGAGGCCGCAGAAGCGATCGCCACCGACCTCCGCCGTGCGCTCCTGGACATCCTGCGGCCCACGGACGCCTGACGCCGGCGCCTCGGCGCGACGGAATGAACCTTCTGCTTGGCCCTGGGATGCGCGAACGCTAGACTGCCTGCACCGTGAGCACAGACGTCGCGAAGACCCTCTCTGTTCGTTGCGCCCCGCTGACTTTCGACCGCTGGCCGGACCTGGAGAAGCTGTTCGGTCCTCGCGGCGCCCAGGCCGGCTGTTGGTGCATGTGGTGGCGGCAGACGGCATCAGAATTCGCAGCCGGAAAGGGCGATCGGAACCGGGAAGCCTTGCGAACGATCGTTGCATCAGGAGAACCGCCGGGGATTCTCGCCTACGTCGACGACGAGCCAGTCGGCTGGTGCGCCGTCGCGCCCCGCGAGCGGTACGTGCGCCTCGCGCGGTCGCGCACGCTCAAGCCGATCGACGACCAGCCGGTCTGGTCCATCACCTGCTTCTTCGTCGCGCGGAGGCATCGGAGACAGGGCGTCACAGCGAGGCTCCTCGATGCGGCCGTGGAGTTCGTTCGTAACCGGGGAGGACGCATCGTCGAGGCGTACCCGATCGCCCCGGCGAGCGGCGAGTACCCGGCGGCCTACGCCTACACGGGACTTCTGTCCACCTTCCTGGCGGCGGGATTTGAGGTCGTCGCGCGTCCCTCCGCATCCCGGGCGATCGTGAGGTACGCGGTCAAACCTTCGGCTCGCCCGTCACGCCGCCGCGGAGCCGGGAAGTGACGCAACGCGGTGCGCGAGCTCGTCGCGCAACCCGTCTCCGCGGAGCTGGAAGAGACTGATCTCCTCGCCGTTCAGGTACGTCCAGCCCCAATCCCAGGGAGACGTCGCAAGGCGGAACGCCTCGTCGCGAGTGTCGATCCGGTACTGGCAGAGGTCGATCCGCTCGCGATCGGGGTGCGCCGCGACAATGGCTCTCATCCGCTCGGCGAAGTGGACGCTGTAGGGGCAGCGCGCGCTCCACGCCTGGTCGATGGCAAGAAGCCCCCGCTCGCGGAGATTCCGCGGGCGGAAGCACGATCGGGCGAGCCTTGGCGCCGGCGCCTCTTTCCGGAACGGGAGCCATAGGAGAGCGATCGGCTCGTCGCGGGCGATCTCCCGAAACCCAAGTAGAAGAAGCAGCGCGATCGGGTAGTGGGTGGGGTGGTTCCAACCGATAGCGGCCATACCGGTGAACTCGCGGCGCACATCGACGATCGCGGCCTCGATCATTCGTCGCTCTTCGTCGAGGTGCCGGGGATCCTCAGGCTCCGTTCCGGCCCAATGAAAGCAGAGGAGAACGCACGCGCCCGGCGCTTCGATCGGGAACGGAGCGATCGCGGCCGGCGCGATCTCGATGAACCCGCGCGGCTCTCCCTCCGCGTACGCGACGAGACCGCGCATCCCCTCTCGCAGCCTGTCTCGATGCCACTCCGTCACCCCGTCGAGGCGACCCGTGAACCCCTTGCCGGCAACCTCGAGGCCGCCGGGACAACACACGAGATCCGCGAGGTTTGCCTCGTTGAGCGGTCGGTACTCCACGCGCATGGCTGCCTCCTCCCGAGAGCGGGGGAACGTCCCGCTCCCCAGGGCGCGCTCTACGGACCCGGTACTCCAAGCGTCTTGCGCATCTCGGGAAGCCGCTCCTCGACACGGAGCCCCAGTTGCTTGTAGAGTCCCCGGGCTCTCGGGTCCGACTCGTGAACTCCACGCTGGAGGGCGTCCGCCGAGGCTCGGAACCCCTCCGCGAGGTCGCGGGAAACCGCAGTCCAGGTCTCCTGCCCCCGGAACAGCGGCCCCAGTGCGATGCCATGCACGTGGAGGGTGCGATCGCGCGCCTGATCGCGCGAACTCGTCCCACATCGCCGCCATCACCTGGAGCGTCGGCTCGACGTAGCTGTTCACCTCTCGTCGCGCAACAGCCGAAGGACGTCGTGAAGCTGCCGGGCCGTCGCCCTACGATACGCAAGCGTGCCGGGTCGGAGCGTAACGAATTCGCCCCCCACCAGGCAATGGCCGCTGCCTAGGTCTGCGAGGACGGAGTCCCCGTTCCCCCGGGCGGCAACTCGAAATCGCTGCTCAGCCAATCCTCGATCGCGCCGAGCACTCGGAGATCGATGTGACGATCGAGGTGTCGATTCACCGAGTCTGCAGATCCACTGTGCAGTCGCGCGACATGGTTGATGCTCGGAAGGATCTCCAGTCTGACGTTGCCGTTACCGCCCTCGCTCGCTGCGCGAGCGAGCATACCGGCATGGTCGACGGGAATCTGGAAGTCCTTGTCTCCCTGGAGGATCAACGTACGCCCCTTGACGCGGCCCATCACCTCGACGGGATCGATCGCGAGGAGATCCCTCACGAGCTTCAGAGGCGTCGAGTCCCGACGCCGCCGGAGCTCCTCTTCGCTCATCCACGGAAGCGCTGCGAGGACGTGCTCGTAGGTGACGTCATCCCACGTCCCCTCCCGATCGACCACGTAGCGGTAGAAGCCCTCCTCTTCATCGACGAGGCGCTCGATCTCTTCCGTGGGCAGTCCAGCGATCGCCGCTCGACGCGCAAGCTCGTCCACAGCGATCGCGTCGGGAGTGTCCGCAGGAGCCCCAAACGTGATCAGACCGGCTGTCGTCCCCTGAGACGCGAGCAGCGAGGCGATCGTCCCGCCCGTGCCGAATCCGAACGCGTAGATCTTCGCCCGATCGGCGAACGGAAGCGCACGAAGCACGAAGACGGCGACCTGGGCGTCCGCAACGAGGCTGCCCAGGGAAACATCGCTGTAGTCCCCCCCGCTCTTCCCGGTTCCCCGCGCGTCCAACCGGTACGAGGCGATCCCCATCTGCGCTAGACCGCGGGCCACCTCCCTGAGAATGCCTGTCTGGAGGCCCGGGCGATCCCCGTTGCGATCGAACGGCCCGAGGTCGGGGAGGAGAAGAACGATGGGAAGGATCGACGCATTCGAGAGAGGATACGTCAACGTCCCCGCCAGCTTCACGCCTTCACTCGTGATGGTGACCTCGTTCTCTACGATTCCCATCGGAAGCGCCAGCGTGTCCATCGACCGCCGCTCGACGAGGAATCCCCGCGGGAACCGGTCGCTCGGATACGCGAACAACTCCTCTCGGGGGATCTCCGCTCCGACGACGCGGCCGTCCAGAACGTAGTACACGGCCTCCACCCCGCCCTCAATCGACACCGCCCACCGCTCGGCGGCCAGCCGCTCCGTCGGGGTCGACAGCGTTACGGTCTCGGGCTCGCTGATAACTAGGTCGAATCCTCGTGCTCGCTGGGCGACGATGACGCGAAGGCTTTCGGAGCCGCCGGATTCCTGGCGGGCCCTTTCGAGTAGGACGAACGGAGCGAAGATGTTCTCGTCGAGCAACAGAACGTCCGCCGCCGGAAGGATCTCGACCTCCATCGCGTCCGGAGCGCCGACCGAAACCCTGATCCCCTCGGCGCCCACCTCGATGAGGGCGTCGAGCGAACCCTGCGGTGTGGATCCGCGCAGGGCATACTCCTCGACGCGCAGCGCTTCGTTGGTTCGGAGTACGCAGGTGAACGCGGTGAGGTTGGCCGTGCGGCTGCTCGTTCCTGTCGATCGAAGGACGAAACCATCGGTCGAGCGGTAGAGCCCGAACGACTCCCTCCCGATCGGCACTCCCGACTGCAGAATGACGAAACTGCCCGTCTGGACGACTTCTCCCGTCGCGGAGCGAAGCACGTCGGCGACGGGATCCGGCGGAGTCTGCGACAGCTTGAGGGCGGAGAGGCCGGCTTCCAGGTTGTCCACTCGCTGCGCCAGCGCGTCAACCTCGTTCCCCAGGTTCGGGGCGCCGGCGCTCAGACGGTTGAACTCAGCGAGCGCCTCGTCCAGTCGACTCGCGAGAGCATCCAGATCAGTACCACGACTCGGGGACACCTCGTTCAGGCGGCGGGTCAACTCGTCGAACCGAGCGGTCAGCGCCGGATCGAGCGACGCCCGGCTCGCCTCGACCTGACGCTCTAGGCGCGTGATCTGCTCGCGGACCTCGCCGAGGTTTCGAGCGGCCCGGCGACCGCCGATCAGGGCGGCCACCGATAGAACAAGAGCCGCGACGACGAGGACGGCGGCGAGCCCCGCGAGCGACTTCCACAGACGGCTGTTCATACGATCGTTCTCTCCTCCGGCCACGGATGAGCTCCGACCGGCGTGTGTCCCTTCGAGTCGACTGCCGGGGCGCGTTCAGTATAGACGACCGCCCGAACGGACGGAAGCGCTCGTCACGACACCGGCGGGCATCCGGTTCGGATCAAGGAGAACAGGATCTCGGTGCCGAACTCCATCGCCGCGACCGGGATCCGCTCGTCGCGGGCGTGGATGGCCTCGAAGAACGGGACGCCCGCCGGCAGGTTCATCGGCGTGTACCCGTACGTCTGAATGCCGAGCCGCGCGAGGTGTCGACCGTCGCTGCCACCCGGAAGCAGGTAGGGGATGACGACGGCGCCCGGGATTCGCGACACGAGGAGCCTTGTGAGAAGATCGAAGAGGCCAAGGTCGATCTCCGCCTGGGGGGCGTGGCCGTGCACGGCAAGCACTTCGGCATCGCGACGGAGGGCCGGCTGAATCTCGGCCACCAGCTCCTCGGGGCCGTAGCCGGGAAGCAGTCGCCCGTCAAGACCGATGTGGATCTCGCTCGGTACGACGTTCGGGCGCTCGCCGCCGCGGATCATAGTCGCGTTGACCGTGTTGCGAAACAGCGGCTCCAGGTCACGCCCGGCCTTGCCGAAGCTCGCGAGGATGCGGTCAGTGAGCGCAGGTCTCACCAGCCCACGGAGTACGACGGCGTCGTAAAGCGCGAGACGATCCGCGATCGCCTCGATCATCCGTCGGGTGACAGGCGTAATGTGAATCGGCGTGCGGAAGGTGTCCAACCGACGGAGAACGTCTCCCGCCTTGGCCATGGCGCCGCCCCGCATCGGACGCGCCCCGTGCCCGGCGGGGCCGCGGACGACAAGCTCGATCGCCGCGAGTCCCCTCTCGGCGACCCGGATGGGATAGAAGGTCCGACCGCGGATCCGGAAGGGGAACCCGCCGAACTCGCTGATCGCGTATCGCACGCCGCGGAACGCCTCCGGATGCTCGTCGACGACGTACCGCGCCCCGTGGACGCCTCCGGCCTCCTCGTCCGCGAAGAAGGCGAGCACGACGTCCCCCGGCGGCGCGCCCTTCTCGGCCGCCCGAAGGAACGCGGCGAGCATCATCGCGACGCCGCCTTTCATGTCGAGCGCCCCACGCCCCCAGACGCAGCCGTCGGCGATCTCTCCCTCGAACGGAGGGTGCGTCCACCCGTCCGCCGCCGCGGGGACGACGTCGAGGTGCCCGTAGAGGAGAAGGGCGGGCAGAGCTCCTCGGCCGGAGAGACGGGCAACGAGGCTCGGGCGCCCGGGTTCGTGCTCGTATCGTGTCACGGGAACGCCGGCTGCCTCGAGCAGGCGTTGGATGTAGTCGGCGCAGGCGGCTTCCCGCCCGGGAGGGTTGCTGGTGTCGAAACGGATGAGCCGCTGCAACAGGAGCGCGGGACGCTCGTGGATGCGCTCATCGGCCGCGGCCATGGTCGACCTCCTTCGCAGCGCACCCCGCAGCGCGCGTCACCATTTCTTGAACATGAAGAACGCGGCAGCGACGAGCAGCGCGAACGCGACCAGGTAGTTCCAACGGAGCGGCTCCTTGAGGTACACGACGGAGAATCCAGCGAACACCACGAGGGTGATGACCTCCTGGATGGTCTTCAGTTGGGCCGCCGAGAACTGGCCGTGGCCGAGCCGGTTCGCGGGCACTTGGAAGCAGTACTCAACGAAGGCGATGCCCCAGCTGGCGAGGATGGCGAGCCAGAGGGGCGAGTCCTTGAATCGCAGATGCCCGTACCAGGCGATCGTCATGAACACGTTGGACACGAGGAGAAGGCCAATCGTCCGCAAGAGATCTCACCACCGGACGCTGCGATTCCGGGAACGAAGCGGGGGGCGGCACACGCCACCCCCCTTCCAGCGAGAACTTACTTCTTCTTGTCCGTTGGCTTGCTCGGCTTCTTCGCCGCCGGCTTCTTTCCGCATCCGCATCCAGCCATGAGTCCCCCTTTGTCGGCAGAAACACCGACACTTTGCAGGATAGTCGCCTCGTTGCCGTTGTCAAGCCGCTCGGTCAGTCTGTCGCGCGGCGGCGCCTCGGCTTCGCCGCCCTCGGTGCACCCGACCACTCTGTTCGCAGGAGGCCGTACAGAATCAGGTCGTAGCGGCGTCCGTCGCGTTCGCCGTACTCGCGGAAGACGCCCTCCCGCCGGAACCCCGCTTTCTCGTAGAGAGCGACGGCCCGAGCATTGTGCGCGATGACCGACAGCGAGAGCCGGTGAAGGTTGAGCTCGCAGAACGCGTAGCGCAAGGCGAGCGAGAGCGCCTCCGAACCGTATCCCTGCCCCCAGTAGGCCCGATCCCCGATGCCCATGCCCAGCCAGGCAACCCGATTCGCCCACTCGATGTCGTAGAAGCCGATCGACCCGATCAGCCGGTCGTCGGCGAGGGTGCGAAGGCCGAACGCGAGCGCGTCGAACCCGTTGTGCAGCGATTCGATCTCCTCCTCGGCCCGCTCGGCCGAGAGGGGGATCGCCATGCTTGTATCCTCGAGACAGAGGTAGCCGATGTCCTCCGTCCACGCGGCCATCGTGGCGGCGTCGTCCTTCCGGAGCGCCGCCAGCCGGAGTCGGCGTCCCGCAAGCCAGTTCTCGTCTGCAGAGCCCGCTCTCACCATACGCTACGCACCCCGCTCACGGCGCGAGAGCGCCGTACCTACCGAGTCAGCCGGCCCAGCGGCTGTCTGGATCCGCGAACCTAGAAGTAGAAGTGGATCCCCGTGCCGAGCGCCATCTGCACGGTTCCGAGCGTCGAGCACCCTACCCCAAACTCGATGTTCCACGCGAGGTTCGGCGCGAATCGGAAGTTGAGTTCGATCCCTCCGACGCCCACGAAGAAGACCTCACTCCCTCCGTAGAAGGGGAAAGGCAGGGTCGCGCCCGCCGCGACGTAGAAGTCGACCGTCGACGCGTCCACCACACGGAACAGAGTGCGGAGCGTCAGCGTGCCCTCAAACCACCCGGCGGAGCCGTCCGCAAACACAATCCCTTCCACCCCGATCACGGGAGACAGCCAGTACCGCGTGCTAATCAATCCTCCCCAGGGGTAGCCGACCTGGATTCCGACGCCCACCGTGCGATCGCTCGAAAGGTTCTCCAGGGAAGCGTCCGTCACGGCGACGTCGGTTCCCACCACGTCCTCGGCCGCCCCACCGTCCGGGATTGGCGCCGCCCGTCCGTACAGGATTGGCGCCGCCCCTCCGTCCGGGATTGGCGCCGCCGCGATCCCCGCCCCGAGGCAGAGCACCGCGACAAGCGCCAGCCCGACATGCCACGTCTTCATGGCTGATCATCCCCCCACGAACTCCGCTTCGGCCCACCGTGCGCGTTTGCGGCCCGCACACCGTCCGTTGGCGCCCGTCGTACGCGTTTGCGCCTGCGGCTCCGTCCGTTTGCGGCCGTCGTACACGTTTGCGCCTGCGGCTCCGTCCGTTTGCGGCCGTCGTACACGTTTGCGCCTGCGGCTCCGTCCGTTTGCGGCCCGCACACCGTCCGTTTGCGGCCCGCACACCGTCCGTTTGCGGCCATGATACGAGCGGACGAGGGCGGCGCCAAACGCGGACGGGTGGCGGGAACGGACGTAGCGTCTATGCGCTCGACTTTCACGCGAGAGCGCACTGTACCATTGCGTACGACGGTCGTGTCGGGAGG
>Ga0209610_1000655_pt1 | contig 18183 bp, 17 predicted proteins | sample LakKivw275mmetaG_FD_184137 | JGI IMG/M metagenome (GOLD analysis project Ga0209610, IMG submission 184137) | Anoxic lake water microbial communities from Lake Kivu, Rwanda to study Microbial Dark Matter (Phase II) - Lake Kivu water 275m metaG... | ecosystem: Environmental > Aquatic > Freshwater...
ACCGAGAAGGCGGGCAACTGGGTCAAGGATCGCAAGCCCACCACGGAAGAGATTGCAGCCTGCAAACCCTACCTGGACAAACAGATCGAACTTCTTGGACCAGAAGTCATTTGTACGCTCGGGGATACCGCGAGATCGCAGGTCTTCAAACGATTCGGCCTCGAAGAGGACACGATCGGACACGTGCACGGGAGATTGTTCTTGGCTGGGAGCGTGAGGGTCGTGCCCCTGTATCATCCCGCTGCGGCACTGTATGACAATAGCCTTCGCCAGATAATCATGATCGACTTCCAAAGCCTACTACGAGTGCTATCCCAGAGCAAACTCACAAACATCTAAAACATAGATCAGTAGGAGAAACGCAGGTAACTCACCTGTATGGGCCGGTAGTCCAGCTCGGTTAAGTGACGCTGCCCTCACATCCTACGCATGAACGGTGAGAACGGCAGAGGTCGAGGGTTCAAATCCCTCCCGGCCCACCAGTTTCTTGGGTCCAAAACCAGTCCTCAGCAAACTCTTGTCCACCGCTAGAGAGACGGTGGGGTGGTTCAGACGAGCAACCTTGGCTGACAGGAGCATATTTCACGTGCACTCTGCCTGGGGTGACTCCAGTGCCATTGGCAAGATTCCACAAGATTTTGGCTGTGGGTGAGCTTGAGGAAGTTCTGAGCGAAGCCCTGCTAGGTCATCGAGGAGACGATGAGCCACTCATTCTGCAGGAAATGCAGAGTTGCAAGGCGTCACTCTGAGAAATAACACACCGTGAGTGAATGTCCGAAGACATCAAACGCTGATTAACCGTCCATCGCCTCAATCGGGAAACGCGATCTTGCCAGCCCATGTCCACACAGAGATTTCTAGACCGTTTGTGGGACGAGAACGTTTTGCTGAATATTGGCTTATTCCGCGAGGAGCTTGCGAAACGGTCAGACCCAATCGGCGATTCACTTCAGCACATGGTTGCAGATCTCTGGAGCCTTCGCCTTGCCTACGATGTTTTAATAGTAGATGCTACTCCTCGAACTGAGGGGCATGCCGGTGAAGTTCAGCGTTCTGGTTGAGCGAGATGAGGACGGATACTACATCGCCTCCGTCCCGGAGCTACCGGGCTGTCATACTCAGGCCAGAACACTTGACGAGCTGACAGGCAGGGTCAAACAGGCGATCGAGCTATACCTAGAAACTGAAGGGACCAAGACCGAGGGAAAGGTCGAGTTGGTGGGTGTCCAATTCGTAGAGGTCCCTGCCAAGTGAACCTGAGACCCATTCCGGCCAAGAAAGTCATCAAGCTTCTGAACAAGATAGGTTTCGAAGTTGTGAGGCAACGGGGCAGTCACGTTATTTTGAAACATCCTGACGGGAGAGTGACGGTCGTTCCAGTTCATTCCGGAGAAGACATCGGGAGAGGACTGCTCTCCAGGATAATCAAAGACGCCAAGATGACTAGAGACCAGTTTCTCAAGCTGCTAGAAGAGGCCTAGAGCACCTAACAGAGTGATGCCACTGTACTTGGAACGATCAATAGTCTTGCTCCATCGTGCTCGGTGAAATACCCGACAATGGCCTTGTGAATGACCACATCCCTCAAAGAGGTGCCGCTTTCCGGGAAAGAGGTGCCGCTTTGAGAAACTGGAATCGTCTACCTTGGCTACAAGCACTTACTTCTCTCCCGCGGCTACACTTTCCAATATCTCCTGCCGAGCGCCTGTCTTCTCAGAATCTTTCACCTGCCTGCTCTTTGGATTGGTGTGACTGCTTGAATCCGGCAGGTTCTATCCGAAGCCTGCCTTGGATCGTTCTAGCCTCATAGGAGGGAATATTCCCAGAACCAAAACAAGACGCGTTGGTAGCTTCTAACATCCTCACCTTCGAAGCGATTTCCTACCAGGTCAAGGGACATTGGACCAGCGCTGGGAGAACTGGCACGGTCCAGATTCAGGAAGTCTGCGCCGGGGGACCGCCAATACCGGGCGGGAGACTAGCCTAGGCCGCCCCTCCCTAGTGTGCTCGTTCAGGAGCCTCGGCAGTCTTAGCTTCTCTTGATGACCAGTAGTGCACTCTTTGGTCGCCTGATGCTGTCCATGAGCCGCGAGAGCCTAGTTGTGACTATGTGTGCGAGTCTGGTCAAGCGTCGACGTTGCCATATGACCACATATGCGTCCAAGATCGCGTACAGGGCGCCTATGATGAATCCAGATTGACTTATGCCGAGTTGATACGCGACCGAAATGGACAGCATGTCCACGGCTGTGGCTACTAGGTTCTCGACGATTTCGGTCGAGAGCTCGATCACTCTTTGCGCTGCTCCTGTAGTTTGCTCGTTATGTCTTGGATCTTCTTGGTGGCTTCTTCCAGCACAGTCTTCACTTCTTCAGCTGCTTCTTTGGAGTATTGGCGTCGCAGTTCGTGGAACAAGTCTCGCATTTCGTGGTCGAAGTCCCTTGCAGCTCTGCGCAGCTCCTTGGCGTTCTCTCGGTCGAACCCAAACCACATAGGGCCCATGAGGCCAGGGGTCGGTCCGAAATGTTCCAGACGCCGGTCGAGTTCTTCGCGTGTCTTTCCTTCATCTAATAGGAATTTCCTGCCTTGTTCCGTCAGTTCGTATCGTCGTATTCCGGGTTCTTTTTGAGCGCCTTCTTTGATGTGGCCTTGATCCTGCAGCCAAGAAAGCAACGGGTAGATTGATCCCGGACTGGGCTTCCAGTATCCGTTGGTTTGTTTCTCGATTTCACTCATGATCTCTGAGCCTGACATGGGTTTGTCGCTGAGCATCTTCAACAGCTTGTACCGAAGGAAACCTTTCGGAACCACGGCTGTATGCCGCATCCAGTGACGCATCCAATGCCTGCGCCTACGTTCATAGGCTGAGCTTGCAGACTCATCTTCTTCATCCATTCCATTTACCTCCTTTACATCAGTCATGATATCGCTACCGATATCGCTGACGATATCAATAGCGATACACAGTTATAAACATGCCTGTTGAGTCGCCTCCAGACACCACTCGGGGATGTCGACAGTTCCCGGGCGGAGCGCCTAAGCGTCTCAGATATCTGATATCTCGCAAGATGTGAATTCTTGCACGTTGAATCGGTTCAGTGCATTGTAGGCGGAAAGTGCCGGTGTCTGACGCACACGCAAATCGCCTCCGATGACAAGGAAGAGACAGAATCATTCTCGTGATGATGTCTGAGGCTAGCAGCATTGCAAGTAATGTCAAACGCAACAAGAAGCAGCCTGGCATGAAGGTCTTCATGTCGGGCCTTCTGTCAACGTCTGCCGGCAATGGAAGTCCGCGATCTGATCGAGTTCGTCTTGTTTGACGATAGTCTTAAATTGATTCTGTCTGTCCGTTGCGTCATACTTGCTGGTGAAGATGATTTCTGAGCAATGGTATCAAAGAGCTGTCAAAGTGATTCCAGGCGGAGTCACAAGGGGTTTCCGTTTCTTCGACCCATATCCGTTCTATGGCAAGAAAGCCTATGGAAGCAAGCTCGTCGACCTTGAGAATAGAGTATACACTGACTACTGGCAGGCTCATGGGGCACTCGTGCTCGGACACATGCATCCTGCAACAGTCAAAGCGGTCAAAGAACAGCTTGAGCTAGGATTCCATTGGGGAGTCTGCAACGAGTGGGAAGTCAAACTCGCCGAACAAGTGGCGAAGCTCGTTCCAAGCGTGAAGATGATCACATTCAACAATAGCGGAACCGAAGCCGACATGTATGCAATGAAGCTTGCACGGGCGTACACTAAGCGCGACAAGATCGGCAAATTCGAGGGACACTATCATGGGAATTCCGAGGCGCTCTACGCTGCCACCGGTTGGTCGTCTGACGGGCCCGATTCCGCAGGTCACGATCCGCTTTCCGCAAAGAATACTGTTGTGCTCCCGTTTCATGATGCAGACGCGGCCTACAAGGCCATCAAGAAGAAGCAAATGGCCTGTTTGATAATGGAGTTGGTTACAGGTGGCTCCAATATCCCTGAGGAGAAGGAATTCGTCAGGGGACTGAGGGAAGTCTGCGACGATACTGACACGCTACTGATTTTTGATGAGGTCATCACTGGATTCAGACTCGCCCCTGGAGGAGGTCAGGAAGCCTTCGGCGTCATCCCTGACTTGACGACGTTCGGAAAGGCAATTGGTGGCGGGGAGTTCCCTGTCGGAGCCGTAGGAGGAAGGACGGAGATCATGGAGTTGATGAGCAGTCAGAAGCACCCTAAGAAGTCGGAATGCGTCGCCCAAGGTGGCACATATTCAGGAAATCCGCTTGTGATGCGTGCCGGTTACGAAGCGACCAAGGTCTATGAAGACAGAAAACTCTACGCGCACATTGATGGGCTGGGCGCAAAGCTTAGGAAAGGCCTCGAGGAGGTCGTCAAGGACACCGGGGCCAATGCTCGCGTGACAGGATACGGATCCAAAGTCAAGATTCATTTTCCAAAACGTGGAGCCAGGATCACAGACGTGAAGTCACTGCTATTAAGCGCTGACTCCGCAACGGAGAAGCGATATTTCCAGCACCTGATTTCCAACGGGATATTTGCACTAACCCAAAGCAGGGTGCATTTCTACATCTCACTGCCACATACAGAACAAGAGGTCGACAAGTTGATCTCTACAACTGGAGACTTCCTAAAATCCATGCCCAAGTAGGAAGTACGATCGAGCGGACCGAGAGATTTGGACTGCCCAGGACCATTGCCCACCTGAAGGCAATGTTCTTGCCGTCAGCGTCTGAGTTTTCCTAGCATCATCGCTGAAAGGGCAATCATGAAAGTCGAGAACGGTAGATACATGGCCGAGATTCTCAGGTTGTAGAGATCACCAACGGTTCCCAAGAACCAAGGTGAGAACACTGCACCTAGAAATCCTATGCTGTATATGGCTCCCGTGGCAACGCCTCTTCTTGAGGGAAAGAGCGCAGCACCCCACGCAAGGATCGTGGGCATTATAGGGCCGAACGCGAAACCTGAGACGCACCAGAACGCGATTATCAGATAGCTATCTCCAACCAGAGTAGCGATCAGGATTGAGAGGGCGCTCAAAGAAGCGCAAGTCACAATGAGCTCCCTGTAACCTACCTTGTCGGTCAGGCTTCCCAAGCCAAGTCTGCCTGCGGCCATTGATGCCCAAAATAAGCCGATGGAAAGGCTCGCCAGTTCCACAGGAAACCCTCTTTCGAGCATCAGGAAAGTAGGCAGCCATGCATTAGCACCAAGTTCGGCACCGAAATAGAAGAAGCCAGCGAGAAGAAGCGCTCGCCCCTGCATCAACGCTTCAACTATCTTGCCTTCTGGCATGTGACTCCTCTCTGCGTCGGAGATAGCGACACTTTTCTCTGACTTAGTTGTGCGGAACAGCATGGTTGCAGCGGCCGCGAGTGGGACAAAGACGAGGCAGGCAATCAGGTATGGCAGTTTCCAACTTCCATAGGCGACGATAAGCAGCCCCGCAAGGGCGGGCCCTATGAATGCGCCCATGCTGAAGAAGAGATGTAACGCGTTCAAGGCGAATCCGCTCCTATTGGGATAGGCCTTCGTAACCAGCGAATTCATGGAAACCTCTCCGAAGGCCGAACCTATCCCGGCAACAAGGAAGACCCCGAGCAATGCTAGGTAGTTCGGAGCCTCTGATGCCAAGCCAACTGCGGCTCCAATCGCGGCAAAGCTGGCAACGAGCACCACAGGCTCGCCGTAGCGATCCGAGATAATCCCTCCAACGGGAGTGAGTAAGTAGCCCACATTCCAAGCGCTCGCAAGAAACCCCAGCACCCCCAATGGTATGGCGAATTCTTTCAGTATGAACGGAAAAGCAGGTCCCATCACGGTTGCGGCGACTCCGATCATCATCAAGCCCAGAAACGACATCAGAACGTATGCTGTCCGCGATCGACTACTCACTGTCCATGTTGGCAATGATCCTTACTTCCTAGGTTCCTAACCCCATGTCATCGTTAGGAAGGCTCTTTGATGCGATAGGCAATTGCCTTGATTCGGTGTCCCCGTGATGCTGTCATTGCCTAAGGTGTAAGCCGCCGGCTCTGTAGAGTAGGAAGACAGTTATCGAAAGGGACAGCAGCAGGACCCCGGCACTGGCCTCCAGTATTGCCCTCAAGCCGCCCACGGATGTTGAGTATCCGCCGAGGAGGTTTCCGATTACCAAGCCAAGACTCAGCATCATGCTGTAGATTCCCATGGCGGAACCTCGAAGGCCTGTGTTGGCTTTGTCTCCCACATAGGCTAGAGCAGACGGAACCGTGGCCGTTGCCATGAAACCTCCCAAGGCTATGAGCGGAAGTTGCTGGTAGATTCGCGGAGGGCTGTGCGAGACAGCCTCCAGTGTACTAAGGAGAACCAGAATCAATCCAACGACACCTATCCCAAGAGTCTTGCCCCTTCCTATCTTGTCAGATATCCATCCGAACACAACAGCCCCCATGCCTAGTCCAAAAGCTCCAAGCGCGAGTGTCAATCCGACCTGTGAGGCGTTAAGCCCAGATTCCATGAGCGACCTGGGCAGGACGAAGACCACCCCCAGTATGGTAGCAAGTCCAAGCCAGACAGGCAGAATAGCGCGCGTGTTCTGATCGAGGGCCAACAGAGGATTCACTTGGCGGGTTCGCCGTCTTTCGGAACGGCTTGTTTCTCTGACCCAGACCATACTCGCCACGCTCGCGGCAAGAAGCAGAGTGCCAGTTACGACAAATGCGAGTCCGTAATTGCGACCAGTGAAATGCAGAAGGGTTGTGGCCAGGGATATCCCAAACGCGTAACCCAATATGTTTGAGAAATCAAAACCGCCCATACTGACGCCTCTGTTGCTCACAGCCGTCAGATCGGTTATCATGGTTAGAGAAGATACTGTGACCGCTGCGCCGGAGAACCCCATGATGGCATGAATGATCGCGATCACGTAGGAGTCGCGTGTTAACGATATGGTCATCGTGAGCAAGGAAATTGACAGAAGACCTAGGATGAGCATCCACCGTCGTCCCTTCAAGTCGACATACGCGCCAATGGGTGCGGCTGAAACGAATTCCGCCAATGGATAGGCGGACAGAGCTATGCCGACACCGAAACTGCCCACAGCCAAGTACATGGGAAACAGGAGTAGTACCGAGCCAAAGCCAATCCTGGTAACTAGCATCGCTAAGTACAGAACGAGCAATTGTCGCTTGTGATCCACCTGCGGAAGGTCATTCGCAGATTGGGATCCATCACGGTTCTGAGGATCGGAACCTGCGGTAGTCTCGTTGAGTGCGAGTCTTTCCAGCGAAGCGTGGACTTGACGGAACTCTGACATCTCGATCTTCCCATGCGTTTACTGTTTCCACAAAGATCTGGGCAATTACGTGATTGAGCACTTTGGCGGCTTCATTTCAATTGAGGAATTTAAGAGTCCCTCTCTTCTGTCTTAGGTCCTTTTGGTGGCCTGTTCTTTACTGTGTAAGCAATCAGCAGTGCTTCAACCACGAGGTTTCCTGATGCAAAGAGTACGGAGGACCCTCTGTCTATTGAAACAATGTAGAGTCCGAGAAGGCCAAGTAGAATCCAAACAAATACGAAATCCCTCACAAATCTGAGCCCGCCCATTGCATGTGCATCCTGTCTTCGGTTCTTTCTGGTGTCCATGTAGAGATAGACGCTCACTGCTGTCAGGAACAGTGCGCTCCAACTGATACAGACCGCCCAGAAACCCATCAGGTTAGGATAAGGCGTCATCAATTCTCACTTCATAGCTTGCAGATCTTGTAGAAGAACACCTTGCCGGCGTCGACCAGTAGCAGGTAGGTAGCAACCATCAGTACCAGGAGCGCCCAGAACTGGACCGGGAGTGGCGTGAATCCGAGGAAATTGCCGAGAACCGTGAACGGAAGTATGGTTCCAAATGCTACGGCGGAAAGCGTAAGCACCGTAAGCCACTTCCCGGGACGGCTTGTGATGAATGGTATGCGCCTAGTCCTAATCACGAATATGACGAGCACCTCAGTCCAGAATGACTCTACGAACCATCCGCTCTGAAAGACCGATGCTGAAGCGCCGAATATGAAGAGCATGATGCCGTAGGTTAGGAAATCATACAGGGAACTGAATGGGCCGAAGAAGAGCGTGAACTTCCTCACGAAGCCTATGTCCCAGCGCCTCGGCCATTTCGTGTACTCTTCATCAACATTGTCGCTTGGTAGCGTCATGTTCGACACGTCGTAAAGCAGATTCATGAAGAGTATCTGCATGGGTAACATCGGGAGAAACGGTAGAAAGATCGATGCCGCTGCCGCACTGAACATGTTTCCGAAGTTCGAGCTCGTGCCCATCAGAATGTACTTTATCGTGTTGCCAAAAATCTTGCGTCCCTCTTCTATCCCGTCGGCTAGTACGCTGAGATCTTTCTCAAGAAGCACAATGTCAGCCGCACCCTTCGAAACGTCTACCGCCGAGTCCACGGATATGCCGACATCTGCTTCATGAAGTGCTGGGGCGTCATTCACGCCGTCGCCCATGAATCCTACAACATGACCATTTGTCCTCAGAGCCTTTATGACATCGAGTTTCTGTTCAGGCGTTATCCGAGCGAAAATCGTGCCTTCCTCAACAGCCGATCGGATCTCAGTCGAACTCATCTGCGTGAGTTCTGATCCACGAATCACTCTCTTGACTGGAATCCTCAGCTCCTCACAGATCTTCACTGCAACGAGCTCGTTATCTCCAGTCAGTATCTTCACATCGACCCCCATTCTATTCAGTTGAGCAACTGCTTGCTGAGCGTCCTTCTTTGGAGGATCAGTGAATATGAGAAAACCGAGAAGCGTTAGATTCACTTCGTCTTCAACAGAATAAGAAGTCTTTGCATTCATCATCCTATAGGCTATTGCGAGACTGCGGTATCCTGCATTGGAGTATTCAGCCAGCTTGGCGTCAATCAGTCTCTGAACCGAGTCTATGGGGCCCCTCTTTCCATCGGTCTCAGCATATTTGCATCTTGAAAGGACTGATTCTGGGGCTCCTTTGTTTATCAGGGTCAGTTTGCCATCTTTTGCAACAACTGTGGACATCATTCTTCGCTGATAGTCAAAGGGGATCTCATCCACCGATGTGTAGGAATCGATCTCTCCTTCGATTCCTTTCGCAATCGCGTATTCCCATATTGCGACATCCATCGGGTTGCCTGTGATCTTCTCTCCAGTCACTGCGCCGTTACAGAGGAGAGCATAATGCAGGGTCCTAGCGTCCTTTGCTTTGCCTAGCGACCAATAGTCTTGGAGGCTAATCTTTCCGCTTGTTAGTGTTCCCGTCTTGTCGGTGCAGAGGGCATCCATGTTGCCGAAGTCTTCAATCGAGACGAGGCGTTTGACGACTACGTGCTTCTTCGCCATTGCTCGGGCGCCTTGGGAGAGGCTGATCGTTACGATGGCAGGCATCAGTTCTGGAACCAATCCGACGGCGACTGCGAGAGAGAACAGGAGGGAATCTATGATCGGGTGACCAACCGCGGTGTTCAGCACGAATATTCCGATCACCAGAGCCATGGTGAGTGAGATGAGCATGGTTCCATACTTTCTCACTCCTCTTTGGAATTCAGTCTCGGGGCGAGATTCGGCCATACTGGTTGATATTGATCCGAACTCCGTGCGTTTCCCTGTCGAGACCACGACGCCACGACCACTTCCATGCTGAACCACAGTGCCCATGAACAAGTAATTCGTCAATTGCTGTGGTGTCGGACCCTGAATGTCGAGTCCGTCCGAGGTCTTCTCGACCGGAAATGACTCTCCCGTGAGCGCTGCTTCGTTAACCTCCAGTTCTTTGCATTGAACTATTCTCATGTCGGCACACGCGACATCTCCAACATAAACTGAAACCACGTCACCTGGGACGACAAGGCTCGCATCGATTTCCGATGGTCTGCCGTCTCTCGTTACGACGGCCTTCACTGATACGCTCCGTCGCAGGGCCCGGACAGTCTTCTCCGCATTGTACTCGTTGTAGAAGCCCAGGATGGCACTGAGGAGGATCATTGCCAGTATGACTATTGATTGCTCAAGTTGGCCGAAGAAGCCAGCCACAATAGCGGACGCGAATAGAATTCCCGACACTGGATTCTTGAATTGTCTTAGGAGAACCTGCGTCCAGCTCACGCCTTTCTCAGGCAGTTCATTATGCCCGTATTTCTCAAGGCGTTCCTGCGCCTCTTGCTCAGACAAGCCACGTTCGCTTGTTCCAAGGGAGCCATACGCCTCGGTCGGGCGGAAGGACCAGTAGTCCTTGCGGAGCTCTTGCGCTTTCTGCTTCGACAACAGCGTCGCGTCCGTCTAGGTTTTCGCAGTCGCCCAAGTCAACTACGATATAGGCATTCTGTTGTCTCCCAAGACGCGAGTTGTCAATGGCATATTCTCGCCTCAGTTAGGTTCCTCGCGGATATCTACTCTGTCAATCCTTGGATAGACGCTCTTGATCGCGCTCTCCAAGTCCGTAGAGATATCATGTGCCCGGTTTCATGCTGAGCTTCGGGTCAAAGCGGCATCGTAGCACACGTGAAATCTATCTCCAATTCTGCGAATCCTGATTCCATGAACTGCCTTGATCTCGGGGAAGCGTTTTGCGGCATGTTCGATGTACCATTTGACTTCGGTTCCGCCTCCCTGCAATTCTCTGGATATGAGATCAGAGGCAGACTCCATATGAATAGTGACCTCTGATATGTTTGGATTGGCTGCCTTCAGCTTCTTCTCAATCTCATCTGAGATCTCGTCTGCATGTTTCACAGTCATGTTTGCGCTAACTTCAAGGTGGAAATCAAGACACATCTTCTCATCGACCTTCTGAACGTGGACATTGTGGACGCCTCTGGATCCGGGCACCCCGTCAGCAATTTCTTTCACGAGTGTCCGAACGTCCTCTCGGCGATGTCCGTGCGGATCTGTTTGGACGGTCACTCTGGCCTTAGGCAGAATGTGTCTTACTTCGCGTTCAACCTTCGAGGCGATTCTATGAACGTCCTCGAATCTGAGGTTGATATCAAGCGAGACGTGGAGGTCCACCTCGTATCTCTTTCCGGTTATGCGAACGGTCACTAAGTGGCAATCCCTCACGTCGCCTATCGTCTCGACCCTCTTCTTGATTGCCCGGGCGATCTCTTTCTCTGAGCGCTCAACTAGAGGAATAGGCAATCGTTGCACCTCGCTAAGATCCAGATAACCGGGCTAGTAGATCAGCGGTATTAGTTGTTTGGTTTCACGCACTTGCTTCAGGTATCATGCTCGGAGTCCCCTCAAAAGCATCTCCTCCTAACGTTTCGTTTTAGAACAGGTTGAAGACCGGCGAGCAGAGACAGGTTACTCCTCCGTCCCCTTTGTAGAACTCCGACACGTCAACTTCAACAGGAGTGAAGTCTGCTCCCTTGAGCTTCATGGCGGTCTTAGGGAAGCCAGAAGGGATAATCACTCTGCTGTCCCCTACGTACAGGGCGTCCGTAGCGTAACTCTCCTCGAGCGGTATGGTGATGAATCGAAAGCCGGGAAATGACTTTGGGTCAATCAAATCGGGCGCTATGATCATGGTTCCTTTGCTCAGATAGGAGCAGCCACAAAGAAGGTGCATGAGTTTCGTCTTCACTATCTTCACTTGGAGACGATCCACGCACGCGGAAAGCTGCCTGATGCCATTCTCGTTTGTTCTTTGAGATTCTCCGGCGAAAAGGCCTCGATCTGTGATCATAATATCTCCTCCCTCCAAAGTGCCGGGGCCTTCAATGGAATGCACCGTTCCAATTTTCATTCCCAGATCGGCGAGATCTTCAAACAGTGCTTTCTCTTCTCCTCTGCGACTTGCTTCACCGAATCTGCCGATTACAGTTCCACGTGACCCGATTATCGCCGGATCCTGCATGAAAACAGAGTCAGGGAAATCCTCCAAAGGGCTCAGTTCAATAATATGCAGTCCTGATTCTCTCAGAACTGAAACGTAATGCCTATGCTGTTCTTTTGCAAGATCTAAGTCAATACTTGTCTTGGCTGGATTCGCCGAAACGCATTTGACATACGAATTAGCTGGTGGACGAACTAGTACTGTTTCGAACAGCCTGCTCGTTTCGCTCAATCCAGCTGGTGATGATACACGAATTGCCTCGCTGAACCCGACTAGAGTTCATTCTAGGACATGGATGTTCTTCTTAGCGCAGATCTCTTTGAGGATCTTGGGCCAGACCGTGACACTGATTTCCCCCAGGTGAGCCTTCTTGAGCAGTATCATGTATGTGCGCGATTGTCCGATTCCCCCACCAATGCTGAGGGGAAGCTCGTTCTTGATTATTCCTTGATGGTAAGGCAGTTTGAGGAAATCTAGCTGGTGAGAGATTTCCAACTGTTTTCTGAGGGTGTCTGCATTCACCCGGATGCCCATCGACGTGAGTTCGTGTCGACGTTTCGTCACCGGATTCCAGACAAGGATGTCTCCATTGAGGCCATGCATGGTTCTTCCGTCGTCCGACTTGGTTTCGGTAATCCAGTCGTCGTAGTCAGCGGCGCGCATCTCATGGGGATAGCCGTCCTTGAGAACCCAGCCAATCCCAATGATGAAGACGGCCGGATACTTCTGCAGGACTGCTGTCTCGCGCTGTTTGCGGGGCAAATCTGGATACATGTCCAAGATTTCTTCGGCATGTAGAAACTTGAGTTCGTCAGGTAAGCTAGGATACTTGCTTGTTTTCAGCTGGGGAAATAGCTCTTGTACATGGGTTTCAGCGCCTTTGAGGGCCTTCCAGATCTTCCTGACCGTTTCTTTCAGGTAGTCTAGGTTGCGTTGATCCGCTGTGATGACTCTCTCCCAGTCCCATTGGTCCACGTACGCGCTGTGGTCGTGGTCGAGGAAGTAGTCCTTGCGCACCGCGCGCATGTCAGTGCATATGCCTTCACCAACTGTCATTCCAAATTGCTTCAGCGCGACTCGCTTCCATTTAGTTGCGGCTTGCACGATCTGGGCATCAATCGGATGCTTGTTGTAGTCGTTGGAAATGTGGAACTGAATCGGCGTGCGTGAGCCGTCGCGATCGAGCATGTCGTTGACGCCGCTCTCAACGTCTACAATAAGGGGAACCTGAACCATCATCAGATTGAGTTCTCTACACAGGTTCTCCTCGATGTAGTTCTTTGCCGCAAAGATGGCTCTCTGCGTGTCCATACGGTTCAGCAATGAGCCGTAGTCTTTGGGCAGGATCTTCTCCAACTCTTCGTAGTTACCAACACCCGGACCTGCTAGGTCCGCCTTCTTAGCCGCCATTAGCCTTCAAACTCCACCAAGACTTCGCTTCAGCCTGCAGGTGCTCATGAATCTCCAAACCGTCGCATAGACTGACTCGTCTGGTCTGGTGCAGCTCAGAAAGATGGTTAAAGCTGTTACGGCTTGGCACCGCTGGCTGCCTGATCCTAGTCAAACTCCTTGCTTAGAGCCCTTTCGAAGGGAACCTTTCTTGAGGGGCATTTGTTTCTCTGGCACAGTTTGCAGTTGGTGAATGTCTGTTGTTAATCCTTGGAAAGCCTGAAGTGAATGTCAAGTATCACACTTCTCCCGGCTGGATTGCAGACAGTGAAGTGGGTAACTCGCAGGAATGTTCACGTGGATAGGGTAGCATGCCCGTGGTTGATTAGACGATTCGTAGATCCGAAAGCTGAATTCCTCTTTGCGCCTCCGGACAAGATACAGGAAATGGTCGCGAGAGACAGCGCCATTCCTTTTGATGCTAAAGGTGTGGAGCTCGGTCACAGAGGAGACAAGTGCAGCTTTGACGCGATAATCGAGAAGTACCAGCTCAATGATCCTGCTCTTCTGGAGCTGGCGAAGATCGTCAGAGCTGCAGACACAAACAGAACTGACATTGCGCCCGAGAGCATGGGCCTAGAAGCCATCGCAGCCGGCTCGATGATGATCGCAAAGAACGATCATGAAGCCATAGAGAAGCAGACATACCTCTACGACGCCCTCTACGCATACTGCAGACTTCGGCTGATCAAACAGAAGTATGCAAGCGAAATTGAGAAACTGGATTCGAACCAGAAACGAGAGTTTCTGAGAAAGAAAGTGAATGAGGACGCATCATGACTTCGTCCGGACGAGTTACCGGGCTTCTGTTCTGGACGCTTTGCATCGTCGGTTTCTTCGCAATACTCAGTTCGACATTGTCCAAGGACCCGGTGCTGAACCCGTTTGCGCACGCGTTGGGTACGCCGGATTCCCTGATGGGGTTCGTCGCCTCGGCCTCCACCATTCCCGGCATATTGGCGAGCCTACCTGCAGCCTCGCTCTCCGACAGACTTGGCAGAAGAAAAGTTCTCTTTGCATCCGGGATAGTATTTGCTTCGGCGCCCTTTCTCTATCTTCTGGTGAACTCGTGGTGGCAACTCGCACTCGTCAGGTTCTACCATGGCTTCGCAACAGCGATGTTTGTTCCCGTCGGGAATGCATTTGTCGCAGAACTGTTCCCAAACAATAGAGCGGAGCGCATCTCTATCTTCTCCTCCGCGACCGTTGTAGGAAGAACGATCGCACCATTCCTAGGCGGCTACATTCTGTTCGTAACAAACAACGGTTTCCATGAACTCTACCTCGCTGTAGGGATCGCCGGCATTGCAGCCTTCGTCACGGGATTGCTTCTCATGAAAGAGAAATCCCAACCCACAGAAGCTAGCTTGAGTCCACCTAGAGCAGGTCTAGGACTCCTAGAAGGGTGGGCCTCTGTTGCAGGAAATCGGAAGACACTGGTTGTGAGTTTGGTCGAAGCATCACAGTATTATGCGTTCGGAGCAACAGAGTTCTTTCTCGTGGGATACCTTAGAGAAGTCGCTCACTTCGACTCTCTGTCGCAAGGCATAATCTTGGGGTCCCAACTGGCGATGATACCATTGCTGAAGCCGCTCATGGGAAGATTATCAGACAGGACAGGTAGAACCATCCCGATAGTCACAGGTTCGCTTGTTGGCGCATTCGCTCTCGGGATGATCCCATTCACTGTTCGTTTCCCCTTGCTCCTGTTAATATCGGTTCTTTACGGAATTGGTTTCTCCATGGTGACCGCCTCGACTCCTGCGCTCGTCAGCGAGCTGACAGACAAGGCGCTTATAGGCACGGGCATGGGGTTCCTCGGCACAATAATGGACTTGGGGCAAACCTTAGGGCCAATCATAACCGGGATAGTACTAGGAGTAGGCCTCGGGTATCTGGGCTCTTTCGCGTCACTGACAGTAATACTGCTCGCAACTTGCGGGATATTCATCATATCAGGAGCCAGCAGAATCGCCACCAAGAATCCATAGTCTCCGATTAATACTGGGTGCTCGCAGCCGGTAATTGTGATCCTCTAAAGCTATTTCTTCAATGGCTCCTGAATGGTATGGTGTGTGAGTCAAGCTATGCACGATACATTGGAGGATTTCAAGAAGTATCGCGAGAAGATGAACGCGAAGATACTGGCATCGGGCAACCAACAGATCCAACGGTTCTTCAACCTAGACACGCGGGCCTACGAGTCAGGCGCGCTCTCGAGCAAGACGAAGGAACTTCTGGGCTTGGTAGCATCGGTTGTCTTGAGGTGTGATGACTGCGTTACGTATCATGTGATCCGTTGCGTGGAAGAAGGAGTGGCATCCCCAGAGTTCCACGAAGCATTGAATGTGGCCCTCGTTGTTGGAGGTTCGATCACGATTCCCCACATCAGGCGTGCGGTTGAACGCCTCGAAGAATGCGAGCGTCTCACAAAGACCAGCTGAGTCGAAACGATACTAAGGTGCCTGATCACAAGTCATGGCAACCCACCTTGGGAGCTGATTGCCCATCAACCTCATCGACACTCATGCACATCTGCAGTGGCCTGCGTTTGACAAGGACAGAGAACAAGTCATCGAGAGAGCGTTCGCGGCTGGTCTGGATACGATTGTCAGCATTGGATATGATCTGAGCGCAAGTCGTGAAGCCGTCAGAATCGCAAAGAATCACGAGGGAATATACGCGGTCGTTGGAATCCATCCACACAATGCAAAAGCGATGAACGTTTCGACGGTCAGCTCGCTTCGCGAACTTGCTCAGGATCCAAAAGTCGTCGCAATCGGGGAGATTGGGCTTGACTACTATCGAGATCTGTCCCCGAGAGCACGACAGAAGGAAGCGCTTGAGCAACAGATACGGCTCGCGGGTGAACTTGAGCTTCCAATAGTTGTCCATGATCGCGAGGCACACAACGATGTCTTGGAAATGCTACGCAGATTCGGCAAAGATTCGAAGGGAATTCTCCACTGCTTCTCCGGCGACTTGAGCATGGCTGAAGAGGTCATTGAGATGGGCTACTTGATCTCGATTGCGGGACCTGTGACATACCCCAATGCGAGAAGGTTACACGAGCTCGTTCGACATCTGCCTGGTGAATCGATTATTCTTGAAACCGATTGCCCGTTTCTTCCACCTCAATCGAGACGAGGAGAACGAAATGAACCTCTGTTCGTACTGGAAACTGCGCACAAGGTTGCGGAATTGAAGGGAATGCAGTTGGATGAACTGGTGGAGTTGACTTCACGGAATGCAAGAGCCATGTTCCGGTTTCGTTAGAGAATCTGTCTCGACAGGAGCTCTATGAGGGGGAGTTCCCTAAGATAGGGATCCTCTTTCGTAGGTCTTCGATGTTCTTTCGCATTTGCTCCGCACCTGTCTCCGGGTTGTCGTCTTGTGAGGGCTCACTTTTCAGGGTCTTTGGCGGCGTCAGGCCCGTGCTTCTTCGAAGCGAGTCCTTCCATTCGTCCGGCACATCGTTCGAGGGATGGACTTCGAGGAGTGAGGCAGCGATGAGAGTCCAACATCTTGCAACGTTCGCAGGATTGTATCCTCCTCCCCCGACTGCCACGATTCTGCCCGACGCAACCTCGTGAGCGAGCTTGTGCAATGTTGTGATGATTTCTTCGTATGTTCGCGTGGTTAATCTGAGGTGAGCCAGCATGTCGTCCGCGTGTGAGTCGGCTCCGCATTGGACAATGATGAACTCTGGCTTGTATGATCGGACTAGCGGTGGAACGATCTCTCTGAAACCCGTGAGGTAGGGATCGTCCCCGGTTCCTGGGAGTACTGGGATGTTGATCTTGAGGCCTTCCGCATCTTTTTCTCCTGTCTCGAATGCGAATCCCGTGCCAGGAAACAGGTACCGCCCGTCCTCGTGAAGATCAACGTCGAGAACGCCGGCGTCGGCGTAGAACCCATACATCACGCCGTCGCCATGATGTGCGTCCATGTCGAAGTACATGATCTTTTCAAGATGATGCTTCTTCTTCAGGTAGGCGATTGCTACGGCTGGGTCGTTGAAGACGCAGAACCCTGAGGCCCTATCTTCGTGCGCATGATGGAGGCCTCCGGAAATGTTCATCCCGTGATCTGTTTGGCCTTTCATTACTGCATCTACGGCATCCAGAGTCGCGCCAACGGTCATTGCTGATGCTTCATAGACTCCCTTGAATGCTGGGGTGTCGCCGAGATCCAGGAGACCGTGCCCCACTTTGCTCATTCGCTTCACAAGGGCAACGTATTCTTCCGTATGGAACAGTCTTACCTCTTCCTGAGTCGCGACACGTGGTGGAAGCACTATGATGTTCCGGTCGTCAATGAGACCTTTCGCATGTGAGAGCTCGTAAGTCAGCTTCAGCCGAACTGGTGCCAACGGGTGGTCCGGGCCGAAATCGTATCTCAGGAAGTCGTCGCTGTAGACATAGGCGAGACGAGGGCTCACCAATCTCGCATCCCACGATTCCTAGTCCTTCCTAGACAAGTCGAACGTAATAGCCCTATGGTGCTCCGAGGACTCAACGAACCTGCGGATAGCCGAGTGTTCGATCGAAAAGGAGCATCAGGCCCGCGTTAATCGCGTAGTAACTCGTCAGGTACGGGTACCCATACTTCTTGATTCTTCTCAAGGATGTGTACGCTATCATCTTGGGATTGAAGAGGATCGGACCTTGATGTCTCATCTTCAGGCTAAGTGTGACATCTTCAGAGAGGACTCTATTCTCATCGAATCCTCCAGCCTCCCAGAACGGATCTCGTCGGTAGGCGCAGTTGAACCCCGCGACATGAGGGCGCCCCAGTTTCAGTGAAAGGCGCTGTGCCCATCCAGTCGCGACATGATACGCGAGCTTGTCGAGCTCGGTCCCT
>Ga0209610_1000656_pt1 | contig 18175 bp, 10 predicted proteins | sample LakKivw275mmetaG_FD_184137 | JGI IMG/M metagenome (GOLD analysis project Ga0209610, IMG submission 184137) | Anoxic lake water microbial communities from Lake Kivu, Rwanda to study Microbial Dark Matter (Phase II) - Lake Kivu water 275m metaG... | ecosystem: Environmental > Aquatic > Freshwater...
CGGCTGATCCGGTGATTGTTTTATTCAAGGATGATTATTATCTGTTTGCTTCGCATTCCGGGGGTTATTGGACTTCGCCTGATCTTCGAAATTGGGAATTTATCATACCGACCGGATTAAATATTGCAAACTATGCTCCTGCCGTCGTGGTGATGAGAGATTCTCTTTTCTTTATCACTTCAGAAGGCGTCCAACAAGTTTACAAGACAGGCGATCCAAAGTCGGGCAAATGGATCAGCAAACCGATAGCTAAGGGCTATCAAGATCCAGCGCTCTTTCTCGACGATGACGGACGGTTATATATGTATCATGGCCTCTCGCAGGAAAATCCGATTATTTACGGAGTGGAGCTCGATCCGAACACATATCGGGAAATCGGTAGTCAAGTCGTCTTGTTTGCCGGTGCGGGTCTATACGCAACACATGGTTGGGAAAGACGCGGAAATGGCGTCGTCTTCGAGTCGGATATGCGTCCCTGGATCGAAGGCTCCTGGATGAACAAGAAGAATGGCAAATACTACTTGAAATACTCTGCTCCAGGCACAGAATGGAAAACGTACTCAGACGGCGTCTACGTCGCCGACTCTCCCCTGGGACCGTTTCAATATGCTCCCTATAGTCCAGTTGATTTCAAGCCGACTGGCTTCGTCTCAGGTGGAGGGCATGGCGCCACTTTCAAGGATAAGGATGGTAACTACTGGCATGTCGGCACGCTAACCATTTCGGTCAAGCACATATTCGAGCGGCGTCTAGCTCTCTTCCCTGTCGGCATTGACGCGGACGGTCAGATTCACACCAATACGGCTTTCGGCGACTATCCGCAATATTATCCGGGCGTGAAGGCCAATCCGGTAGATGAGAATTTTGCCGGGATGCTGCTGCTGTCTCATAAAAAATTCGTCCAGGCCTCATCCTCATTAGCGGGCTATGGCGTTGAAAAAGCGGTAGACGAAGATATCCGGACGTATTGGTCCGCCCTCACCGCCGATGCCAATGAATGGCTGATGATAGACTTGGGCAAAGAATGCACCGTGGAAGCGATCCAGGTCAATTTTGCGGAGCATAAAACCGATCCCAGCATCGTGCGCGGCAGGAACAATGTTCTTTACCATCAATACATCCTCGAAAAATCATTGGATGGAATAAACTGGGATGTGCTTGTGGATAAGAGCCAGAATCTGCAGGATTTGCCCCACGATTACATTGAACTGGCCCAGGCCTCCCAGGCCCGCTACATCAAACTGACCAACGTTGCTCTTGCTCCGGGCATGGGATTGTTTGCGATTCAAGATCTGAGAGTTTTTGGAAATTCAGAGCAGGCGGTTTTTACACCGGCGACGAATGTCACTGTGGAACGCGATGCGGCTGACGGCCGCGATGCGGTCATTCGCTGGACACCAGTTGCCAATGCCGATGGGTATATCGTAAGGTATGGCATTGCTCCCACAAAACTGTACAATAACTATATAGTTTATGATGTTGACAGCGTATTCATTCGCAGCTTAAACCACGGTGTTGATTATTATTTTAGTGTTGAGGCATTCGACAGCGGTACTGAATATTATCGTCCGGTCGGTGAAATCCACTCGTCCCAATCGGGGAACTGGAATGATGTCAATAGCTGGGCGCGCTATGACGGTACGACATGGGTTCATCCGGCGCCAAATGTTCCGGTACTATCAGATGGAGCAATTACAATTTTAGATGGGCATACGATCACCGTCACTGCAGCTGATTCGGCTGATCAACTGACCGTCGCAGCTGGCGGTAATCTGGTAATTAATAAAGGAGTTACCCTGCATATTAAAAATGGTGTTGGGACGGATCTGGTAGTTGAGGGAAATGTCAAAAATCACGGCACAATTACCAGTGAGGAGGGTGCCACCCTGTCTTTTGTGGGTTCCGGAATTTATGCCCACGAACAAGATGGCGGTACGATCCCAACGGCAATCTGGAGAGATAGTTCATTTTGTGTCATAGATAGTGTCAAAACTGTCGCGCCAGTTAACGCTAATCAGAATTTTTTTAATATCCGTTGGAATTGCCCGGATCAGATTGACAATCTGAACCTGAGGTGGAATGATGTCACCATCGGCGGTAATCTTATTATCGAGAATACTGGTTCCGGCAGATGGCAGCTGTGTGCACCCCTGGCTGGCGAATCGGCAACGGTCAACCTTAAAGGCAATATCATTCAGTCCGGCGGGCAGTTCTCCAGTAACGGTACAGGTAATGCCGGCACAACGATTATTATTAACCAGCTTGGCGATATCAAAGTCACCGGCGGTAATTTTTCGGTTAGTCGCGGCTCGCAGGGCGGGACCGGGACAACTGCCTGGAACATCGAAGGTAGTGTCTCCTTAGCAAATGCCACCACCCAGAACTCAAATGCCGCTGGTGCAAAATTTGTCTTTACCGGTAATGGTAACGTCCAGACTTTGGCTTTTTCAAGCGTGACTTTCGGGAGCGGCGGTTTTCCGGTCGAAGTGGACGACGGCGCAATCCTGAATCTGGGATTAAATATCCTGGAAGGTGCCGGTGGATTTAATTTAAAGGCGGGTGCAACCATGCAAACCGCCCATGTGAGCGGGATTGACGGCTCAATCGCCTGTACCGGAACAAAGACATACAGCAAAGCCGCGAGTTACGGTTTTAACGGTACTGCGGCTCAGGTGACCGGCAATTCGATGCCGGATACCGTCAATGGTTTGATCATTGCCAACAAGGCTGGTGTAACCCTTTCGAACTCAGTGGTGGTGAATGGTACCCTGGAATTGAGCGATGGAGCCTTAGCTCTTGGTGGCAAGGCTCTGAAATATGGATCGGCAGGCTCGCTTAAATATTCGAGTTCGGACGCTCAAACAACCAGCGATGCAGAATTCCCGGCAGTTAGTGGTCCAGGTAATCTTTTTGTGGTAAATAAGAAGGGCGTTACGCTTCATGCTTCACGCACGATTGCGGGAGTCTTAGACCTTGCCGGTAAATTGAAATTGGGGACAAATAGCCTGACTGCCAGGTCGGCAATCAATAACTCCAACACAACCTTTGTGGTATCGAGCGATGGCGGGACCTTGAAATTAAATATTGTAGGTTCTGCCCAAACCTTTTTCCCCGTTGGGGCAAGCTTTTATTCTCCAGTTTGGATTACAAACTCCGGCAGTGACGATATCCTTGGAGTCTGTGCTACCGTTGATGAAAAAGACGCCCCGGGTGGTGGCCGGGTAAAAGTCAAATGGGAGATTAGCGAAGAGACCGAGGGTGGCGGTAACTATACCATCCAATTCGGTTGGATGACCTCATCAGAGACCTCAAATTTCAGGTCGGATCGGATGGGATGTGCTCAAATTTTTAACTTGCAGGACACCACCGAAGCCGGTTCGGGAGATTATGCCTACCAGTTTGAAGGGGTACCTTACAGCGTTTCAAGAGGAGGTATCACCAGGCTTGGTCCTTTTGCGGTAGGTAAGTTCATCTATGTTAGTGGAATAACCGAGCAAAGCAGCAATCTTCCAACCGCTTTTAATCTATGTCAGAATTATCCCAATCCTTTCAATCCCGTGACGGCGATTGATTTTTCATTGCCCGTAGAAAGTTATGTGCAGCTAAAAGTATATGACCTTACAGGTCGAGAGGTCAAATCGCTGGTTGAGCGGCAGATGCCGGCCGGCAGGTATACGACTCAGTTTGATGCCCGGGAACTGAGTTCGGGAATTTACTTCTATCGGATCACGGCTGGAGATTTCACCAAATCGTACAAGATGATTTTGCTAAAGTAGAGGAATGTCCAAATTCGTTCCGTTTTTTTGCACAAATAGTCATTTTGATTAGGTGAGGAATAGGTAAGACAAAAAGTTATTAGGGGGATAACATGACCGACCAGCAGTGGGAAATCCTAAAAAAAGTAATTGCAGGGGAAATTATTAAGCCGTTCCCCGTTGGATTTATTATTGATAGTCCCTGGCTGCCGAATTGGTATGGCTGCAATATTCTCGATTATTTTTCGAACGATGAGGTGTGGCTAAAGGCTAATTTCAAGGCGCTTCGGGATTTCCCGCAGGTCATGTTTTTACCCGGTTTCTGGTCGGAATTCGGGATGTGCACCGAACCCTCGGCTTTTGGTGTCCGCTGCACCTTTCCGATTAACGAATTTCCGCATGCTCACCCGCTAATCAAATCCACGGCTGAGATTGATTCTCTCCCCCAACCAAATCCACAAAACGATGGCTTCTTACCTTTCGTTTTGAATCGGCTGAAGCTGGCTCAGCCGCAAATTGAAGCCGCCGGTCATAAAATCCGCTTTGCGGTTGCCCGCGGACCCCTGAATATTGCCAGCTATCTGATGGGTACTACCGAATTTCTGACGGCTTTAATGATCGAGCCGGAAAAGGTTGAGCTGCTACTAATTAAAATTACGGCCTATTTGAAAGATTGGCTGCGTCTGCAGCGGGATACTTTTTCCACTATTGATGGCATTTTTCTGCTGGATGATATTATCGGCTTTATTGGCGAGCCGGAATTTTGCCGTTTCGCCTTACCTTACTTTAAGGAATTATTTGATGCTGATGTAGCGGTGAAATTTTTACACAATGATGCGGCGTGCAAAATTTCCGCACCATTTTTACCGGAAATTGGTGTCAATTTGTTTAATATGGGTTTTGATATATCCTTAAATGAATTGAAGCAACTGACTAGAAACCGGGTTACCTTATTGGGCAATATTCCGCCACGTGACGTTCTGGCGGCGGGGACCCCCAATGATGTAGTTCGGGCTACTACCGATTTATTAGACTCGCTTGAGGACCAATCCCGGATCATTATCTCTTGCGGCGGGGGCATGCCACCCAATGTAAAGTCTGAGAATATCACGGCTTTTATCCAGACTGTAATGAACTATCAAAGTGGCTAAATAGTAATTCACCTGCGGCACCGGGTGGGTTTTTAGTACTTCACGTTTTGCCGTAGCCGTAGTTTTTGAGGTACCGTGAGGGTTAAATTTTGGCTCTTGACCAAGATTGCTATAGTAAATATGGGCACTTATTCCGCCATCGAATCTTTTATTGACCTTGAATAATAAAATGATAAATTTGAAATAGGATAATCCTGCAAGCAAGCTAGTTTGAATTGCGTAAATCTTATCCAGAAATTGCATGACGCTATTGAGTTTTTTGATTTTACGGAAAAACAGCAAGTGCCAGAGGCTGGGAGTGAAAAATAAGGAGAAATCTTTATGAAATCTAAAGGCATGATAAACGTCAACCTGTTCTTGATTGCCTTGATCGGGATCAATTTCAGGTGTGAGTATGATGGTCCAACCGCCATGTACAACCGCAAACGTGCGGTTACCACTCCCCCGGTAATCAGTGGCTTGGAACCCGGTTCGGTTGCGCCTGCTGGATATAATTATCTCAAGATTCAAGGTGAAAATTTTAATCCTTCACCTGAAAATAATTTTGTCTATTTCAATACTGTTCCGGTGGAAGTAGTTAATAGTACAACAATGGCTATCACTATCCGCCGACCTAATCAAACTGGAGATTCTCTGACTGTAAGGGTAGCCACTCTGGAGGCAATCGAGGTTGGTGAGTTTGGGCCTTATAAAGTCGAACCGGTTTATGCTGCCTATGGACAATTGGCAGAATCTGACGAGATTAGTTCGGTAGCCGTTGATGCCGGTGAAAATGTGTATTTTACCCAAACACCCAGGGATGTATTTAAAATTCAACCAGATGGAACTACAGCTCTCCTGGGTACCTCAAAGCGGACGGTTGTGGATTCCAGAGTCGGTCCGGGTGGAAAGTTGTATATGTTGATGGATTATAAAAAAATATACGCACTGAACCTGGCAACTGGTGAGGAGACCGAATGGGTGGATGTCGGTGAGGCTGTGTCTTATGGCGATTTTGATGAGTATGGTAATTTTTATGCCGGTGGTGAAGAAACTGATTTAATAATTATTAAGCCCGATACTACTTTTGGTAAACTCGGAGTATACGCAGCGGATACAATCTCCTGCGTTCGGATTTACAATCAATATGTCTATCTTCTGGTAAAACCCGGGACGCCGGATGAGAGTAATCCTGCCGTTGCAATCTGGCGGCACAAAATTCAGAATACCAACGGTAGTCTGAGCACCCGGGAGCTGGTTCTGGACTTGTCAGAATTGGATCTTGAGGCTGGCACACAGATCTATGATTTTACTTTTTCGGAGGATGGGGTGATGTTTGTTGGGACAGCTAATACTTCGCCGCTTCTAACCTTCGATCGTGCAACTGAAGAGCAGGATATCTTTTACAAAGGAATCTTACCTTCGCCGATCAATGATTTGGTGTGGGGTAATGGTAATTACCTATACATAGTCCAGGGTGGCGATAGTTGGAGTATAGTCCGAATTGATATTGGCAGACAGGGAGCACCTTATTATGGTAGGAATTTATGAGATAATTAACTGCCCCGGAATTAGCTCAGGGATTAATCGAGCGGAGGAGATTAGATGGGCAATAAGCATATTGATGGGGGAGAAAAATATATGCGACAATTAATAAAGAATCTGACCATAATTTTTATGGTTATCTTTGTGACGGCGACAGTCTGGTCGGGTACGACCGGTAAAATTGCCGGGATTGTGACGGATAATAAGACCGGTGTGCCACTGCCCGGAGCTAATGTGATCATTGTTGGTACGAATATTGGTGCGGCAACCGATAATGGTGGACAGTTTACGATCCTGCAGGTGCCGCCGGGAACTTATGATGTCGAGGTTTCGGTAATTGGTTATTCACGGATTATCAAAACCGGGGTGGAGGTAATTATCGATCAGACCGCCCGAGTGGATTTTGCGCTCGATATTCAGGTTATCGAAGGCGAAGTTGTGAGCGTTGTCGCCGAACGCAGGGTAATCAAGCCCGATGTGGCAACCAGTGTGGTAGCAATTACTGCGGAGGAGACTCAGGCATTGCCGGTATCGAATGTTAGTAATCTGGTTGGATTACAGGCGGGTATCCAGGGAGGTTTGGAAATTCGTGGCGGTGGCTCGGATGAAGCGCTGTTTTTAATGGATGGTGTCACCCTGCGTGATCCTCGCAATAATAAACCCATTTCCGGCATTGCTTTGAGTGCCATTCAAGAACTTTCGGTCGAACGAGGTGGTTTTAACGCCGAATATGGGCAGGTTCGTTCGGGAATTGTCAATGTGGTTACTCGCGAAGGCAGTAAAACTGATTATTACGGGAATTTAGAGCTGAAATATAGTCCCTATACCCCGAAACATTTTGGCATTTCACCCTTTGATCCGATGTCGGGATTTCTGCGACCATTTTACGATGATGCGGTTTGCTGGACCGGAACTGCGTACGGCGAACCATATACCGATGTCAATGGTAATGGACAGTGGGATAGCGGGGAAGATTTTACCGATTATAATGGTGATGGAGTGCGCAGCTACTGGGATAAATATAAGCAAAATCAATATCTGGATTTTGAGGGTTGGAATGCCGTCTCGCAGAAATTAATGACCGATGCTAACCCGACCAACGATCTCTCGCCGCTTGCCGCTCAACGGGTATTCATGTGGCAGACGCGCAAACAACCCGAGTATGATCCCGATTATGATGTTGATGCGGGATTTGGAGGACCTGTTCCGATAATCAGTGAAAAGTTTGGAAACCTGCGTTTCTTTACTACTTACCGGAGGCATCGTGAAATGCTCTTGGTACCCTTGACCCGCGATGATTATGTGGATTATGATTGGTCATTGAAAGTGTCTGCTGATCTTTCATCGAATATGAAGCTAATGATATCTGGTTTGGTAGGGAAGCAGTATACCATGCAGCAGAATTGGTCGTATTACTATCTGCGTTACCCCAATGAAATAGCTGGTCAAATGGGGGAAGACTTAGGGATTCTGTTTGGTACTGGGGAGTATAGCCTGGCTGACATCGGGCACAAGTCCCTGGCCGCCAAGTTAACCCATGCACTTAGTTCCAAAACCTATTACGAAATTTCTTATGAGCGTTTTAGCAGAGATTATTATACTCGTCCGCCCGATTTCCGAGATACCACCAAGTATGAAATTGTACCTGGTTATAAGGTTGACGAAGCCCCCTTTGGTTATGACTTCGAGTATAGGACCGGGATCTTTGGCAAGATGGTATTTGGTGGGTTTACCTGCAAACGCCGGGATAACACTCTGGCAACTGCTAATATTCTTAAAACGGATTTGGTCAGTCAGGTAAACTTCAATAATCTCGTCAAAGCGGGACTGGAGTTTATCTATAACGATATTGATTTCGATTACGGATTAATGCAAAACTATACCAATGAAAAGTGGGGAGACCACATCCAATTTAAAGCCAGACCGATTCGGAGTGCCCTGTATGTCCAGGACAAATTAGAGACCCGGGAACTGGTGGTAAATCTTGGCTTGCGCCTGGATTACAGTAATTCGAATACCGACTGGTGGGATGTTGACCCGTACGATGAAGATTTTTTTACCTCCAATTACAGTGAGGATCAAGCTTATCCGATGCAAAAGTCCAAGCCACAGTGGCAGTTCAGTCCGCGCCTGGGGATTGCCCATCCAATTACCGCAAACTCGAAGTTCTTTTTCAACTATGGTCATTTTAAGCAAATGCCTTCCTATGAAACCATGTTTCGGATTGGCCGAACAAGCGATCGTATTTTGAAAACCTATGGTGATCCGAATCTGATTTTAGCGAAGACGATTTCCTATGAATTAGGTTACGATCACTTACTTTTCAATAGTCTCTTATTTCAGATTGCGGCTTTCTATCATGATATTTTTGATCAGCAGAATAACACCCAGTATGTTTCGGTTGGGGGAATCTCCTATACCCGCTCTACCAGCAACAGTTATGAAGATATTCGTGGTCTGGAAATCTCATTGCGCAAGAGTAAGGGGCGCTGGTGGACTTTTTTCGGGAATTATACTTATCAGGTCTCGACTTTGGGGCATTTTGGGCGGGAAGAGATGTACCAGGATCCCTCGCGGCAAAAGGAATACGATGAAGCTACTATAAATCTGTATCAGGAACGGCCAATTCCCCGACCATATGCCCGGTTTAATCTGGCACTGCACATCCCTGAAGACTTTGGACCGGCACTGAAGGGCATCTATCCCCTGGGAGGATACAAGGCCAATCTACTGGTGGATTGGCGCTCCGGTGAATGGGTAACCTGGAATCCCAAACAGTATGCCGCAGTTGAATTTAATGTGCAAAGTACCGATAATTTCAACGCGGTCTTACGGTTGAGCAAGGTTTTTAATCTCCATAATCTAAGCGTCCTGGTTTATATGGATGTTGATAATCTGACAAATTATAAGCAGATGTCACGGGCGAATTTTGGTGGTAAGCCAAGTGACCGGGAATTCTATTATCAAAGTCTCCATTTACCGAAAAGTAGTGCTTATGATAATATCCCGGGTAATGACCGAGTCGGAGCCTACCGTAAAAAAGGGGTGGCTTTCCAGCCGATGGAATTGAGAGGCAGCTTAGACTCTCCAGGCGAACCCGGGGTAATCTATTATTATCAGGAAACCAAAGACTACTGGGAATATGTGGACAAGACCTGGCAACCGGTAGATAAACCCAGAATTGATCAAATTTTAAGGGACAAGGCATATATTGATATGCCGAATTTGGACTCTTTCACTTTCTTGAATCCCCGGCAGGTCTTTTATGGTATTCGGGTGTCCTATGATTTTAGATAATGGAAAGGAAGCAGAGCGATGAATTCAAATAAAGCCTACAAACTATTTTTTATTTTAATTGTCTATTTGCTCTCTGCAAATGGGTCTTTATTTGCTCAAGGCGGCACCTACTTAAACTATGATGGTAAGTTGAAGTGGCTGCGGGTTAATTCCCTGCATACCTATTTTTCGGAACACGCCGCAGAGACGGAGACCGGCGGGGATGATTCACGGTCAATTCGATTTTGCTGGCCCGGGGAATATGGATTAGTACAGACCTCGATGCGGGCGAGGGGTATGTTCCTGGGGTGTCGAGATTTTCATGATGCCCATATCAATCAGGATTTTTCCTATTATGTGGTTAATTCCGGACCGAAGCCCGGGGAATATGAAGATCGCCCCATCTATGACGCAGTTGAGTTCAAACTGGTTGGGCGATTTGCTCATCCGTTAGTAATAGTAGATGATGTTCCCGACCCCACTTCTCCCCTGTATGATACAATAGATGAATTAGATCCAAATTTGGCGGCTGATCGCATGTTAATAGTAAAAAATCACTCCTCGATGGGTGTCACGGTCACTAAGCGAGTTTATGCCTTTACCCAGCAATATCATAATAATTATTATATATACGATTATATTTTGAAAAATACGGGGGTTATAGATAATGATAATACCGAGTATCAACAGCAAATAAAAGATTTTATGTTTATGCTCACTTATCGCTATGCCCTGTCGGGTGAGTCGCTGTGGGAGAATGCATCCGGTCAAGCTCAGGGTTGGGGTATTGACAATGCCGGCTGGGGGCGGAATGTCGTCCATGAAGTGACTGGAACCGATGGTAATGGTATCAGAGGGCATTATGCCTGGTATGAACCTCATTCGGGACGACCCTTTACCAACCGTGAGGATGATTGGGGTTGTCCTAATCAGAATGAAGATGGCATTATGGCGGCAGCCCGGTATACCGGGCATGCTGTAATTCATGCGGATAGCGGACCCCATAACCCGACCGATAATCGGCTGCAACCCGCAACCACCCATCATTTTAACACCGATTCCGACGAACTTAGACGGGCGACTTCGCGCTATGATGCGGACCGGATGGAGAAAAGGTACGCCTTGATGAAGATGGGGCATGCCAGTCCTACCTTTGTCGAAGAGGTGATCGCCTCCGGGCAACCGGCTGATGTGTACATCAATTCTAATTATTCAACCGGCGGTGTGACGGCGCTGCAAAGTTTTGGGCCGTATCCTCTTGATCCGGGTGACAGTCTTCATTTTGTATTTGTGGGGGGTGTTGCCGGTCTCAGTCGGGAGAAGAACCGGGAGGTTGGTGGTAACTGGTTGAAATATTACAATAGTAGTGGCAGTCCTGCATTGATTATGCCGGATAAATCTAATGCTCCTGATCATACTGAATATAAGAAAGCCTGGGTCTTAACCTGCCGGGATTCGCTGCAACAGACTTTTGAACGGGCGATTGATAATTACAACTCGGGCTATGCGATTCCGCAACCGCCCCCGCCACCGGAAATTTTTACGGTGGTTTCGGGAGGCGACCGGATAAAATTATCCTGGTCGAGTAACGCCACCTCGACTCCCTATTTCGATGGGTATGTAATTTACCGTTCCGAGGGCAATGTCATGGATCCCAAATCCGTCTATAATAAGATTTTTGAATGTGATCATTCGACCGGGATTGTCCATGAATATGATGATACTTCGGCGGTGCGCGGATTCGATTATTATTATTACATTCAATCCAAGGATAATGGCAGTCAGAATGATATTCAACCGGGAGTGCCGCTGTACAGCAGTATGTTCTGGACAATTACCAGTATTCCAGCCCAGCTGCGTCGCCCCGCCGTGACTAAAACTCCTAAGGCAGCTCCGGCTGTTGATACGACCTATTGGAAGTTGAATTTACCCAAAGAGGAATGGACGATTACCTCAATCTACAATAATCGTGAAATTGTATCCTATAATGGTTCCAACTATCTTTGTGTCCGTGATAGTACTACCGGGACCAAGCCGCCAGTGGCTGATTCCAGGAACTGGAAGTTGATCAAATCCCGGGGGGAATGGAATCCGGCGAAAACCTATGTTGCTGCCGATGTCGTGCTTTACAATGGGGATAGTTATGTTTGTCTGTATGGTATCTCGGGAGGCACCTGGTTAGATTTGGTTCGGGTGGTACCGAACCCGTATGATATTCGGGCCCGGATGTTTCAGTTCGGTGATAAATCACAATATGACCGGATAGCTTTTTACGGTTTGCCGCCGGTTTGTGACGTGAAGGTATATACTGAGCGGGGAGATTTGATTTGGTCGAAGAAGCATACTGATGGATCGGGGGATGAGTTATGGGATTCGATGACCTCGTCGCGTCAGATAGTGGTCAGTGGGATTTATATTCTTTATGTTGAGACACCTGAAGGCGAGTCGGTATTTCGGAAGTTTGTCATTATTCGTTAAAAGATCGGAAATATTGCCATATTACTGGTTCCGGTGGAGCTTCAAATGAATTATTCGAATGCCTAATTTTTGGGTGATTAGAGGGAATCAACGGTTTTAAAATTTAATAGTGAAAGTAAGGGCAATAATGATTAAATTCGGCTCGGTTTGTAACAAGGGTAAGTTTAAGATACCAAATAAAAAATAAACAAGAAGGAGAAAATGTTATGTCAAACCCCGTCACAATTGGAAAAAAAGAATTTTTCAAAGGGATCGGGAAGATCCCGTTTGAAGGATCAGCCTCACGGAATCCCTTAGCGTTCAAATATTATGATGAAAATAAGGTAGTTGCCGGTAAGCCAATGAAGGATCATTTTCGCTTCGCCATCGCCTACTGGCATACCTTCTGTGGCAATGGTGGTGATCCATTTGGTCCGGCGGGTACGGTTGATTTTCCCTGGGATGCCTCGTCCGATCCAATGCAGGCTGCCAAAGACAAGCTGGATGCGGCATTCGAATTTATTACTAAATTGGGGGTGCCTTTCTATTGTTTTCATGACCGCGATATGGCTCCGGAAGGTAAGACAGTTAAGGAATCAGAGAAAAATTTGAAAGAATTAGTTGCCCTTGCCAAAAAGAAACAGGCAAGCTCCGGTGTCAAACTGCTTTGGGGTACGGCGAATGTCTTTTCCCATAAGCGCTATACGAACGGCGCCGCGACCAATCCGAATTTTAACGTTATTCCACATGTCGCCGCGCAGGTCAAAGCCGCGATTGATGCGACGATCGAATTAGGTGGAGCAAATTACGTGTTCTGGGGTGGTCGCGAAGGTTACTATTCCTTACTGAATACCAACATGAAACGCGAAATTGAACACTTAGCAATGTTCCTGACCAAAGCCCGCGATTATGGCCGTGCGGCTGGTTTTAAGGGAACCTTTTTGATTGAGCCGAAACCCATGGAACCGACCAAACATCAGTACGATTATGATTCGGCAACCGTGATCGGTTTCCTGAACAAGTATGGTCTGCAAAACGATTTCAAGATCAACATCGAGAATAATCATGCGACCTTAGCCGGTCATACTTTTGCCCATGAAGTGCAGACCGCCTGCGACGCCGGTGTGTTTGGTAGCTTAGACATTAATCAGGGTGATCCTTACAATGGTTGGGACACCGACGAGTTTTTGCATAGTCTATACGATGCCACCGAGCTAATGTTGGTTCTGCTGCAGAATGGCGGAATTGGGCATGGCGGGATGAACTTCGACGCCAAGAATCGCCGTAGTTCCACCGACTTAGAAGATATTTTCATCGGGCATATTTACTCGATGGATACGCTCGCTCGCGGATTGCTGATTGCCAACGATATTTTAGAAAAATCGGATTACCTCAAAATGAAGCAAGAACGCTACAGTAGCTTCGATTCCGGCAACGGTGCCAAATTTGAAAAGGGTCAACTGGGGTTGGCTGACTTGGCAAAACTGGCTGCCGAGATTGGTGAACCGCAGATGATTAGCGGCAAGCAGGAGCTCTACGAGGCAATCGTCAATCAACATATTCGTTAGAAAATTCATAGGAGAGACGTCGTGAGTACTCTATTTGCCGGGTTGGATGTATCCACCCAGAGTTGCAAATTAGTTATTTTAGATTATGAAGCCGGCAAGATAGTCTTTGTGAGCTTGGTGAATTATGATACCGATTTACCCGCATACAAGACCAAGAATGGCGTTATACAGGGATTGGCTGAAGGAGTTTCGGAATCGGATCCGAAAATGTGGTTAGAGGCGGTGGATATGGTATTCAACCGCGCCCGCCAAGCCCGGATACCACTGAATCAGGTTCGGTGTATTTCAGTCTCGGGTCAACAGCATGGCTTGGTCGCCCTGGATGCCCAGGGTAATCTTGCCCGCGACCGCAGCAAATTGTGGAACGATTTTTCCACCCTTGAGGAGTGTCAAATCCTGACCGAGAAAGTCGGTGGGTTGGAGCAGATGATCGCCGAGGTCGGCAATAGTCAGCGGACCGGATATACCGCAGCCAAGATATTCCACATGAAACGCCATGAACCGGAAGCCTACCGGAAATCAGCGGTCCTGTTTCTGGTGCATAATTACATCAACTGGTACTTGACCGGTGGAGTGGCAGTCATGGAGCCGGGTGATGTATCAGGGATGGCGTTATGGAATCCCAAAACCCGTCAGTGGTCGGATAAAGTGATCCAGGCAATTGATCCGGGATTAAAGCTCAAGCTGCCGGAAGTGAAGCCATCGGAGAAAACGATTGGCTCAATTGCCAAAGCCTTAGTAGATAAGTTCGGATTCCATCCGGAGTGCCGGATTGATGCCGGCAGTGGCGACAACATGTATGGCGCGGTCGGCACCGGGAATGTTGAGCCGGGAATTGTAACCGTCAGTTTAGGCACCAGCGGCACGGCATACACGTTTATGAAGAAAGCTTATATTGATCCCACCGGTGAAATCGCCGCTTTCTGTGATAGCACCGGAAATTATCTGCCGCTTTTATGTGTTTCCAACTTGGCAAATGGATATAATGAAATTGTTAAAATTCATTCACTATCTCATAACGAATTTGACGCGCTACTCGAACATACGAGTCCCGGCAATGGCGGGCGGCTGCTGATTCCCTGGTATGTCGGTGAAAGAACTCCTGACGTGCCGCAGGCGGCGCCGATCTATTTTGGTTTTGGATTAGATGATTTTACAAAGGAGATCCTCTGCCGGGCGGTCATTGAAGGTCATATCCTGAATCTATATAATGGATTCGTGAAAATGCCGGTTAAAGTCAAGGAAATTCGGCTGACCGGTGGACTATCCCGCTCCAATACCTGGTGTCAAATAATTGCCGATATGTTCGAAGCCGAAACCGTACCGGTTGAAGGTGAAGGAGCCGCGTTGGGTGCGGCATTGCACGCCGCCTGGGTCTGGCAGAACGAGCAGCAGGAGGCTATCCCTTTACGCGAATTGATTAAACCTTTTATCATGATAAATGAAAAGCGGCGTACCGCCCCGATTGCGGCTAATGTCGAAATTTACCGCAAGCAGAAACGGCTTTTTGACGGGCTCAGCCGACGAGTTCGCGGCTTAAAGGGTGAAGACCCCTTTGCTCTCAGGATGGCTCTATTATAGAAAAATAGTCCGGTCTGAATAGAAATTTGTGCAAGGAGTAAAGATGAAAATCGAGCAGCAGCCTTTTGGTCAGGTATCTAAAGGGAAAACGGTTGATTTGTATATCTTGGAAAATGATCGGGGAGTAGAAGCCCGAATTACCAATTATGGCGGGATACTCGTATCCCTGATGGTTCCCGATCGGGCGGGTAAGGTTGAAGATGTGGTCCTGGGTTTCGACCACCTGGAGGGCTACATCGCGGATAATTGTTTCATTGGCGCAACTATCGGGCGCTATGCCAACCGGATCGGTAAAGGCACTTTCACGCTTGATGGTAAAAAATACAAACTCGCAATCAATGACGGACCGAATCACCTACACGGCGGAGTCAAGGGATTCAATAAGGTAATCTGGGATGCCGAGCCGCTGCAAGCGGCGGATATGGTGGGGTTGAAATTGCATTATCTCAGCCGTGATGGTGAGGAGAATTATCCCGGCAACCTGGACTGTACCGTCATCTACTGGCTGTCCAACAAGAACGAGATTATCATCGAGTACAGCGCTACGACCGATAAGGCGACACCGGTCAATCTGACGAATCACAGTTATTTTAATTTAGCCGGTCAGGGCAGGGGTAAGATACTGGAGCAGGTCCTGATGATTGATGCCGATCGCTATACCGTATTCGATCCGACCTCGATCCCAACCGGAGAAATCGCCGAGGTCAAGGATACTCCGCTGGATTTTCGGCAGCCGCAGGCTATTGGCGCCCGAATCAATCAGGTTAGAGGCGGCTATGACCATAATTATGTGCTGAATCAGGCGGACGGTTCCTTACGGCTGATTGCAAGAGTGACTGAGCCATTCACTGGGCGAACGATGGAAGTTTATACGACCAAGCCGGGAATGCAATTCTACTCCGGGAATTTTCTCACCGATTCGATTCACGGGAAATCCGGCAAGACCTACGACAAGCACTATGCTTTCTGCTTAGAAACTCAATATTATCCGGATTCGCCCAATCAGCCTCAGTTTCCCAATTCGATCCTCCGTCCGGGTGAGCGGTACTACCACAAGACGGTCTATTCTTTTAACAATAGTTAATATCAATCGGATTTCATCAAGGCTGACTACACCTCCGAGGTTTCAAAAACCTCGGAGGTGTTTACTAATTCACATCCTCCCAAATTATCCTCAATAATCAAAAAACCAATCCGAACAAGCAGAATACTTCAGTTAATATCCCGGAAGAAAATCCTTGATAAATGCTAAAATGATTTCTAATATCAAATCAGAAAATAAGGGCAACATACTGGAGCAAACCCAGTCAATGCTTTTTGACAAAGAAAAGAATCCCGGGAAGATGAAGAATTTTCCACGGAAGGATTCGTTTATTTTCCTGATTCATTAGAGTAAATTCATTAACAACAAGTATGGAAAGGGGGTTACTTGAAAATCTTAAAAAATACAAATGAAAAAATTGGGGATGTTTTTATATGGTTCTTGAATGTTAACTGAAAAATAGGTTTTTAAAACAACTTTAGTGAATTAATTCTAAAGAAAAGAAATATGAATAAGCCTTTACATACAATTCTTATTATCTGCGTTTTCTATTTTAATCTAATTTATGCTCAGAAATGGGTAAATATCTGCCCATCATTTATCCCTGAATATATCTACGGATTAGATGGAGTGTTTAAAAATGAATATGAAGGATGGATTATAGGTGTCGGTGAACTGCCTCAGAGACTTTATCGGACAACTGACGGTGGTATAACATGGAATATACAGATGTCAAAAGACAGTATATTTTATTCGGATTTAAGTTTTGTTGATGATAATTACGGATGGATGAAAGTATCTAAATGGATTGGTCCAAATTTAAATTATGAATATTTTTTATATAGAACTAACAATGGTGGCATAGCATGGATGCCAGTAAGTAATCCTCCGGATTCTGCATTTTATGCGATTACTTTTGTTGACTCACTGATAGGTTTTTCATGTGGAACGAATGCTATTTATAAAACAACCGATGGTGGTGAGAGCTGGATAATTCAAGACTTTATCGGTGAAGAGGGGTTTGGGATACACGATATTTATTTTGTTGATAAACAATACGGCTGGGCTGTCGGCGGTAATTCGGATTTCACCGATAGCGGCATAATTTTGAATACGATAGACAGCGGTAAAACCTGGCAAACTCAATTGCCTATAACCTTACCTCTAAGAGCGGTTTGTTTTAGCAACAGGGTACACGGATGTGCCGTGGGCTTAAATGTTTTTGGGGGAGGCATTGTATTAGCTACTAACGACAGCGGTGAAAATTGGCAAGTAATCTATTTATCAAGCCCCTGGCTAAATGACGTTGTTTTTACTGATGACAGTACCGGTTGGGTAATTGGGGAATATGGATACATCGGATATACAGAAGACGGCGGTCAAACCTGGACCCAGGTGGAATCGGGAACCGATGCCGATCTGAACCGCATCGTCTTTGTTGATAGTGGCAATATCGGATACATCTTTGGTGAAAATAATACGCTGCTCAAGTATGAAAAAAATGGAAATTATATAGAAAACAAATCTCTTTCCCCTGTTCAATTCACTCTATATCAAAACTATCCCAATCCCTTCAATACAATCACAACTATTACCTTCAGTTTAACCGAAGCAAGTCAGGTTAAGACTGAAGTATATGACCTGACCGGCAGATGTGTTGCGGTATTATGTGATCGCCATTATCCGACGGGGACTTATTCGGTTCAGTTCGATGGTTCGGCGCTTGCCAGCGGGATTTATATTCTTCATTCCCGGATGACTGCTATTGAAAACCCGGGAAAGTCGCAGGTCTTTACCCGCAAGATGATGTTGATGAAATAG
>Ga0209610_1000659_pt1 | contig 18133 bp, 12 predicted proteins | sample LakKivw275mmetaG_FD_184137 | JGI IMG/M metagenome (GOLD analysis project Ga0209610, IMG submission 184137) | Anoxic lake water microbial communities from Lake Kivu, Rwanda to study Microbial Dark Matter (Phase II) - Lake Kivu water 275m metaG... | ecosystem: Environmental > Aquatic > Freshwater...
TACCCCGCCCCCCGGGCTATTCTGCGAGTTGTTCTCCAAACTGCCCTGAGAGCCGTTCGGGAGATTGCTCCGCAGGCTATCCGGAAAGGCATCTGGAGAACTATCCGGACTTCTGTCCGGTCAGCTACTCGGAAGGCTATCCGGAGAGGAACAGGACGAGCTACCCGGAAAGCTCTGTGGAGAATCGCTCAGCAGACAGCTCCGCAGATTGTCCGGGAAAGCGCCCGGAAGATAGCTCTGGGAGCAACCTGCCGAGCAACCCGGAAGACAATCTCCTCCGCTATTCGGAGAGCTATCCGGCAGATACCTTGCCCGGCTGTCTGGACGGATGTCACGGCCGCGTCGATGCGGCGCAGGCCGCCGGGGCTGCCCAACGAAGATCGCACCGGGTAGCTGCGGCAAAAGCTGTTCGGCTGAAGGCCGGTCGAGCACACGGCAGGGCCGGACCGAGACCCCGGCTGAGGTGTTCGGTACGGACAACAGGGGCAATCCCGGGAACAGTCCGGGGGTGCACCCCGGGTATACCCTGTTTGAGCAACTCAGGACATAGGTAACACTTTACTATCAGGACATGGGTTACACCTGCGTGACCGCCGGCGGCGCAAGCCAGCGGGGTACTGCACGTTCCACGCAGATCTCTTTTATCGCCATGTCACAAAACCAGACCCGCCAATGGGTCTCATCCAGCCGCTCCAGACCGACCTCGGTCCGGACCAACGCATTGCTCAGGGAGACGGCCTTACCCGCCACCGCTATGTACGCTTTGCTGTCCACCCGCCGCAGCAGATAGCCGTAAGGATACTTGTAGGGCTCGACATCGCTCAATCGACGCGGCGATGACCGATACACCTCACCCGGCGTCTTCTGCCCCAGCGCCTCGTGCGGCCGACTGATGTTATAGTCTACCCGCCACCGCTCAAGTCGTACCGCCTCTTCCGCAAGCGTCGGCGCCGGCTGTCCCTGGATCTCGGCCGCGAGGTCACGGTGCATCCGCTCATGGCTCCCATTCTGCTCCGGATGTCCCGGGTCAATCCGGTCCAGCTTGATGCCCAGCGTCCGCCACCAGACGCTCAGCCGCGTCAGCCCGTAAGGTCCCGTCATCGATGCGAACGGTGCACCGTTATCACTACGGATTGCCACCGGCAGCCCGTACCGCTCAAACATCTCCGCAAACACGCCTCTGACATCTTCAATCCGCCGCCGGCGCATCGGCCGCAGACAAAGGATGTAGCGACTATAGAGATCCCGGATTCCCAAAGGCTCACAACGCTCGCCATCGCCAACCCGCCAGTAGCCCTTGAAGTCCACCGTCCAAACATCATTCGGACCCGTTGCCGCACTCAGCGGCCCTTCCGGCTCCCAGCGTCGGGGTCGACCACGGCCCTTGGCCTCACTCAGGCCGGCCCGCCGCAGCACCCGCCCGACCGTCGCCACACCCGGCACTTCCTCCGGTCGGAAGCCGGTACGCAACAGCAGTCGCCGCAGCTTCTTCGGACCCCAGTGCGGATGCTCCCGCCGCAGCCGTACCAACTCCAGTACCAACGCTCCACTCACGGACAAGGGACTCGACCGCGGACGTCGGCTCCGATCCACCAACCCGCACAGCCCGACTTCTTTGTACCGCCGCAGCCACTTGTGGCCGGTCTTCCGACTCACATTGAACTGCCGGCAGGCCGCGCTCTTGCTGGCATCCGGCTCGCTTGCCACCAGCACAAACTCCGCGCGCAGATGCTCGGCACCACTTACTTTCCAGGGCATAAACAACACCTCCGTTACTCCTCATATGTTACCTATGTCCTGATAATAACCTGTAACCCATGTCATGATATCGGACCTGTTAGCTGTCGACGCTAACACTGAGGCCCACGCATTACGTCTTGTCCTGGCGTGAGTTACGGGGCGAGGACCATCTGGACGTTAGCAGATGTCGCTACACCCTCGGGTCAGAATTCGCGTTTCCGTTTCCCATCCCGAACACCGCCCTGCAAAGACCAAAAGTAGGTGGTGTTTTGCCGAACGTCAGCGCCCTCCGACCTGACGCCGACGAGCAAGGGGCGGACTCGTGCCCGCCCCTGACGTGTATGCTGTATGCTGTCTGCTGTCTACTTCTCCTCGCGCGCTAGCGCGCGACCACAATCTTCCGGATGGCGGCAGCCGGTCTCCCGTCTTCGGTCTCCGGTCTTCTGATGAAGTACACCCCCGGCGCCAGCGCCCGCACATCATTCGCCCCCGGCCTCAGCTCCATGACCCTCCGCCCGCTGATGTCGAGCAGGCTTGCGCGGGACATGACCGGGAAATGGGGACTGTACCGCGCGTCCTCGCGCTCCGAGGGACTGTCCCCATTTCCCCCAAGCACGAGCACGCCTCGGACGACGGTTGGACCGCTGTTCGGCGCTCGGAGTTCGGCGTTCGACGTTCCCTCCGCGATGCCGGCCGGGTTGTTGGTCGCGAACCATATCCGGAAGCACCCGCTGGGCCCCTGCGCCCACACCACGTACGCGTGCCCGTCCGAGTCGGCGCCGATGTCCGCGAAACCGGTACTCACGGTGTCTTCATTGACGAGTTCAGGGTCGGACCAGGATGCACCATGGTCCGACGAGGATGTGTAGTATGCGTTGCAGCGCCCCATAGTGTACATCTGCAACGCCGTGTGCACGCGGCCGTCGCCTGAGAGGGCGAGCCTGGCGTCGTAGTACGACGAGTGAATCGCAACCGGGCCACCCCACGTGTCCGGTCCAGAGTAGTACGTGCGCGACTCGGTGAAGTTTTGGTAGCCGCTGAGACTCTCACCGGTGCCGGTGTAGTCGCAGATGATGTGGTCCTTGTCGGCGATGACGTGAGGCGAGAACGCGGTCCAATCGAACGTATCGAGCTGAACTCCGGGCTGGAAGGTCAAGCCGCGGTCGGTCGAGCGATAGAAGTAGGCACAGTATCTAAAGTGTGGGGTGACCTCGAACCAGCGCGGGACCTCCGCAACCACCAGGTAGTGATTCGTTCCCGGCTGGACAAAGACGTCTGCGTTGCCGCAATCATACCCGGTCGTGTCGTCGTCCACGCGGACCTTCTTGCTCCACGTCGCCCCTCGGTCGGTTGACACGGATGACCAGATGTGGAGACCACTCCCGGAGCCGTAGCCGTTCCACGCGCAGAGAAGGTTGCCGGCCGAGTCCGCAGCAATCCGGACCGAGCCGATCCCTACGCTTGAGCTGTCAATCCTGGCCGGTGTAGTCCACGTGGCCCCGCCGTCGCTCGCGCGCACGCATGTGATGAGGTAGTGGCGCCCCCCGAGAGTGTCAATGTACTCGTCCAAGTACTCGACATAGACGTTGCCTTCCGAGTCGGTCGTGATGTCAGGCTCGAACGCCCAGGGCTCGCCCCGCTGAATCAGCAGATCATCAGGCAGCCAGGTTCTACCGCCGTCGAGGGATTTCTGGAACCAGACGGCCGTGCGGCTGTCCAGCCAACCTTCGCCGTGGAATGCAACGTAGATTGGCGGACTCGACGGCGCGCCCGGCCCGAGGGCAATTGCGCAATAGCCGCAAGCGTATTCGGACTGGTAGTTGCGATCCACGCGTACGTTCGGACCAAACCGGGCAACGACGGCGGTGGCAGACGCAAGGAGCAGCAGAATTGGTTTCATGATCAGCGTCCAATCCCGGAGGGGCGGGACAACCCGCCCCTCCAAGTAACTGACCTATCTCATGATTGCCTTGAGTCGGGTCTGCTCAGTGCCCAGGTCAAGCAACACGAAGTAGGCTCCGGCACTCAGCCTTCGGCCTTCAGCATCTCGCGTCCAGCTCAGCCGGTGCGTGCCGGGCTGCTGGCTACCGGCATCGAGCACGCCGACCAGTCTCCCGACCGCGTCGTGCAAGGTCGCGCGCACGTGAGTGGCGGCAGGCACTTGATACTCGACCGCTATGCCGTCGTAGGTGGCAATGACCCGCGCCGGTATGCTTCCTGTGTGAGCATCACCGGATTGCGAACCTCCACCATGCGGGTGCTTTATGTGCTTGGGCTCTATCGCGTAGAAGTAGTCGGTAGCCTCACCGTCTTGCTCGCCGGTTGTCAGGTACGACCAAGGACGCGGACCGGCGACAAAACAGGCGCCCGCGCCGAGCGGCTGCAGAAACGCTTCGAAATTCTCACTAGGGAATTCAACCCACATGTCGTTCGGCGGGTCGTGGGACTCGTAGGACCATGGGCGGTCGGAGGTCGTCGACCCGCCGAACGCAGCCGCCGGCCACTGCCCATACTCCTCGGTCGGGTCATTCGAAGTCAGTGATGTGCCAGGATACTGGGGCTTAGGTGTATCCTTCAGCCAGCCAGTGGGCGTCCAACCGCCAGGACCAGTAGCCATGTTGTACCTGTAGAAATTGGTGCTCCCGCCACCGACGGCAGCAAATATGTACGGGCGATAGACACTCCATGGGTCTCCCTCGTAGACCATGGCCGCACCGTTGGCAATCGTAACACCGTCGGGCATGGAGTGGACCCGGGTGAATCCGCCCTGGAGTACGAAGTTGTGCGTCGTGCCCCACAACCAGTTGATGCCGTTGGGCAGGCCGATGCGCCAGTAGTACGTGGCGTTGGCAAGCTTGCTGGTGACCTGGAATTGCGGCACGTAGACGACCTCATCTATCACCGTCGTGCTGAAGAGCTCGTCGGTCGAACCCTGCAACCGATACTGCCCCGGGTCCGCGTAGTTCCACTTGAACAGGGGCGTTTGGTCGGCGATGGTCGAGCCATCCGGCGGGAAGATGCCCTGAACCGAAACGTACTCCGCCGCGGCAGGTTCAATCCCGTACCGCCAGAACTCGTTGCCATTGCCGGGCAGGCAGTAGATATAACCGACCACCTGGCAGTCTGGGCCGCAGCTCGGGTTCGGCGCGTAGACGATGCAAGCGCCGTCGCCGAGCGAGAACTCGTCGATGTAGTGGTTGACCCACTGCTGGGGGGCGTCCGTGAGGTACCAAGTCATGATCGTTTGACCGTTCCCGTCGTCCCCGATAACGTACAGCGCGTTGCCTCCCGTCCATTGGAATGTAACTCCAGTGTGGTGAGAGACGTCCACCGGTACCGGATCATCGAGTTCGGTCCAGTCGCCGTCGGGCGGATCGTTATTCGTTGGAAGCGGATCATAGTGGGCGACCCACGTTTCGCCGTCGTCGGCATAGGGGAATACACCCCATATGCTGCCAGCGCCATAGGTGATATGGGCGCCCTGGCCGCAATCTTCGGGCGTCCCATCCAACTCTATCCACTCATAGTACTGCGTGGCCGTGGCCGCTGTTGCTGCGATTAGCACGCAGCAGAGAGTGTTCTGAGCATGGGATTCCTCCTTGTGGTTTGTGCTTTGCTCAGATGCGCGCACTTGCGCGTCTTTTCCCCCGGCGTATAATCTCCGTGGGCAGCACAGAGTTCATCTCTGAACCTGATCATTCCTGGCCGGGAGTTTCAGGTGCTGCCCTTTGGTTTTGCTCGCCACGCCAGGGCACGAGAAGTGCGCCGCGGAACTGGGCCGCACCGCCGCCGAAGCGTGACCAGGTTTTCGAGTGAGAGTGATGCGAGCGCACGGACTATGGATGTAGACCGGCTTAGGCGTCCGGTCTGTAGGAGTCCTCAGCTTGGGAATGCTGCTTGGCTGATGACATCGGCTGTCCATCGTCCACTATCTCCAGCTAACATCTATATACTAGTCCGCCCCAGCCGAAGTCAAGAAGAACCGAGGGTCGTCTGCCCCCCCTAACGCACGCAAATGCGTCACTTACAAAATCAGGCTTTATCGGCAGCAGCGGTATCGATGGAGGGGGTAGCGCAACCTCTCCTCGCCGCGCGTCGTCCTGCAGCGCTGAACACCGCAAACCCAGCCGCGTCGGTTTGGCTCCAGGCTCTCGCCTTCTAGCTTCTCGCCTCTGACTTCGCTCCTGTAGCCTCCTCCCCTACTCCCTCCTCTCTTCCCTACCAATTGACTCGGCACACTGCCCGTGTATAATCCGCGCGTGAAGTTCTCTCTCGACAATTGGACAACCGAGTTCGCCAAGACCCAGACCCGTCCCCGGCCGTACCGTAACGCCGCAGTCTCGTTCCGCCCCTCCTCAATTGACGACCGCGAGCTGCGTCGGAAGTTGTTGGAAGAGGGAGGACTGAACGTCTTCAAGTTCCCGGCTGCGATGATTCCGGGCTGCGACCTGCTCACCGACTCGGGCACGACCACGATGACAATGAGACAGTGGTCACAACTCCTGCTCGGCGACGAATCCTATGGCTCGAACGAGGGCTACTTCGAGTTCAAGAACCAGATCGTTGAGACTTTCGGTCCGCAGTGGGAGAACCGTGACCGGGACCAGGAGAACGTCTTCATCTTCCACCAGGGCCGCGCGGCCGAACACGGGCTCTTCACGTGTCTGGCGAGGCTGCTCGAGTCGGGTACAGGCACTGTTTTTCCTGGGCGGAAAAGCAGTGCCAGTCCCATAATCCCGTCGAACGGCCACTTCGACACGACCGAGGCGAACATCCACGCGGCCGGCTTCGAGCCCCGCAACCTGTTCTCTCCCGAACTCAGGACCAAGGATGAAGCGTCGCTCTTCAAAGGCAACATGGACTTGGGCCAGCTCAAAGCCCTGCTTGCCGACCCGAAGGTGAGAGAGCGCATACCGCTCGTCTACATGACCATCACCAACAACACCGGCGGCGGCCAGCCGGTGTCGCTGGCGAACATCCGCGCCACGGCCGAACTCTGCCATGGATACGACATGCCGTTTCTCTTCGACGCCTGCCGCTTCGCGGAGAACGCATGGTTCAACCAGCAGAACGAGCCGCTCTGCAAGGGCAAGAGCGTGGCGGAGGTCGTTCGGCTGATGTTCGAGTCCGTGGACGGGTTCCACATCAGCCTGAAGAAGGACGGCCTTGTGAACATCGGCGGCTGCCTGGTGGTGAGCGAGCAGGGACTGCTGGCCAAACGCTACCCGCAATTGCAGGCCATGCTGGTCGGCCACCAGATTCTAGTCGAAGGGCACCCGACCTATGGCGGGCTGGCCGGCCGCGACCTGAAGGGCGTGGTCGAAGGCCTGAAGACCGTAGTCCACCAGGAGTACATCACGCACCGCATCAACCAGGTGCAGAAGTTCGGGGCGTGGATAGATGAATACTGCGGCGCTGACGTCGTCGTGAAGCCGGTCGGCGGCCATGCCATCTACCTCGACCTCGACAAGTTCTTTGCCGGCACCAGTCTGCGCGACGACCAGTTCCCGGGTATCAGCCTGACCGCGCTCCTCCTCATCGCCGGACACCGCATGTGCGAGCTGGGTGTGTACGCATTCGGCAAGCTGGTAGACGACAAGGAAGTACCGTCAGACCCACGGGTGAACAACGTCCGCGCCGCGGTCCCGCGGCTCTGCTACGAAGACGCTGACCTTCAGTCCGCGGCCGAGGCGGTCGGCATCCTCTACAAGCGACGCGACCAGATTCCGGGCGTTGAAGTCGTCTACGGCCAGGACAAGCCGATGCGCCACTTCATCAGCCGCTTCCGGTTCGCTTAGTCCAAGCTCAAGCACAAGCCCAAGCGCAGCCTGCCGTCCGAGGTCATCTTCGGTGAGCTTGGCGGAAGCTAGTTGCCGGGTTTCCGGTCGCGAACGACAAGGTCCTCGGCACGTTCCGTCTCGGTCGCGATGGGGGTCCCGTTCAACCAGAGTTCCGATTCGGCAAGGTCGATTTCGTCGGTCCAGATTACTGCATAGCCGTGGTCTTCCACGCGAACCCGACGGAACAGCGCCTCATTTAGGAGTGGAGCGAACACGTCGCTGTCGAGTAGCGGCTCGCAGTCGTAGACCTTTGTCACCCCGTTGTCAAACGTGACGAGTAGCTTCTTGTCAGACTGCGGCCGTACCGTCCTTACTCTCGGATAGAAGCTGTCCGTCTTCATATCAATCCAGCCCCGGCAGCAGCCTGTATTCCTGGGTTCGCCACATTCGGGCTAGCTCCTCGCGGTAACGTTCCGCCCAATCTCTTACCAGCCGTTGCGCTCGCGCTGGCAGGTCACCTTCAATCATCTCAAGTGTGGATACGTCAAATACGCCATTGAACTCCCCATAGACAGCATGGAAATGAGGCACTCCGTGCTCGCGGAAGTACATCTTCACGGTGATGCCGTAGAATCTGGCAATGACGGGCATACTTGTTTAGTGATAGCGCAGGCGGGCCCAAATGTCAAGGCGTGAAGTCCAAGTGCGTCGAATTCGTCCGGCTCAGGTGCAAGATCAAGCACAAGCAGTTCTGCGTTTGGGCTGTTGGCGTTCGGCTTCTGACCTTTGACTTGACCCCTCGTCCGCCATAGTCTCTATTGCCTGTGCGCAACCATCTCGCCGGCGAAGCCAGCCCGTATCTCCGCGACCATGCGGAGAACCCCGTCGACTGGTATCCCTGGGGCGAGGAGGCGCTGGCCAAGGCCAAGGCCGAAGACAAGCCGATATTCGTCTCCATCGGCTACTCAGCCTGCCACTGGTGCCACGTGATGGCGCGCGAGTCGTTCTCCGACCCGAAGATTGCCGAAATCCTGAACTCGAACTACGTCAGCATCAAGGTAGACCGTGAGGAACGTCCTGACGTGGATGAAGTCTACATCGAGGCGGTGCGCATCCTGACCGGCTCTGCCGGCTGGCCCCTGTCGGTCTGGCTGACTCCCGACCTCAGGCCCTTCTATGGCGGCACGTACTTCCCGCCCGAGCCGCGTCCCGGCTTGGCCGCGTTCAACCGCGTGCTGCTGGCCGCACTTCATTACTTCCGCACGCAGCGTCCCGAGATTGACGAAGCCGGGAACCGCATCGCGGTCGAGCTGAATCGTCTCTCGACCCTGCCCGGTCACGAAGGCGAGATGGACGAGACGCCGCTCCGCAGATTCTACGAGCAGCGCCTCGAAGTATTCGACTCTGAGCACGGCGGGTTTGGGGTCGCGCCCAAGTTCCCGAATCCGACTGACCTCGCGCTGCTCCTACGTCTCTCGCCGCATCCGGGTTTCGACCAGGCGCGTTCCATCGTCGAATTGACGCTCCACAAGATGGCCGAGGGCGGCATCTATGACCAGCTCGGCGGCGGGTTCCACCGCTACTCGACCGACACGATCTGGCTCGTCCCCCACTTCGAGAAGATGCTCTACGACAATGCGCTCTTGGCCCAGACCTACGCCCAAGCCTTTGAAGTGACCGAAGAGGAGTCGTATCGTGCGGTCGCCGAGGAGACGCTTGCCTGGATGGAACGGGAGATGCTCCTGCCTGGTGGCGGCTTTGCCGCGGCGCTGGACGCCGACACCGGCGGCCGCGAAGGCGCCTATTACACCTGGACCGAGTCTCAGGTTACCGGGGCCGTCGGCCCTGAACTCGCGAGGCTCGCCTGTGACTTCTACGGCGTGTCAGCTCAGGGTAGTTTTGACGGCACCAACGTGCTGCACACGGCCATCCCGGTCGAACAAATACTCTCCGTCCATCACCTTGGCATCGGTGAGCTCTGGCCGAAGCTTGGCGAAATCCGGGCAAAGTTGCTTGCGGCCCGGAACCGGCGCCCGGCGCTCCGCCGCGACGACAAGCTGCTCGCGGACTGGAACGGCCTTGCCCTCTCGGCCTTTGCCCGCTGCGCGGTGGCATTGGACAACCGCCACTACCTCGACGTTGCGGGCACCCTTGCCGAGAGCATTGTCGACCGGATGGTCGCCGGCAGCGAAGTCACGCACTTCGTCCGACCGGGCGAGGCCGGCGTCCCAGGACAACTCCCGGACTATGCCTTCCTGGTTCAGGGACTGCTCGACCTGTACGCGGCCGACTTCGAGCCGAGGCACATTGAAGTCGCCGTAGCGCTTGCCGACCGCATGGTCGAGCTCTTTTCCGACCCCGAAGGCGGGTTCTTTACGACACGCAGTGGTTCCGGCCTGCCAAGCCGCATCAAGAACGGCTACGACGGCGCCATACCATCCGGGAATTCGGTTGCGGCCATGGACTTGTTGCGGCTGGCGCGGCTCTGCGGCCGGGACGACTACGAGCGTGCGGCTGCGGCCACGCTGCGCCGATTCTACCAGACGATGCTCAGCTATCCGCCGGCGTTCAGCCTGATGCTTGCCGGGCTGGACCTGATGCTCCACGCCGGCACCGAAGTAGTTCTGTTCCTGCCCGAACCATCTCCCGAAGCCGAGGCTATGGCCGGGCTCCTTGCGTCGAATCGCGATGACTATAGAACCGCCGTGGTCATCAGGGACCGGCAACCGGATGAGCTTACCGTGCGTCTGATACCTTTGACCCATGGCCGCACCGCCGCTGGCAAGAGACCGACCGCCTATGTCTGTCGCGGCCAGACCTGTTTCCCGCCGGTTCACACCGCCGCGGAGTTCGCCAGCCTGCTGGTGTCTAAGTAATCGTGCTCGCTCACCGCGTTGACTTCCCGAGGAGAATAACTACACTCTAACAGACTATGCAAGAACGCTTCACCGAGAGAGTCAGGAAAGTCATTTCACTTGCCCGCCAGGAAGCAGTCCGGCTTCACCACGACTACATTGGCACCGAACATCTGTTGCTCGGCCTGGTAAAGGAAGGCGAAGGCGTCGCGGCCGTCGTCCTCACCAACCTCGGAGTCAACACCGACGACCTGCGCCGGGCGGTCGAGAACGCAGTCGACATCGGTTCTGAAACCCTGGTGCTCGGCGAGGTACCCCTGAACCAGGAGGCACGCTCCTGCCTCAACTACGCCCTCGACGAAGCCCGCAAGATGAACCACACCTACATCGGCACCGAGCACCTGCTGCTCGGGCTGCTGCGTGAGGAACGCGGGGTCGCCTGCCAGATTCTGCAGTCGCTGGGCATGGACATCGAGCTGGTCCGCAACGAGACCGCCCGGCTGCTGGGCGGCGAAAAGGGCTCGGCCCAACAGAAGTCGCGCACCAAGACGCCGTCGCTTGACTACTTTTCCCGCGACCTGACTCAGCTTGCCCGCGAGGACAAGCTCGACCCGATCATCGGCCGTGAAGGAGAGATTGAGCGCATCATCCAGATCCTCGCCCGCCGGAAGAAGAACAACCCGGTGCTCATCGGCGAGGCCGGCGTCGGCAAGACGGCGATCGTGGAAGGCCTGGCCCAGCGCATCGTCGCCGGCAACGTTCCGAACCTGCTGAAGAACAAGCGCGTTCTTGCCCTTGACCTGGCTGCCATCGTCGCCGGTACCAAGTATCGCGGCCAGTTCGAAGAGCGCCTGAAGTCGGTGATGAACGAGATCCAACACCAGGGCGACGTCATCATCTTCATCGACGAGCTGCACACGATTGTCGGCGCTGGCGCGGCCGAAGGCGCGATTGACGCTTCGAGCATCCTGAAGCCGGCCCTCGCCCGCGGCGAACTCCAGGCAATCGGCGCAACCACGCTGGAGGAATACCGGAAGCACATCGAGAAGCACTCGGCCCTCGAACGCCGGTTCCAGAAGATTCTGGTCGAGGCGCCGGGCGCACAGGAGACGGTCGGGATTCTCAAGGGCCTCAAGGAAAAGTACGAGCTCCACCACAACGTTTCCTACGACGAGAAAGCACTCGAAAGCGCGGCCTACCTTGCCGACCGTTACATCTCGGACCGGTTCCTGCCCGACAAGGCGATCGACGTCATCGACGAGGCCGGCTCCCGGGTGAAGCTGATGCGACCGGTCATCAACCCTGAGCTGGATGAACTGGAGAAGAAGATTGAGAAGGCCGCGAAGGCCAAGGAAGAAGCGGTCCGCAAACAGGAATTCGAACGAGCGGCCGAACTCCGTGACGAACAGAAGCAACTGACCGAGTATCTGAAGCGCAAGCGCAAGGAATGGGAGAAGGCTGGTTCGTTCCCCGTCGTCACCGAGGAAGACATCGCCTACGTCGTCTCAAACTGGACCGGCGTCCCACTCGCCAAACTCGAGGAGCGCGAGTCGGCCCGGCTGCTGCGGATGGAAGACGAAATCCGGCAGCGCATCATCGGCCAGGACAAGGCGATATCGATGATCGCCAAGGCCATCCGCCGGTCGCGCGCCGGGGTCAAGGACCCGCGCCGGCCCATCGGCTCGTTCATCTTCCTCGGGCCGACCGGCGTCGGCAAGACCGAGCTTGCCCGCGTGCTCGCCCGGTTCATGTTCGGCGATGAGGACGCGCTCATCCGGTTCGACATGTCCGAGTACATGGAGAAGTTCAACGTCTCGCGCCTGGTCGGCGCGCCGCCGGGCTACGTCGGCTACGAAGAAGGCGGCCAGCTCACCGAGAAAGTGCGGCGGAAGCAGTACGCGGTCGTGCTCTTCGACGAGATCGAGAAGGCCCACCCGGACGTATTCAACATCCTGCTGCAACTGCTCGACGACGGCCAGATCACCGATTCGCTCGGCCGCAAGGTGAGCTTCAAGAACACGGTTGTCATCATGACCTCGAACATCGCCTCGACCGAAATCCGCGGGATGAGCGGGTTCGGGTTCGGCGCCACCACCGGCGATGCGAACTACGAGTCCATCCGTGACAAGGTGATGACCGAGGTCAAGCGCTTCTTCCGGCCCGAGTTCCTGAACCGGGTCGATGAAGTGCTCGTCTTCCGGCCGCTCGACCGGAAGCAGATGGAGGAAATCGTCGAAATCCAGCTCCGCGACCTGTCCGAGCGTCTGAAGGAGCAGCGGCTCACGGTAGAGCTGACCACGAACGCCAAGGAACTGCTCGTGCAGGAAGGGTTCGACCCGCAATTCGGCGCCCGGCCGATTAAGCGGGCCCTGCGCCGGCTGCTGGAAGATCCCCTGGCCGAGGAGCTGCTCAAGGGCCGATTCAAGGAGAGCACCGTCGTCCTGGTTGACCGCGACGGCGACCGGCTGGTCTTTGCCGAGAAGATGGCCGAGCCGGCGCCGGCGCTGAAGCAGTGACAGCGCTGCTCGCCACCCTGTTGCTGGCCCAGGTGGGCCAGCTCGACACCAACAAAGTCATCATACTCGGCGTTTCAGCCCGGTCGCAGACCGCCGATACGGTGCTGATCGTTCGGACCGCCGGTCTCAACCGCGGCCAGGCGTTGACTCCGAACGGCCTGCGAACCGGCATTGAGGACGCAGTCCGCCGGGTCTACGGGCTCGGCCTGTTCTCCCAGGTCGAAGCCGAGACGTCGCGGATTGCCGACGGAATCCGGGTCACCTTCGTTGTCACCGAGTTCCCGAAGCTCAAGTCCGTCGAGTTCGAAGGATACCGCCGAGTGCGCAAGAAAGACCTCGACGCGAAGGTCAAGGCCAAGGAAGGCGAGATTCTGACCGACAAGAAGGCATTCGACTGGGAACAGGAAATCCTCAAGCTCTACAAAGAAAGGGGATTCCTGCTGGTAAAGGTCGACCACGAGACCACCAGACCTGACTCGCTCAATCAGGTCACGTTGACCTACCGGATCGACGAGGGCGACCCGGTCCGCATCCGCAACATCGAAATCCTCGGCAACGACCACTTCACCGACCCTCAGATCGAAATCAAGCTCGTCAACCGACAGAAAGCCTGGTACCGCAAGGGCAACCTCAAGGAAGACGAGTTCGTCAAGGACCTGGACCGCATCGTCGACTTCTACAAACAGCGCGGGTTCATCGACGCCAAAGTGCTCGACTACAACATGACGTTCGACAAGGGCTGGGCCAACATCACCATCAGCGTCTCCGAGGGGACCCGTTACTACTTCGGCGACGTCAACATCGAAGGTGACTCGGTGATGAAGGAGGCCGACCTCCGGAAGCTCGTCCGCTATCATTCCGGTGAACCCTACAACACCAAGCTTGCTCAGACGACCCTCCAGGACCTGTTTTCGGCCTATTCCGAGGAAGGCTACATCTATGCCCAGGTGTCGCCGGTCGAGAAAGTCCGCTCGGACACCGTTGACATCAGCTACGAAATCAACGAAGGCAGGCCCGCAACCATCCGACTGGTCAGCATCGAAGGCAACGAGCAGACCCGCGACAACGTCATCCGACGTGAAATAAGCTCGCTGCCCGGCTACACCTTCCGCCGCTCCGAGGTAATGCGCTCGCAACGCGACATCTTCAACCTCGGATTCTTCGACGACGTCACTCTCGACTACCAGCGCGCCGATACGACCGGCGACATCGACCTCATCTACAAGGTCAAGGAGAAGTCATTCTTCGGCACGATCGGCGCGGGAGTCACGTATTCCGCCGCCGACGGCCTCACCGGCTACGTAGAACTCCAGCAGCCGAACCTCTTCGGCCGGGCTCAGAGCGCAAACGTCAAGCTTGAGCGGGGAAGTAAGAAGACGAATGTTCAGCTTGGTTTCACCGAGCCCTGGCTCTTCGACCGGCCGCTGTCGGCCGGCGCCGATATCTCCTACTACACCTACACCTACGACTACTACGACAAGCAGCAGATCGGCGGCGGCCTCTCATTCTCTCGACCTCTGCCCCTCGACTACACCCGCGCCTATCTCGCCCTGCGTGTCATCGACGCCTATGTCCCGCCGACGTCCATCAGCACCAGCTACAAGCAGAGCGACACGCTGTTCAGCGTCTACGCAGACACGACCCACAAGACCGCGTTCCGGCCGAGCATTACCTTCGCCCGGGATTCGCGCGACTACATTTACAACGCTTTGACCGGGTCTTCCACCACCTACGAGTTCGACTTGTCGGTGGGCGACATCAACTTCCATCGCCACATCTTCGACATGAGCCAGTACTTCCCGTTGTTCTGGAAGTTCGGCCTGATGGGGCGGACGCGGCTCGGCTACATCACCGGTTTCACCACCAAGAACCGGATCCCGGTCTACGAACGCTTCACTCCCGGCGGCACCGGCGTGGACGGGATTCGCGGCTACGGAGAAAACTCCATCGGTCCTAAGTCCTCCGGCTACGTCATCGGCGGGCAGGCCGAGGCCATCTTCACGCTCGAGTACCGGCTCCGGCTTTCGCACCAGCTCTCATTTCTCGCCTTCGGCGACGCCGGCAACGCCTGGAACTCAATCGACCAGTTCAGCTTCTCCGACTTAAAGCGCGGCGCCGGGGTCGGCGTCAGGCTGGAAATCCCGATGCTCGGGCTCATCGGCTTTGACCTCGGCTACGGGTTTGACAGAGACAACCCAGGCTGGGAGCCCCACTTCCAGGTCGGCCGCACCTTCTAGCCCGCTCGGCAACCCATCGTTGCGACCTCCGCTGCTTGACAGCGTGGTCTGTTCGGGCCACAATCAGCCATGGTCAGGCTGTTTACCCTCGCGGTCATACCCATTCTGGCGCTATGTGGCGATCTGCAGTTCGAGACGCCGACATGGTCCGGCAGCCTGCCTGGAGACTGGGGGCGTCTTACCGTACTCGACACCTCGCATACTCCCCTGTTCCTTGTTGATAGAGGCGACAGAGTGGCCGCTTGTACGCTGCATTCCGGCAAATACGTAACCAAGTACGACCTCCCTCGGCTTGGCACTTCCCTGCGTTACTGGGGCGACTCCGCACAGCCGTGCGGGTTCAATCTCATCGGCGACGTCGATGATGATGGAATCGAAGAATTCGCAGTGGCAGTCAACCGTACCATCAGCAAATACAAGCTAATCAACGGCACGCTGGCGCTGACGTCAGTTGCCAGCATCCGGCTGCACCCGGACTCAGGCCGGATGTGGATAACCGATGGCTGTATAGGTGATATCAACAACGACAGACGCAATGAAATCCTCGTCGCCGCAGCCGGCTCAAAACCTCCGTCGGCAGGAGGAGACTCATGGAGCATCGTCACTTTGTTCGTCTGTCGGTGGGATGGAGACAGCCTGGTCCAGATGTGGAACGACCAGGGAAAGCTGAATCTGGAACTGCCGCCGATCGACCTGCCGACTGAGGAAATGTGTACGATCGCCGATATTCGTAACATCGGAATCAACAAGCTGATCCTCCTTGAGGGCACGGGCGACGATGTCCATCCAGCAGTTTACCGAGAGTTGGTATGGAAGGACGGAGGACTCAGGGAGGCAGGATTCTTCCAGCTCAGGGACGACGCTCTGCAGCCTGAGCAATGGCCTGGAGAATTGCTCCATGCCGCGACGGGCTGCGGCTTCGGACAAGTCAACGGAAAGACGGCGATACTCGCTGACATCGAGACCCGAGGCTGTATCCTGCAAGGCGAGCTCTTTGTCTTCTCTGGAGACTCCACGATCCAGCATCGGGTGCTGTGGTCGGACGCGGACCTCGATTTGCAGAACCCGAGCATGGGCACTCTGATTGACCCTGACGGAAAGGGAGTCGGGGCGCTACGCATCATGAACCCGTGGACAGGCGGGGCGAGGTTTGAGTTCTACCGGCTGTAGCCGGCGTGCTGGTCAGCGGTACAACTCAGCGCGCGGGTGCTGGTAGCTTCCCTTGGCGAACGGGAACACTATCTGGTTGTAGAAGTTGTCGAACAACTGTTCGCCGTTCAGGCCGGACCGCTCCGGGTGAAATTGCACGCCGTATAGCGGCCGGGTCGGGTGGTGCATCGCCTCCACCGGACACGATTCCGATTGCGCAATCACATGCCATCCGGCCCGCTCAATCGCCGCGGCGTCGACGAATTCGCGGTGGCTCTCCAGGAATTCCATCTCCGGTTCCATCCCGTGAAAGAGCATTCCCGGCTCGGAGATAATAATCGTCTCGTTCCGCTCGATCAGCTCACCCGGCAGGACCTGTGCTCCGTACGCCCGGGCGAAGAGCTGGTGTCCGAAGCAGATGCCGAGCGCCGGCACCTTCAACTCGCGCACGAACTCCACGAGCGGTGCCGGCGGAGTTTCCCGGGACAGCAGCCATTGCGAACCGGAGATGATCGCGGCGCAGTAGGTTTCCATGTCGTAGGCGCGCTCGAGCACGCCCCACGACACTTCACTGACATCGGAAAAGCGCTCGGCCTGCGCGACGTAGCCCTTGATCTTCTCCTCCGCCTGCTCGCGGTAGCAGTTCACTACCAGTGTTCTCACCATCCACCTCCAATCCTGCCGCCCGTCTCCGGGAACCGGCAGATATACGCGTACGCATCATGATGGTGGATGGACTCGAAGCTCTCAACCGCGACTTCGTAGCCGGTCACGAGCGGATGCTCATCGAGCCGCTTTGCCACCTTCCGGACGACGTCCTCGACAAACGCCGGGTTCTCAAGCGCCAGCGCCGTCACGTGCCTTTCATCCTCACGCTCGAGCAGGCTGTAGACCTCGCTCGAGCCGCAGTCCTCGACGAGGTCAATCAGGTCCTCAAGCCACAGGAAGCCTTTGGACTCGACCTCAACCCGAATCTCCGCCCGCTGATTGTGAGCCCCGGCCTCGACCATCTCCTTGGAGCAGGGACACAGCGTTGCGACCGGCACCACTGCTCCGAGCCGCAGCCGGAACTTATCGGTAAGCTGGGCGACCACATGACAGCGGTAGTCCATCAGGCCGCGGGCGCCTGAAACCGGCGCCGCCTTCTCGATGAAATACGGGAACTCCATTTCCAGGTGCGCGGAATCCGCCTCGAGCTCCTTCCTTATGTCGCGGAGGATGGCGCCCACCTTGTGCAGGTCAATCTCGCTGTGGTAGCGGCTGAGAATCTGGACGAATCGGCCCATGTACGTCCCGCGGTGTTCACGCGGCAGGTCAACGTACATGCTGATGCGCGCGACCGTATGCTGTTTTCGACGGGCCTTGTCGAGCAGGACGATCGGGTAGTTGAGGTTCTTAACCCCGACCTTGTCGATCGGCACGCCACCGCTGGGCTGCCGGCGGATATCGTCCATCTAGTTTCTGACTCCCGGCCGCCGGATACCGGTTCTCATACCAGCGCGTGACCCCGGAAGCTGTAAAGGCTGTCCCGCGAAATAACCACGTGGTCGAGCAGCCGGATGCCGAGTATCTTCCCCGCCTCGGTAAGGCGGCGAGTCAGCCGTATGTCATCGTCGGACGGTGTCGGGTCACCGGACGGATGGTTGTGGACGACGATGACGCCGGCAGCGCCGGCCCGGATTGCCCGCTCGAAGACCTCTCGGGGATGCGCAAGTGTCGTATCCAGGCTACCGACCGAAACCTCGTCCTCGCCGATACAGCGGTTCCGGGAATCGACGTAAAACGTCAGAAAGCACTCCTTGCGCCAGTCTTTCACATTCGTGCGGGCGCGCCTCGCCACTTCCCTGGCATCCGAA
>Ga0209610_1000662_pt1 | contig 18106 bp, 13 predicted proteins | sample LakKivw275mmetaG_FD_184137 | JGI IMG/M metagenome (GOLD analysis project Ga0209610, IMG submission 184137) | Anoxic lake water microbial communities from Lake Kivu, Rwanda to study Microbial Dark Matter (Phase II) - Lake Kivu water 275m metaG... | ecosystem: Environmental > Aquatic > Freshwater...
CTCAGGTTTTCACGGCAGGATTCTCCGCTCCTTTGTCCATCGCCCTGAACTTTGGCTTTATGGAAACGGTCCTGACTTTTGCATTTAACATAGCAGGCCTGCTGACAGGCATTTTTCTGGTCAAAAAGCTGGTCAAGGAAAATGCTCAAGCCATATCTCTATTGCTTTTGCTGTTGTTGGGAGCCAATGGTCTGGTCCTGACCCGGGATATTTTCAACGCTTTTGTGTTTTTGGAGATCCTATCCATTTCGACCTATGCCTTAATCGGTTTGAAGCACACCAGAGAAACTTTGGCATCGGGCTTCAAATACTTGCTGGCAAGCAGTCTGGCCAGCGCCTTGCTTCTGATTGGCATCGCCTTTGCCTATCGATATACGGGAACTTTAAACCTGGATACCTGGTTCAGCAGCGTGATTCCGCTTTATCCAGGGTACAAGGTTGCCCTGTTTCTGATCATCATGGCCGTGGTGATTGAGCTGAAGCCGTTCCCCGCCAACGGCTGGGCTCTGGATGTCTATCAGACTGCCAATTGCAACGTTGCTGCGCTGATCTCCACTGTCAATGCAGGCGCGCTGCTGTTTTTCTTTTACAAACTGTTGCCGCTGCTGCCAAAGGAGTTTATGCCCATTCTGGCGGTCACGGGATTGGTAAGTTTTCTGCTGTCAAATCTAACAGCCCTCAGACAAAAACATCCGGGCAGGCTGTTGGGCTATTCCTCAACTGCCCAAAGCGGACTGATCATTTTTGTGCTGGCCGGATTGGGGCAATTCAATGTTTCACAGAACCATATACTGTTGATCGCAGCAGGTCTTTTTGCAACCAATTTCTTTGCCAAAAGCGGACTGTTCTGGCTGAAGAATCTGATCCAAAAGAGCGACATAAAAGAATGGAACATATTGAGCGAAAACAGTTTGCTGACCATTATATTCGGCATATTCATCCTCAGCTTGACCGGCTTTCCGCCCTTCCCGGCATTCTTTGCCAAGATCGGACTGGTTCGTGTTTTAAGCAGTAACGGTGCCTGGGTGGCTCTTTCAGCCATCCTGCTTGGCTCCCTTTTGGAAGCTGCCTATCTGCTTCGCTGGTTTGGATTTGCCATAAAACCTGAAAGCTCAGAATCTGATTCTGCGTCTGTTGATTTTACCAAGCTGATTCCTATTATGGTTAGCGCGTTGTTGCTTTTTGGCATGGCACTGCTTACCTCATCCAAAATCTATCATCTATCCAGTGGTATGCTCTTTCCTCTAATGCTGCTGCTGGTCTTTACAGCTTTGGATTTCTTGCCTTTGAAAATCAAGGGACTTCTGGCAATTTCAGTGATTGGATATTGGGGCTGGCAATTTTTCGTGCCCAGTTTAACAGGGATTGGCAGACTATTCGGGCTCGTCCTGATCGGCGGATCCGTGGTTCAGATCATCGGTTTTCTGCATCACAAAGGTCAAAAAGCAGGACTGATACCCTTGCTTGTGATGCTGACCCTTGCTCTGGGAAATCTGTTGCAAGCCTGCACCAGACTTGAGTTTTTCATATCCTGGGAGTTCATGACCCTGGCTTCCTATCTGCTAATACTAAGAGGGAAAAATGCTTCCAAAGCAGCCCTGACCTATATCCTTTTTTCTCTGGCGGGAGCTTATCTGATTCTCGTGGGATTAATGCAAATCCCCCTGGTCCTGGATTCCTTGCCGCTCTATCAGCAAGCTGCTTTTCTCAGAATTGGCCTGCTCACAGCGATCTTGCTGGGACTGGGTTTTCTCATCAAGATGGGAGCTTTGGGAGTGCATGTCTGGCTGCCTGAAACCTATGCAGAATCCGAGAACGAGTTCACTTCCGTGTTATCGTCAGTGCTGTCCAAGGCAGGCGTATTCGGGCTGATCCTGGTTTTGATGATGGCAAAGAATGTCCTGAGCGCGCACAATTATTTGCTGACGGCCCTGAGCTGGCTGGGAGTTTTGACTGCATTCTTCGGTGCTCTGATGGCTGTGTTTCAAGAAGACGTAAAAAAGCTATTGGCATATTCAAGCATGAGCCAACTGGGATACATCATCATAGGACTTGCCATGATGTCTCATCTGGGCTGGGTTTCGGCGCTGTATCTCACCTTCAACCATATGTTTTTCAAAGCCCTCATCTTCATGGCGATCGCAGGAGTTATCCTGAGAACCGGAACCCGCAACATGTATGAAATGGGCGGTCTGATCAAGAAGATGCCGATCTCCTATATCAGCGTCCTGATGGGAATAATTGCAGTTTCCGGAGTTCCGCCTTTAACCGGATTCGGCTCCAAATGGTTCATCTATACATCACTGATAGAACAGGGACAATACTTCCAGGCCGGCCTGGCTTTCTTTTCCAGCGCAGTCGCCTTCCTATATCTTTACAGACTGATCCATACGGTTTTTCTGGGACAACCCAAACCCAATCAGAAAGATGTCAAAGAAGCTCCGGTCTGGCTCCTGATTCCGCAGGGAATTTTCATCATGGTCATTATGGCAGTATCAATGTTCCCCAATTATCTGACCAAACCGTTGTCCAATGCAGTTTCCGCCTTTATCTCCAAACCTGAATGGCTGACCTGGACGGGCTATAACATCTCTCTGAACTCACCTGTCCTGCACGGAAACTGGAACGGCAACCTGGTCATGCTGGTCACCATGGGCGTGTTTGGTTTTCCGTTGTTGTGGCTGCTTTTAGTTAATGCCAAAACCCAGAAAGTCAAGCAATTCAACATAGTTTTTGCGGCAGAAAGACCTTACAAGCCCTGGACCACACACTTTGCGCATAACATGTTTGCCCACTACAACAAAGCTTTGGGCTGGCTCATTACACCCAGGATAACTGCGTTCTGGCAAAGCGTTTCGGAATGGACACACTCCACTTCCGCCATGCTTTCCTATATCTACACAGGTAACGGCCAGACCTATCTGCTGCACATCTTTATGTATATTCTGGTAATTTATATCGTCGGAGGGATCCGCTGATGAGTATCGTTGTAAAGATCCTCTGGTCATTCCTATCTCTGGGAGTTGTTACAATCTGGGGATTGACCTTAACAGGCATTGTTGCAAAGATCTTTGCCAGGGTGCAGGGCAGGCTGGGGCCACCGGTCTGGCAGCCCTTCATAGATATTATCAAAAACAATGCCAAACGCACAGCCGTCAGCCACGGGATTATGTTTTACCTGGGACCTGTGTTCAGAATAGCGGGCGGGATCGGAACCTATATGTTCATCCCTGCCATTTACGGTTCGATGATCTTCTCCAATTTCTCAGTTTCCGGAGACGTCTTTCTGGTGATGTATTTCATCTTTTTCGGACAACTGGGAATGGCCCTGGGAGCGGGCGAAGGAGGACATCCGTATTCAGCGATCGGCGTGGCGAGAGGCCTGGCCCAGATGACAGCGTTTGAAGTGCCCTTTGCTCTCTCGATAATCAGTTTGGCAGTTCAGTATCATACTCTTAACATCACGGAAATAGTTGCTGCTCAGCAAGGCGGAATCCTGAACTGGACGCTGTTTACCAATCCTCTGGCAGTGATTGCAGCCATGATCGCCATGCTGGGCATGAATATGTACAATCCCTTTTCTGTGGTGATCGCGCCTCAGGAAACACCAATCGGCCCTCCGACTGAATACTCGGCATCATTTTTGGGATTGCTCGCCACCAACCGCGGAATCTTTAATGCCGCCAAGATGGTGCTCTTTATGAATCTCTATTTCGGCGGTGCCACCAATATCGTCAGCATGATCGTTAAAACTTTCTGCATATATTTCTTCAGCGTTTTTATCGGGGTCGCTTTCCCGCGTTTCAAGACTGAAGACGCCATCCGCTTTTTCCTGAAAGTGCCTGCTTTAATAGGACTTTTGGCAATTGCTGTCTTTTTGATTTAGGAGCCATGCATGGAAGATATAAAAGATATAACAAAAACAGAGACCACAATTGAAGTAGCAGACGTAAAACCTGACAGGGAATGGCGTAAAGACGATGCATCCCTTATGAATAACGAACTGCCTGAAGAGGAAAAGGATTGGTTTGCCGATGCCAGACCCCGAAAGGTAATGCCTGCCTGGGCTCCCATAGAGAAATTCTTCAACTGGGCAAGGGCGCACAGTCTGTGGATCCTGGCTTTTGGCACCGGTTGCGGAGCCATCGAATTGCGTCCCCTGGTTACTGCCAGATATGATATCTCTCGCCTTGGTATGCAGCCCAGACCCACTCCACGACAGGCTTCCGTCTTCATGATCGGCGGCTATGTTTCCATCAAGACATTGAAAAGAATAGTCCGCAGCTATGAACAGATGCAGGGACCCAAGTTTGTGGTTGCAGTCTGTTCCTGCGCCATCAATGGCGGCATGTATTGGGATTCCTATAACACCGTCAAACGCATCGATCAATACATTCCAGTCGATGTCTATGTCACCGGCTGCATGCCCCGTCCGGAAGCCGTGATGGCTGGTTTTTCCAAACTCAAGGAACTGATCCTGGCCGGCAAAGCGGAAGGGCAGAACCTCTATGCCGAGAAATTCGACTGGTACAAAACCAACCAGAAACAAGTCATCAAAGACTGGAACATGCCTGATTACAACTGGTAGGAATTATGAAAGAACTATATAATAAACTTACTCTGCAGTTCAACCTGAGCGAATTCATGCAGCAAAGGCCGAACCTCGCTTTTGTGACAGTTGAAAAGCGTCAATTGGTCAACCTGCTGACCTGCCTGCGGGACATTCATCATTACACTCATCTGGTTTTTGTAACTGCTGTCGATTGGCTGGAAAATAATCAATTCCAGCTTACTTACATGCTGCATAATTATGAAAACCATACAGACCTTGGCATTAGAATTTTATTGGACAGGGGCAATCCCGTGATGGAAACCATTCATCATCTTTGGGAGCAGGGACGTGTCTATCAGCGTGAGTTGCACGAAATGTTCGGCATTGATTTTCCCGGCAGTCCGGGAGTGGAGGAGCCGATGATCCTGGAAGGCTGGCAAGGCCCTCCCGTCATGCGCCGCGATTTTGATACCAAAAAGTACAGCTTGGAGACTTATGACCACCGCGCACGCGATACCCGTGAACCTGAACAGCATATGAAAGAAAAGCTTTATCCAGAGGACTAAAATGGCAGATTTATATCCACCTATTGTGAATGGCAAATCCGTTTTTGATCTGAACAGCGGCAAGTATCTCAAGATGTGGCAGGGTCCGCAGCACCCGGGTGTGACAGGAAATATGTCTCTTGAGCTTGTAATCAGCGGAGACCAGGTCGTGGAGTGCAAAACCCATGTCGGCTATTTGCACCGAGGTTTTGAAAAGCTGATGGAGCGTCGACGTTACATAAACTGTTTCCCCATCGTCTGCCGTATTTGTGTCCCGGAGCCTGACACCAATGAGTATCTGTTTTGTACCGCCATGGAAGAGTTGATGGGAGTCGAGATCCCTGAACGCGCCAAGTGGCTGCGCACTCTCAATCTGGAGCTTTCCCGCCTGGCCAGTTTCCTGATGTGGACCGGCGGCCAGAGCGGAGCTTTTGGTCACGGAACCGTTGCCCAATGGGCTTTGGCGCATCGCGATTATGTGCTTGATTTATTTGAAGAATGGACCGGAGCCCGAATTTATCATATGTAAATGACTCCGGGCGGGGTCAGAGGTGATCTGCCTGAAGGCTGGGAAGCGCATTGCGAGCAGGTTTTGCAGGGAGTGGAGAAGCTGCTGGGTGAGGTCTGGCACGTGATGTTCAACAATGCCGTGTTCAAGTCCCGTGCGGTTGGACTGGGCAAAATAACACCTGACATGATCGACCGGTTTGGCGTGGTCGGACCTGTGGCAAGAGGCAGCGGAATGGCCCGCGATATAAGAAAAGACAATCCCTATCTGATCTATGATCAGCTTGATTTTAACATCGAAACTGAAACTGCCGGAGACACTTATGCCCGCGCTGTGGTGCGCTGGAAGGAAATGCATCAATCCATCAGCCTGATACGTCAAATTCTGCAAAGGATGCCCAGAACAGGGCCTTTGCACATTACTCTGCCCAATGTGTTACATCTGAAAGTTCCTGCCGGAGAAACTTATGTCCGCGCAGAATCCACCCGTGGAGAATATGGCTACTACATGGTATCGGACGGAACGGCTTTTCCGCGTAAAGTTACAGTGCGCGGCCCTTCTTATTCTCATGCCATGGCACTGCTGGAGCATCTGGCAGTCGGGGTTAACATTGCCGATACGCATGGCCTGATGTTGTCACTGCATACCTATCCGCCGGAAATCGAGAGGTAAGAAATGAAACTGAGAGATATTCTGTCCCCCCTCTATGTCTGGAAACGCGCTTTTGAAAAGCCTTATTCCATTGCCACATTGACAGAGCAGCGTCCCGGCACACCCCGCTACAGAGGTTTTCATCAGAACGATATAGATAAATGCATCGGCTGCGGTTCCTGCGCTGAGATCTGCCAGAACATCACAATAGATATGGTGCCTGTGAAAGAAGCCAAAGACGGAGACAGCGGCCTGAGGCCCAGATTTGACTATGGACTGTGCTGTTGGTGCGCTTTGTGCGTAGATATCTGTCCCACCGGATCGCTCAAGATGTCCAATGCTTATACCTGGGTTGAGGAAGGTCTGGATAAGGATGTAAGAGATACTTTCTGTTTCACTCCCGGGGTGGATGCCAAGCCCTGGGACAAAGAAGAGCTTGGTTACAAACGTCCTGACAATTACGAACTTCTGCATCTGGACAGAGTTCCCATGCCCCATCTTCAAACTGAAGAGCGGATTTCTTCATTCATAGAAATGGTTCAGGGTTTTTCACATGAGCAGGCGGTCAAAGAAGCGGACCGCTGCATCCAGTGCGGGATCTGCACAGCTACCTGTCCTGCCCATATGAATATTCCCGCCTATATCAAAGCAATCCGCGAAGACGATCTGGAAGAAGGGCTCAAGATAATGTATGAGACCAATCCCCTGCCCGGAGTTTGCGGACGCATCTGCACCCGTCGGTGTGAAGATGTATGTGCTCTTTCCCATCGCGGTGAAGCCATTTCCATCCGCTGGCTCAAACGCTATCTGGCTGATAGTGTGGAAGCCCAAAAATACAAAGATATTCTGGCCTCTGAAGTCACACCTCGGAATAAGAAGATTGCCGTCATCGGAGCCGGACCCGGTGGCCTGAGCGCTGCCTATTATCTTCTGAAAATGGGTTATGAAGTAGAGATCTTTGAAGCAAAACCTGCTGCCGGAGGCATGCTGCGTTTTGGGATACCTGAATATCGTCTGCCCTATGAGGCTTTGGATAAGGACATCAATCACATTCTCACTCTGGGAGCCAAACTGCATCTCAACACCAAAGTCGGCAAGGATATCAGCTTTGATGAACTGCATGCCAAGTATGATTCGGTTTTCATCAGCGTCGGCCTGTTTGATTCCAACCGCCTGGCCATCGAGGGTGAAACTCTGCCCGGTGTGATCAATGGCCTGGACTTTCTGGATGATGTGACCAACGGTAAAATTCCGCAACTGGGCAAACATGTCCTGGTCATCGGCGGCGGCAACGTTGCCATGGATGCTGCCCGCACTGCCAGAAGGCTTGGCTCTGATGTAACAGTCATGTATCGCCGCCGCGAAATAGACATGCCTGCCGATCGCGAAGAAATTGAGGAAGCATTTGAAGAAAATGTCCAATTCCATTTTCAGGCCATCCCCATTCGAATCGAACAGACCACTGACCAGCGTCTGTCTTTCCTCTGGGGCAAGGCCGTAATGGTTCAGCAGGAGGATGGCAAGAGGCCAGTTCCCGTGATGATTGAAGGCAGCAGCGAAGTCATTGTTGCAGATACCATTATTGCCGCCATCGGACAAAGCGCTGATTTTCACTGGATGGAAGGCAAAGCCATCACCAATATCAAATTCGGCAGATTCAACATCGAAGCTGACCGCTGGGGCAAGACATCCGATCCCAAGGTTTTTATCGGAGGTGATATTTTCAACCGCACTGCCGATGCCATTTCCGCCATTGCGGACGGCCACCGCAGCGCCAGAGCGATCGACTCTTTCCTGCTTGCCGCGAAGGAATAGCGAAGTCATCGGCTTCGTTGACCCCCTCGCTGTTAGCAACAATAAGCTGACGATTTTTGTGGGAAAATTCTGCTGAGAGCAGGTGTGCAAAAAACTTTTCTCACTTTTTTTTCTTGACAAATAGCAAATCTAATTTATACTAATTTTATATGATAATTCAGGGAGGTATCTCAATAATGAAATACGGATTAAAGACAATTTTACTCAGTATCATGATTATGGCATTAGCTGTCAGCAGCTTTGCCCTGGAGAGCACCCTCACGCTTAAGGGCGGAGTGGCTCAAGCAAAAACCGATATCGAAGAGAAAGAAGAATTAAACGGCATGATCGGGCTTTCCTATGAAGTCTGGTTAGCCAAATGGATGAGCATAGGCGTTTATCCCTACCTGACCAAGATTCAGGGCGGGGAAAAGAACTCCTCGCTAAACGTCGGAAACGAAGAAGTTCCCAACTATATTCCTCAGAATTTCCAATCCCCCCTGGTAGGCGGCGACCTGCTGCTTAAACTCAGACCACACTGGTATCCCATCGCTCCTTACATCACAGGCGGAGCCGGATTGGTCAATTTCTATCCCAAAACCAAGGAAGGTGTTGTCATCGAAGGTTATCCTGAAGAATATGACTACACTGTTGCTGTTCTTCCCGCTGTGGGAGCCGGACTCAATATCTTCACCAAATGGGGTGTTGACTTTGATCTGGGCTTCCAGATGAATTTCCCTGCCACCGATTATCTGGATGGCTGGGAAGTTGATGATGACAACGATACCTATTGGATGGCCTGGCTGGGCTTGTCTCACACCTTCGGCAAGGTCAAGAAAGCTCCTCCTGCCCCTGTTTACACTCTTGATGTGACACCCGCCACCCGCAACGTAGCCAAAGCTGCCGGCACCACAGACTTCAACATCAAGTCCAATGGACTGTGGACAGTTACGGAAAGCGAAGACTGGTTATATGTAGAGCCGATGAGCGGAACCGGCGATGCCAAATTTGTCGTTCATTTTGAGGAAAATCCCGGCACCTACGCCAGAACCGGAGAGATCTTTGTCATCGGCGACGGCATCTCCAAAACCCTCAAAGTCATACAGGAAGGCGTAATCCTCAAAATCACCCCCGGCGTCCAGAACGTACCTTATGAAGCCGGAAGCACTTCCTTCACCATCAATGGCAACGATGATTGGACCATCACTGAAGATGTGCCCTGGCTGACCGTCACACCCATGAGCGGAAGCGGCGATGCCATGTTCACCGTTAATTATGATGCCAATCCTACTGAAGCCACCCGCACCGGTCAGATCGTCATCACCAGCAATGGCGTGACTCAGACAGTCACTGTCGTCCAGGCCGGAATGCAGATCGTTATGGATCTCAAGAACGTCAACTTCGATTTCGACAAATACAACCTGACTGCAACTGCCAGAGCCATTCTGGATCAGAACATCGTGGTCATGAAGAACTATCCCGCCGTCAAGATCGACCTGCAGGGACACACTGACTGGATCGGCACCGATGAATATAACCAGAAACTGTCACAGAGAAGAGCCGATGCCGTTAAGTCATATCTGGTCAAAAACGGTATCGAGGCTGCCCGCCTGACCACATCAGCCTGGGGCGAAAGCAGACCCATCGCTGACAACGAGACGGAAGAAGGCAGATTCCAGAACAGAAGAGTGGAATTCATCAAATCAAACTAAGAAACTAACATAACCAGAAAATATAAAGGGCTCATCCTGAGCCCTTTTTTATTTTTCAGGAATCAATCCCAGATTAAGAACCAAGCAATTTTCCTTGACATCATCCTGCCTTGCATCTTAAGTGAGAATATATGAAAAATTTCGTATCATCGCACAGGGAGGATAAATGAAGCACGGGTTTAAAACATTCCTAATGACCATTATCATCATGTCTCTGACAATCAGTAGTTTTGCCCTGGTCAGCACACTCACGCTCAAAGGCGGAGTGTCCAGGGATGAAACAGATATTGAAGACGAAAAACAGATAAACGGAATGCTGGGCCTGTCCTATGAGATCTGGATGGCAAAGTGGATCAGTCTGGGCATCAATCCCTATGTCACCAAACTTCAAGCAGGGGCCAAGCAGGATACCCTGAATTTCCAAAGCGATCTGATCGGCGGTGACCTGCTGCTCAAGATCAGGCCACACTGGAAACCGATTGCGCCTTTTATTTACGGCGGCGCGGGAGTGGTCAATTTCTATTCCAAGAACCTGGACGGCGACCCTTATCCTGGTGACCCTGACAGCACATACCCTTATACAATTTTGGCTGCGCCGTTGGCGGGAGCGGGATTTTCCATCCTGACCGGAGCGGGGATCGATTTTGACCTTGGACTGCAATACAATATCCTCAACACCGATTACCTGGAAAACTGGAAAGAAGGCGATACCAATGACGCAGTCTGGATGGCTTACCTGGGCGTTTCGCACACCTTCGGTCAATGGAAGAAAGCGCCTGCCGTCGTTCAGGTAGCTGAAGAGATCAAGTTCAAGCCGGAACTTACCGTCGGACGCGAGTTGATCAATGTTGGCTCTGAACAGGGAGTTGAGGGATGCAATATCACATCCAACACTGATTGGACGATTGTGACCGATGCAGATTGGCTGCGAGTCTTTCCTGCCAGCGGCAGCGGCAATCAGTCTTTCGACATCAGTTATGACGCCAACAACGACTACTTTGACAGGACCGGAACATTAACCATCAGCGGCAGCGGTTTTACCCAAACCATCAAGGTTGTGCAGAAAGCCGGTATGGAAGCTCCCAAGCTGGTGGTGGAAGAACGCACCCGCTATGTTGGAAACGAAGCAGGCAGCCTGGAATACAAAGTAACCTCAAATATAGTCTGGAAAGTGACGGAAGACGTGGAATGGCTCACTGTGACTCCTTTGAGCGGCAGCGGAGATGGTGTTCTGAACGTTAAATATAATGCTAATCCGACCCGTAAATCACGTTCGGGACAGATCGTGGTGGAAAGCCAGGATTTGAATCAGACCCTGACAATCATTCAGGAAAGAGTCAAACCGGGCACCATAGTCAAAGACAAACCCTTGATCCTGGAAGGAGTGCACTTCAAATCAGGCAGTTCTGTCATTGAAAAAGAATCGCATGAAGTTCTGGATGAAATGGTCGCCACCATGAATTACTATCCCGAATTGATCGTGGAAATACAAGGCTACACAGATAACACCGGTTCCCTCGCCATCAACCAGAAACTCTCCCAGGCCAGAGCTGATGCGGTCCGGGAATATCTGATCAACAAAGGCGTAGCAGGCAGCAGGATGACGGCGAAAGGTTTTGGCCCCGAAAATCCCATCGCTCCCAATAACACTCCTGAAGGCAGAGCCCAAAACAGACGCATCGAATTCGTCAGAATAAACTGATAAAAACATCTATAACCTAGCAAGGGGGAACTCAAATCCGGGTTCCCTCTTTTTTTCGCTTCATTAGTTGAGTTCGCCGACCATTAAGAAAAAAAGGTTGACTGCAAAATCAACTGTCAAATTTGATGTTTAGAAGTAGAAATTTAGGGATATGAAGAGATTGATCATTGCGATAGACGGCCCTGCGGCATCAGGTAAAAGCACAACTGCCAAGCTTTTGGCAAACCGGTTGGGCTATGTTTATCTGGACAGCGGAGCCATGTATCGCGCCTGCGCCCTGGCTGCTTTGCAGGCAGGTGTTGCGCATGAGGATACGGATAATATGGATAAACTGCTTGAAAGCATTGATATCAGAATTCAGTACAGCCCTCAGGGCAACAAAGTTCTTTTAAATGACATAGATGTGACCAAACGGATCAGGGAAGAGGACATCTCCCGTTTGTCATCGGATATTTCCACCCTTGGCCCCGTTCGCGAAAAGATGGTTGCCCTGCAGCGCAAAATGGGCGAGGAAGGCGGAGTCATCATGGATGGCAGGGATATCGGAACTGTCGTCTTTCCCCATGCAGATCTCAAGTTCTTCATGATCGCCACGGCTGAGGAACGGGCCCGCCGGCGTTGTGAGGAACTCAGGCAGAAAGGCATTGAAGCTGATTATGAAGTGGTCCTTGCTGAACTAAAACAGCGTGATCTGCAGGACAGCACCAGAGCTTTGGCACCGCTCAAACCAGCTGAAGATTCAATCCAGATCGACACCACTGATCTCAGCATAGAACAACAGGTGGATCTGCTTCATCAGTATGTTCTGGGCAAACTGGGAACGGCAGGAGTCTGAGATGGAAATACTGCTGGCTCAGCATTCCGGTTTTTGTTTCGGCGTGAAGCGAGCCATTCAGATGGCGCTTGATGCAGCGGAACAAGAGCATCCCATCTACACTTTGGGGCCGCTCATCCACTCTCCGCAGATGGTGGCGGACTTGGCTCAGCGCGGTATCCGGCTGGTGGAGAAACCTGACGAGATCCATGACAGCATTGTGATCATCCGCTCCCACGGGATCACTCTCAGCGACCGTGAAACCCTGATTCAAAGCGGAAACACCCTGATCGATGCCACCTGCCCCTTTGTCAGCAAAGCGCAGGAATATATCAGGCTGCTTTGCGCGGAAGGCTATCCGGTGATCATTCTGGGAGATGAAAATCACCCCGAAGTAGTCGCCATGATGTCCTACTGCAAAGGCGAAACTCATGTCGTCAGCACTCCTGATGAACTGCCAGACAAGCTGTGGCAAAAGCTGGGTGTGATCTCTCAAACCACGAAGAATTTGGAAAACCTGCAGAAACTGGTCAGCAGACTGGTTCCCGCGGTCAAAGAGCTCAGGCTGTTCAATACCATCTGCACCGCGACTTCCATTCGTCAGGAAGCCACGGTAGCTTTGGCAAAGAGCTCAGACCTGATGATCGTGATCGGCGGTCGTAACAGTTCCAATACAAAGATGCTGGCAAGCTTATGTTCCGGCATCACAGAAACTTTACACGTAGAAACAGCAGATAAAATTGGTGCGGAACACATCAGTTCCCGACAGAAAATCGGTCTAACGGCAGGAGCTTCCACTCCTGACCATTTAATTGTCGAAGTTTATAACAAAATAAACCGGCTCACGGGAAATCGGACAACCGTGAATAATGTCGAAAATATACCTGTCCACAAGGAGGAATCATGTTAACACATGACCAAACAAAAGAACAAGACGAAGTCAAAAGCGAAGTGACGGAAGCTCCTGCTCCCGTTAATGAGGAACAAGCGTCCACAGAGTCCGCGCCAATTGCGGAAACAACGGAAATTGCAGAACAACCTGCTGATGTAACCCCCGTTCAGGAAACACCGGTACCCGCTCCTGTCAAGGAAGACAAGCCCAAAGCCGCTGCCCCTGCCGCTGAAAAAAGCGAGATGATGCAACTGCTGGAAGAATCTGAGTCCAATCTGAAAAAAGGCCAGATTGTCCAGGGCAAGGTCGTCAATGTCAACGACAAGGAAGTGCTGGTCAATATCGGCTACAAATCAGACGGAAGCATCTCCCTGTCTGAATTTGCCTATTCCGGGATCCCTGCCAAAAACGAATCCATCAACGTTTACATCAGCGAATTGGAAGATGGGGAGGGAAAATTACGCCTATCGAAAAAGCGCGCAGATTTTATCCTTAATATTCAGATCCTGAAGGAAGCCTTTGAGCAGAACAAGACCGTTTCAGGATTTATCCGCCGCAGAGTCAAGGGCGGCATGATCGTCGAAACCCTGGGCATCGAAGCTTTTCTGCCTGGTTCCCAGATGGCCCTTAAACCGATCCCGAATCTGGATCAGTTCATCGGCAAGGAACTGACCTTCAAGGTCGTCAGTCTGGATGAAGACAGACGCAATATCATCCTGTCCCGCAAGAAAGTTTTGGAAGAGGAAATGACTTCCAAGCGCAGCGAACTGCTTTCCCACCTCGAGATCGGCTCCGAGGTCGAAGGTGAGGTCAAGAACATCACCCAATACGGCGCCTTTATCGACTTGGGCGGAATTGACGGCCTGCTGCACCTTTCTGACATGTCCTGGGGCAAAATCAATCATCCTTCTGAAATGCTTAACATCGGCGACAAGCTGAAAGTAAAGGTCATTCATTATGATGCCGAAACCGGAAAGATCTCCCTTGGCCTCAAGCAACTGGTCCCTCATCCCTGGGAACACATCGAGATCAAGTATCCGGAAGGAACAAGAGTAACAGGAAAAGTCGTCAGTGTCAAGTCCTACGGCGCATTTGTCGAGATCGAGCCCGGTGTTGAAGGCCTGGTCCATATCTCCGAAATGTCCTGGACCAAAAAGATCTCCGACGCCCGCCGCGTCCTCAAAGTCAACGACACCATCAACGCCATCGTCCTGGAACTGGACAAGGAAAGCAAACGCATCTCCCTCGGAATGAAACAGATGGAAGCCAATCCCTGGCTCACCATTGAAGACCGCTATCCCATCGGCGCTGTCCTTACCCGCAAGATAAAAAGCCTGACCACATTCGGCGCTTTCGTCGAGATCGAGGAAGGCATCGACGGACTGATCCACATCTCTAACATCAGCTGGACCAAGCGCATCTATCATCCCAAGGAATTCTTCAAGAAAAACCAGGAAGTGGAAGCCATTGTCCTTTCCATCGACCGCGCCCTGCACCGCGTCGCTTTGGGCATCAAACAGCTCAGGAGCGATCCCTGGGAAACCCTGCCCACCCAGCTTCCCATCAATACTGAGATCAGGGGCAAGGTCAGCAAGCTCATCCCCAAAGGCGTTCTGGTCGATATCATCGTCGATGACTATGTGGTGGAAGGCTTTGTGCCTATCTCCCATCTCGCCATTCCCAAACTTGAACACTCCGAAGATGCTTTCCATCTGGGCGAAGAGCTGCCTCTCAAGGTCATTGAACTGGATACCGACAACCGCCGCCTGATCATGTCCGTGAAAGCTTTCTTCTTCTCCCGCGATCCCAAGCTGCAGGAAGAATACATCACCCTGCATGAGCAGTATATCCGCGAGCGCATTGCCCGTCAGCAAAGGAAAAAAGCTGAAAAGGAAGCCAAACAGCGTGAGAAAAAGCAGGATGAAACCACTCCTGTAGCTGTTGAGACCGAAGTTGCCGAAGAAAAAGCACAGCCAACCGAAGCAGTTCCCGAAATGGAAACTGAGGTCGCAGCTCCGGTTACCGAACCCATGGTTGAGGAACCCGCTCCGGTGGAACAGCCCAAAGCCGAAGAACCCTCTGTGGAAGCAGCTCCGGCGGCAGAACCTGAAGCGGTGGAAGAGCCCAAAGCCGAAGAAGCTGTCACACAGGAAGCTGAACCGGTAACAAAACCCGTTCCGGCGGAAGAACCCAAAGCTGAGGAACCTGCCCCCGTTGTAGAGGTCAAAGCTGAAGAACCTGAAGCGGTGACTGAACCTGCAGCAGAGGAAACTACCCCTGTAGCGCAGGATTCCATTCCTGCAGCAGAGGAAGTTACTAAAGAGAAGAAAGTTAAAAAGGCTCCCGTCAAGAAAGCCGCCCCCAAAAAGGCGAAGGCCGACGACGCCGAGCCCGTGAAAGAGAAAAAGACCACCAAGGCGAAAGCGGCTGTCAAAGAGAAAAAGCCTGCCGCCGCCAAAACCGCTAAAGAGAAGAAGCCTGCGACAGCCAAGAAAACTGTCAAAGCCAAGAAAGCTGAAACTGAATAACAAATGTCCATAAACAACAATATGTCCGAAACGGCGGCTCGCAAGAGCCGTCGTTTTTTCCTTAGTCCGGATTTCCTGATCCCTCTTCTGCTGCTGATAGTTAGCATTGTCATTTTTCGCAGTACAGATCTGGATCTGCAGATTCAGGATTTTTTCTACACTAATTACAATTCCGGAAACGTCGGCGTGTGCATGGTGCCCCCGGAGGAACGGAACACTTCCCAAACAGCTTTCGACAACACTTCCCAAATCCCTCCCATCGATATCATCCCTGCCTATGGCTGGTACCTGAAAGATCAGCCCGTCTTCAAGTTTGTCTATCACTATGGCAACATCCCCGCCCTGCTGCTTGCCATTGCCGGGCTGGTTTTATTGGAGGTCAGTTTCTTTGCCGGCAAATGGGTAAAATGGCGTAAAATCGGGCTTTTTCTCCTGCTTGCCATGCTGCTCGGTCCCGGTTTGATCATCAATGCCATTCTCAAGGACAACTGGGGCAGGCCGCGCCCCCGCAATGTGAATGACTATGGCGGCAAATACGCTTATGAACAGGTCCTTTCCGTCGATCCCTCCAGTCCCGGCCTTTCCTTTCCCTGCGGACATTGCTCCATGGGATTTTTTCTTATGATCCCCTTCTTTGTGCTCAGGAAAAGGAAACCTCTGCTTGCCGCAGTATCTTTGACGGCGGGCATTTTATATGGTCTGCTGATCGGCGTGGCGCGCATGGCGCAGGGAGGGCACTGGTGCAGTGATGTGATCATTGCAGGCATCCTGGTTTACCTGACCGGAGCAATTCTTTTTTATGCTCTGAAGCTGGATCGGGATATCTGGTTCCATCCCGGTCCCCAAAAAATGAGTTCCCGCCAGCGCACCATGATCAGTCTGATCGTAGGCGTGACGCTGGTTCTGCTCATTATTGGTGTCGTTCTGGCGACGCCCTATTCCCAGAAAGAGACCTTCAAATCTTTTGACATCCCCCGCAGTTCAAACCGTCCCAGCCAGGTCAGGATCGAACTTGAGGAGGCGGAACTTTTAGTCTATTCCGCCGACCGCATCTTTTTCAGGCAGCAGACCCAGGGCTTCGGCTTTCCCAGCAGCAAACTCACTCCCGTCTTTGAGCGGAGAATTCAATCTGCATCTGCGCAAAGGTAATGTCAGCCTCAGCCTGCCTGAGGAGATCGGAGCCGTGGAGCTCAATCTCACCCTCGACCAGGGCGTTCTGGATATAAACTTACCCCGCAAAGTCAAACCGCGCATCACTCTCAAGGGCGATTTTAAGCTAGATGACAAGACCGGATTCCACGATGCCGACAGCATCTTTATCAAAGAGGATTTCAAAGTCAACATTATCATGCGCCGGGGCGAACTCATCCTACGCTGACCGATTTTTCTTTACAGCTAAACTGCTGCCAATTATCTTGATTAAAATTGACATAATGACAAAGGAACGCTGGCTACAAAGTTTATCCTGAGCTTGTCGAAGGGGCAGGTCCATCGGATTCATCCGGTTTTTGTAAAACAGTAATTTCACTACATAAGGAGTTAACATGAAAAAAGGATTAGCCATCTTATTGGTGATCATTGTCCTGATCATTCTCATCGCCGGCTGGGTGGTCGGCAAGTATAACATGATGCAGCGCGCCCAGGTCGATGTCCAGAACCAGTTTGCCCAGGTTCAGGCCGCTTATCAGAGACGCTTTGACCTCATCCCCAACCTGGTGGAAACCGTCAAAGGCGCTGCCAATTTTGAACGCGGGACACTGGAAGCCGTGATCGAAGCCCGTTCCAAAATGGGCGGATCCATCCAGTTGCCCAAGGAAGCCATCACCGATCCCAACGCCTTTGCCAATCTGCAGCAGGCCGCCGACGGGCTCAGTTCAGCTCTGTCGCGCCTGATGGTTGTGGTGGAGCGCTATCCTGAACTTAAAGCCAATCAGAATTACCTCAACCTGCAGGAACAGCTCGAAGGCACGGAAAACCGCATCAACCAGGAACGCCGCGTCTATAATGATGAAGCAGCCAAGTTCAACAAGATCATCGTGGTCGTGCCCAATGTGATCCTCGCCCGCCTTTTCAACATCAGGGAAGCGGAGCTCTTCAAAGCCGCCGAGGCCGCCGAACAGGCCCCTGCCGTTAATTTTAACTGATTTCCGGAGTTCGAAATTCCCCCGCCGAACTTTCAGGGACACTCAACTGAAAGGGAATTTAGGACTTCGTATTTCTGATTTTGTAGCGTAGATATTCATCTGCTGTGAGCCGGTATATCCATGCCGGCTCTTTCTTTGCCGTAGCGACATGCGTCCCCGCTTGTCGTGATACAGACGAGGCGTCTGTATCTACATTGTCATTCCTGCGAAAGCAGGAATCTAAATTCATAATTCGTAATTAAATCAGGCTGTCCCATCTGTAAG
>Ga0209610_1000664_pt1 | contig 18093 bp, 21 predicted proteins | sample LakKivw275mmetaG_FD_184137 | JGI IMG/M metagenome (GOLD analysis project Ga0209610, IMG submission 184137) | Anoxic lake water microbial communities from Lake Kivu, Rwanda to study Microbial Dark Matter (Phase II) - Lake Kivu water 275m metaG... | ecosystem: Environmental > Aquatic > Freshwater...
ATCCAAGACCGCTTCTGAAATTTCGTTTAACGTCTTAAAATCTTTTCCTTCAAGCGTCTTCTTTGCCCCCTCTAAGGTCTTAGCCATATTAGTTCCGGTGTCTTGGTCGGGAACCGGGAAGACATTGATTTTATTAATTTGCTCTTTATTCTCCTCTATTTTTTGATATGAAAGGAGCATCATTTTCTTGAGCTCCGCTTGAGTTAAAAATTCCATATGTTTAAACTTCAAGTTTAAACATTTTATTTGAACTTTTCTTCGAGCTCTTTAAGAATTTTAGCCGCCAAATCTTTTCCGCCCAAGCCGAAAGCAATTCCCAGAGCAATTGAAATGGTGGCTATCATGCCAATAAAAATAGCCAAAATTAGATAAGGGGTAATTTGGAGCTGATAAAGGATAGCCAAAATGGCAAAAAGCCAGATTGCCCAGCGAATGGCCTTGCCCAAGAATCTTGAATAGGTTATTCGTTCTTGAGCGAGGGTGCCGACAACGATTTTCTGGGAAAGGTCGGCCAGAAAAGCGGCAACAAGAAAAATCAAGGCCGAAATAAAGATATTTGGAAAATAGCCAATTACTTTTTCCAGAAAATGGCTGAACTGGAGCAGTCCCAAAATTTCCGAAGCCGCCATTAAAGCCAGAATAATAAAAAACCATTTTACTATTTCGCTAAAAAACTTTGGAGCATTGAGTCTGGCATCGATTTTTAAGAGAGCTTCCTCCAGCCCCAATCTTTTTAAAAGCTGATTTAATCTGATTTGATTGAGAAAAGCAACGGCCAAGCTTCCTATCCATTGAGCGATCAAAACTCCGCAGAGCAAAACCAGCCCTGCCCAGAAAATCGGAGGAGAAGTTTCAACCAAGCTTTGCCAAATTAAATTCAATGCTTCTTTCCACATAGCGCTACCATTTGGCTTGGTGAAGTTTCAAATAATAGCCAAGCCGATTAAAGACCAGGTGCAAAAGGAAAGTTAAAACAAAAAGAGTTATCCAAATCAGAATATCAATTTTTAAATAGAGTGTCAAGAAAAGGGCGGCGCCGATAACGTAGTTAGTTTGGTCCCAGGGAATGAATTTGGCGCCGGACGGAAGCCCCAATCGCCTCTTAAAAAAGGCGAAAAGCAGGTCGCCAAAAACCGCGCCGGCTGAAATCAAAAATCCGAAAGCAAAAATATTGACTTTTCGATAATCAAATAAGCTGATTTCTCTGACAGAGGAAAATTGATAAAACCAGGATTGAAAACCAGCCACCAGCATCCCTACAATGAGCCCAAAGATTACTCCCCGCCAACATTTATGTTTGCCGAAAATGGGCTGACTTAAAAATTTTTTTCCAAAATCTACTTCTATATCTAAAAAATTAAAAAGATTGGCCCTCCTGACCAAGGGTGGAATCATATTGGCGAAGTAAGCCGGGAGAAAAAAATAGAGACAAGAGAGAATATATGTCAAAAACTCCATATATTTTTAAATCTCGCACCAAGCCAAAATCAAGGCATTGGGACCGACCAAAACACCTAAGACATCATCAATTAAATTTAAATAAGCAGACTCTGTTCCCGTTAATTCATCTTCCACCATTTTTTTGAGTTTTTGGGCTATTTCTAAATTGTCGCCGTGAGTAATTGCTATCCTGATTTTTTTATCCTGACTCCTTAATTTTTCGGTTTTTATTTTTAATTGGCGGAATAAGCCAGTCGGCACATCTTTGGCTTTCGTTATACCCCCGGCTGTCACCACTCCCTTTTTTACTTCGATTATTGGCCTTACTCCGATTTTTCGCATTCTTCTTACCCAGTTAGCCAAGATATGCGATATTCTGCCCGAAGACTCCAACCATTTAACTTCTTCAAACATCCCGTAAAGATGAATTTGAGGAATGAGTTTTTCCAACTCTTTAACAATTCCTTCTATGTCTTTGCCCTGGTTAACAAAATCTATCGCCCTTAAGGCTAAAAGTCCCGTACCGCAACTGGCGTTCAAAGAATCAACAACAAAAACTCTTTTTTCTCGCTCCTGGCCCAGAAAATTCTTTGCTTGAAGGGCTGAATTATAAGTGCCCGAAAGCTTGGAAGTAATGGTGACGCAAAGAACTTTTTCAAAAATTTCCAACTGTTTTTCAAAGGCCGTCAAAAAATCTTTAGGTGAAGGTTGAGAGGTTCTCCCGAAAGTTTTTATCCCTCTCTTTTCCGCCTCTCTCATTTTTTGGAAAGTATTTTGACCCGGCAAAATCTCCACTTCCGGCCATTCCATCTTAACGGGAACAACGACAATCTGATTTTTTTCAATTATTTCTTCGGGCAAATCTGCCGCCTCATTAACGACTAAACCAATAGTAAACATATTAAAAATAGGAAATAGCGTTTTCAAAATGATTAATTCCGACCTTTTTATTTTTTAACTCGATTGCAATCACATCAATCTGCCACTTTGAATTCAAAGGAATTTTCTTTTTCACCAGCCAGCTCTCCGCTGTTTTTCTCAATTTCCGCTGTTTTGAAAAATTCACCTTCTCCTCCGGAGATATCAACGCTGCCGGGTTCCGCAGAAGTTTGACTTCTACAAAACTAATTATACCAGATTTTTGAACCACAATATCAATCTCTCCTTTTTGAGGACTGCCCGGAATTCTAAACGAGTAATTTCTATCCAGAATCTGATAACCCTTACTTTTTAAATAATTCTCAGCAATTCTCTCGCCCCAACTACCAACTTGTTTCGAATTCATAATGGTGTTTATTGGAAAAAGTTAGAACTTTCTATCGAGAAAACCCCGACGCCGATTTCTACGCAAACAACGATGTCTATCACACCAAAGGAGGCACCTAATTTTATCCTCTTCTTTAAAATTTGGTTTTGTCATACATTATTTCGAAGTTCTTATTTTAAATCCGTTTAATTTAGCTTCTTTGTATAGACGTGATAAAATTTCTTTTTGAGAATCAGAAAGATTGCTTTCTGAAAAATGATTTTCAACCGTTAATTTCAAAACTGCCACTGAATTATATTTTTTACTATCAATTTTCACGTCTTCTAAGTTGGTGAATAAAATCATTTTTAATAATCCATCTTTTATATCTTCCAAGCTCGGCAAAGAATTATTTTTGCTATGTTTACCTTCGATAAGAAAAACATTATTCCCTTTAATTTTTGCTTCGTCCGAGGTGAAATAATAATAACCGCCTAAATAATTTTGTATCGTGATTATTGCTTTTATGCCTGTTAAATGTTCCTTCGGCTGAATTGTTAATCGCTCTCGCTTTTGGGCTTTTTCTGCCAACATTCGCGATAACTTCATAAATTCATCTTTGCCCTTCAAAAGTTCGACAATTCTTTTTTCCGCAGTTCGTCGTGAATGCATTTCTACCTTTAATCTTTTGGAAATTTTTGTGTAAGATTCTAACGCCTTCCGCCCGATTTGTCCGACTTTATCAATGTGGACAAGATTCCAATGCAAAGCGTCTGATTGATAGGAAAGAATATTTTTAATCTGCGTTTTGATGTAATCAATATCAAAACGCTGATTTGTAATTTTGTGTCTGTATCTTTTACTTCTTTCCGCACCGCTATAATAAGCAACAATTACATAAACCCCGAGCAAACTCATCAATGAAACCGTATCCCATTGTAAAAAATCTCTGTCGCCTTCTTTGCCCTCATCTTTAACAACTGGAATTATCGTTATTTTCTTTCCAGAAAAACCTAAAGTATCGTAAACTCTCGCATAAGGGTAAGAGCGAGTGCGTTTCGCAGAAACCCACCAACTTATCGCAACTCGATTTTCTTTACTGATTTTTAGAATAAACGAAGCGCAAGAAGATAGAGCTTTTTCTAAACTTTTAGAGTCAAAAACTTCTAACTCCCGACAAAGAAACGGCTTATATTTTATTCCTTTAATTTTAGCGGATAGGTCCATATTTTCCTGCTTTACGATAAATAATTTCCAATTTGTCGTTTTGGTCGGTAAAAAAATCATTTTGTCCGCCGCCAAAACCCAATTTTTCTTTAATGATGGAAACAAGCGATTTTTTTATTTCATAGCCGATGCTATTTCTTTCCAATTCGCGAGCTTTTTTCATAGTCGTGCCGCTGCCAACAAATGGGTCTAAAATCGTTTCGCCTTTATAGGAAAAAAGTTTAATTACACGATATGGCAATTCTTCGGGGAAAGCCGCTATATCTTTTTCTAACAGCGAACCGGGCATTACATTGTTCATTTCCCAAAGCGTCATATACCATTTTTTATTTGAAAATTCTTTCGTATCAACCTTTGACGCTTCGCGAACTTCTTTCGGAATTGAGCGATAATTAAACTTCCCTTTTTGAAAAATAATAATACTTTCAAGCAAATTATCTGGATAAAAATACATTGGATAAGGGTTTTGGAGCATTACCCCGCTACGACGACTAATTCTTAAATAGCCCTCTGGCTTTTTCCAAATAATTCTGTCTCTATATCTAAAACCAGCCTCTTGGAAAATTTCTGTCGCGTCAGCAACAATAGGAAATTTTTCTCCGTCAATCAGCATATCATCAATATTCAAAACAGCAACTCTTCCATCTTGTAAAACTCTAAAGGTTTCTTTGGCAAACCTTCTTAACACCCCCAGATATTGGCCATAGTTTTTGAATAATCCTTTATAGTCAAAAGGCGCATTAAAATAAGGCGGCGAAGTAATCATCAAATGCGCGCTCCCGTCGGGGATTTCTTCCATACTCATACAATTGCCAATTATAAGTTTATGATAAGTCGCCATAATTTTATTTTTTAAAACAACTCATCAATAGTTTTCTTGATTATAAGAATGTGTGTTTTCATAAACTTTGTAAATTCTCCATTTTAAAAAATCAATTAAATCAGATAGGTTTTCACAATCATATTGTAAAAGAAATTTTCCATTTCCATCACAGACTTCATGACCGGTAATTTCACCAACATAATCAATAGCATCAAATGTTCTTCTAATCCCATATTTATCGCCGAAAATTTTAATGGTTTTTTCTTTCCAATTTTTAAAATTTAGGTCGTTTATTTGGGGCATAATTAGACGATTGATTAGTAAATTATATCATATTTTAACAAAAAAAGCCCGCTTTTTTGTGAATAAAAATAAACTGAAAAGCTTTTAAATTATTATTATGGACCCGGCGAGAATCGAACTCGCATTCCAGCAATGCGAATGCTGTGTATTGCCATTATACTACAGGCCCTAAAATACTTTTTAGCTCAACCAGAGAATTGATTTTTTTTACTGGAGGGTCTTTAATTTTATTTTCTCGGTCAATTAAAATTGCTTCCATACCTAAATTTTTGGCCGGGATTAAATCTCTTTCTAATTCGTCACCGACCATCATTGCTTCTTCAGGTTTTACTCCGAATTTTTCAAGAGGACAGAGAAAGGCTCTGGGGTCTGGTTTCAAAAATTTAGTCTCCTGGGGAGTGAAAATCTCAAAATGTTTTTCCAAACCGAGACTGGAAAACAAAAACCGGGCGGCTGAAGTCAAAATGGCTTTCGGAAAAGGGAGAACGATTATTTTTTTTACGTCGTCGAAAAGCCGATAAACGATGTTTTCTTGGAAAAAATCAGTCAGTTTAACAATTGTCTCCGGGTCTTTCTTTTGAATAAATTTCCCAAGAAGTTTTTGGCTGAAATCCCGCCAATCAACACTTTCCATCATCAACTGGCCGAAGACGGAGGTGAAAAAGTCAATGTCCTCTTTTGTTTTAAGTTTGATTCCCAGTTTTTGATAAAAAGCGAAAAAATCTTCCTTTTTTTCTGCCTGGAAAATCAAAGTACCGAACAAATCAAATAAAATTAGCTTTGTCTTCATTTTTTACCTCAAAATCTTCTTCCGCCCCTAATTTATAGATAATTTTAGCATTTTCCCTGATTATAACAACAGAAGAGTAGGATTTAACACAAAATAAAAACCGCTCAGCGGGCGTTTTGTTCCCGCCAAGAAGACGATTTAGCAATAGCGGTTCTTAATCCCACAATTTATAAATCGAATGTTCTCCAACAGAGTGGAACCAAATCGTATTTAAATTAACAAATTCAAAAATAATTCGATATTTTTGATTTATAGAAAAAGAAAGAAACCCCTTAAGGTTTCCTTTTAACTTATGAGTTTTAAGCCTTGAGTCAAAAGGATTCTTCCGAAAGATTTGTTCTTTCTGCTCGGCAATTTTCTTAACTCTTAATGGTAACTTCCGATATTCACGAGCGAATTTGCTCGAATAGAAAATCTTCATTTGGATATAGAAATAGACTTACCGTAAGTCCTTCAATGATCTCAAAAGTTTTCCCTTGCCGGAAACAAGTTCTTTCCGACTCTCTGCTAACTCTCGAATAATCTTTCCCTCCATCCACATCCGCAGAAGGTCGCGAAAGAATTCGCTCTTTGTAGAGTATTTGCCGCTCCTTACCAAATCCTCAACTGTTCTTTTTAATTCTTTTGGTAACGAAATATTAACTACTTCACGCATATATTTGTAACAACTTGTATTACAATAATATTAGCATCCCATAAACTGTTGTCAAGGGTTAAGTATCTCATCTTGCGCAACTAATAGAAGTTTATCCTTGGGATTTATATCCTAAAATAAATTTAGATACTAAATTAAAAATTTTTCTTAGTTAATTTGTCGGGGCACTGGGATTTGCACCCAGAAATCTCACGGACCCGAACCGTGTATGTTGCTGTTACACCATGCCCCGTTACGTCACCCAATATTTTTTCTTTGTCATTTCGTCTCTTTTCGTCTCCAGTTTTTCTCTTTCTTTTTTCGCCTCTCCAGCCAACTTTTTCAATCTTTCATTGGATAACTTTCCCAATTTTTTAATTTCTTTTTCCAAAAATTCTCTTTTATTCTTTTTTGGGTCTTCTAAGACATAGGACATTAGGACATTGAGAATTTGTCCTATCTTCGGCCCTGGTTGAATATCTAAAGTTTTTATTACGTCATTGCCGTTAACCTTAAGCATCTTGACGGAAATGGGGTCCTGGCTGACTCTTTCCATCAAGTATCTCAAATGTCTTAATTTATAAGGCTCGGCCTTGGGAACGCCCGAACCAATCCGGTCAGCCATCCTCACCTGTAATAATTCTTCCATACTCTCTATCCCTACCTGGCGGACCAATCTCCTCACCGAGTTTTCTCCAACCTCGTCCGGATTATAATAAAAAAGGTGATACCTGACCAATTTAGCGATTTTTTCGATATCTTTTTTGGAAAACTTCAGACGACTTAAAATCTGAACGGTCATCTTCGCCCCGACTATCTCATGATTATAAAAGGTGGCATCCGGACCTTCGCCTTTTTTAACCTTGGGTTTTCCGATATCGTGGAATAAAGCAGCCAGCCTGACATATTTATTAAAATTCTTTTTAGCCGCATAATCCAGAGACTTCAAATAATGGTCATAGCATTTATAGATATGATGTTTGTTCTGGGTTATTCCATATCCTTCTTCCAATTCGGGAATAATATATTTCAGCAACCGGAGTTCTCTCAAAATCTCAATTCCTTCAGCCGGGCTCTCTGACATTATAATTTTTATCAATTCGTCCCTGATTCTTTCTTTAGAAATTGCTCCGAGCCAGGGAGAATTTTTCTCTATAGCTTCAGCCGTTTTTTCTTCAATTTGCCAGCCTGCCCCTAAAGTAATTGCAAACCTAACCGCCCTGAGCATCCTTAAAGCATCTTCAGAAAATCTTTCTTCAGGATTACCAACCGTCCTGATAATTTTATCCTCCAAATCTTTTTGTCCATTAAAAGGATCAATAATTTTGAATTTTGAATTGTCATTTTGAATTTTGATTTTTGAATTTTGAATTTCTAATGCTACCGCATTAACTGTAAAGTCTCTTCGCGCCAAGTCCTCCTCAATAGTCTTTGCAAACTTAACTTCGTCGGGGTGGCGTTTATCAGTGTATTTTGCCTCTTTTCTATAAGTGGTAATTTCAATTTCTTTTAACTTTTTGTCTTTACTCTCGGTTTGAACGGTTACCGTCAAAAATTTATTTTCGTAGAAACTTCTGGGAAAAATTTTTTGAATTTCCTCCGGCCGGGCAGAGGTAGCCACATCCCAATCCTCAGGCTCCGCTCCTCTCAAAAAATCCCTGACACAACCGCCAACAATATAGGACTCGTAACCATTATCTCTTAATCTGTTAATAACAAATTTTACTTCTTTTGGAATTGTCATAAATCCATTTTATCTCAAAATCTTGTTTTTTTCAATTGATTTGATAAAATAGAAAAATGTATGACGCCCCCGTGGTGAAATGGATATCATGCAGGGCTTCGGACTCTGAGGTCCAGGTTCAAATCCTGGCGGGGGCATTAAATATAAATATATGAAAAAAATATTTCTAATTATTTTCTTAGCAATTATTCTTTTCCCTTCCCTGTCTCTGGCTTACACCGTTTACCAAACCGAAGGGGGAACGAACGTTATCTACAAGGGATTGGTCCCCTGCGGCAAACCAGTTTATTTAGGCGGAGGATTGAGCGGCGGGAGCTTGTCCGGCGGCTTCTGTTGTGAAATGCCCTGCACTTTTTGCCATCTTTTTGTAATGTTAAACGGCGCAATTAATTTTATTCTATTCAAGATAGTGCCGCCTCTTGCCATTTTGATGTTAGTGATTAGCGGAGCAATGTTCATCTTCGGTTATTTTGCCGGAGGAGGAGAAGAAAATCCGAAATTATTCAGCCAGGGTAAAAAATTGATTACCTCGGTATTTATCGGTTTAATTATAATGTTTTCCGCCTGGCTGATTGTAAATTTCTTTTTCCGATTTATCGGGGTGGCAGACTGGACAGGTCTTCAACAAGGCTGGTTTCAAATTAGCTGTCCTACTCATGCTGTAAAGTGCGATGGCCGGCTGACGGAAGAAGCCTGTCAGGGAGAAAGAGCGGCAGGAAATATACCTTGCGCTACCGCTCATAATAATGGTGAACCGATAGACGCCTCTGAATGTTCTGAATAATTTCGCCCCCGTAGCTCAATTGGTAGAGCAGAGGACTCTTAATCCTTTGGTTCCGCGTTCGAGTCGCGGCGGGGGCACCAGAAAAAATTCAAAACTTTTTTTTATTTTAGAAAGTGGTATAATAAAATTCAGAGAATATGCTTACGCCTGAAGAAAAAACAAAAATAATTGAAAAATACAAACTTCATAACTTAGACACCGGCTCTCCCGAAGTCCAGATTGCTCTTTTGACCGAAGAAATTGAAAGATTGATTCTCCATTTAAAGACCCATCCCAAAGATTTTCATTCAAAAAGAGGCCTTTTAAAAATGGTGGCGAGAAGAAGGCGTTTTTTGAGTTATTTGAAGGAAGAAGACGGCAAAAGATATAACAGCGTTATTAAAAAAATAGGGTTGAAAAAATAAAATGCCAACGATAAAACATATCGGTCAACGGGTGGCGGTTTTTATTGACGTCCAAAATCTTTATCATTCAGCCAAGAATTTATACGGAGCTCGGGTTAATTTCGGAGCCATTTTAAAATTGGCCGTTGCCCAGAGAAGCCTGATCAGAGTGTTTGCCTACGTTGTCAGAACTAAAACCGGCGAGGAAAAACCATTTTTTGAGGCCTTAACCAAACTGGGAATTGAAACCAGAGTAAGAGATCTTCAGGAATTTTACGGCGGCCTGAAAAAAGCCGACTGGGACGTCGGAATAACCGTTGACGCCATCCGCATCGCTCAGAGCGTTGATACGGTTGTCTTAGCTTCGGGAGACGGCGACTTCCTTCAATTGGTTGAATATTTAAAAAATCAGGGGAAAAGAACGGAAATCATCGCTTTTTCCAGGTCGGCTTCCAGCAAATTAAAAGAAGCGGCTGATGAATTTATTGACTTGGAAACGACTCCTGAAAAATGTCTTTTAAAAAAATAAATCTTAGGGATTGCGAATATGGAAAATCAAAATTTTAAGTTAGAAATTGGAGAGAAAGAATTAAAAGTAGAAATAAAAAACTTGGCTGAATTGGCAGCCGGTTCTTGTTTGGTTCAATACGGTGAAACCTTAGTCCTGGCTACGGCGGTCATCTCGGAAAGAGAAGTCGGAGGAATAGATTTTTTCCCCCTGACCGTTGATTACGAAGAAAGATATTATGCCGCCGGAAAAATTTTAGGAGCCAGGTATATCAGAAGGGAGAGCCGGCCTACTGATGAAGCGATTATAACTTCCAGGATGATTGACCGGACCATCAGACCCCTTTTTCCTAAAGACCTGAAAAGAGAAGTCCAGATTGTCGCCACCTGTCTTTCTTGGGACAGAGAAAACGACCCCGACATAATTGGTTTAATCGGCGCTTCCACCGCCCTGTCTATCTCCGAAATTCCCTGGTCAGGACCGATAGCGGCGGCAAGAATCGGCCAAATTGATGGAACTTTTATTTTAAACCCAACTTACGAACAGAGAGAAAAAAGCAAGCTGGATTTGGTTCTGACCGGGATAGAGCGGCCATCTTCAAAGACGGCCCCCGGCGAAATCTTAATTAACATGCTTGAAGCCGAGGCGGCCGAGGTTCCGGAAGAAATAATTTTAAAGGCGGTTGATTTTGCCAAACCTTTTTTAAAGAAGCTGATTGATTTTCAGAATCAAATTGTTAAAAAAATCGGTAAAGAAAAAATTAAAATTGAGGAGGCCCCTGCCGATCCCGAATTAGAAAAAGAAATCAAAAAATTTCTTGGCGCCAGATTGGAGGAGTCCCTTTTCCAAAAGGAAAAACGAGGAAGAATGGATGAAGTTAATGAGCTAAAAAAAGAGTTAAGCTCTTTTATTGAAAGCGAATACCCGGAGAAACTCGGCTATGCTCGAGATTTTTTTGAAAAAGAAATTGAAAAGTTAATTCGTCGGAATATTATTAATCCGCCAGCTGGCGGAGAAAAGAGGACAGATGGCCGAAAATTGGACGAGATAAGAGAAATTAGCTGCGAAGTCGGATTGCTGCCCAGAACCCATGGTTCCGGCCTTTTTTGCCGGGGACAGACAAAGGCTTTGTCAATTTTGACTTTGGGAGCGCCGGGAGACGTGAAGCTGTTGGAGGGGATGGAAATTGTAGCTAAAAAAAGATTTATGCACCACTATAATTTTCCGCCTTACTCCGTTGGAGAAGTTAAACCAATCAGGGGACCGGGGAGAAGAGATATCGGACACGGAATGCTGGCCGAGAAAGCTCTTTTGCCCATTATCCCCAGTTTTGAACAATTTCCTTATACCGTCAGAATTGTTTCGGAAATTTTATCTTCCAACGGCTCCACCTCCATGGCTTCGGTTTCCAGCTCTTCTCTGGCTTTGATGGATGCCGGAGTGCCGATAAAAACTCCGGTGGCTGGAATTTCTTTAGGATTGATAACCGATGGAAAAGGAGGTTACAAAATTCTAACCGACATCCAGGGGCCGGAAGACCATCACGGCGAGATGGATTTCAAAGTGGCCGGAACCGAAGAAGGCGTTTGCGCCATCCAGATGGATGTAAAAATTGCCGGAATTAATGAAAAAATCTTAAAAGAGGCCCTGGAGCAAGGCAAACGGGCCCGACTCCAAATTTTAGAAAAAATGAAAAAGGTTCTGGAAAAACCGCGGCCCGAACTTTCCCCTTTTGCTCCCCGAATTTTAACCTTGCAAATTAATCCAGAGAAAATCAGAGAGGTAATCGGACCGGGAGGAAAAGTAATTAACGAAATAATCAAAGAATGCGAAGTCTCAATAGATGTTGAAGAAGACGGAAAAATTTTTGTCACCGCTGAAAAAGAAGAATCGGCTAAAAAGGCAATCGCCTGGATAAAAAACATTACCAGAGAAATTAAAGTTGGCGAGGTTTTTCAGGGAAAAATAAAACGGATTTTGGACTTCGGAGCTTTCGCCGAAATTCTGCCTGGTCAGGAGGGATTAATTCATATTTCTCAATTAGCGCCCTATCGCGTAGAAAAGGTTGAAGACGTGGTCCGGATCGGTGATATAGTCCAAGTAAAAGTAATTTCGATTGATGAGCAAGGCAGAATTAATCTTTCTTTAAGGGCAGCCAAAGAACAAAATGGTTGAGGAAATCGAGGAAAAAAAGGAGTTTTTAAAACGGGAGGAGATACGAACAATGGCAAAAGACCTTTCCAGGCTGCGGGAAACCGAGGCTCAAAAAGAAAGGGAAAGAATCGCTGCCTTGAAACTGGAAGAAAAAAGAGAAAAAATTACTCCTCCGGAAATCCCGGGGCAACCCGCGGAGATAGGCCATTCCGAAGAAGCCCTGCCAAAGACGGGCCGGCCAAAGTCTTTCCAAAAAATTTTAGTAAGGGCGGTTTTTTGTTTTCTTTTTATTCTCATTATCGGTTTTTGGGGATGGTTCTTTGGAATAAGAAAACCAGCGGTTGAAGAAATTATTCCTCCGTCTGAAGAAATTATTCCGCCGGCCGAAGAAGTCCCTCCGGAAGAAAAGCTCCCGGGAATCATCGTCCCCCCTTCTCTGATTTCGGTCAGCGAAACCAAGGTCGTAGAAATTTCCAAAAATGAAGAAATTCCGGGAAAAATGAGCAAAGTTTTTGCTGAAAACTTAACCAGCGGCGCCTTGACTCGGATTATAATCAAAAACATAACCGAAAATCGGCTCTCTTCTTTAGAAGACCTCTCTCAGGTTTCTCAAATAGAAACTCCGGAAGAAATTCTCCAAAAATTGGAATCGGATTTCACTTTAGCTATTTTCCCTCAAAAACAAGGCAAAAGAGTTGTTTTATTGGCAAAAACGAAAGAAGATTTGACCGGGATTTTTAAAAATTGGGAGAAAAAAATTGAAAAAGAAGGAGTTTTTCTTGTCGGTCAAAAAATCGCCGCTTTGGTCCCTTATTTCAGAAGCGCATCTTACCAAAGCGTCGCTTTTCGTTATCTAACCATTTCCAAGGAAGATTCTGGAATCTGTTATGCTTTGTTTAAAAATTACTTCATCTTCACCACCTCCTTTGAAAGCCTGAAAAAAACGATTGAAGAACTGAAAAAAGAGGAAGAGTTGTCCCTCTGGAAAATAAAGGTTGGCCAATTATTCGTTGTCGGCTTTGAGGGAAAAGAAATCACTCCCAAATTGGAAGAATTTATTAAAAAATACAAGCCGGGAGGAGTCCTTTTGCTTTCAAAAAATATTGAAAGCAAGGAACAGCTAAAAAATTTGATTTCCGAACTCCAGGAAATTTCTTTAAGAGAAACCGGCTTCCAGTTATTTATTGCCGTTGACCAGGAAGGAGGAATGATTTCCCGGATTGGGTTTTTGGAGGAAAAAACTCCCCAATCAGAGATAAAAACTCCCGAAGCAGCTTATCAAATCGGTCAAATTCGGGGAGGAGAACTCAAAGAATTGGGAGTAAATCTCAATCTGGCTCCGATTTTAGACACAGCCGGCTCCAGCGATTTTCTTTTCAGCCGTTCTTTCCAGAAATCAGCTTCCGGAACCGGAGAATTGGCTGAATCTTTAATCCTGGGCCAAAAGGCAGCCGGAGTTTTGACGGCAATGAAACATTTCCCGGGATATTCAGGCATAGCTTTTAACCCGGAGGGAGAATTAGGAATAAGAGCCGATGTCCCGGAAATTTCTCAATTCAAAAAAGCGATGGAGGCCGTTCCCGAATTGGTAATGACTTCAAATGTTGTTTATCAGTCAATTGACGCCCTTCTGCCTTTTACTCTTTCCGCCAAAGCCATTCAATATCTCAAAAATAATCTGGGAGAAAAGATTTTAATTATCTCCGACGATTTAGACCAAAATTCTTTATTGAATAAATTTTCTTTGAAGGAAATAGTTATAAAACCGGTTGAAGCAGGGGTGGATATTTTGATTTTTTCCGGCTATCGCCTGCCGGCAGAAAACGGTTTAGATGCCTTTTGGCAAGCTTTTCAAAACGGCGAAGTTCTAAAAGAAAAAATCGAAACGGCCTATTCTAAAATTATCCAATTAAAACAAAAATTAACAGAATAAAACAACATGAATGAAGAATTGCTCCAACAACTTAAACAAAAACTGGAAAGGGAAAAAATAGCAATTGAAAAAGAACTGGAAAAGTTTACCAGAAAAGACAAGAAGCTTGAAGGAGACTGGGATACCCTTTTTCCGAAGTGGGATGGCGAAGAAGCGGGGTCGGCCGCATTGGAAAAGGCGGCTGGCGAAGTGGAGGAATATTCTACCTTACTGCCGATTGAATACAGTCTGGAGTTGCGTTTAAAAAACATCGACTTAGCCCTGGAAAAAATTGGAAAAGGCAAATACGGAATCTGCGAAAAATGCGGGGAAAAAATCTCTGAAGAAAGATTAAAAGTTTCTCCCGAATCACGTTACTGCCTAAAGTGTAAAAAGTAAAATCCATGCTATCCAAAGTTTATTCGGCGGCGGTTGTCGGTTTAGACGCTCAAATTATTGAAGTGGAGGTTGGAACAAGTTACGGCCTCCGCTCTTTTAATATTGTCGGATTACCGGATAAGGCGGTTGAGGAATCAAAAGAAAGAGTAGGAACAGCGATTGAGACTTCCGGGTTTCAATCGCCTCATCACCAACCGGTCAGAATTCTGGTTTCCTTGGCTCCGGCTGATTTAAAAAAAGAGGGCTCCCTTTACGATTTGCCGATCGCCTTAGGCTATCTTTTAGCCGATGAGAAAATTAAATTCAGTCCTCAAAATAAAATATTTTTGGGAGAGCTGGCTCTGGACGGCAGATTGAGGCCGATAAAAGGAGTTTTGCCCATTGTTCTGGCCGCCAGGGAGAAAAAATGGGGTGAAATCATTTTACCGAAAGAAAATGCCGCCGAGGCGGCATTAATAAAAGAAATAAAAGTCATCGCTGTTGAAAATCTGAAAGAGGTAATTGACTATTTGGAAAACAAAAAGGAAATTCCTCCTTTTAAAATAAATGCCGGAGATTTTTTAGCAGAACCGAAATATCCGATTGATTTGGGTTATATCAAAGGCCAGCAGTCCTCAAAAAGGGCTTTGGAAATTGCCGCTGCCGGCGGTCATAATACTTTAATGACGGGACCGCCGGGAGCAGGAAAAACTTTATTAGCCAAAGCTATCTCCTCAATTTTACCTCCTCTGAGTTTCGAAGAATCATTAGAGGTAACAAAAATTTACAGCATTGCCGGGTTGTTGCCGAAAGAAAAACCCTTGATCAATTTGAGTCCTTTTCGTTCTCCTCATCATGCCTCTTCCGAAGTGGCTTTGATTGGCGGCGGGAATCCGCCAAGACCGGGAGAAATTACCCTTGCCCATCGGGGTGTTTTGTTTTTGGACGAATTCCCCGAATTTCATCGCGATGTCCTGGAATCCTTGCGGCAGCCGATTGAAGAAGGACAAATTACCGTTTTAAGGGCGAGGCATTCAATTACTTTTCCTGCCCGGTTCACCTTAGTGGCAGCTTCAAACCCTTGCCCCTGCGGCTATTATCAAAATCCGGAAAAAGAATGTCATTGTACCAATTCTCAGATTCGAATGTACCGGAGAAAACTTTCCGGACCATTAATGGACAGGATTGATTTATTCATTAACGTTCCCCAGCTAAAATATGAAAAATTAGCCGCTCCCGACGAGGAAAATTGTTCGGTTAAAATCCGGAAAAAAGTGGAAGAAGCGAGAAAAATCCAGAAAGAAAGACTCGGCAGAAACATTACCAATTCCGAGATGGAAATTCCCCAAATAAAAAAATACTGCCAAATCGACAGCAGGTCAGAAAGCCTTTTAAGAAATTACGTTGATTCGGGCAAATTGTCTGCCCGAGGCTATCACCGAGTTTTAAAAGTAGCCCGAACCATCGCCGATTTAGAAAATTCGGAAAATATTTTATTCAATCATCTCTCCGAAGCTTTAATGTATCGCATCCGCGAAGAATAAAAAAACAGAGGTCTGACCTCTGTTTCTATCGGGCAAAGGGGTTTCTGGCTCCGGTCACTCCGAAATGCAAATGGCAGCCGGTTGATTTCCCGGCGCCGGGAGTTCCGGGTTGGCCTCCCATTAAGGCAATGATTTGGCCCTGAGAGACTTGCTCTCCGGGGCTGACAAAACTGGCAGAAATATGACCATACATTGTCACTACGCCGTTGGGATGCAAAATGGTTAAATGATTTCCAGCTCCGTTAAAGGCGCTTGTTGAAGTGGATTCGGTCAATTTCACTTTTAGAACCTCTCCGGCAGCGGCGGCAAAAATCGGCTCTCCGCAGTTGCCATGACTGAAATCAATGGCATTGTACCAGTGAAGCCCCTGGGTAATTCGACAAGGCGGAGAAATAGGGCAGATAAAGAAACTGGAAGCAATCGGCACCCAGGTCGAAGCATATTCAACCGAAGGCGGAGGCATTACTCCGCCGGGAATAATTAAAATATCTCCGACAAAAATATCCGCCTCGCCGGAAAGATTATTGAAAGAAATAAGCTCTTCAACTTTAGTCTTATATTTTTGAGCAATTTCGGAAACGGTATCGCCGGCCTTGACATGGTGAATCACCCCCGAAACTGGCGGAATAATCAATTTTTGGCCGATTTTGATTATTGAGCTCTTGGTCAAATTATTGGCCCAGAGCAAGGTATCAAGAGTAATATCAAATTTAACAGCGATTGACCAAAGATTATCTCCTTCCTCGGCTCCGTATTCAACAATCATTTTTTTAATATCCTCCGTCTCATAGCCGCCAACCAGGGCGCCAAAAACTTGAGGGTTGATTGTCACCGGTGAAGCAAAGCTGACTAAACTGTTTTTCCCAACCAAAACAAAATCCGGCGATTCTAAGGAAAACCTCTGACCAGGACCTAAGAATAAGTTATAAGAGTTCTTATTCTCAGCGCCTTCTATCAAAGCAGGCTGCCGGTCGGATACCCCGGCGGAAAAAAGAAAAAAAGAGAAGGAGACCAATCCAAACAAAAAAATAGCCCCGAGTAAAATTGATTTTTTATACATACCCAGTATATCAACTTCCAGCGCCAAACGTCTTTTTTCGACGTTGGTACTGGATTAATCTTAAGCCCAGAAATCTCCTTCCTTGGGTACCTTTTAGGTAATCTTCTCGACGTTTGGCATCGTCTTGGCTTAGACAACCCTCAAAGTAGATTAACTTGAAGGGTAAACGGAACTTTGTTGAAAAAGATAACCCTTTCTTATGTTCTTCTATTCTTCTTTTCAGGTTGTTGGTATAACCTATGTAGCGATTACCGTCTTTCAAACTTTCAAGAACATAACTGTAGAAGAACATACTGGAAGTTGTATTACTGGGCATACCTTCTTTTAAGATTATCTCAGCCAGATTAGAAGTCAAGGTGTGGTATAGTGAATTAATGGATGCAACCCTTAGGATTCGTCCTTCAAAAAAATTAGGCCAGAATTTTCTTATTGACAAAAGAGCAATTAAAAAAGTAATTGAAACAGCCAATCTCCGGCCCGAAGACGTTGTTTTGGAAATTGGGCCCGGTCTCGGCGCCTTAACAATTGAATTAGCCAAAAAAGCGAAAAAAGTTATCGCTCTGGAGAAAGACCCAAGAATGACAGAAATTCTTAAAGGAACACTAAAAGATTGTAAAAATGTGGAAATCGTACTCGGTGACATTTTGAAAATTGGAAATTGGGAATTGATTGAAAATTGGAAATTGAAAATTGGAAATTATAAAGTAGTTGCCAATCTGCCGTTCTATATTACGGCGCCGGCAATCAAGAAATTCCTCGAAGCTAAAAATAAGCCGGAAGCGATGATCTTAATAGTCCAAAAGGAAGTAGCTCAGAGAATTTGCGCCAAACCACCGGATATGAACCTGCTGGCTGTTTCAGTCCAATTTTACGCCAAACCGGAAATTATTGATTTTGTTTCAAAGAAATCTTCCTGGCCCGTTCCTAAGGTGGACAGTGCTATTTTAAAAATTGTTCCACACAGGGCGGCCCCGCACCAATACCTGTGGTATGGTACGGGGCTTCGCGAACAATTTTTCCAAATTGTTCGCTCCGGTTTTTCCCAGCCGAGAAAACAATTAATTAATAATTTATCGCAAAAATTAAAAATTGATAAGGAAAGGGCAAAAGATTGGCTTTTGGAAAATAATATAAAGCCCGAGCAAAGGGCGGAGACTTTAAGT
>Ga0209610_1000665_pt1 | contig 18092 bp, 16 predicted proteins | sample LakKivw275mmetaG_FD_184137 | JGI IMG/M metagenome (GOLD analysis project Ga0209610, IMG submission 184137) | Anoxic lake water microbial communities from Lake Kivu, Rwanda to study Microbial Dark Matter (Phase II) - Lake Kivu water 275m metaG... | ecosystem: Environmental > Aquatic > Freshwater...
GCTCCGGAAAGGCCTCTTTTGTGCCCCTGCCTGCTCCACAGCAGAAAGCATTTTCTCTCTTCCTCGGCATTTCAACAAACTTAGCGCCAGGGATGGCATTCAATATATTTCTTGACTCAGCGTACAACCCGGACTTGCCACGCCTTCTTTTGAGCTCAGGGCTCACTGTACCCATCCAGCCGCGCTCACCTTTCCATGGTGTCCAGGGGTCTGAAAGCCTGCTTATACCGCATGAATCGTGGTAGGTGAAGCGGATGTCCACAGGTTTCGCCAATTTGAGACTGCCCTTTTTAATCGCTTCATCGGCAACCTCGATAAGGTGCACTACCTTGAAGCCGAGATCGGATGTGGCTATGTTAAGCATCTTCGGATAATCAACCTTCCACATACGGTAACATTCGGCACAGCTCGTCGCTACTGTCTTTATCCCTGCTGCCTTTATTGCCTCAATGTTGCGTTTCGCAAGTTCTCTCGCTTCATCTATCATGCCGACAGAGTAAAGCGTATTCCCGCAGCACCATTCATCAGCCATGAGCATGAAGGGTATGCCGGAGGTATTCAATATCTTCGCTGTTGCACGTGCTATATCGGGGTTCACGTAGGAAGCAGAACATCCAACGAAGTAGAGTACGTCTGCCTTCTCTGCCACCTTAATGTCCTTCGTTACCCACCTTTTCCTGTTCTCATGGGGTGATCCGAACTGGTTGTGTTTTGAGGCAATATTCTTTGCAATCTTCTTATGTGCCTGCATTGGGCCTGCCCCATCCTTTACTGCCTTTATTCTCAATGCCTCAAGTGTCAGCCCTATTTCCAGGTCGAGGTTACGCTTGCAGCCTACATCACAGGCGCCACACAATGGGTCAGCATAGATGATCTCCAGGAGCTTGTCGGTCCACTTAAGCCTTCCTTCTGCTATTGCGGTGCCTATCCTCATCTTTCCAAAGGCGCCATAAGCGTCAAAGTCATTCCAGGTGTTGCTGGGGCACCTCGTGGAGAACTTAACCCCCGGCATATAGGTGTGTTCAACCCAATAGCATCCCTTGCACTTAATGCACCGGCTCATGTCGTAGACAAAGTTGTCTAAATTTGTTACATCTAAACTTACTTTCTTTTTTGGTGTATCATAGCGGTCTTTTGGCATCTCATCCTCCTTAGAAGCACAAATTTCCAGGGTTCATAATGTTCTTCGGGTCAAACACCCTCTTTACCCGCTTCAATGTCATCGTATAATTAGCAGCACGATCGTATATTATAGGAGCCAGCTCACCGTATGGCCTTGTAAAGAAAGCCCCTTCATTTAACATAGCCATTGCTGCGTCACGGTAAAGTTCAGCCACAAAGCCTTTTTCGTGAGCATCCTCAGGGTCATAGAAAAAGCTGAACTCAACCTGGCAGGCACGGTTATGCTCTATGGGCTGGATGTAGCTCCCGATATCAGTTATAGGGTAACCGTATCTGGCAGCCACCATTTCCATAATATCCATAAATATCGGTACCTTGTTCGGTTTGGTAATAAAGAAGAGGTTCTGACATCCGCCTTTCATGCGGTTTTTCCAGTATGGAACATCCGTTGGCCATGGCGCCCTCAGCATTGGTAAAAGTTTTCTCCCCAGGCCTGGAAAGCCAGGAAGGTTGTCTATAAGGGCCAACTTCGGGAATTCATTTTTTAATACCTCCTTAAGAAGTTTCTCCTCGTATGCTATCTTTTCCTCGGGGCGCCTTAAAAGCCCGCTTATAACTAAAACGAGCGTCCATGGTGGGAGTTCCACACACAGCTTATCAAAATCTTCAGGCATCTTATCCGCCATGATTGCAGCAAGGTCCACGTTATTCAAAAGAACGCATTCCTGGCCTATTCTCCGCGGCAAGATCCTGTAAAGGAATTCTATAGCATAAGGCACGTCATCAACAGGTACAAAAAAGATCTCGTCTATCCTTGGAATCGATTCAATCTTCAAGCTTGCCCATGTGACGATACCCATTGTACCCTGGGCGCCCTGAACAAACCGGTAAAAATCAAGACCGGGTCCGGATGGATTTGCCCCCCTTGATTTAGACTCAGGAAAACCATTTACGCTGGCAGAACCGCATCTGAAGGCTTCACCTGTCGGCCAGACAACCTCAATTGATTGCATGGGTTCACCATAATCATAAACGGTATTTGTCGGCACTTCCCGTTCGAGAGTGTCGGTAAGCACGGAACGATCCCCGTGTGGCAGTAGCGGCATTATCGCCCTCATGCCCTTCTTTTCCAGTTCTGTAATAAGCTGCTTCCATGTTACGCCGGCTTCAAACCTTACCAAGCGATTTGCTTCATCAATTTCCAGAATCTTGTTCATTCTTGCGAGATCGACCACAATACCGCCCTGTTTTGGTATGGTGCTCCCGTGGAAGTGTACCTTTGAACTTACAGGCACTATAGGGATATTCTTTTCGTTACACCATGTTACGATTTTCCCTACCTCCTGTGTATTCCCTGGCCACACCACGGCATCAGGCATTCCCGGAGGGAGAAGGCTGTGATCACGCGAGTACCCTATAAGCTCCTCCCTCTTATCACTCACATAATCCTTGCCCAAAATCTTTGCAAGTTCATTCTTGATTCCCATTTTGCCTCCTTGTTCTTTACCTTATATTTCTTCTATATTCTTATTACCGGAATTTTCTAACCGAGGCCCACCATATACTAATATTATCCTTTGACACATTTCAATAGCAGATTTCATGCAATTCGTGCTCATGTTCTCCCCTACATTCGGGGCCCTTCAGGTTTCTTTCTCGACGAATCATGTGCCGGCAAAGAAGCCTGTATGGACCACTGTCACCGTCAACATATTTAAATACTATAGCGAGACGAGGGAAGCAGTATGGTGAGGGACAAGGCGTGCCATCTTAACTTTGATAATCATATCTGCAATTTTAAACTGGTTATTAGGAATATCAATTGTTGGCCTCCCAAACTGAACCCTTATTAATAAACTACCTTGTAGCAAGCTACAGGGAATAACCAAGTTCAATAATGTGGGGGTCGTGGATCCGGTTTATACCTCATACTCCAAAAAAATAAAAAGGTTGACAAAGGGGTTTAGATTTTATATAAAGAGAAAAAACTATTAAGGAGGGGTCTTTATGAAGGAACGCTTGGGAATTATTTTTTTGATTACGGTCTTGTTTACTTTTTTTTGTGTTATCTCTTTACCCAACACTGCAGCAGCGCAAATTAAGTTAAATTATTCAAACTTTTTTCCTGCGCCGCACAAACACAGCGTCCTTGCAGATCAATGGTGCAAAGAGATTGAAAAAAGGACAAACGGAAAGGTCAAGGTCACCTACTTTCCTGGTGGAACCCTTACACCTGCACCACAGACTTACGATGGAGTTGTGAAAGGGATTGCGGATATAGGGATGAGCTGTTTTGCCTATACGAGAGGAAAGTTCCCGTTATTAGAGGTCATTGACTTGCCTATCGGCATAAAAAGCGGTGTTCAGGCTACAAAGCTGATAAACGCCTTCAACAAAAAATTCCAGCCAAAAGAGCTTGCTGATGTCCATGTCCTTTATCTCCACGCCCACGGTCCAGGCATACTCCATACCAAGAAGCCAGTCTACAAGCTTGAGGACTTAAAGGGCATGAAGATTAGGGCCACCGGCCTGGCGTCAAAGGTTGTAGAAGCCCTCGGGGGGACACCGGTTGCCATGCCCATGGGAGAAACATATGACTCATTAAGAACAGGCGTTACACAAGGTTCAATGGCTCCAATGGAAGCCCTGCAGGGCTGGAAATGGGGAGAGGTCGTAAGTGCCACAACCCAGGATTTTGGTGCTGCTTACACAACAGGTTTTTTTATCGTGATGAACAAGGCGAAATGGGATTCCCTTCCTCCCGATATCCAGAAGATATTCACACAAGTGAGTGAAGAGTGGAGTGTTAAGCAGGGGGAGGCATGGGATGAGATTGATAAAGCGGGTACGGATTTCACCTTGAAGAGGGGCAACAAAATTATCCCGTTATCAAAAGAGGAAGATGCGCGATGGGCAGCAAAGGTAAAACCGCTGCTCGATGAGTATGTGAAGAATATGAAGGCAAAAGGGTTACCGGGCGACGAGGCATTGAAATTCTGCCTTGACTTCCTTAAAAAGTAATAACAGTATGTGGACAGGCTAAAGAGGGGGTAACTGACCCCCTCTTTTTTTATATAAAGACATGAAAGAAGGACTTAGGGTTGGGCAGCTTTAGCGCACATTCCCTCTTATAAGAGATGCAACAGTACCACCGACACACAGAAATCCGAATATGGTAAAAGCAACCTTTGTGCTTCTGAGAAGAAGGGGATAGTATTCGGGTAAAATCTCAACCTCCCCCATATAGAGCGTAAAAATCAGCATGGCAATGCCCATGCTAAACATCTGTCCAATCAACCTCATGGTACCGAGCGTTGCCGAGGCTACTCCATAAAGCCTGCTTTCAACAGAACTCATAATTGCGTTCGTGTTGGGCGATGAAAAAAGGGCGAAGCCAAACCCGAGGAGGAATAGGCTCGCTATAATAAACCAAAGGGCTGAGCCTTCTTTCAACATGGCAAGCAGAAAGAGCCCTGTTGCGGTCAATGCCATCCCCGTCGATGCAACGATCCGTGGTTCAACCCTGTCCGACATCCTGCCGGCTACAGGGGAAAAAATGGCCTGCACAATGGGTTGTGACACCAAAATCATGCCCGCATTTTGTGGGCTTAAGCCCTCTATATACTGAAGATAAAAGCTTAAAAAAAAACCCACAGCAAAGGTTGCACAATAGTTGATCAGCGCCGCAATGTTTGAGAATATAAAGACCTTATTCATCCTGAAAAGGCTTACATCCAAAATCGGGCTCTTTACCCTCCTTTCCAGGTAGACAAATAGCCATACGCCTGCGATGCCCACAAGAATAACCACCACGCTTGAGACCCCTGGGAGCAAGGAAAACCCGTACATTATAGCGAGAAGCATCAAGCTATAAACTAATGAGCCTATAAAATCAAACGTTTCACCCTTTGCACCAGACCATTCTTCCGTCAATTTCCAGACACCAAATATAATGATTATCAGGCCAAAAGGCACATTTAAAAGGAAGACGCTTCTCCAGCCCAGATGTTGTGTGAGCAGCCCACCCAAAAATGGTCCAAAGGAAAGCCCCAGATAGACAGCGGCCACATTGATGCCGAGGACCTTGCCCCTTTCTCCCAGGGGGAATACAGAGCTAAGAATCGCTATCCCTGTGCCAAATACCATTGCGCCACCAACCCCCTGCAGGGCCCTGAAGAAGATAAGGATGTGGGCAGAGGAGGAAATCCCCAAAAAAAATGAGGATATAGTAAACACCCATGTTCCATAAATAAAAATTCTTTTTCTCCCATATATATCCGCCAACCTTCCGAGGGGGACGAGAAACATGGCTGCAGTTACAATAAATGCCGTCGCTACCCAGCTTAAAGAGATGGCGTCCATGCCAAACTCTTTCCCTATTGAAGGGAGTGCAATATTAACTGCTGACGCCGCAAGGGGGGTAAGAAAAGAAGACAAGGTGGTGACAATTAATGCCGATCTTTTGCTTTTACCACCATCCTTCCCTTGCATGCCTTAAATTGGTTCTCCAATTATTGTTTCTGCTTATACCCCATAACGGTATAATATGCGGCCTTGTCGAAAAAATACACGAGTCGTTCGCCAAGCTCAAACATACGGTAAATATCAACCGCCTTATCCCACACCCCAAAGGAATAGGTGAACATCCAGATGTGTTTTTTGAGAAGACTCAGGGAACTTATAAGTTCTTCAAGGGGAATGCCGTCCTTTTTTCTCTGGGAACCAAGGGCACTGTAAAACTCTTTAAATTCGCTCTCTCCCTTCTCCCCCTTGAGCCATGCTTCAAATTGACCAATAATAAATATTGCCCTTGAGAAGAGTTCATCCCTGTCAAACTGATGGTACGCCTTGGTGGATGGGTTTGTTGAAATGTCATTAAGCCAGAGTTCAATAATCTTTTTTGAATTGCTCTGCACGGCATTTATTAGCTCGTCCGACAGGAGATTGCCGGGATAGATAATTCTATTCATAACAGTACTCTCGATGAGGGTTTCAAAGGAATCGTGCATTTTCCAAAGGTCCTTTTTAAGCTCAATAAATTTCTGGATAGCCCTTTCCTGAGAATCAAAGGCAAGCCTTGGGAGGCTCATAACCGGGAAATAGCCACACTCCAGTGCATCATCGCCCGGGGTTTCCTCTCCACCTATTTTTTCTGCCTCAAAGGTCACTATAAGAAGTTCACCATAAAAGAAGTTTTTATGAGAACCCACATCCACAAGCTGTATAATTTTTCCATTAACACCCGTTTCCTCTTTTAGTTCCCTAAGGGCGGCATCTTCAATGCTTTCACCTGTCTCGGCAAATCCGGTAGGGAAACACCACATGTTTTTAAAGGGTTCCCGTGCCCTTTTCACAAGCAGAACTTCTCTATGCCGATTTGGGAGAATCACAGAGGCAACGGGTAGGGGGTTTTCGTAATATACTTCCAGACAACTCTTGCATAGCTGTCTTTCCTTGCCCTCAAGCACATCCGTTTCAAGGGCATTCCCACAGAAATTACAGAATAGCCTGGTCTTCACTTTCTCACCACAAATATTCTGTCGTTTTTATTAAACCTCAAGACCCCTTTTGTTCGTAACTCAAGGAGCATTTTCTCGCTCACAAGCCTGGGATCCGCGTCTTTAGAAATAAACTCCCTTTTAAAGTCTATATACTTAACGAGAGTTTCGCTGTCATCTTTTGTGAATACAAGGGTATTTAAATAATCAATAGATGTAATATTTTTAAAGTATGCCTTAAGAATTTCCTCCCCATTCTCTGCAGAGAAATTTTCAATCACCTTTCTCAGATTCTTAAAGTGAAAAAACCTCTCCCCCTCTCCGAGCATCGATTCGCTATGGGTAATAATCAAAAAGGTTCCCTTAGGGTGAAGCACCCTTTTCACCTCCGGTATGGTCTCTGGAAAAAAATACAATGAGTATGCTGACACAACAAGGTCAAAAGAATCTGGTTGTGCCCCTATGGGCGATGGAAGGCGCATCTTTTTAAAAATTGCCTTTTTGGCAATACTGCCTGCTATCTTTAAAAACTCGGCTTCGTTTGCATCGAGATAATCAATCCCAATCATAAGATCAAATTCCCCATCTAATGTTTCTTCAAACCAGCCGTAACCACATCCAAGGTCAAGGATGCTGTGCACGTTACCCCAATCTATTACCCCCTTTACTGCCTCGCGAATATCGCTTGCGTTCTCGGAATGTTTTTTTATGAGCTCCCCAATTTTCCTATGGAGACTGGGGTCTGAATAGCTCTTTATTATGTTTTCCATCATGAATTTATTTATATCCCAACCATCTTGCTTTGTAAATTAAAAAGCGCCGGGCATAATATGCTGAAGTCTTAGCATTTTTAAGCCACCGGTGCTCATGACATTCTTGAAACAATAATTGTTGAGCGGTATAATTTAGTGATGCCTATTTACGAATACTACTGTGAGGACTGTAAGGGGTTTTCCTCCTTTTTGCTTTTAAGAACGACCGAGGAGCTTGAGCCATACTGCAAGTGTTGTGGCAGTAAGTGTGTGAAAAGAATTGTTTCCCGTGTTTCCGTCCCAAGAAGTGAGGAAAAGAGGGTGGGGGGACTACTCGATCCTTCCAAATTTTCGGACCTTGATGAAAATAACCCGCGGAGCATTGAGCAGATCGTGAGAAGGGTAAGCGGTGAGCTTGGGGACGAACTGGGCGAAGGGCTTGAAGAGTCAATTGAAGAAGCCCTGAATGAACAGCAATCTACTGCTGAAGAAGGCGTTTGATAGGGCCCCTGCCCTCTCTTAATATTTCTACTTTATTATCCACTAACCTTATTACAGTTGACGGTTCGCTGATTATAATGCCTCCATCGATGATTAGGTCAACGCCCCCCTTGAAATCCCTCTCGATGTGCCTTGGGTCTGTTAGCACCTCCCCGCCGGACACCTTAGCGCTTGTGTTGATTATGGGCCTTTCTATCAGTCTCGCCACTGTTATAGGAACGGCGTGGTCCGGTATTCTTATGCCAACCTCCTTTTTTATCGTCATAAGTAATTTCGGCATTATCTTCCTTGCCTTGAGGACAAAGGTGTACGGCCCGGGAAGACACCTCTTTAACACCCCAAAGGAAAAATCGCTCATGACTGCATAGGTGCTTATATCTTTAAAATCTCTACAGATCATGCTTAGCGCCCTTTTGCTGTCAAGCCTCTTCATTATATAAAGCTTCCTGATCGCCTTTATATTGAAAAGGTCGCAACCCATGCCATAAAATGTATCGGTTGGGTAGGCAATAATGCCCCCGTCAAGGAGCGTTTTTCTAATAAGGTCGGTTGCTCTCTTCTTTGGCCTCGCTGGATCCCACTCAACGATCATCTTTTCCTTCCAACATATTTTGCCACGGCCCGCGCCTTCCCATCTGAAGAGGATACAGCCTCTTCATAGAACAAAAGGTCGAGGGTCCTAAAATATGAAATAAGCTCTCCATCATCCAAAAGATACTCCGGGTTTCTCCACCTGTCTATCTTGTTCTGTCTTTTCAAAAAGGTTTCATATATAAGTATGCCCCCTTTTTTCAACAAATCAACCGCTTCCTCCATCACGCTTTTAAGCAGAAAATAGAAAACCATCACGCAGGTTACAGAGCCCTTTCTAAAAGGCAGGCCATGGGCGTCTCCCGATATTATAAATATGCTGTGCCCTGTATTGACTGACCCCTCTCTGGCAATTCTGATTGCCTCTCCTGATTTTTCTAAACCCCACACCCTAACCCCCTTCCCTGCAAGAAAAATTGCATCCCTGCCATTGCCCATTGCAATATCAATCACTGGCCCCCCTGGAATGGCCGACCAGAACTTCTTCAAAAGACCATGGGGCTCTGTTGCCCCTTCATAGAATCCCTCCCTGTATCTCTTGTCCCAGTCAACTACTTCCAAAAAAACCTCCGTGCATTTGCATGCAATATCCTCCTTCTTCTGTCTTCACTCATATTCCTTATCCCCTCCCTATACCTTTCTATTGAGAGCAGTGGGTAGTCAGAACCAAAAAGCGTTTTCTCTGATAGGAATCCCTCAATAAAATGGTATATTTCATCTGAATAGATTAGTGGTATGGCCGCCATGTCATAGTATACGCGCGCAAATGCCTTTTTAATCTCGGGCATGAATTCGTAAAAACACAGCCCCCCTCCAAGATGAGAAAGTATGATGTCTAGACCCCTGTGCGCTTCAATAAACCTCACGACCTCAATAAGGTCTATGGGCACCTTCCCATTATACACATGGCCCACTTGTTCATTTATGTGTATCATGAGAAATGAGTGATTTTTTTCCACAATGCTTGCAATGCCTCCCAGTTTTCTCATTTCTTCTTTGCCAAGACCCTTACCGTAAAGCGCTACCTCTCCCACCCCTCTTGCGCCCCGATTAAAACACCTCTCTATCTCGTTTATAGCACATTCCTCATCTTCTATGTTCACCACCGTAAGGGGTATAATGTTTTTATTTTTTCTCCCCTCCTCCAAGATATAGTCATTCTCCATCTCCACTAACCCCCTGTCCTGGAAGGGAAAACCACACACCACAGAGGCATCGATCTTTTCTATCTCCATATACTCTAAAAGCCCGGCTGCATCGATCATCCTGGATCTTTTGTCCCCATAAATATTAGCAAACGCACTATCTCTGGCAGCGACCTTGCTTCTCTCCTTTATGAGCTCTGGTGGGAATATATGGGTGTGCGCATCTATTGCTTCCACAATCAATATTATAGTGCATTAAAATGTTTTAAAAAATAGATTTTTTTGTCTTTTAATGATATAAGGGGGCTGTGCCTATTATGATCGCCTTTCTTGACTGTGACGGGACCCTTACAAAGGTAAAAAGCAGCTGGGAATACCTCCACAGAAGGCTCGGCCTCTGGGAAAACAATGCATACAGTTATCAAAAGCTATTCAGAGGGGGCGAGATAGATTATTACGAGTTCTGCAAAAGGGATGCCCTTCTCTGGAAGGGGCTCCCTGTCTCTAAGGTAATGGATGTGATGGCAGAAATCCCTTATCAGGAAGGCGCTGGGGAAACAATTGGGTCCTTAAGGGGCATGGGCATAACCACAATAATTGTTTCTACGGGGCTATCCCTTCTTGTAGACAAAGTAAAAAGGGACCTTGGTGCCCATATTGCCATAGCTAATGATTTGCTAACCAAAAACGGCCATCTCACGGGGGACATCAGGATCAACGTTGAGTATAATAAAAAGGGACGGTTGGTAGAAAAAATACTGGACAGTATGAAAATAAAAAGGGAAGAGGCATGTGCTGTTGGCGATGGGGAGGGGGACACCGGCATGTTCAAGGCTGTTGGGCTGTCCATAGGGTTTAATCCACACCCAAACATGTTGCCCCTCCTCGGGCATGTTTTATACACAGCATCCCTGTTCAATATAACAGAAATAATCAGGAACCACGGGTAGAACTATGAAAACAAAGAAGAAAATTGGGGTGGTTGCCATTGTACTTCTCTTTCTTGTCGCCTCTGGGTGTGCACCAAAAAAAATAAGTCTTTATGAGTCGCTCACCGAAATAAGAAACAATATTGTCCAGTCTGCTATGGGGTTACACGGGAAGCCCTACAGGGGCGGCGCTAAGGGCCCTGATGCGTTTGACTGCAGTGGTCTTGTTCATTATGTTTACAAAAAATCTGATATCGTGCTCCCCGTTTCGGCTGAGGGGTTAAATGGGGCGGGCCATGAGATACCGAGGGGAAGCGTCCTTCCGGGTGATCTCGTGTTTTTTAAAATAAAAAAGGATCTCCATGTCGGTATAATGATAAGCAAGGGGGAGTTTGTTCATGCCTCAAAGTCGAAAGGCGTAACAATAGACGATATTAATTCAGGTTATTGGTCAAGAAACCTGCAAGGATTTCGATGTATTCTATGATATTGCTTCATTGTGGCTTTCACTTCCGCAGAAAGTCCCTCAAGCCCATGTTCTTATAATGCCCCTCTCTTAAGTAGGCAAGTATCTTTTTGAATTCCCCCTTTGATACGTATCCGGGGACCCGGGCTATTCGCTTGCCGGTAGGCTCCAACAACCATGTTGTCGGATAACTCCAAACATTGTATAGGGCTGCGAGGTCGCCCCTCTTGTCCACGTCAAGCATCAACGTAACAACACCGCTTTTCAGGAGGGTCCCCATCTCTCTGTCAGAAAGGACGCGCCTTTCCATTTCATCGCAGTAATAGCAATGCTTGCTGTAAAAATAGAGCACCATGGGTTTGCCTTCGGTCCTCGCCCTCTTCATTGCATCGCCATAATCATCCGCAAAGAGAAGACCCTGGCTTAATAACACAATTACGATCACCGCCATTCTTGGTCCCAACCATTTCATAGCAAATGAATAATATCAAAACATGCTGGGTCAAGCAACATAATGTTGACAGGATAATACAAAAAATCTATCATTTCATATGGCTTCCATGTCTTCCCTTGTGAGAAGTATGTTGAGGGGCGATAAGGCCTCTCTATCAAGACTCATAACAATCATAGAGAATGACCACCCAGAAACCTCATCAATCATGAGGGAGATTTTCCCATACACAGGAAGGGCGCATATTATCGGCATAACGGGGTTCCCGGGGGTCGGAAAAAGCACCATAATAGACAAATTGATATCTATCTACAGGGGGCAGGGGCTGTCTGTTGGTGTCATTGCTGTGGACCCTTCTAGCTCCATTTCGGGCGGCGCAATACTCGGCGACAGAATACGAATGAGAACCCACCATAAAGACGAGAATGTTTTTATCCGTAGTATGGCTACAAGGGGGTTTTTGGGCGGGCTTGCCAGAAATACACGCAAGGCAATAGGGCTTCTCGATGCCTCTGGCCTTAACAAGGTAATTATTGAGACCGTTGGTGTTGGTCAGGATGAGATCGACATTGTTGGGTTTGCCCATACTTGTGCCGTAATATTAATGCCCGGCCTCGGGGATAATATACAGGCAATAAAGGCGGGCATATTCGAGATAGCAGATATATTTGTCATAAACAAAACGGACAAGCTCGATCCAACTACAACGCTGAGCGATTTAGAATCCTTAATTAACTCAAAACATACAAACAATGTCTGGATTCCGGGAGTGATATTGACATCTGCAAAAGAAGGCAGGGGCATAGATGCATTCGCAAAAACCCTTGATAGTCATTACGAGGCGTGGAAGGGGCTAAGCCCCGATAAAGGTCAAAGAAAAGACAGGGAAATAGATGCAATCATACACGAGGCGCTCCTTGACCTTTTTAAGAAACGTCTGGGAACAGATTATGCTAAATTCAAAAGGGGGCTGATAAATGGTGGTGTTGACATTTATGGCTTAATCGAGAGGGTTATGTATCCAAGGCGAGGGGGTTCAAGGCAAGAATAGAACAGCAAAAAACAGTTGCAAAATTTTTTCTTTTGTATTAATATTGATTTTGAAGCCTTTCAGGGGAACCAAAGTTTTCCACAAATGTTGAAAAAATGTTGAAAATTATTTAAAAGATGGTTGATATTCTCTCTCAAATAAAACCTAAAATTGCGAGCATTATCAACGAGGATAGTTACAAAACGTGGATAGAGCCCTTACAATTTTTAGACTATAGGGACGGGAAGTTTTCCATTGTTGTTCCAAATGCATTTTTCAGGGACTGGGTTGTTGAGAATTTTGAACAGATCCTGCTCGCGCTGATAAAAGACACGACCAAGGATGATGTCAGGATTGAGTATGTCCTTAAAAAGGAAGAGAAGGAGGATGGCAAAAGGGGTATTGTTTTAAAAAGACCCATCCAGTACAACCTTTTCAACCCAAAATACACGTTTGAAAACTTTGTCGTTGGTGCAAGCAACCAGTTTGCAAATGCTGCCAGCCTTGCTGTTACAACGAATCCCGGAAAGACATATAACCCGCTTTTTATTTACGGTGGGGTTGGCCTTGGGAAAACCCACCTCCTCAATGCCATAGGCAATTTTCTCTTGGGGCACGGAAAGACAAATACGGATCGTATTTGTTATATAACTGCTGAGGCCTTTACAAATGAGCTCATAAATTCCCTTAGATATCAAAGGATGGAGGACTTCAGGAACAGGTTTAGAAAGATGGATGTTCTTTTAATAGATGATATACAGTTTATTGCTGGCAAGGAGAGGACTCAGGAGGAGTTTTTCCATACATTTAACACCCTTTATGATAACATGAAACAGATAGTTGTCACGAGCGACAAGTTCCCAAGGGACATAGAAAACTTTGAGGAAAGGCTGCGGTCTCGATTTGAATGGGGCCTAATAGCAGACATACAATCACCCGATACCGAAACAAAGGTTGCCATACTAAATAAGAAGGCAGAAATAGAAAATATAGACCTACCCCTTGACGTAGCTTTTTTTATTGCCTCTAACGCCGAGGATAGCGTGAGATCATTAGAGGGCGCCCTGATAAGAATTGGTGCATTTGCATCTTTAAATAGCGTGCCCGTTACCATTGGTCTCGCCAAAGAGGTTATCGGGCACATACTCAGAGACAAAAAGGGCGTAATCACGATAGACATGATACTAAAAGAGGTATCGTCATATTTCTCTGTAAAGGCTTCAGACATAAGGTCTTCAAAGCGAATTAAATCGATCATGCTGCCTCGGCAGATAGCAATATACCTATCAAGAAAACTGACAGACTGCTCGCTCGTGAGCATCGGCGAAAGGTTTGGCGGTAAAGACCACGCAACAATTATCCACTCAGTAAAAAAGATAGACAATGAAATAAAGGTGAAAAAAGAGTTGAAAGACGTTGTTGAAAAGATAGAGTTAAGGGTTAAGTCTACATGAATCTACACGGTTTTAACATTTTAATAAGGTTTTTGCACGCCGTTTTTCGTTTATATTTAAATAGATATGGCCTTTTTAACAAATCAACAACGCTTATTATTATTAAGAGAGGTATATATGAATATAATATTAGATAGGAACGTGCTTTTGACACCAATATCCAAATTGGTAAGTATAACTGAAAAAAGGTCCCTGATGCCGATTCTTTCAAACATACTAATAGCATTTGATAAAGAAAAGACAACAATATATTCAACAGACTTGGAAATAAGCGCCATAGGCTATATAGACTACAAAGCAGAATACGAGAAAAAAATAGTAGTTCATGGAAGAAAATTTTTAGAGATATTGAAAGAGATGGATAATGAAAAAATAAGTCTGGGTATAAAAGAGAACACCTTAACGATAAAACAGAAACAAACAGAAATAGTGCTAAGCCTGCAGGACCCAGAGGAGTTCCCAGAGGTAAAAGAGATTGGGGGGCAGGAGGAATTTACCATAGAAGGAAATATATTGTTAGAAATGATAGACAAGGTGGGGTTTGCAATATCTATAGATGAAACAAGATTTATACTGACAGGAATGCATATGAGGGGAGTAGCAGGAAACATAAAGGTTGTTGGAACAGACGGTTTTAGAATGGCACTGTATCAAAGGGAAATAGAAGGGATAAAAGATTTTAAGGGCATTACAATACCAAAAAGGTCTTTAACGGAGATAGAAAGGGTAATAGAGGGTGGGGAAGAAATTAAGATAACCATAAACGACAAACATGTGCAGGTTAGTACAGGAAAAGAGATAGTGGTCACAAGAACCATAGAGGGCAACTTTCCAGACTTTGAGAACGTGATACCAACAAAAAATAAAAACATAGTAATCGTTGAAAAGGAACGCCTTTTAAAAGGGCTGAAAAGGGTATCGTCAATTATGGGAAGGTCAGAACCCGTAAGAATAACGCTTAAGGACAGCGATATGGAAATCGATGCAGATTCAGACATTGGGCACGCAAAGGAAATAATAGACGTTGATTATAAGGGAGAGAATATAAGCATGAACTTCAATGTAAGATTTATATTAGATGTTGTGTCACATACGGAAGGAACGAGCGTAGTAATGAAAGCGCCTTCCGAATATGGGGCAGTGCTTTTTGAAGGAAAGGAAGACGAAAGATACAGAAATATCGTAATGCCAATAAGGTTATGAAATGAGAGAATATGGGGCAGAAAATATAAAAATACTGGACGGGCTTGACGCGGTTAGAAAGGTGCCGTCTATGTATATAGGGAACACAAGCACAGAAGGACTACACCGCCTGGTATATGAGCTTGTTGACAACAGCGTTGACGAAGCGCTCGAGGGTTATTGTAATAAAATAACGATAACCATTCACAGGGACAACAGCGTTACATGTGAGGACAATGGAAGGGGCATACCAGTAGAAAAACATACCGAAGAGAACATGCCCGCACTGGAAGTGGTCCTAACAAAATTACATGCAGGCGGTAAGTTTGATAAGGATGCATACAGATACTCGGCGGGACTCCATGGGGTCGGCCTATCGGTTGTAAACGCCCTTTCCGAATATCTTGAGGTTGAGGTGAGAAGGGAAGGAAGGGTCTACTTCCAGAGGTATGAGGGGGGGAACAAGGCAACGGAATTAAGGGTCATCGGAGATACAGACAAAACCGGCACGAAGGTGAGGTTCAGGCCCGACAAATTGCTGTTTGAGTCGACGGATTTTAGTTACGAAATCGTCGCGCACAGAATGAGGGAAATATCGTTCTTAAACAACGGGATACACGTTGTGGTGATTGATGAAAGAAAGGGTAAAAGGCAGGAATTTAAACACGAAGGGGGCGTGAAGGCGTTTGTTAAGTTTTTAAACACCAATAAAAACGTGCTTTTCGATGAGCCACTATACATAACAAGCACAAAACAACCCCTTGACTTTATAGAAGTAGCGATACAGTACAACGACGGATACAATGAGAACATCTATAGCTTTGTAAACAACGTGAACACACAGGAGGGGGGAACACACGTGGCCGGGTTCAGGGGTGCCCTGACGAGGTGTATAAACAGCTTTATACAAACAAACGCGTCCCAAAAGTCAAAAGAGAACATATCCGGAGACGATGTAAAAGAGGGGCTGGTAGCAGTTATAAGCATAAAGATACAAAACCCCCAATTCGAGGGGCAGACAAAGGCCAAGCTAGGAAACAGCGAGATAAAGGGGCTTGTAGAATCTGTCATGAACGAGAAGGTATCGGAATATTTAGAGCTAAACCAAGAAACGGCAAGGGCAATTGTAAACAAGGCGCTGGAGGCGAAAAGGGCACGCGAGGCAGCAAAGAAAGCAAAGGAGTTGGTGAAGAGCAAGGGCCTTTTTGAAAGTGGTGTGCTGCCAGGCAAGCTTGCTGATTGCCAGGAGAGCGACCCAAGCATATGTGAGCTGTATATTGTGGAGGGGGACTCTGCGGGGGGGTCAGCCAAGCAAGGAAGAGACAGGAAAACACAGGCCATCCTCCCATTAAAGGGGAAGATATTAAACGTTGAGAAGTCACGACAGGAAAAGGTTCTCACAAACCAGGAAATAAAATCTGTTTATTTGGCCCTGGGCATAAATTCAGAAAACATTGATAGGTTGAGATACCACAAGATCATAATAATGACAGATGCGGACGTGGACGGTTCACATATAAGGACATTGCTTCTCACGTTTTTTTACAGGAAAATGCCAGAGATAATAATGAACGGGTATCTGTATATAGCACAGCCCCCCCTATATAAAATAAAACACGGGAACAAGGAGACGTATGCAAAAGACGAAGACGAATTTGAAAGGTTTATTACGCTCAGGGGCATGGAAAAAATAAGCTGCCACGTTGGGGATGCCCAGATTAACGGGGCAGCATTAAGGACAGGCATAGAAAGAGTGAGAAGCTTAGAGCGATATTTTAAGGAAATGGCCAGCATGGGTATGGATAAAAAATTGGTTCTAGGGCTACTTGGAGCCGACATTTGTAGCAGGATAGACTTTGAAGGCCAGGAAAAGCTGGGCAGGCTCAAGGACTATCTTGAAAAAGAGGGCTACACAGTGGATATAATCAAGGACAGGGAACACAACCTGTTTGCCCTAAACGTTAAGGACAGGGCAAAGAAAGAGCAAAACATAAAGATAGATTATGAGCTGTGCACCAGGGACGACTATATAGATTCTTACAAAACCTATAGGCAAGTACAGATATTTTATGAAAAAGACATTAAGGTCACAGATGGGGGCGCCGAAGCACACTCCCCGAACGCAGAGGGGCTCCTCAGGTTTATAAACGAAAGAGGCAAGGAGGGGATTAGCATACAGAGATACAAGGGCCTGGGAGAAATGAACCCCGAGCAGCTATGGGCCACAACAATGGACCCAGGGGGAAGAAGCCTTATAAGGGTTTCAATAGAAGATGCCGTCGAGGCAGATCAGGTGTTTACGGTCCTTATGGGAAGCAACATCGAGACCAGGAGGAAATTTATAGAAGAAAACGCCCTGAACGTTAGAAACCTCGATATATGATAGTGATAGGGATAACCGGGATTATGGGAAGCGGGAAGACCACCATATCGAGAATGCTGAAAAACGAGGGATTTAACGTGATAGACCTTGATGGCATTGCAAGGGAAGTTATCAAGCAAAAAGAAGCACAAGGCGAAATCCAAAAGGCCTTTGGTGAACGGCACATAGAAGATGGCCAGGTTGATATGGGAAGGCTGGGGGAGACGGCCTTCAAGAGCAACGAAGCACTAAGGGCCCTCGAAAAGATAATACACCCAAGGGTAAGAGAGGAACTGGGTAAGCAGGTCGAAAGACTGAAAAGGGCGGGGACAAGGGTTGTATTGGTGGATGGACCACTCCTGTTTGAAACAGGGCTATACAGAAAGCTTGATAAAATAGTTGTTGTATCGGCAGAAATGGAGAAGATAAGGGAGAGGCTTAAAAGAAGAGGAATGGCAGAGGAAGACGTGGACAGGAGGATCCCCTTTCAAATACCATTGAAGGAAAAAGAAAAAAAGGCAGACCACATTGTTTCCAACAACGGAACCGAAGAAGACCTTAAAAAGGAACTGGCAGCCCTCTTGGAAAAGATAAAAGAATGGGAGGTAA
>Ga0209610_1000666_pt1 | contig 18076 bp, 14 predicted proteins | sample LakKivw275mmetaG_FD_184137 | JGI IMG/M metagenome (GOLD analysis project Ga0209610, IMG submission 184137) | Anoxic lake water microbial communities from Lake Kivu, Rwanda to study Microbial Dark Matter (Phase II) - Lake Kivu water 275m metaG... | ecosystem: Environmental > Aquatic > Freshwater...
GGTTAATAGACCCTTTCATCCACAATGCTTTTGGCGCTTTCAGGAATGCTTCCGGATGCGACGACATCCATTCGGTCAAACCTGACCTTACACGTGTCCCGAAAACTTTTATCAAGATTAGTCTTCAGCTTCTCCTTATCGATAGAGTCGCTCGCCAGCTCGACTTTGAGTACCATCTCATCCCTATCACGAGGACGTGTCACAACCAATTGATATCGGCGAATCTCGGAAAATTTAGCAATAGTTTCATCTGTTTGTTTGGGATGAACGAACATACCTCGCACTCTGACAGCTTCGCCTGATCTGCCCATAATCTTCGGTAATCGCGGAGTAGTTCGCCCACATCCGCAAGGTTCATCTACTATCATCGATAGGTCGCCAGTGCCAAACCGTATCAATGGGTAAACTTCGTCAAAAGGTGTGACAACTATCTCTCCAACCTCGCCTGACTCAAGTTGCTGGCCCGTGGCCGGGTCAACTATTTCAACTATGGCGTCGGCGGTTATATGCATTCCTGACTGTTTTTCACATCCCGTGGCTATCGTCCCCACATCTGCCGTAGCATACGTATCACCGCCCATACACAGAATGCCGTATTTCTCCTGAAAAAGTCCCCGAAGAGATTCCCCACCCATCTCGCCGCCAACCATGGCCCATTTCAAGCTGAAATCCTTCTTGAAATTATAGCCCATCTGCTCAGCTTTATCTATGATTATTTTCAGAAAGCTAGGTGTACCTACGAAACCACGCACTTTGAGATCGTGCATAACCTGAACCTGTATCTCTGTGTTTCCGGTGCCCATAGGGACTACTGTGAAACCCATACCTCTGAGCAATTGGTCGACACCCAGACCGGCTGGAGTCACGTGATACGACCACGTATTCATTACTATCTGTCCCTTGCCGAAGTCCGATCCCATACCGCCGCCAGCTCCAAATCCTCTCTTCCGCTGGGGATCGTAGATAGGGCCCGGCGACTGGTATATCCTTTCCAGGCTATCCATGGGAACTGCAAGATAACCGCCAAAAGGAGGGTTGTCTTTTTGTAAGGCAATCAGGTCATCCTTCCTGACCATCGGTATCTTTTCCAAATCCTTAGCCGTGCGAATATCTGCAGGTTTAACTCCAGCTTTATCGAATCGCTCTTTCACAGCCGGCGCCTTCTCATAGGCATATTCAATTATTCCACGCATCCGCTCTTCTAAGTGCTTTTGCCTCTCCTTCGCATCCATCCTTTCTAACTCATGCGGTAGCGATCTTTTTTCTTTATTCTCCATTTTTACCCTACTCCTCGGTAATGAAACACAATATTCTATTTAATTGAGCAGCCTAATTGATTTGTCCTCTGGTACTCCGATATAAACATGGTCAATACTTCTGAGCAGAACATACCAAATCGGGTGGCAAGTTAGCACGTCAGAAATTATAGTCCACAATCGATAGAGTTGGCTATTTGTTTCCAACCGGGTCGATTTAATATTTCCTCTTGTCTACCATGTGTTTGGCATCCTCCGGGATGGAACCAGATTCGACAAATTCCAATCGATCAAATCTGACTTTACATACGTCCCGGAATGCCTTATCTAGTTCTTTCTCTAATTTCTCCCTTTCAACCGGTAAGCTTATCTCAGCCCTTTCTGTACCTAACCTGAAGGACTCCTTGCGTTTTTCGCTAAGCTCAATCCTGAGGACCATCTCGTCCCTATTCTGAGGGCGAGTGACCACCAGTTGATAACGTTTAATGTCCGGGAATTTGGCCATGACCTCATCGGTCTGCTTGGGGTGAACAAACATACCACGCACCCTGACTGCCTCTCCAGTCCTGCCCAGGATTTTAGTCAACCGGGGAGTTGTACGACCACATCCACAGGTTTCTTCAACCATCATCGATAAGTCTCCGGTACCGAATCTAATAAGTGGATAAACTTCATCGAACGGAGTAACCACCACCTCACCTTCTTCGCCCGGACCAAGTTGTTTCCCCGTTACCGGATCAACTATTTCCACCACCGCATCCATAGTTATATGCATACCGGACTGCTTATCGCATCCCGTCGCCACAGTGCCCACATCGGCCGTGGCATAAGCATCGCCACCCATACAAAAAATACCATATTTATCTTGGAATAATTTTCTCAATGGTTCACCGCCCATCTCCCCGCTGACCATTGCCCACTTCAAATTAAAGTCTTTCTTAAAGTTATAGCCCATCTGCTCGGCTTTATCTATGATTATTTTCAGAAAGCTAGGTGTACCCACGAAACCATGCACTTTAAGGTCGTGCATGACCTGAATTTGCAGTTCCGTGTTGCCTGTGCCCATGGGGACGACGGTAAATCCCATATTCCTGAGCAGTTGGTCGACTCCGAGCCCGGCAGGAGTTATATGGTATGACCACGTATTCATGACTATCTGTCCCTTACCAAAGTCAGGTCCCATACCACCACCGGCTCCGAAGCCTCTCTTCCTTTGCGGGTCATAGATAGGACCCGGCGATTGATATATCCTCTCAAGGCTATCCATGGGCACTGCAAGATAACCGCCGAAAGGAGGGTCAGCTTTTTGTAGAGCAATAAGGTCGTCCTTCCTCAAAACTGGTATCTTTTCAAGGTCCTTGACGGCACGAATATCAACCGCTTTCACTCCGGCCTTATCAAATCGTTCCTTGATGGCCGGTGCTCTATTATAGGCATAAATAATTATTTCCCGCATCCTGTCTTCCAGGTGCTTTTGTCTTTCTTTGGAAGGCATCCTCTCCAATTCATGAGGCAATGGTCTGGACTCTTTCTTTTCCATGTTTCCTTCTCCCAGAGGCAATACGGCCGTAATTATGCCCGATTCATAGGCGGTACGCAAGACTGGTGTTATCCGAACTTCGTACATCCCGAAATAATCTCCTATAACACTTGATATGAATAAAGTAAACAGGTATATTCATATTATCATAGGTAACTAACTTGTTCGGAGATGTAATGGCTAAAATAAATATTGGCAAGATCAGAGGTTTGCAGGAAATTGCTACACCAGGTGGAGTCTTTATAATGTGCGCTATGGACCACCGGGGCTCTCTCAAGGCTATGATTGAAAAGGAGCAACCTGAGGACGAAGCGGACTATCAAGAACTTGTTGACTATAAACTTGAACTTTGCCAGGCCTTGGCCCCATACAGCAGTGCTGTACTGCTGGATCCCAATTACGGCGCCGCCCAATGCATTTCCAGCGGCGTACTTCCGGGTGGTACTGGCCTACTTGTCAGTATTGAAGCCACCGGCTACAAAAATACGCGAAAAGGAAGAATAACTTCCTTACTAAAAAACTGGACCGTGGGAAAAATCAGGCGGATGGGCGCTTCAGCCGTAAAGCTCCTGGTGTATTTTCGCCCGGACCTATCTGAAGTGGCTAATAGACAATTGAAGACAATCCGAAATGTTGCCGAAGAATGTTTGAAATATGACATTCCCCTGCTGGTTGAGACACAGACTTACCCAACTCAGAACGAGGATAGCAAAACATCCAAGTTCTCGGCGTTGAAACCGCAGTTGGTGATTGAAACAGCTCGCCAGATTACTTCCTTGCCGATTGATATACTTAAATCAGAATTTCCGGCTGACCTAAAATATGAATCGGATGGCACCAAGCTTCTCCAGTATTGTAAGCAGTTGGACGAGGCTTCTAAAGTACCGTGGGTCATTTTGAGCGCCGGTGTGGAGTATGAAGAGTTTCGAAAAGAGGTAGAAATTGCATGCAGCGCCGGCGCTTCGGGATTTCTGGGAGGGCGGGCCATATGGCAGGAAGCACTGCATTTTACCGATAAGAAGGACCGAAGAAAATTCTTATCAACAACCGTAGTCGACAGACTAAAAGAACTGGCAGAAATAGCTACAAAATATGCTGTGCCATGGTACCGTAAAAGGGGCCTCCAGGCTAATGAATTAGCTGTGGTTCGAGATAACTGGTACGTAAATTACTAGGTAGCACAAATGGGCTTCAACATCGCGGGAACCCCGTATCGCAGGACGAAAATAGTCTGTACTATAGGCCCCAGTACCGGTTCGGCCTCAGTAATTGCCGAGCTACTTAAAACTGGAATAGACGTAGCCAGGATCAATTTTTCCCATGGAACGAATGATGAGCACATTAGCTATATTCAGACACTGCGTCAGGCGGCAAGAAAAGCCGGGCTGCCACTAGCCATCATGCAAGACCTGCCGGGACCGAAAAATAGAACGGGAAAACTGAAAAAGGGCGTAGCTGAACTCAAAACAGGCGCAAATTTCATTCTAACAACTAGAGAGATCCTGGGTGATGAGCACAAAGTATCAGTAGCCTTACCGGAGTTGCCCAGTCTGGTTAAACCAGGTGATAACATATTCCTGGATGACGGGGCCATAGAACTAAAAGTAAAATCCATCAGAAATGTCGAGGTCGATTGTAAGGTAATAGCCGGCGGCAGTCTGTCCGAGGATAAAGGGGTCAACATTCCTGGAGTAACCCTGGACATATCAACAATCACACAGGCCGACTGGAAGCACCTGCTTTTTGGATTAAAACATGATGTCGACTTCGTAGCCCTGTCTTTTATCAGGGAAGCTAAGGACGTGGTTAAGGTTCGGAATTTCATCCGTAAAACAAAGAAGTCTCCGGCACTCATCGCTAAAATTGAGAGGCGTGAAGCTCTGGATAATCTCGATGAAATACTTGAGGCAGCCGATGGTGTTATGGTCGCTCGCGGCGACCTGGGCATAGAGATTCCTATACAACGTGTGCCAATAGTCCAGAAGGAAATCATTCAGAAGTGCAACCGGTTGGGGAAGCCGGTAATTGTAGCTACTCAAATGCTGGAGTCCATGGTCCATTCCATGCGGCCTACGCGGGCTGAAGTCACCGATGTAGCCAACGCCATTTTCGATGGTGCTGACGCGTTAATGCTGTCCGAGGAAACCGCTATAGGTAACTACCCTATAGAGACTGTGTCCATGATGGCTCAGATCGCTCTGGAAGCCGAGGCGGCTCTGCCCTACGAAAACCTTCTATCCAATAAAGGCGAAGACCTTGAGCCTCAAACGGACGACGCTATCAGTTATGCTGCCTGCCTTGCTGCCCATCAACTTGGTGCCGCCGCCATCATTGCGTTTACCTCGTCAGGAAGCACTGCCCGACGTGTCTCCAAATACCGACCTGGAGTTCCAATTCTGGCCATTACGCCAAGTAATCAAACACGGAGACAATTGTGCATGTCCTGGGGCGTGCACGCCTTTCGAATCCCCGAGCCATCAAAAATAACTGCATTATTTACCAGGGGAGCCAGGGTGGCTAAAAAAACCGGATTGGCTCAAAATGGAGACCTCGTAATAATCACCGGAGGCGTACCGATTGGAGTTTCCGGTAGCACCAATCTACTCAAAGTAGAGCAGGTTCAATGATTGCCACACTAACCTTAAATCCCAGCCTGGATAGAACCGTTACCGTCGAAGAGCTTGTGCTGGATGAGGCTAATCGATGGACCACTTTACGTCGAGACCCGGGTGGCAAAGGAATTAATGTTGCCAGGGTGATACATGAGCTAGGAGGTAAAACTGTCGCTTATGGTTTCATAGGTGGCATCGACGGCGAAACATTAAAGCATCTTCTAAAGCAACAGGGCGTCCCGTTCGATTTCACTGCAATAAAGGGTGAGGTAAGAAGTAATTTCATAATCGCGGATTTGGAAACTTGCCGCCAGACAAGAATAGACGCTCCAGGACCTCAAATAATGAGGCACGAGCTACAAAAATTAATGCAGAAAATAAGACATATCAGCCCGAAACCCGACTTCCTGGTCTTTGCCGGCAGTGTGCCACCTGCCGTACCGGACGATATCTATCGTCAACTCATAGAATCGGCTAAAAACAATGGCATAAAAACGGCGCTCGATTCAGATAATAAATGGTTGAAAGAAGGAATCAAGGCCAAACCAAATGTTATCAAACCAAATGTGCATGAAGCTGAAGAACTATTGGAAACACATTTAAGAAGTGAAACGGCGATTGTCAAGGCATTAAAACTACTTGTCGATAAGGGCATCGAAGTTGCAGTTATTTCGCGGGGCAAACAGGGCTTGATAGCCTGCAATGGTGATAAGATTGTGAATGCGGTACCTCCAGAAGTAGAAGTCCGGAGCACTGTTGGTGCCGGCGATTCAACTATAGCCGCTCTAGTATTAAAACTAAACCAGGGGCTCGGTCTGGACGATGCGTGCCGGTGGGCTGTAGCTGCCGGGACAGCAGCCACACTGACACCAGGCACAGAGCTATGCCGACGAGAAGATGTTGAAATGCTCCTGCCGCAGGTAAAAATCAAAAGCCTGTAAAGCTCAGCCCTTTAAATAGACCTTCAGTTCCAGCAGATTCGACAGTGAGCCCTGGTTATTCGTCTGGTGTTTCCTATCAAGATGAAAGGCACGAATACCTGCTTCACAGGGTGCTGAAAAATCGAACTGCCGGTTATCACCCACATGAACTACTTGCTCAGGCTTTGCCTGCATTTCCCGGCACATTTTCACGTAAAACTCGGCTGTCTTCAATTGCTTATAATCCGAAATGGATGAATAGACACCGGAAAAAAGAGGCCTGACGTCTTTAAGAAGATAATACAGAAAATCGCGGGATGAACCTGAAGCCACGACAAGTTTATACTTTGCGCCTAGATGAAGAAGAACGTCTTTTACTTCAGGATAGTAACGTACTCGTTTCTCACACTTCTGCATCACCGGCTCGGGAGATCCCAGACCAAGCTCCTTGAACCAGTATTGTATATCATACCATTCCAGTCTTTGGTCACCTACCCTACGATATTCCTCTTCTACCGCTTTCCTAGCTTGCTCGAGGCTTAAGCCGTTCTTCTCAGCATACCTTTGTGGAATTGCTTCAAACCACACGGCATAGCTAAAATCGGGCGTCACTAGCGTACCTTCGGCATCGAAAGAGACCACCCTTACAGAATCAGCGTTGAACATTTTTACTCACCCAAGTGCTGGAATGTTACCATTTAGCAGAGGGCAAGTCCATTATTGCAAACTGTACATAATAACGTTTAAAATTAAAACCAAATAAGCAATGAACATAGATTATCGAGTTGACACAAAGAGATTAGCGGATTATTCGTTTGAACTCGGCCCAATAAGGCCGCCGAGTGAGGCTTATTCTCTGCTCATCAGGGCCACCAGGAACTGTCCCTGGAACCGATGCCAGTTCTGCCCTGTTTACAAGGGACAGAAATTCGAATTGAGGTCGGCTGATGAAGTTATACGGGATATAGAAACTGCCAGGTCAATCGCGGAGGGAATAAAAGAACTTGCCTGGAAAATGGGCTGCGGCGACCAGATCAGAAGTGTTGCCGGAACAATTTATAACAACTATCAATATAACTCAAGCGTCTGCAATGTTGCCCTGTGGTTATGGGCAGGCGGCACCTCCGCTTTTTTGCAGGATGCAAATAGTCTCATTATGAGAACTCCAGATCTGGTTCGCATACTTTCCGCACTCAAACAAAATTTTCCAGAGCTGAACCGTATAACCTCCTATGCTCGCTCTAAAACCGCTTCAAGAAAAACAGCAGGCGAACTGAAAGAGATTAAAGAAGCCGGCCTTTCCAGGCTACATATAGGAATGGAGAGCGGTTCTAACCTCGTTCTCAGCTACGTAGAAAAGGGAGTCACCGCCAAGGAGCACACCGCAGGAGGCAAAAAAGTAAAAGAGGCTGGCATTTCACTTTGCGAATACGTCATGCCTGGTCTCGGCGGCAGGAAAATGTCATCTGACCACATTGCCGGCACCGCCCAAGTCCTCAACGAAATTGACCCCGACCATATTCGACTGCGCAGTCTTCATATTCGCCAGGACATACCTTTGTGGTCGAAAGTCCAATCGGGCGACTTTGAAATACAAACAGAAGACGAGGTCGTTGGAGAAATTGGAAAACTTATTGAAGAACTTGAAGTTACCAGTGAACTGAAGAGCGACCATATATTGAACCTTCTTCCCGAAGTCGAAGGTAAATTCCCTGAGGCAAAACGGGCTTGCCTTGATACAATCAACAGATATCTGACTTTACCTGATAAACAGAGATTAAATTTCAGGTTGGGCCGAAGGGCCGGCTATTATGAGAGACTTGACGACCTGCGGGACGAATACAAATTTCGGAAAGTTGACGAAGTTATAGACAGGCTCAAATCGGAAGCTCCGAACGGCATTGACGACGTAATTCTGCAGCTTAAGGCGAGCTTTATTTAGGTTAATACTTTTATGTCGAACAAAGGATTCCTAAATCTTAATCGCTTTAAGTCTGGCAGGATTATAAAACAGCAGACCAAACACAGAACCTATGGTCTTGAAAATAAACCACATAAATCAGGAAAGGTAAGTAAATGAGAAAATTCGGTACGTTTTTAGCCTTAACACTGGTATTGATTACGTTGATTTCAGGCTGCGCCAAGGGAGCGATTGAAGAACAAGGTAGCGCCACGATAAAAGGTAACTTTATAGATGGTGAATCAGGCGGTGATGCTGAGACGTTGAACTGGATTCTGGCGGCAGACGCGAGTTCTTTCGGCTATGCTGGTCACACGGTAGACTCACTGGCTACTTACGATAACCAGTTTAACATCCAGTTCCGCTGTTTAGCTAAAGACATCGAAGTATCCCCTGACGGCCTGGTTTACACGATCACCATCAGAGATGACTTGAAATGGAGTGACGGCTCTCAGGTCACCGCTGAGGATTACATATATACCATGAAAAATCTCATGTTCTCTGACTGGCTCAATTATCCTTACAAAAGTCTATGGCAGGAGGAAGTGGACGGCAAAACTGTGTTCGTTGTGCCACAAGTGATAAACGCTACCACCTTTACGGTAACTCGCCAGACAGTTGACCCTGAATTCATTTACACCATCTATGACTTAACGCCCTACCCAAAGTATATAGCCACTCAATATGAAGGAAATGCCGAGGCGTTCACGCAGGCGCCCGAATTCAATAACCTGACCTATACAGGAAATCTGGGACCCTACAAATTCAAGGAGTGGATCCGGAATGACAGGTTTGTTGTGGAGAGGAATCCAGACTACTATCTAGGCAAAGAAAACGGCGCCCCTTATTTTGAACAATATATTACAAAGCTGTTCAGTTCTTCAGCCACGAGACAAGCTGCTCTGGAAGCAGGCGACATAACCTCCACCGGTATCGACCCTTCCGACGTGAATAGATTCAGGTCTATGCCAAACGTTAAGGTATATACCAATCCCACACGTGGGTACTGGCTGCTGGCCTATAACCAGCGCGCCAACGGCTGGGAGGGTCTAAAAAATAAGACGGTCAGACAAGCACTGTCGACGGCAATAAGTAAGCAGACCATCAGTCAGGCGATTCTACTCGGCTTTGCCGAACCGGCTTACAGCTTTATCCCGGCCACTTCTCCCTGGTATACCGATGAGGGCATTGTTAAATATGGAGTTGGTCCTCTATTTGATAAACTGAAGGCTGCCGAACTTCTCTATCAGGCCGGATACGGTAAAAAAGAAAGCGACGGTACCATAAAAGTCACTAATAAGGACGGCACTCAACTTCACTTAGTTCTAGCAACCAGTACCGGTAGCAAAGTCGCCGAGGATACTGCCTTTTCTGTACGCAAGGACCTGTTACAGCTTGGGATAGAGACTGAAATCAAACTGGTGCCATGGGCAACTCTTATAAGGCAGTACATGATGAACACCGTGCCGGGCTCAAAGCAAGAACCAACAGACAACAACGGACCCAATGCTGTCAGCCAGGAGCCCTGGGATTTGATGTTATTAGGATTTAACACTGATTTGCTGGCGCCGTCCGGAAGTCGTGTATTTTTTACGACGAACGGTGGACTCAATTTCGCAGGCTATTCGAATCCCGAGGTAGATGGGCTGTTCAATCGTGCCCGCTCAAAGGAGGCTCTGGACAAAACTGCCAGAAAACAAATCTATGCCGAACTGTCCAGATTATTGTCTGAAGAACAACCTGTAGATTTCCTGGTTTTCAACAGGGCTAACGTCGGCTTCCAGAAAAATGTCGAGGGTATAGAGCCAGGCATAAATATGGGTTATAACTACTATATGTGGTATTTCGGTCCCGCAGAATGAGTCCGCCGTTAAAGGTATTTAAGGTTCCTGTTGGCAGTGTCCAGTCGCTATTTTAAATCATGGGCAAAAGCTGGCTCAGAGACTACGTTATCAAGAGGCTCATATACTCCATAATTATAGCCTGGGGTATACTGACCATTACTTTTATTCTGGTAAGGATCGGGCCCAGCTCGCCAGCGGATAAGTATCTGGCGAACATAGCCGCGAGAGGCGCAGACCCGGTACAGGCTACGGCCGCGATTGAAGCGCGGTACGGACTTGATAAACCCATTTATGTGCAATATTTTAACTACATGGGCAACCTGTTCCGGGGAAATTGGGGCTGGTCTTTCAGCACCTCAATGCCAGTCATCGAGCTGATTAAAACCCACTGGATTTACTCTTTTCAACTCATCCTGCTCAGCAGTCTATTTGCCGCCATACTGGGCATGCTTATCGGTATCTACTCGGCGGTTAGACAGTACTCCAGGATGGATTATACTTTCACTTTTCTCTCATTCATCGGCATATCGATACCGAACTTCTGGCTCGGCATCATGCTGATACTGTTTTTTTCAGTTAACCTGGGATTGTTCAAGACTTATTATGACACCACGCTGCCGCTATTTTCTCTCGATAATTTGAAAGCGCTGATCCTGCCTGTCATAACACTGGGCACAGGCATGCTGGCCGGCTATGTTAGATATACCAGGTCAGCCATGCTGGATAATCTCAAGAAACCATTTGTCACTACAGCACGCTCTAAAGGGCTGCCCGAACGGACCGTTATTGGCAAACATGTCTTCAGGAACGCGCTATTACCTCTGGTCACCATAATTATGTTCGATTTGGGCAGTATTGTCTTCGGAGGCGCTTATTTAACCGAAATCGTCTTTGGTATACCTGGATTGGGGCAAATATCCTTCAACGCCATCTTTGCCAACGACTATCCCGTTGTAGTAGCCGTCACTCTTATAGGTACTTTTATTGTGCTCCTGGTAAACCTGGCTACCGATATCAGTTATACATATCTCGATCCAAGGATAAGATATGGCTAATAAACTACTGGATGCTCTTAGCTCAGTCGGCCATCGTATGTCCAGCAGCATGCGGCTCATCAACTATTACTGGCAGAGGACAAAGCGCAATAAGCTGGCTGTCTTCGGTCTGGCCTTCATAGTTTTTCTGGTTGCGCTGGCTATCGTCGGCCCCTTTTTCACAGCAGACCCGACCGCAGTTAATTTCGATGAAAAAGAAATCCCGCCCATTGGCTTTACTACACAGCAGTCGATGTACGACATAGCAAGCAATACATTCACAACAAAAGAAGTTAACGGAACCTGGAAACATCCTCTGGGCACTGACAGTAAAGGCAGCGACATGATGGCTATGATAGTCTCTGGAGCCAGGGTGTCTCTACTGGTGGGACTGATTGCCACCGGCATAGCTATTATTCTGGGCACCATTATCGGGGTACTTTCTGCCTATATGGGTGGCTGGGTGGATAACGCCTTGATGAGATTCACCGATATCGTAATGACATTCCCATTCTTTCTATTGCTGGTATTGGTGGTTTTTATCTTCGGACCAAGTCTGGCTTTTATCGTTCTGGCGATAGGCCTGACAGGCTGGACCGGCACCGCCAGGTTACTTAGAAGCGAATCCCTATCTATTAGGACCCGGGAATTTGTCACTGCCGCCAAAGCCTTGGGCGCAACCGATGGTAGAGTCGTCTTCCGCCACCTTATACCCAACGCAATCAGTCTGATTATTATCATAGCCACCCTGTCGATCCCCGGGGTAATCCTGGCAGAAGCTGCATTAAGCTTTATCGGCCTGGGAGATCCTACAGTGCCAAGTTGGGGTGTAATCCTCGAATCCGGGCAACACACGCTGGACACGGCCTGGTGGATAGCAGTGGAACCGGGAATAATGCTCTTCTTAACGGTACTGGCTTTTAATTTTCTAGGCGATGGATTGAGAGATGCTTTCGACCCCAAAAGCAATGTGTAGGCATGCCCATGAAGAATGATATAGTGCTCAAGGTCAGCGACCTGAAAACCTATTTCTTCACCCGCCGCGGCACGGTTAAGGCTGTGAATGGAGTCGATTTTGAACTCGAACGAGGAGAATGCCTCTGCCTTGTCGGTGAATCAGGCTGCGGTAAGACAGTGACGGCACTCTCCATTTTGCGTCTGTTCGATAGCCCGCCGGGCAAAATAGTCGACGGCCAAATAAGCTTCGACAGTCTTGACCTGGCTAAATGTTCTTCTGCAGAAATGAGACGAATCAGGGGAAAGGATATAGCCATCGTTTTCCAGGAAGCGCAATCAGCTTTGAACCCGGTTCTAACCATAGGCAACCAGATAACAGAGCAGATAAAGCTTCACTTGCCGCTGGACCATACCCGCACTGTTGAGAGGGCTATAATGATGCTCGGCGATGTGGGCATACCTTCTCCCGCGAGCGTAATGAGCTACTACCCGCACCAACTATCAGGAGGCATGAAACAGAGAGTTCTGATAGCCATGAGCCTGTCCTGTGACCCAAAAATTCTAATAGCCGATGAACCAACCACCGCCGTAGACGTAACCATAAAAGCACAAATACTGGACATCTTTCGTGAGTTAAAGGTAAAAAGGCAGATGTCCGCTATCTTTATCACCCACGATTTGGCAGTGGTCGCTGAAATTGGAGACCGGGCTGTGGTTATGTACGGGGGTAAGGACGTGGAGACAGCTCCGGTCTCTGAGATAATCAGCAGGCCGAAGCATCCCTATACGCAAGGATTGATTGACTGTCTACCGGATAGCTCCAGATCTAAAAACAGGCTGATGTCCATACCAGGAACCACACCCAACCCTATGGATATGCCCCCGGGCTGTGCCTTCCACCCCCGATGTCCCAGGGCAATGAAAATTTGTCGACAACAAGAGCCTACTAAAACCTCCATATCAGACGGTCATTCTGTAAGCTGTCATTTATATACATGAAAAATAAAACAAATCATAAGTTGCTCCAAATAAAAGACCTAAAAAAATATTATCCGGTTACGGCTGGCATATTTTCCCGCCATGTAGGAGATATTAAGGCAGTCGACGGGGTAACTTTCGATATACACCAGGGGGAAATACTGGGTCTGGTGGGCGAATCCGGATGCGGCAAGTCAACTTTAGGCAAGACAATCCCCAAGCTTGAAGAACCGACCGGCGGCAAAATCCTGTACCGCGGTAATGATATCACCAGCCTAAATAAAAAGGGGCTTAAGGAATTAAGAAGGCAAATCCAGCTGATATTTCAGGACCCTGATGCCTCTCTCGACCCGAGAATGACAGTGGGCGACTCCATATGCGAACCACTTGTTATCCATAATTTCGGCAACGAGAAGGAACGGGCGCAAAGAGTGGCCGAGCTAATGGAGCAAGTCGGTTTGGAAGCCGGACAGGCTGGTATGTATCCGCATGAGCTAAGCGGCGGCCAGAAACAGCGCATCGGAATAGCTCGAGCCCTGGCTATGAATCCGAAACTAATTATTGCCGATGAACCGGTCAGCGCACTGGACGTATCGATACAGGCGCAAATTCTGAATCTGATGATGGACATTCAGGGAAAATTCGGATTGGCCTACCTGTTCATCGCCCACGATTTGTCAGTTATACGACATATGGCACATAGAGTAGCCATAATGTATCTGGGCAAAATCGTCGAGCTGGCCGACAAGAATGAGCTTTTCCGGAATCCCATGCACCCCTATACTGAAGCTTTACTTTCGGCTGCACCCAGCTTCAAGCTAAAAGGCAAGGGCAGAATACTACTGCAGGGTGACGTACCTTCCCCATTAAATCCGCCACCGGGTTGCCACTTCCATCCCAGATGCCACCGGGTACTATCAATCTGCAGTCAGGTGGAACCGCAGCTAATCGAACAGTCAGAAGGTCACTTCGTTTCTTGCCATCTCTATAAACAGTAAAACCTATAATTCCTTAGTCATGTAGGCGCCTTCCAGTTCATAGCCGCATTCTGAGCGGAAATACTCTCTGGCACCCACGCCGCTAATTATAGCTATTTTAGAAGCCTGAAATTCTTCACGCGCGATTCTTTCAGCTTCCTTAAGTAACTCCAGTCCCATTCCCTTATGTTGAGCACCTTCGGCATATTTCTCCCCCAATGGAACCTCCGAGCCAAAAACGTGAAGCTCGCGGACCATTGCCGGTTTCCCGTTACCCACAGCTAGAGTACCAATCCTCATCCTGAGCAAGCCGAATACGGTTGCGCTGTCATCCTCGAATGAAAGAAACACCTCTCTGCCTCCCGATGCCTGGTAATCCATTCTCTTGAGTCGTGGTTCTCCCATCTTGTAGCCGTCGCGAAGCCGGTGTCCGTATTCCCGGCAGCGAATACATTTGCACGCAACACCCATATCTTGCATACGCCCTTTTATAGCGCTTCTTAAAGCTAGATCCTTACAGCCGGCGACAATAAATTTACCGGGCATATCACGCATGACCCTCGGGATTCTGACGTAATGAGGAATGTTTGTCTTAATGCCTATCATCAAAGTTACCAGCTCGTCAACGGGATAAGGCTGATAACGAGCATCTTCATACCATCTTTCCAGTTCGGTCCCTGCTATAACCAACGTGGGATAAAGCTTAAGACCGTCCGGCTTGAAATTGTCGTCATTGAAAAGCTGCTTAGACTGCTCCAGGTCATGCGCTGGATCTGAGCCGGGCAGTCCGGGCATCCAGTGGTAATAAACCTTAAATCCATGGTCTTTGAGTAATTTGGTCGCCCGAATAACTTCTCCTACATTATGCCCTCGCTTCACCAGCCTATAGATGTCATCATCCAGTGTCTGTACACCCAACTCTACGCGTGTGGCGCCGAACTCGAGCATTCTGCTGACTTCTTCCTCCCGGCACCAATCAGGCCTGGTTTCAATGCACAGTCCCACACAACGATGTTCAGCAGTCTCGTTGGTCTTTTTAGCTTCCTCAAGTGTCGATGATTGACAGCCGTTCAATGCATCATAGCAATCCTGAATAAACTTATATTGATATTCCCTGGGATAAGCCAAAAAGGTCCCTCCCATGACAATGAGTTCCACTTTGTCGGCCGGGTGCCCCATATCCATGAGGATCCTTAATCTTTCTTCGACCTGACTTCTGGGGTCATAATCGAAGAGCTTGGCCCGGAGCACGGCAGGTGATTCCGGTGTATAACTCTTGGGAGCATCAGGGAAACTGGGGCAATATATACATTCACCTGGGCATCCAATCGGCTTGCCCATCACTGCCACCGGCGTCACACCGGATATAGTTCTTGATATTTTCTTCATTATGTGGTTTCCTAATGTCCAGTAACGAATATAATTGACTACCCAAATCAGAGTTTACCAAATCGCTGCCATGTCAACAAACAGACAGGTTTTCGATGAAATAGCTGAAAGCTGGTACCGTTTTAGACATTGGTCTCGATTCACCAGCGAGCTGCAAGAACTGGCAAACAGATGGGAGACAGGAAAGCTATTGAATATCGGCTGTGCTCACGGCGCCGATTTCTTGCCGTTCAAGGACAATTTCGAGCTATACGGTGCTGATTTTTCATTTCAAATGCTGGGCCTGGCGCGTAAATATGCAGCTAAATTCAAATTCGAAGCAGAACTGGTGTTAGCTGATGCCACCTATCTGCCGTATTCGGATGACACCTTTGATTGTGCCATAGCAGTTGCCGTTTATCATAATATCCGCGGCGGCAAACAAAGAAGAATGACAATTTCGGAACTCAAGCGAGTACTGAAACCGGGTGGTGAGGCTTTTATCACCGTTTGGAACAAATGGCAGCCCAAGTTTTGGCTAACCGGCAAACAGATTGAGGTGCCCTGGAAATCTAAGGCGGTACCTTATTATCGCTATTATTATCTATTTTCTTATCCGGAACTCAGCAGCTTAATAAAACAGGCAGGATTCGAAATAATTAGCCTATTCCCGGAAAGATCCTATAAACTTCCGATAAAATTGTTCTCCCGAAATATCTGTGCACTGGTGAAAAAGTGAGGGGGTGAGGCACTGATGACATCCAGAGCTTCTATTTATCCTTTACTTTGAGTCTAGCCTCGGCTCTTGTATCCGCCAGGATTTTTGCGGCAATGCATGTCCGGTTACCTCCGGTCTGCTTGGCGTGGTAAAGCGCCATGTCAGCAGTGTTTACGAGTTCGCCCGATGTATATGCGTCACCAGGCCAACAGGCCAATCCCAGGCTAGCGCTTAGCTTGATGTTCTTTTTGCCCATCTCGCCAGCGATCCCGCGACGGACCCTCTCGGCGACAACAAAAGCATCATGGGTTTCTGACTGAGGCAATATGATAGCAAATTCGTCACCACCGTAACGAAAGGCCAGGTCAGTATTTCTTATCTCGGCATTAACCAAACGCCCTATTATCTCCAGTATCTTATCGCCGGCCATATGCCCGTGCACGTCGTTATATGCTTTGAAATCATCCAGGTCTAGAAGAATTAGAGAAAGCACGCCACTATAGCGAGAGTGACGGTCTATTTCTTGTTTTATACATTCATTAAAATGACGTCGATTGAACAAGCCTGTAATTTCATCAATCCGGGCTTTATGCTCTGCTTTGGCGAATAAGCGGCTGTTCTCAATTGGCATGGCTATTTGAAAAGCCAGACGTTCTAGAAGTCGAACTTGTATTGGGGAATAAGCATCCGGCTTTCGACTGGCAATAATAAGGCTGCCAATTGCTTTGTTTTTAACAAGCAGCGGCAGATAAACAATGGACCTTATGCCGCGCTTTAAATGCCCCTCACCGGTTTTAAATTTCCGATTTTTTATAAGGTCAGGCTCCAGCAACGCCTCCTTGTGATTGGCAACCCACTCCGTGCCTGTGCCTTTTAATGGCATCTTTTCCCCTTCCTGCCAGGTCGAGCCTACTTCCGTGGATATAACCTCTAACCGGATTTGGTCGCCCTCTATCAGGGCAATCGTCGCCCAGTCAATACTAACTACGCCTTTAAGTTCATCTATAAATGCATCATATACTTCCCTTACGTTTAAGCTGGAAGTAATAACTGCCGCCAGCCGATTAATCAAAGCCAGTTCCTGCTCTCTGCTTCTTAATTCCTTCTGAAGATGTTCTTTCTCTCGCTTTCTAAACTGCTCTTGAAGATATTCTCTTTCAAGGCTGGCCACCACCTGAGTTATAACAGTTTCCACTAAATTTACATCCCCAAGCGAATATTTACCCGATTCCTTTTTCCCCAGTGCCAGGATGGCAACTAAATCGCCTCGATTTACCAGAGGAAATAGTAATTCAATATCCAGAACTTCTAGTTCATCCCTTTCTTGCCCCCATCTCCCGTAAAGCTCCGGGAAGATATCCAAATTTTCTCTCAGCATATATCGCTTCTCTCGCCGTAGCCATTCGGTAACAGGATTGTCCCGGCTCAACCTCGCTTCAAAATCTCGCCCGCGCGGCTGGGAAAATTGAATGGCAAAATCAGCTCCCCCGGATTCCGGCATTAACAAGAATATTTGTTTACAATGCAGCGTAACCGCCAGCAGCGGCAGTAATCCTTCGCTTAGCTCTCTTAAACTAAGAACGCGGTTCAGTCTGTATCTTAGAAAAGTACGTAGTTTTTCCAGGTAGGCGTAACGCGCCCTGTAGAACAGCCTATCTGTACGCCTGGAAAGCACCCCGTGTAGTAAATAAACACTCCCTCCAATAGACATCGCGGCCATTGTAGCTAAGGCTAAAGTGCTTCCATCTATCTGGATACTGCTGAATGAGTAAATAAACAGAAATGAAATGAGATACAGAACAATGCCGATACCAATTAGTCCAATCCAGACCAGAATTTGGCGTGTAATTAACTTTATATCTAATAAACGATTTTTTAAGAAGATATAGCTCAGTATCGAAGCTAGGGCAAT
>Ga0209610_1000667_pt1 | contig 18054 bp, 20 predicted proteins | sample LakKivw275mmetaG_FD_184137 | JGI IMG/M metagenome (GOLD analysis project Ga0209610, IMG submission 184137) | Anoxic lake water microbial communities from Lake Kivu, Rwanda to study Microbial Dark Matter (Phase II) - Lake Kivu water 275m metaG... | ecosystem: Environmental > Aquatic > Freshwater...
GTGCTGACGTTCACGATCCACAACTACGGCATCTGCACGTTCTCGGTCCCGTTCGGATCGCTTTTCTTGCTCTGGGTGGCCGTGCTCGGCCTCTGCACGCATGCCCTCGTCGGCGGCATAGCGGCGACCGACCGTGCCGCAGTCGCGGCGCGATTCGCGAGCCATTGCGTGATTCCGGCTGCTGAGAGCGAGGTGGTGGCAGTGGCCAGGCTGAAGCTAGGGCAGTCGTGCCGGCGGGCAGCGTTGGCCGACTGTCGAGGGGGTGCAGAGTGAGGACTTCCGTGGGGCTAGAGATTGGCGAGGGTGGGTGGACCTACGCCTGGGCATTCGACCTCCCAGGGTGCTTCTCCCGAGGGGCGACGCCGGAGGAGGCCCTGAAGGTCCTTCCTGGACGGATCGAGCGCTTCTTGGGTTGGCTCAGTGAGGTCGAACAGGGAATCGATCGAGGTCGCGCGATGGTGGAGGTAACGGAGAAGGTGAATGGACCCTGCCCGGTGAGGCGCGGTGACACCCGGGTTCTGTTCTTGTGGGATCGTCAACCGCCGACCGAGGAGGAGCTTGAGCGGAACCTGAAGTGGATGGGGCACAGCCGGCGCACGCTTCTCTCGCTGGCGCAGAGCCTCCCCGCCGAGGTGCTTATGAGAGAGTCCGCGGGGGACGCGGCACGGGAACTCCACGATGCCGTGTCCCCAAGCATCTACAGGATCGTCCGCCATGTGGCCGGAGCCGAGTACTGGTATCTGTCTCGGATCGCCGGCGACGAGTGGCTGGCCGGAGAGGAACCCTCCGACGTCTTCCAGGGACTTGAGCTGGTACGCGCTTCCGCCGTGCCCAAGTTGCGCAGGTTGTTTGCCACCGCTCCGAATCATGTGGTAGCGCAAACTCAGTCGACTTGGTCGGGAACGTTCACCGAGCAGTGGACGTTGCGGAAGGTTCTGCGAAGAGCGCTGTGGCATGAGCAGTTTCACATTGAAGAGATACGCCGCCGTCTGGAGGGAGACTCCGGTGATCGAGCGGCGGTTGGCACGGCCTGAGTGACCTGATGCCATAGGAGAAAACCTCGACGGCAAGGCGCTGTCACCTGCATTCTGACTTCGTTCCAGAGGACAGCCCGGCGGTTCTAGCTGGCTGTACTGTTGTTGCTGCACGGGGCGCCGACCAAGACGTGTTCCCGACGAAGGAGAGGCGATGAGTAGTGAAGTGGCCGATGCCGGGATCCAGCAACAGATGAAGCAAGTCACGTTCCCAAGCATCGGCCAACGCCACCGCGCGGCGTTCTTCCGAGCAGCCGGCATGGTGCGGGACCTGCTCGAAGCACGAGACGCCGCTCCTTGGGACGTCTCCACTAGCGACTCCTACGAGCGTCGCTGTTGATCACGGACGAGCTGGGGTTCGTCCCGTTCGAACGGGCAAGAGATGAGCTGTTGTTCAATCTGCTCTCCGAACGGCACGAAAGGCGATCGGCGCTGGTCGCGACGAACTCGTCGTTCTTCGATCGGGTCGACGTGTTGGGGGACGTGAAGCTGAGAAGAGCGTTGCCCGATCGTCTCGCTCATCGAGCCCACGTCCTCACAGTCACGGGGCCGTTGTACCAGATACGCTGGCGGGACAGCACGATGGAGCCATGATCCATCTCACGAAACCAGGAACGCGGAGGTGTACGACGTCGTACACTGCGGCCGCCACTAGGCTGAAGACCAAACGTCGGATCGCTCAGAAAGAGAGCATGTTCCAGCGATCAGGAAGGCATGCGGCAGCAGAATGACGTTAAAGCACGCAGCGCACTACGTAGCGCCATACACGAGGAGAGCAAGGGCGGAAAGACATGGTGGGGCAGGCACACGTCGGTATACTGTGTAGGGAACGTGTACACCACACATGGTTGGAAGGTGAGGTACTATGAAGTACTCGATTCGAGACGCCGCGATCGCCGACGCCCCGGCTGCCTGCGAGGTCGTTCGGCGTTCGATTGCCGAGTTGTGCATCGAGAACCACCGGAGCGATGAAGCAACGCTCGCCGCCTGGCTTGGGAACAAAACTGTGGCCAACTTCGAGGCGTGGATCAACTCAGACCGCCACGTCGCTCTGGTTGCGGAGGGCTCTGCTGGCGTCATCGGGTTTGGACTGCTGAATCTCGAGGGCGCGATCACGCTCTTGTACATCTCTCCCGAGTCCAGGTTTCAGGGGGTCAGCAAGGCTCTTCTCGTTGCGCTTGAGGAAGCGGCGCGCTCGACGGGGATACGGAAGCTCACGGTGGGAAGTACCGCAACGGCAAGACGCTTCTACCTCGGTTCTGGCTACGTCCCGGAGGGCAGCCCCGCCCAAGGCTTCGGGCTGACGACCTCGTATCCAATGTCGAAGCGAGTCGCGCCCTAGCAGCCGTCTGGTACGAGGATGAGGAGACGATGACGACACGCACCCAGAAGGCTGACACAGAGAAGATGCCGCCAGCGGCAGTGCGCTTGTGGCGCGTCGGGGCCCACGAATGCGGGTGCAATGGCGTGGCGATCAAGACAGCACACAGCTTTCTCCTCTTCGACTACTGCTATCATCCCAGGGGTGAGTTGCCCGCCGATTCGGACAGAGGCATTCTCGGAGGGGGGAACAAGATTGCTCCGGGTGAGATTGCAGATCTGGATGTAACGGTCTTCGTCACCCATGCGCACGCTGATCACTACGACCCGGCCGTAAAGGGGTTCGCGGGGAGAATCTCGAGGCTACGCTTCGTGATTCCTCAAAGCATGGAAGCGGAATTCTGCGAAAGCGGCGTTGTGGAACGAACAACTGTAATGAGGCGTGCGGATGCATGGACGGACGTTGGCGAGATGAAGGTGTGGCCGTTTCTCTGCGAAGAGGGAGCCAGGGGGTGCTGTTATCTCGTCGATGTGGGGGGGATCGTAATTGCTTACAGCAATAGCTGTTACGATGGAGGTAGCTTCCGCTCCGATACCGAAGGCAGGGTCTTCCTAGAGCGACTTCAACGACTACTTGGCGGGCGCTGCATTGACATCGCCTGTCTGGGCTATGGACCTTCGTACGCATTTCCAGAGAAGACAGCTCCTCGGCTCATTGTTCCCGTACACTTCGCTATCGGGGAGAATCCTCCGCTCAAGAGCACGCTTGGCAGAGAGTCAACGTTAGTCCCCCTAGGAGACGGACAGGAGCAGAAGTACCTTTCTGTCAATGAGGACTCTCAAGTTAAGGGGACGGGAACAAGGGGCAAAGATCTACTACAGAAGGAAGATGTGCGGACCCAGGGAAAACAGAGGGGAGATGGGGATGAGTGACCGGACCAAGAAGTGCGGGCGACGCGGTTCCGTGGACCCGACTCAGTGCTGCCGTGAAGCGGCCAGCCCCGGGTGCAACATCGAGCGCTCGCCCGCGACGGATGCCGAGCGGGGGGACCTCCTCGATCTGATGCAAGATGAGCTGGTCGGCCGGCGCGATCGGATCATGAGTCTCATGGGTCTTACGTGGAGTGAGTTCGAGCAGCTGTACGAGCGTCGGGGCCACGTTTGCACAGTGAGGTGTGTCGGTGTGGTGGCCGGATACTACTGGATCGAGCAGCGGAGGCGCGAGCTGCATCTTCACGCGATCTTCGTCCTACCGGAGCATCGTGGTCGCGGGATAGGCGGGGCTGTGCTGGAGGAACTCGAGGACGAGTTCCGGGGCAAGGTGGATGTCATCGAGCTGGGGGTAGAGCAGGACAACGTGATCGCGAAGTCGCTGTACACAGCCCAAGGCTTCGCAGTGGAGGATGTCCTGCCCGAACTGGGCTTTGAGATCATGAGGAAGCGGTTGAGCAACGAGCCGGCTGACTAGGGTCTCACGGCAAGGCGACGCCACGGTGCCGTCACTCGTTCTGCAGACGTTTACGATGGCACGGCGCGCGGCGCCGGTAGGGATGTTCTGGTGCAGCTCGTTGTTCGCCGGCTGGTCCTCCCGATGGCTTCCGCACGCGAACGAGCAAGCAGTGAGCCACTACCTGCGCATCCTGCACCTGCGGGCAAGCACGTACTGCTTCATCTGTCGGCCTCGGCTCTCCGACACGCTCAATGGTGAAGCGAGCGTCAATCAGGAGATTGAGCCACTGGCTGAGTGTTCTCGTGAACCGCGGGACCCTGAACTTGGGCAGTCGCCCTTTGGCTTCCTCTGGAGCAGCGTTGAACAGCCACTCTGCAACCTCGCCCTTGAGGTTCGTGAAGTAATCCCCCACCTCTATGGCATAGGTCCGCCCCTTCTCATCTCGCAGATTCCGACGGTGTGGCGTGTCGAAGCACGGATGGCAAATCGAGAATTGCAGGAAACCGTCGAGCTTCAGGACGCGGTAGACTTCCGATACAACGGCCTCCGTCTCCGGAATATCCATGAAACTCATGAAGCCCGTCGCGAAGTCAAAGGTCACATCCGGAAACGGCAACCTCACGGCACTGGCCACTCGGTAGTCAATGCCCAGCGGCTCTTGCTGTTCCAGCTCAAGAGCATGGCGAATGAAGACATCCGAGATGTCTACAGCTGTCATCCGGGCCCCCCGCCTGGCGAGCAGCCGCGTGTTGTGCCCCTCCCCACAGCCAACGTCGAGGCCTGAGAGACCCGCAACCCGGGGGAGCGTTTCAAAGAAGGCGGGCGTATTCAGATAGTCACGGTACACATCGTATCCGGCCCGTGCCAATTCGGTCCATGCGCCCGCGTTGTCATTCCAGAGGCGACCCACCATCTCGTGGTTCATTTCCGGATCCCTTTCCTTTCTAGCGGCCCATGATGAGTGCGCGGCTGCGCACTGGTGTTAACGCTCCTTCTCCTTTCGTGCTGTCGCCCCCATCGGCCTGTTGGTTCCATCGCTTGCCTCACATGGCTATCGCCGACATCGCGCTGGGGTGCTTCCGTCCGTGCACAGAGCCCGGTGGCAGACTCCACGGCCGGAATGGGGCGCCTCCATTACGGTCACGGCACCTCCTCACTGACCTGATGGCGTCCCAGCCGGGGACGGACAATGGCGCGCCGCTACGAGCCTGCCGGCAGCTCAGGCCGCTTGCGACCCTCTTGGGCGATCCAGTTTCGGATCGCCCCCTCGCCGCGCTCGACGTTTGTCAAGGCCCAGTCAAGGAGAGGACTGACCACGATGGCGTAGAGGGAGACGCTCACGAGGTGCTTGAGCGTAAATGGGACCTGGCCGACGAAGGCCTGGGCGAAGGTCATGTGAAAGAGCGCGCTCGACATCACCGGGCCGGTGACGAAGTCGAAGATGAGGACGCCGATAATCCCGGAAACGAAGAAGGTCCCGCGACCCACCCCCCGCCCGTGCGCGGCACGCTTCGAGTATAGGCAGGAGAAGCCGAGTCCGATGAGGCCGTAGGTCCCCGCCGTGACGAGTGTCCAGATTCCAACCCTTCGCGAGAGAAGGTCGAAGAGGACCATGGCCAGGGCCGGGAAGACAAACGCCGCTACGCGGCCTCTCTTGGCGTACGGAAGGGTCACTGCCATGATGGGATCGTTGTTCGGAAAGAACCGCGCCAAGCGCAGCATTGTGCAAATCCCAAGGCCCAGGGCGAGGATTACGAGGTTCGCTGCCGAGGCGACTCCGAATTGGGCTCCCCGTCTGTTCACCTTCTCGTCTCCCTTCTCTCGTGAGCGTTCTTACCCTCGGTGCTCGTCGCTTTTGCGACGAGGGCGCCGAGGTTGCGCGGCAGGACATCCAGGAAGTCGCCGAGGTCCCAGACATCGAGCGCTTCTTGTACCTCGACGGGAAGGTCCTTCTTCGCCGCGCCGGCGAGCAAAGACCGTGTTGCCTCCTCGTCGAAGGAGGGTCCCTCCACGACGGATTCGATGAACGGTCGATTCTCCGGACAGACCTCCTGGCACCGGAGACACCCAACCAGCGCGTTGTGCCACTCGGGCCGGATCCAGGCTGGGAACGGAACGTCAGGCGGCTTTTCGTTCCAGAAGGTCAGACATCGCTCGGCATGGACGAGGAAGCGGTCCTCCCCGATCGCCTGCGTCGGACATGCTGCAAGGCACGCCTTGCAGGTGCTGCAGCGGGGAAGCGCCCTTGGCTCGTGCCGTGGGCTCTCCTCGCAGGGGAGGTCCGAGATGAGGACCACCGGGCGGTGGTAGCTCCCCAGGCCGGCCACATAGGTCAGGTTGTTCCGCCCGTACTGGCCGAGCTCGCCTAGGGTCAGCATGGCTTTCCTCGGCCCCTGTGCCCGGGCAACGGTGAACCCGGCTGGCGCGAGGAGCTTTCGGACGCGTTCTTCCACGGCGCGATCGCTTCGCTCCCCGTGAATGTAGGTGGGGGGAACGATTGACACAAGCGTCGTTTCCCGGAGCCTGAACCGGACTCGTACCGGCCGGTCAGGAACCGCGACGACGAAGAAGGAGCGTGGATTCGGAATCTCCGAGTCGAACTCACCTGCCAAGTACGCTACACGCTCTGCGTAGAACGCCTCATCGAACTCGCCGTTGGCGTGACGCAGCGTGATTTCCCGGCTCGCCTCGGCGCGAGAAGAGAACGGGATGATCACCGCCCGCCACCCAGCCAGCTCCATCTCTCTCAAGACTCTCTCGATCACGCGCGCCCGACCTCCCATGGCTGTTGACACCTGCGAGGCTTCCCCGAGGTTCTCGATGGCGGCTAACCTTCTATAGTCATCTAGTAGGTTGAGGCTACCAGGCGCGGCCTTCTCTGTCAAGGGAGGGCCGCGTAGGCCCGTCCTCTTTGCACAACCGATACACGCCTCAGCAGGTTCCAGGTTGTGATCTCGATTCGACAGCCGTGTGATTGACGTCCGCGGGCAGCATCACGGACGCGGTCGGCGGGCAAGGCGGCGGCCGGTAGATTCCATTGCGGAAGGGAACTCGGACTGCACAGAGAACATAGGATTGGACGGCCGCAAAACCGTCACCCTTTCGCAGCGGTGGGACTCCGTTTCCGAACGTAGTGGCGGCGAACCTTGGCGCGGTTCCCGCAATCTGCCATGTCACACCAGCGTCGGCTGTGGTTGCGGCTCACATCGAGAAAGAGCCATCCGCAGTTGTCTCCCGCGCACTCGCGCACGTACGGCAGCCTGTTCGAGGAGAGGAGTTCGGCCGCCGAGCGGGCTACGATCCAAGCCGGCAGGTCCAGCACTTCGTCCACGCCATGCCATTCCCACACGAAACCGCCTTCCTGCGGTTCCAGCCCCAAGTGACCGAGAGCCGCCGAGAGCACGGCGTTGAGGCGGGCAAGGTCATCCGGGTCCACCGGGTGCCCACGAGACAACGCGGAGAATGTGCGATAGAGCCCCTCGCGCAGCTCGATGGCCCGAGCGTAGGCGCGCTCGGCCTCCGCGGACTTCCACGAGGCACGGAGAAGGAGAGTTTCTGTCTGACGCTTGGTAAGAAGGCCGGCGTGCTCGCTCCAGACAACCAGGTCGTCGTAGTTGTGCAGAACCTCTTCGTACTCTTCGCCTCTTCGGTGGTTGACTGTGTTCGCGAAGTCCAAGCAGACCACGCCGCCGACCAGCTTCAGTTCCTTCACCTCGTGCGTTCCTTTGGACATTGCGGCCTCGTTGGCATTGTAGCTCACGCGACGAGCTTGACGAGATGGAGAGAGTACGCTACTCTACCACCGTCATGTGTATAGAGAGTTAGTGCGGTCGGCGCATCGCGCTCAAGGAGGAGAAGTGCTTGGCTATTGCGGAATCAGCTGCGGTGCTTGCTCAGCGTACCAAGGCACCGTTGCGACGCGGATGGATCTGCTGGAGCGAGTAGCAGGAAGCTACTGGGAGGGGAAGCACAGCGCTCAAGAGTGGGTCTGCCTCGGATGCACACCAGCCGATCAAGGATTCCTCGCCAAGTACTGTGCCACTTGCGTGATCCGAGCCTGCGCGATCGAAAGGGGTGTGCAGAACTGCGCCGCGTGCTCGGAGTTCGCAACGTGCGACCGGGTCAAAACGTTCATCGCCGGAGAATCGAAGGAGATTGCCCAACGGATGACGTGGCTGTGCGAGCGATTCAGAGCGCTGCACGCCATACCCCCCGTTGCTCACACGGCCGCGGCAGAATGAGGCCGAGCATGCGTACCCGAGTCGAGTACTGGGAGAAATGGGGCGGCGAGGAGCTCGCGGTGATGGCCCGCCTCGTGCGGGCGTTCAACGAGAGCCAGGGCGAGTACGAGGTTGTCCTGATCTCTGCGGGGGACTCGACGTCGAGCCCGGACCTCGAAGGGTTTCTAGCCGCGCAACGCGCAGGCCGCCCGCCCGACCTCGTTGGGCTTGAGGCGCACGAGATCGGCGACCTTGTCGGCCGCGAGGCGCTTCTCCCCTTGTCCTCGTTCCTCGCCGATCGGGCGAGCGACCTCCTTAGGCCCGCGGTGGCGTGCCTCGGCGGGCGGGAGGGCGCCTGGTATGCCCTGCCCATCGTCGCCGACATCGTTACCCTATACGTGAACGAGGGCGCGGTCCGCGGGACTCCGTTTGAGGAGGGGATCCCCATGGCGACCGCCTCGTTCGACGCGGCGCTCGACGCGGTGGCCCGGCAGGGACGCATCGGGTTCGTGCCCAGCTACCCCGGCTGGTGGCCTGAGACATGGCCCCTGCTCTTCGGGGGAGAGTGGTTCGACGAGCGCGGGAACTTCACGCCCGAGCGCGCTGAGAATGCCCGTGCCTATCGGTGGGCCGTCGGCCTGCGAAAGCGCTTCCCGCTGGAACGATTCGTTCTTGGGGTGAACCCGATCGGGACCCTCACCCCTGAGCCGTTCCTCGCCGGCGAGGTGCTCATTGTCCTGGAAGGGGATTGGGTCGTTCGACGGCTCGTGCGGGAGCCGGGGTTTGCCTGGAGTGTCGCCCCCTTCCCGACGCGGGATGGGACTGGTGGCGTTCTCCTCGAGGCCGATCTGCTTGCTGTCCCGACCGGGGCGAGGTGCCCGGAGGGAGCCTCTTCCTTCCTCGGTTTCCTCCTCGCTCCAGCCCGAATCGAGGCTCTCGCCCTCGGCCAGGGGAAGGTGTCCCCTCTCTCCGTTTGGTCATCCGGATTTGTCGCCAACCACCCGAACCCGAAGCTCGCCGATCTTCGGTTCGCTTGGGACCACGCTCGCGTCTTCTCCTCGCCGGCCTGTCCGGAGTGGCTCACGGTCCGGGCGCGGATCCAAAAGGCATTTCGCTCGATGTGGGAACGGGGAGAGCGCCCGGAGGATGCCTTGGCGCGGCTTTGAGCACCCGCAGCCGCTCCAGGCGAGGAGGTGACGCCCAGCAATGAGGCATCTTGTTCGCGTTCCGGCGACCGCGCTGCTTCGGCAGCCGTGGCGTGTCTTGGAGTGATGCATCTGCCGGAGTGCTTCGGCCCCGCGGGCCGGTTCAGCGGGCGAAGCCCAAACAGGATTCCCGGATGCCCGACGATCCGATCGAGGTGGCGCAAGGTTGAGGCGATGAACGCGATTCTGGCGAAGCGACACGATCCTGACGACGCAGCGATGCGCGACTTGGCGTGGAACCAGGGCGTGCTCGGTCGCGCGTTCTACGTCGGTGGCGCGCACATGGCACGGGTCCTCGACGAGCGGGGCGGTCGTGGAGCGCTGACAGACACGATCGCGACCGGGCCGATGTCGTTCGTCGCGCCGTACAACGCCGTCGCCGACGAAGCGCTTCGTGTTCCTCTCGTCGGGGACGTGACGGCTTCGGGTTGGCGGTGAACATCGGAGGACGTGGAGTGCGACTCCCGGGCATGGACGACGAGCCTCAGAGAGCCTGCCGGACACCAGGTGATCTGCGCCGCCCCAAGGAGTGGACATGAAGCGCGAGCAGTGGAAAGGGATGGGGACGTTCACGGCGATCTGGGCCGGTCAACTCCTGTCGCTTCTCGGCACAGGAATGACCCAGTTCGCGATGACGATCTGGGTGTGGCAGATGACGGGCCGGGCCACCGCGCTCGCCCTCATCGGCGTTTGTGCATTCACACCCGTCATTCTTGTGAGTCCGCTGGCCGGAGCGATTGTCGACCGCGCGAACCGAAAGCTCCTGATGATCCTGTCGGACCTTGCCGCCGGCCTCGGGACACTGACGGTGCTTCTCTTGTACCTGTCGGGGGCTCTCCAGATCTGGCACCTGTACATTGTCGTCGCATTCATCGGGACGTTTGGCGCATTTCAGTTCCCAGCGTACTCGGCGACCATCAGCGTGCTCGTCGACAAGTCGCAGTACGCGAGGGCAAGCGGCATGATGTCGCTCGCTGGGTCGATCTCGGGTGTGTTCGCGCCAGTGGCCGCAGGAGTCCTGCTCGCGCCGATCGGGATCGCCGGGATCCTCGGCGTCGACCTCGCGACGATGTCGACGGCGATCGTAATCCTCCTGTTGGCGAAGATCCCCCAGCCGGCGCGATCGGCCGAGGGGGTGAAGGCGCGCAGCAGCCTGCTACGCGAGGCGGGCTTCGGGTTCCACTACATCGTGGCGCGACGAGGTCTGCTGGGCCTGTTGTGCATGTTCTTCCTATTCAACGTGACGACGTCATTCGGATTCACCGTCCTCGCGCCGATGATCCTTGCCCGTACGGCGAGCGACGCTATTGTGTTGAGTCGCGTGCAATCGGCGGCCGGCCTTGGCGGCGTGGTCGGCGGGGTGCTCCTGAGCCTGTGGGGCGGCCCGAAGCGGCGCGTGGACGGGGTGCTGATTGGGTGCGCGCTCGGCGGGCTCGTCGGGCTGGCGGCGGTCGGTCTTGGACGGTCGCTGCCCGTGTGGGCGGGCGCGATGTTCACGATGGCTATGATCTTCCCGACGGTGAACGCGTCGAGCCAGACGATCTGGCAGTCGAAGGTGCCGCCCGATCTGCAGGGGCGCGTCTTCTCCGTGCGACTGATGATGGCCCAGTTCGGGACTCCGTTGTCGATGCTCCTCGCGGGACCTCTGGCCGACCGCGTGTTCGAGCCGGGGATGCGCAGCGGAGCGGCGCTCGCGAGGGTGTTCGGCCCGCTTGTCGGAACGGGTCCGGGTGCGGGGATGGCGTTGATGCTTGTGTTTGGCGGTCTCCTCGCGGCGGTGGCGGCAGCCGTCGGCTACATCTACCGCCCGCTGCGCGCGGTCGAGAGGGCTCTTCCTGATCACGACGCACAGGCGGCGCCCGCCGCCTGAACGGGCGCGCGCCTCGCGCACTGCGGCCACAAGCCGGTGGGCGAGTCCATCCGTATGCGGGCTCCCGTGACACCGTCAAGACGCTGCTGTGGATGAAGGAGGCTGATGCACACACGAAGACTCACGGCTGTCCCTGGGCTGATCGCTGCAGTGGCGCTAGAAGCCCCCGCGGTGGATGCGGAGCCGATCGACGAACTTGCCTTCTTGGAGCCGCTCGTCGGTACGATATGGATCGGGCGGTTCGTCAGCCTGAAGCGCCGCCGTCGCTTCCAGTCCCTCGCAGCGGTCGTAGCCGATCAGCTGGCGAACCACCGCCCAGTTCTTTTGCTCCACGTGCGTTTGGCCGTTCTTCTTGTACGGCCGACAGCGAGTGAACGTGATCTTATGTGTGTCGCAGTACCCCTTCATCGCCCAGGTGAGGAACGCAGAGTCGTTGTCCGAGCCGATGCAGAGCAAAGGAAACGGGAGCTGAGTCCTCGTTCGTTCCAGCGCTCGCTCCACCACCCCCTGACTGCAGTTGGTGAGGGCGACCGGCTCAGACCATCCCGTTGTCACGTCGACGGCAGACAGGGTGTGGACGAGCTTCCCCGCGGTGGTCTCGCCACAGTGCGCGACGAGGTCGATCTCGAAGAACCCGGGGGCGGCATCCGCCCAGTCGAAGAACGTGCGCACGGCCACTTGCGAGCGCAGCAGGGTCCCCGGTTTGGTCGCGCAACGTCCTCTCCGGCCGCCATCCCGATGCCCTCTCGACAGACGATCGACGGTTGCTGGACTCATCGCGATCAACCGGGCGCGCACGTCGGGCGGGAAGCGGACCTCGCCCTCCCGTTCCAGCAGGGCGACGGCCCCGGGGAGAAACGGGGCCAGACGCTTAGAGCAGATCTGGCCGCAGACCTCCCACACCCGCCTCAGGGCCGCCACCACGTCGGGCGTGTACACCGGGGGACGTCCCTGGCGCTTCCGACTCCTGCGTCGTCGGCCGCGCAGGCAACGAATCGCCGCCTTGCGGTGGTGCCCAGTGACCGCCACGAACTCGCCGAGGATACTCGTCTTGTTGCTGCGGCTTCCCCGGACGTAGCGGGGCCGGACGGCCTCCACAAGCTCTTCCACACTCGTCCTCCGTCCTCGTCATCGGGTCCCCTTCCTCTTCGGCAACCCAACCTACGAGGAACCGATCCCTGCTTCGGTAACCATTTCGACGAGGCAACGCGGTCCGCCCTCACGTCACGTAGGCCGACCAGAAGGCCTCTTGCGATGACGCATCCTCGATCGCTGCAGACCTTGGGGGCAGGCGCAATCCGAGCTGCCAGATTGCCTGCGCGAGGCAGCTGTCGCGAGAGGGGAACTCGCGGCAGGCTGCGATCGCCGTCACGCGAACCGTGACGGAAGCGATCGAGAAGGGAGCAATGAACCAGAAACTAGCGGAGATCAAGCAGTGGGAGGCCAGGATTGAAGAAACCCTTTGGGGGCCCGAGATCGCCGGCGAGAACGACAAGGCTCTCGAGGCGTATCGAGCTGTGGAAGCCGAGTTGGGAGCAGTCCTGCCGTACTCCGCCCCGGCTGTGGTTGTCGAGGCCCAGCGTGTGCTGGCGTACTGCCTGATGCGCGAGGGCAACGTGCTGCGCGCCATGGGGCGGCCTAAGGAGGCGGCGCGACTGAGCGAGCGCGAGATTGCAGCGGCCCGCGCATGTGGCGACTCGATCACCCTGGCCCGCAGCCTGATGTCGCGCGGGACGAACGTGCTTGTCGGCGGCGATGTCGAGCAGGGGACTCGCCTCCTCAGGGAAGCGAAGGCCCTCTTTGCGGACGGCGACAGCCGCGACCATCGCCAGGGTCTGGGTTGGTACTGGATCCTCCAGGCTGATCTGATGAACGCTGGGCTGGTGGCGGGGGACGCTGGTGACGTGATCGTCGCCGCGGACTCGGCGTTGGCCGAGCTCCTGCCGATCGAGAACTGGCCTGGAGCTGCAAGAGCCTACTCCGCTCGCGCCCAGGCGCACGAGCATCTGGGAGATGCCGCGGCAGCAAAGGGAGATCGAGATGCCCAGCAGGAGTGCGAGGCCAAGGTGTGCCCGGACGAGAGGGAGTAGGCTGATCCGCCTCGAGACAGATCCCGGACACGGGGAGTTCTACGCACCAAAGGGCGCCCGGATCCTTCCCACGGGGACGTGGGCGTCGGAAAGAGGCTGAGTCCTCAGCGGCCGAGCGCCAGGTGTCTTGCACGCGAGGGCCGATGCGTCAGAATGTGGCCCATGCGCGGCATCCTGATCGATCACGCGCGGCGCTACCCGCAGTGGCGGCCCGAGGACCTCTACAAGCTCGTCCACCAAGCGGCGCTCGGCAGCGAGCACGCGGTAGATGACGAGGCTCGCGCTCGTGCATGGCTTGTCCGGGAGATGGCGGAGATGGGGTCGGGGCCCGACGAGCCTCTGCTCGATCCGATCTCGCCCGACGGGGCGATCGTGCGCGTTCACCTGCGTTCCTACACGCGCCTAGGCCTCGACGTGGACTCCCTGCTCGAGGCGTTCGTGCGGACAGCGGACGAGTTCCGCGGGTTGCCGGAGCGCATCACGGCAGGGCTCGCCGAGGCGGCTCGGCTGGCGCGCGACGGGAGACTGGCGTTCCCCGAGGAGGAGCTTGTCCGCTTGCTTGGGCGAATGCACGCGGCAGGGCTTCCGGCAGTTCACCACTCGGCGGCGTTCACTCTGCACTACCGGCCTGCCTACCGAGTCGTCGCGCGCGAGTTCCTGGCCGCGAAGCTGCGTGCGCGGCACGAGGAGGAGAGAGCCTGTGGGTGTTCGTCCTGAGGTCCGCGACCTGTGCGACGCGTTCGTTGTCGGGCTGAGGGATGCGCTGGGCGGCAAACTGCACGGGGTGTACGTCTACGGCGCGGTGACGTTTCCCGAGACGGAGCACACGGGGGACGTCGACTTTCACGTGATCCTGACGGCGCCGCCGGACGCCGCCGAGCGGGCAGCCCCCCTCGAGCTCCGCGAGCGCCTGGCGCGGGAGTTTCCGCCCCTCGGAGCGGAGCTCGACGGCTACTACATCCTTCTCGCCGACGCGCGCGGGCGGACTCGGCCGCACCATCTCCTGTTCCCGGAGATCGCCGACGAATCCTGGGCCCTCCACCGCGCCCACATCCTCGCTGGTCGCGTCTTCGCGTTGTACGGGCCCGAGCCAGCGACCCTCTATGCCGCTCCGACGTGGGTCGAGATCGCGGAGGCGCTCGACGGGGAGCTCGACTACGTGACGCGTCACCTCGAGCAGTATCCGGCCTACTGCGTCCTCAACCTGTGTCGGCTCCTGTACAGCTGGGAGACGCGGGACGTGGTCACATCCAAGGCGGCGTCCGCGGCGTGGGCGAGGACTCGCCTTCCAGACCGAGCTTCGCTCATCGACCTCGCCCTCAAGTTCTACGCGCAGCAGACGTCGCCGGAAGACAACCGAGCCCTCGAGTGTGGAGTGACGGACTTCCACGCCTACGCGCGGCGCAGGATCGAAAGCCTACGTCTCACGCGAACCCCCTAGGAGCCCGCGAGCAGCTTCTGCGCCATCAGTTTCGGCGGCAGTGAGCCACAGGCAAGCATGGCGTCGTGCATTTCGCGCAGCGGCGTGCCTGGGTGTTTGGCCTTGTACGCGTCGATGAGCTTCAGGATCTCGAGCTTCCCGATGAGGTAGCTCATGGGCTGCGTTGGGTTCTGCGTGTAGCGGTGGACCTCGGCCTTGGCGTCGTCGGGTTCGAGTCCTACGCGGTTGACGAGAAAGGCGATCGCATCCTTGACCGTCATGCCCCGCGTGTGAAGGGAGACGTCGAGGATGATGCGCGCCGCTCGCCAGAGCTGATCCTTGCGCCGCGCCAGCGGTTGGACCGGGTCCGTGAGGTACCCAAGTTGTTCCATCAGCTCTTCGCAGTAGAAGGCCCACCCTTCGACGAACAGGCTCGACAAGGCCGACGCCAACTTGCGCGGCAGGGTCGCGGTTCGGTTCGCGTGAACGAGCTGAAGGTGATGGCCGGGGTACCCCTCGTGCAACGTGGTGAGCGGGAGCTTGGCGGTGTTGTGGCCCCGCAGCTTGGCTTCGCGGGCCTCGACCGACGCGCGCCGCGGCACGGGGGTCACGAGGAACACACCCTCCTGCTTCGACTCGAGGAGCCCTGCCGGCATGTAGGCCGCATACGGGAGGACGCCGCGCAGGTACGCGGGGGTCGGCTCAATGCGGAGTGTCTCTCCGTCGGGGATGGTGGCGATCCCGTGCTCAACGACAAAGGCGCGGGCACGGGCCACCTCGCGACGGTACGTCTCAAGCAGCTCGTCTGCTTCCGGATGGCTCTTCTTGGCCTCTTCGAGGATCTGCCGTGCGCTCTTCGTGGGGGAGAGCTTTCGCCCGAGCTCGTCCATCGAGCGTTGCGTCTCGTCGAACAGGCGTTGCCCGATCTGGAGAAGCTCGTCGGCCGAGACGTCGAGCAGGTGCTGGTCGTGGAGCATCTCTTCGAATACGACCTTGCCGACGGCGAAGTCGCCGCGCGCTCGGGGGGCGACGTCCTTGCGCAGGAAGCGCGCGTAGCTGTCGAGGGCCCTCGCCGCGCGGCGGGCAGCGACGACGATCTGCGGGAAGAGCCACGGCGTCCGCAGAGCAAGGAAAGGAACGAGAACCGTGAACAGCCCTCGCCCTTGGGCGGCGCTGTCGAGGGCCATCTCGGCCCACACCGGCGGGACCTGCTCCGGAACAAGGACCTGCTTCGCCTCGGCGAGCACGCGAGGCACCTCGCGGAGGCGGCCGAGCACCAACCTCATCCGCGCGGGGAACGGCACGAAGTCACGGATAAGGAGGAGGAAGACGCCTCCCAGGCACTCCTCGATGTACGTGCCGGGGGAGCGTTCGTGCGAGCGGAGAGGGTCGAAGTCTCGGAGGAGCGCTCGAACCAAGTGGACCATGACGGCGTGGTCGATCGCCGCATCCGGAGTGAAGCCCACGACGTCCAGTTCGACAAGAGTTCGCAGGCCGTCTCGCAGCTGGGCCTCCTGGCTTCGCAGCGCCTCGGGCGTGTGCCTGCTAAGGATCCCGTCGAACCGGTGATCTCCCAGCTCCGTGGCGGCGACCGGTGCCTGGCGCAGGAACGCATCGACGAAGGTCTCTACCGCGGAGTAGAACTCGGCTTGCTTGGGGTTCACGGATCTCTCCTTTCGGGGCCGCAAGCAGCGGCGTCCACGAACCATCGTACCCACGGGGGCTATTCTGCGGAAGCGCCGGGGCTGGTCGGGAAACGCACTGCGGACTACGCTGGGGAAAAACCAGAGGACGGGACGGAGGCATCTATGGACATCCAGGCCACGCGCATGGCGGTGAAGAAGCGGATCGCCCTCATCGCCCACGACCATCAGAAACCCAGCTTGCTCGAGTGGGTTCGCCGGAACCGAGCGACGCTCGAGCGCCACGAGCTGTTCGCGACGGGCTCGACCGGAGCCCTTCTTGAGCGGGAACTCGGGCTGTCCGTCACCCGATTCCTCAGCGGTCCGCTCGGAGGCGACCAACAGGTTGGAGCGGCGCTTGCCGAGGGGCGCATCGACCTTGTCGTCTTCTTCTCGGATCCGCTCCAGCCACAGCCGCACGATGTCGACGTCAAGGCGCTCCTGCGGATTGCCGTCGTGTACAACACGCCGATCGCCTGCAACCGGTCCACGGCCGACTTCGTGCTGTCCAGCCCTCTCATGGAGAGGGAGTACGAGCGTGACGAGAATACCCTGAGCCAGACTCACCGCCGCCCCGCGGCGACCTGAGGCGGCTGGGAAGGGGCACCACTCGCAGCCGGACGGCACCCCGCGGAAGACTGCGGACTCCCCTACGTCTTGGATGTGAAGATGCGTTGGGACGTTGGTTGACTCGCGTCCTCAGGGCTGTTATGTTGGCACTGCCTGGAAGCGAGGGGAGGTACGGCCCGACGGACGGGTCCAGCGGAGAGCGTGGCGAGCATCCGGGTCCTTGTCGCTGTTATCTTCACGATTCTGCCGATCGCGCTCTTGCTCCGGTTCTTCTTCACCCGGGACCTACGCCGCGAGCCGCGGACGACCGTCGCCGTGACATTCCTTCTCGGAATCGTCATCGCGCTCCCCGCGATCTTCGTCTCGCTCGTCATAGCGGCCATTCCGGGCAGGTCGTTCGGCCTCTTCGGCGGAGCGGCGTATGACGCGTTTGCGGTCGCGGCGATCACCGAAGAGCTCCTGAAGCTTCTGGTCATTGCCTGCTACTGCGCCCGCCGCAGGAGCTTCGATGAGCCGATGGACGGGCTTGTGTACGGAGCGACCGCCGCGCTCGGCTTCGCCGCGATCGAGAACGCGCTGTATGTGGCCAGCGGAGGATGGATCGTCGCGGTGCTGCGTGGCGTGACCGCAGTTCCCATGCATGCCGCGGAAGGAGCGATTCTCGGGTATTCCGTGGCTCGATCGCGGCTTCTCTTCCGCCGAGGCGCCATCTGGACAGGGCTCGCGATCGCGGTGTTCATCCACGGGGCGTACGACTTCGGGCCGATGGTTCTGGCGCGGCTCGGGGCCGACGAGCAGGCGCTCGCCGAGATGGGCGTCCAAGCGTTCGGGTTCCTCGTCCTGATGATCGTCGTGGTCATCGTCACGCTCGGCGGCGTGTACCGGCTTGTGTGGCGGCTTCGCGCCCAGCAGGTCTATTCGAGCGCACCCAGAGTCGCCGACGGTCCTCGGTTACTGTGCGCGGAGCGCGGTCCGCTGGTCGCGCACCTGCTGGAGCGAAGGGCCCACGATGACGCCTCGCCGCGACCCGCCGAGGAACATCCTGCGGAAGGGAGCGAAGCCTCGGAGTCCGACTCGCCGCCTCCGACTCGATAGTGGAGGTCGGAGAGCCGCTATGCGCCGACCCACTCTCCGCGGACGACGGTGACAGCCTGGCCACTCAAACGGACGCGGTCACTGGCTACGGCGCAGCG
>Ga0209610_1000670_pt1 | contig 17992 bp, 12 predicted proteins | sample LakKivw275mmetaG_FD_184137 | JGI IMG/M metagenome (GOLD analysis project Ga0209610, IMG submission 184137) | Anoxic lake water microbial communities from Lake Kivu, Rwanda to study Microbial Dark Matter (Phase II) - Lake Kivu water 275m metaG... | ecosystem: Environmental > Aquatic > Freshwater...
ACCACAATGAAGTGCTGGGGTTGGTGGGCGACAACGCCGCCGGCAAATCTACCCTGATGAAGATTCTCAGTGGGGCATACATCCCTGATGAAGGAGAGATCTTAATCGAAGGTAAGAAGGTACATATTATCAATTCCTGGGATGCGCACCGGCAGGGCATCGAGATGGTGTATCAGGACTTGGCACTTGCCAACAACCTCGACGTGGTCGCCAACGTTTTTATGGGACGTGAAGCGGTGAGTGTAAACCTAGGCCCGATCAGTGTGATGGACGAGCATCACATGGAACAAGAGACGCATCGCTTGTTAGATCGTCTCAAGATTGACATCTCCTCCGTACGCTTGAAAGTGGAGAGTCTGTCCGGTGGCCAGCGCCAAGCGGTGGCCATTGCTCGCGCGACAGCTTTCAATACCAAGGTCACCATCATGGACGAGCCCACGGCGGCCCTGAGCGTAGCGGCCATTAGCAAGGTACTCGATTTGGTGCGGGAGCTCAAGGCACAGGGCTGTTCAATCATCATAATCAGTCACCGCTTAGAAGATATCTACCAGGTTAGCGACCGAATGATGGTGCTGCGCCACGGGCGCAAGGTCTACGACACTCCCGTCACCGGTGACATTGACGATTTCCGCGAGCATGTGGTGGCCTACATAATTGGCGCACGTGATGATTTTTCCGAAGGAGCGAGTAAGCAGTCAAATGATGCACGCAAGTAGGTTCAAGATGTCGTTCATTAAGGATATAAATAAAATATTGCAACAGAATATCCGTGAATGGGGCATGTATATCGCCTTGTTAGTTATCATGGCGTTCTTTACCATCACGACGAAAGGTGTCTTCCTTTCATCGAGAAACATAGGCAATCTGATAAATCAGACCGGCTATATAGCAGTATTGGCGGTTGGTATGACGCTGGTCATTATTATTTCGCATATAGATCTGTCGGTTGGTTACCTCTCAGGCTTCCTCGGTGCGGTAGCGGCAACTGCTATGGAATCCTGGCACCTACCTGTATATGCGAGCATACCGCTTACAGTGACGCTTGGAGTTCTGGCCGGAATTTTCTCCGGTTTCCTGGTAGGGCAGATGAAAATTCCAGCCTTTGTGGCAACGCTTGCCGGATGGTTAGGTTACAGAGGAGCACTGCAACTTGTAACTATGAGTAAGGGCACGATAGTTATTACGAATGCCGCTTTTAATGCCATAGGCAACGGCTATATTCCCGACATTCCCGATATTGGGATTTTACCCGGGGTACATAAATTAACTCTTATCCTCGGGATTCTGGTCCTTCTACTTTTCATCATAAACGCGATGAACAACCGCAGAAAGATGCGGGCCTACAACTTTAAAGTATCGCTGATGTATTTATTCATCATTAAATTGGTATTCATGTCGGCTTTAGTCGGGGGTATTACCTGGGTGCTCGCAGGATACAGAGGCCTCTCATGGACTGCGGTGGTCGTATTGATTGTGGTTTTAGTCTATAATTTCATTATGTCACGGACGGTGCTCGGTAGACATATTTATGCTGTCGGCGGAAACCCAGAGGCGGCTGAGTTGAGCGGCATCAATGTAAAGAAAATAACCTATGTGATTTTCGGTTCGATGGGCATGCTTGCCGCTTTGTCGGGCATATTGTTCGCGTCCCGTTTTAAGTCCGCCACAACGACGGCGGGAACTCTGTTTGAATTGGATGCAATCGCGGCGGCTTTTGTCGGCGGTGTATCAGCATCCGGTGGCGTCGGCAAGGTTACAGGGTCGATCATCGGTGCGTTAGTTATGATGTCACTGACGAGCGGTATGAACCTTATGGGCATCGATATATCCTACCAGTACATCGTCAGAGCCCTTGTGCTTGTGGCTGCTGTTGTATTTGATGTTGCAACCCATAATAGAGAAAAATAATAATTCAATTTTATCTGCAGCTACTTCCTTTGTACTCAATTGCCACCTCTCCATTTCTACCTCCCATGTATTTTTAGAAGGTAGTATATCAAATTTATGAAGAGTGACATTTTCACTTTGCGATACTATGACATTATCACTTTGCGGTGACAGAATTTTTAAATAATTTTGTAATTAACTTTTAAGTAGATACCCACGGGCTTGCCCCTGGGTATCTACTTATTTTAGTTCTATTCGAAAAAAAATATAAAGAAAAGAATGTATTAATGTATCAATCAATGAAGATTAAAAATTTGAAGAATTATAGGATACCCTCTTATGTTCTGGATATCTGGGAAGAACACTATTCTTTTTGTTTATTACCGCGCCGGTATCATTGTCTCACAAAAAGCGGGATTGATTTCGGTCATAAGCAGTCCTATCATAGTGTAAAAACCCAGGGGAAAGAATTATAGTAATTAAGATTATATCACCTCTATCATATAAGAGTTTCTGGAGATGATATTACCTTTTTTATTTTTCAATTTCATTTCAATATTATAAATCCCCTTTTCTTTTAGATTTAATCTGATCAGTCCTTCTGACAGAGGAGGATTAGAAAAATGTTTGACACCATCGGCAGGTATACAACCTATCTCTATTTTCCTTTCTATTACTATCTCTTTATATTTAAGTAAGTTAATTTCGGCATAGGTATTTTCATACTTATCCAGTGTATCATTCACTATCCAGATGTTGGAAATTCCTATAGTCCTCAATGTATCCAGACTCATCTTTTCCCTATCCATATCCATCCCAATTAACACCGGTTGGTAAATAATTTTCAAAACATGATAACTTTTTTTTGGCCTTCGAAAATAATCCACCACACTCCAGGTTATAGCATTCCAATTATCTACGAACATAAATTGAAATATTCCAGTTATTTTAGAATATTTATTCTTGCGATAATTTTCTATGGCATATTTTAACAACTTTGATTGATAGTCCTGGCTGTTTTTTATAAATTCTTCGATGGAATCACCTATATCCACCTTTGCCACATTGAAGGTAGTATCGTATTGAAAATCATGATAGGCCCATACTGACCACTTAGGTGGCCAGAGTTCATCTTTATTCATCATTTCCCTCATCGTCTCCACATTGGGGAGGGCTTGAGCCCCAAATTCATTGATGAAGGGAGCCCCTGGAAGTGAACGAAATTCGTAATAATGAGTCCTATACCAACCTGGATAGGGATGATAGGCAAAGTCAGAGGCTATATCAATATATCTGGTGGAATCTTTGGCTTTTGCAGTTAAGTATAATAATGGGTCAAGCGTATATCTATTAGTACTCGGTTCGTTATGGCAGCACCAGACAGATATGCTGGGATGATTATAAAATTGCTCTATCATATCCCCCATCTGACTAACCGCATTTTGAACAAATTCATCACTCTCTTCATAGCTCCATTGAAGAGGAAAATCTTGCCATACCAATATTCCAGCCTTATCACAGGCCTCATAAAATTCCTGGCGGTTAATATGGGCATGAACTCTTACCGCATTTACATTAGCTTCTTTTAACATCTTTATATCCTGAGCTATTATCTGGTTATTATATTCGCTTAGCCATTGAGCAGGAATAACATTTGTTCCACGGGGGAAGAACCTTTCGCCATTTAAATACCAGCTCCATTGGTTATCTATCTTTATTTCTCTTATGCCAAATTGCACGGAACTTTCATCTAAAATGTTTCTTTTTGAATTCAGAAGAATACATTTTAAATGATATAAATATGGTTTCCCTCTATCCCAGGTGGTCCATAATTTAGGCTTATCTATAGTCTTTACCAGATGGATATTATTCTTGCCTGAAGATAAAAAAATATTTTTGTCAATCTTATATTCTTCCTTAAATCCCACTCCCGAAATTTCCAATATGATTTCTATTTCTTGCGGGAAAACATTATTGTCCAAAGTCACATCTATATCTAAGCGCGCACGGCCATCTTCTAATAGTAAAGGAGATACTTTAATATTTTTATCCCAATGTATTTTGTTTTTTTCTTCAATTAATATATCATTCCATATACCGCCGGTATTTTTATCCTGTCCATATTCAGGGTCCCAGCTACCAGGACGAGTGTCATGATGGTTGAATATCCCTTTTATTAGATATTTCTTATCTGGCCAAACATCAACAGCTTCTTTAGGCGAATCTACCTCCACTTCGAGAAGATTCTCTCCATCTTTTAGCCTATCAGTTATCAGGAAAGAAAATTCCTGGAAGTACCCTTCATGTTTTCCGATTAATCTTCCATTCAGTTTCACCTGACAAAAGTAATCCACTCCTTTGAAGACCAGATAATAGTCCTTATCTTTCTGAAGAGATATCACGAATGACTTCTTATAATATACCTTGCCACTGTGATTTAATCCTTGTAAATACCAATTAGAAGGAACCTGAATATCACTATATTCTTCTTGTTTATTCAAACAAAATTTCCATATTCCGTTAAGAGAATATGTTTTAGAAGTCAAAGACATCAATGAATCTTCTTTCTTTAAATCTTTATTAATTATTTTTACCCAGGATTACAGTCACTTCTACTTCTGTATCCTTCTTATTATAAGGAATTAAATTTCCTTTTATTAATTTTCCATTGATGAGAAAATGTTTAATTCCCTTACAAACCCCCTCAGGATTTTTCACGGTAATATGATACTTTACTCCACGGAAGAGCCGAATAACCCTGTATTCCTTCCAACTTTTGGGAATACAGGGGTCAATCAACAAACCCTGATAATCGGGTTTAATTCCCAAAATAGCCTGGGTAATGGTTACGAAACTCCAGGCTGCTGTACCGGTAAGCCAGGAGTTTTTAGCTTCACCATAGGTTGGTGCATCTCGACCAGCAATCATCTGAGCGTATACATAAGGCTCGCACCGATAGGTTTCTATAAAATTTTCCTTAGTGCTGGGGCAAATTTGTAAGTAATAATTAAAAGCTCTATCACCATTTCCTATCATCGTCTCTGCTATAGAAATCCAAGGGTTACAATGACAAAATATCCCGGCATTTTCTTTATATCCTGGAGGATAAGAAGAAATTTCCCCTAAATTTAAATAATAGCGAGAATAGGCAGGTTGAAGTGACATAATTCCATGGGGAGTCGATAAATATTTTTCCACGCTATCTAAAGCCATCTGAGCTCCACCATCTTTTAAGCCAACACCACCTAAAATACACCAACCTTGAGACTCAATAAATATTTTTCCCTCTCTACATTCTTTGGAACCTACTTTTTTTCCATAATAGTCATAAGCACGTAAAAACCATTCACCATCCCACCCATACCTCTCAATAGCTTCTTTAATCAATTGGTATCCTTTTTTGAGTTCATTAATTTTTTCTTCAGCACCAATCTGTTGACAAAGCTTTATTAATTCACGACAAACATAGAGAAACAAACCGGCAATCATTACCGATTCTGCTGCCCCTCCGTTTAGGTCCCCGGCGGACTGAAAAGATTCTCCGGGCACTTTGGAAAAACAATTGAGGTTCAGACAATCATTCCAATCAGCGTGACCTATAAGAGGAATATGGTGCGGTCCTACATTTTTAAGGGTATAATCAATAGAAACATAAAGATGACTAAGAATAGTCGCTTTGCTGTCGGGGACATCGGGATACCCAATGATTTCTTCGAGAATGGAAAAATCTCCAGTTTCCTTTATATAAGCACAAGTAGAAACAATAAGCCATAATGGATCATCGTTAAATCCTTTGCCTACATTTTCGTTTCCCTCCTTGGTTAACGGTTGATACTGATGATAACAATCTCCGCTAGAGAGCTGAATAGCAGCAAGCTCCAGAATTCTTTTTCTTGCTCTTTCTGGAAATATATGCATAAAACCAAGCAAATCCTGATTGGAATCCCGAAAACCCATTCCACGCCCAACACCAGATTCATATAAAGAAGCAGAACGAGACAGATTAAAAGTGACGATGCACTGATACTGATTCCAAATATTGACCATGCGTTCTACATGTTCATTATCTATTTTCACCTGATATCGACTAAGTAGTCTAGTACAATAGACTTTCAACTCATTAAATGCTTCATCCACCGCTGAGGTAGCTTTTAAAAGCTCCAACTTAGTCCATAATGACTTTTTATTAATAATATTGGGGGCTGAAAACTTTTCATCTTCTTTATTTTCCATATATCCTAATATAAAATGGAATGTTCTATCTTGTCCTGGCTGGAGGGTGACATTGAGCTGATGAACACCAACGGGAGCCCAACCGCTTGCCAGAGAATTAGTGCATCTTCCTTTACTTACCACTTGAGGATTTTCAAACCCATTATGAACCCCAATAAATGCATCGCGGTTAGTATCAAATCCATCTATTTTTTGGCTACAGAAAAAATAGGCATAATGATTTCGTCTTTCCCGATATTCAGTTTTGTGAAAGATAGTATCATTTTCTACTTCTACTTCGCCTATATTGAAATTTCGTTGGAAATTAGTCATGTCGTCCATAGCGTCCCAAAGGCAAAATTCAACTAAGGAAAAAAGGGTCAACCTTTTTTCCTGCTCTCCATGATTTATTATTTTTACTTTCCATATTTCCATATTCTCTCTAAGAGGAACAAAGTAAGTGATCTCTACTTCCACATCATTTTTTTTCCCGCTAATCACCGAATATCCTAATCCATGGCGACAGGAGTAACTATCTAATGAGGTGCAAGTTGGTTTCCAACCGGGATTCCAGATGGTATCACCATCTTTAATGTATAAATATCGGCCACCGACATCCATGGGAACATTATTGTAACGGTAGCGCGTTATTCGACGCAACCTGGCATCTAAATAAAAACTATAGCCCCCCGCGGTATTGGAAATAATCCCGAAATAGTTCTCAAACCCTAAATAGTTTATCCAGGGTAATGGTGTATCCGGGCCTGTAATAATGTATTCCTTATTTAAATCATCAAAATGTCCATACGAATTCATCAATGTTTCCTTCTTGAAATATTTTTTTATCCTTTGGTAGCTCCAGCTACTAACCCTTGAACGAATTGTTTTTGTAACACCGTAAAAAATATTAAAACAGGAAGACTAACTAATATACAGGCAGCCATCATCCCTCCCCAACGGGCTTCCTGGGCGGTAATATACCTTAGGATACCGATAGCTACTGTTGTGGTTTCATTCCCGGTAAGTACTGAGGCAAATAACACCTCATTCCAAGCCATTACAAATCCATATATTCCAACGGCCGCAATTCCCGGCCTCGCTAAAGGAATGATGACTCTAAAAAGAGCTCCTACTTTAGTACATCCATCAATTTGAGCTTGTTCATCTATTTCTCTGGGAATCGTATTAAGGTAACCTCGCAACATCCAGATAGAAAAAGGTAGAGAAAAAGAAGTGTAAGTAAAGATCATTCCCCAATAGGTATCTCTCATCGGAAGACCTATAATCTTCCTTATCCAGATAAACATGACAAAATAGGGAATAAGAAAAAGAATTCCGGGGAACATCTGGGTTGATAATACAGATATACTATAGGCAGTTCTCCCTGGAAAAGAAAAACGAGAGATAGCATAAGCAGCTAAAGTGGCAATAACAACAGAAAAAAACATTGTCCCCAGGCTTATTATTATGCTGTTTTTAAAATAATCAAATATTTTAACCTCTTTATTTACAGTCTTGTAATTAACCAAAGTAAAATTACGAGGTATCCAGCTGGGCTCCTTTCCCGGTATTTTACTATCTGAAGCCTGAATTTCTAATCTTGTTTTAAACGAACCAGAGACCATCCAGGCAAAAGGTATTAACACCGATATTAAAATCATAATGACTGCAAAATACAAAAATATCCTTTCCGTTAATCTTTTTGTTGTCCTATTCAATGCTCTACCTCCCCTGGTCGGATCTTTTTAATATATAAAATACTGAAAATCAACATAATTGCCATCAAAACCACCGACATGGCTGCTCCAATCCCGTAATGAAAAGAATTAAAAGCCTCTCTTAAAATAAGAGTAGAAGGAACATCCGCTGTAATACCCGGATCTGCACCCAACATAACATAAAATTGATTAAAGGCATTAAAATTCCATAGTGTGGATAATAGTAATAGAACGGAAGTTATAGGCATAAGAAGAGGAAAGGTAATATATCGAAACTGCTGCCATATTGAAGCGCCATCAATCTTGGCAGCATCATACAACTCAAAAGGAATAGTCTGTAATCCTGCTAATAAAATTAAACAGGTAAAAGGCCAACCTTTCCAAATACTAGCCACCATCACTGCATAAATAGACTTATCACCAACTAACCAGACCTTCGTCTCTGAAATCAAACCCCAGGATAATAAATATTTATTTACGATACCTATTCTCGCTTGAAACATAAACCTCCAAACACTATAAGCTACTGAATCAGGAATAATATAAGGTAAAAGTATCAATCCTCTAACAATGGTTCTCCCTATAAATTCCTGGTTTAAAATTAAAGCTACTCCTAAACCGATAAAATAACCGATAGAGATTACTGCAATTCCGTAATAGGTTATGTTCCATAAAGAACGTAAAAATCGCCCCCCCGTTGGACTATTTATATCCAAGCCCTCTAAATAATTACCAATCCCAATAAACGGAGCTTTAGACCAATCACTAATGGTATATAGATCAAGATCACTAAAGCTAATTATAAATCCCCATAACATAGGAAGAATATGAACTAAAATCATACAGATAAGAGCAGGTATAATTAAATAATAAGCAATTCGATTCTTTTTTATTTTCTGAATAAATAAATGCATGTTTTTTTATAATTTTTCATAATATTTTTTCTAAATATATAATCCACCAGTCCATATCATGGTTCTATAAGGAGAGAAAACAGTCTTTCCTTTTTTGGTACTCAACTGTTTTCTCCTTTTGTTTAAACGAATCTATCTCTCTATTTCTCTTTAGCTAAAGCTCTATCAACTGCCGCAGCTGCCAGGTCTAAATATTCTTTAGCTGTACCTTCAGTATATTTTCCATTAACGTAAGTACTTAAAATATTTTTAAATTCACTGACTACTGCATTTTCAATATCTCCCCAAACTCCTAATGGAGGATAAGCAGTGGCATAAGATAAAGTCTCTTTAAATACTTTCCAAACCCCGGTATTATAATAAGGATCTTCAAAGGCTTCAATCTTTGCGGGTAACATATGAGTCAGGTTCTTGGTATAATCAACTAGTACCTGCTTCTCTATTAGATAATTCACCCATGCTTTTGCCGCTTCTTTGTGTTTGCTATTGGCAAAAACGACTAAGTTGCTTCCGCCTGAAAAGGAACCTTTACCAACTGGACCCTTCGGAGGTTCGACAATACCATAATTCAAGGCAGGATTCTCGTTTTCAATATTGGCAATGTTCCATGGTCCCATATAACACATCGCCACATTTCCATTTATAAAAGCAGAATCAGCTTGTGGTTGGTTGTATTCAGCACAGGCTTGATCTGCTAATCCCTTCCTTACTAAATCAACATACCATTGCATAGCTATAATACCTGCACCACTATTGAAGGTTGCTTTCTTATGATCCGCACTTAACAGGTCACCTCCGGATTGCCATAAAAGAATAGCCCAGTTATGCAGTAGATCCCAAGCATTGGTCCCAGCCATTGCAAATGCTCTACCCGTCCCAAATTTGGCATTAATTTTTTCTCCTGCCAGCACTAATTCACCCCAAGTCGTAGGTGGTACTGCCTCTGCTTCCTCAAACATATCTTTATTATAGAACAGACATCTTGTCTCCGCAAACCAGGGAATACCATAATAATTGTCTTTGTAGGTGGTAGACTCTAAGTTTGCTACCATAAAACTATCTGCTCCACCAAACCCATTTATATCAATCTGCTCTAACCCGCTAGTAGCAGCAAATTGCGGATTCCAAGTAGTACCTACCTGAGATACATCACATATTGGTTCGATGAGTGACATCGATATTTTTGACCATGCATCCCCCCATCCAACTATCTCATATTTAACGGTAATACCAGTCTTCACTTTGAAATCAGCCGCTGCTTTCTCTAGCCAAGAAAGATGGGAATCATCAGGAGCATTAGGCATAGCCCAAAAGACTATAGTTTCTTGAGCCCAGGCCATTCCTGCATAAAGAAAAAACACTACTAATACTAATAATATAATTTTCTTTAACATTTTTTTAATTTCCTCCCTTTACAAAACTTTTTTATACTTTAAAATAAATTTAACCCCCTAGAATATTTTTAATCTTGACCTATCACCCCTTTCACTTTGAAGAGAGAGAAATTGCAGATTCCCGCTTGATTAACTCTACTGGAATGATAACTTGTCTTGGAGTTCTTCCTTTTTTATGGCCGGAAACTATCCGATCTAAGAGCAACTCGGCTGCTACTTTACCCATCTCTTCTCTTCTTTGTTTTATGGTAGTAAGTGGTGGAATAATATACGGTGAAATATAACTATCATCAAATCCAACGATAGAAACTTTCTCAGGAACCGATATTCCTTTATCATTCAAAGCTTTAATAGCTCCAATCGCCATTTGATCATTCGTGGCAAATATGGCACTAAAATCTAATCCATAGTTATCCAGATATTTTTTTACACTTAAATACCCACTATCTACGATAAAATTTCCACTCAGGATAAATTGACTTTTAATTTTTATTCCTTTATTTTTCAAAGCTCTTTTATATCCATTAAATCGTTCTTTAGAAGAATCAATAAAAGGAACCCCTTGAATGACTAAAATAGAAGAATGTCCAAGATTCAATAAATACTCTGTTGCCATATATCCACCACCAAAGTTATCTATTTTTACCGTATCAACATTTAAGCCGTGAGGGTCTCTGTCCAATAAAACGATATTATAACCTCCTTCTATTAGAGAATGAATATAGTCATCATCACCACTGGTAGTGACCAATATAGCCCCATCGACTTTTTTTGCCTTAAAAAAGTTGACTCCTGCCAGTTCTTCTTTGATAATACGATGGTTTAATGAGATGATAACGTTATATCCTTTCTCTGCTGTCACTGATTCAATCCCATCTATTATTTCTCCATAAAAGTCACCAAGTGCATCTGGTACAGCAATGCCAATACATTTAGAAAGATTAGTCTTTAAACCACTTGCCATAGCAGAAGGAGAGTATCCCAATTCCTCGATCACTTTTAATACACGCTTACGTGTCTTTGGAGAAACACCATTATTTCCATTAAATACACGGGAAACGGTAGTAATGGAAACGTTTGCCTTTTTTGCCACTTCTTTTATAGTTATATTCATATTATTTCTCTTTTCTTATAATAGAAAACGTTTTCTATAATACTAACTCATAATCTATTTTTTGTCAAATAATTTATAATACTTTATGAGACAAATACTAAAAACAGTTTAAGATAGGTTTGATAAAATTTAAAGAAGTATTTAAATGGACATAGGTAGAAAGAATTAGGGCATAATGTTCTGGTTTCAATCAATATCGATTGAAACTATAGAACTGAAAAATGAAGCTAAAGTACCGGTTTATTGTGAGCTAATACAACTCACCTTTATTTTTATCAAGTATTTTTTCACAGTTTTTGGCCTTCTGAAATTAGTCATAAAGGAGATGAATTTTACACTAACTTATATTATCTTTACGTACCCCTCCCATCATCATACCCAATTCCTCAACACTAACTTCATTTCGCTTCACTACTCCCTTAATCTCACCTTCGTAAATAACTGCAATCCGATCAGCAAGTGATAAAATTTCATCCAGGTCATCAGAAATGAGAAGTGTTGCGGTTTTTAATTTTATCCTTTGTTCAATCAATTGACGATGAACATATTCCGTAGCGCTAATGTCTAAACCACGGGTTGGTTGGGCAGCCACCAGAACACTGGGGTTTCGAGAGAGTTCTCGTGCTAAGATTAATTTTTGAATATTTCCACCGGAAAGGCTTTTTAAAGAAGTATAGCGAGAAGGAGTCCTGATATAAAAATTCTCAATTAGACGTTCGCTCTCCTGACCTATTTTATTGAAATTCATAAATATTCCCTTAGTATAAGGCGGGTGGATATGATCTTTAAGAATCAGATTTTCTTCTATATTAAATTCCTGTACAACACCATCTCGCATCCGTTCTTCAGGAATATAAGAAAGACCATAATCAAGAAGCTGGGAAGGATTCCAATTAGTAACATTAATTCCTTTTATAAATACTTTCCCTTGGGTAGGTTTTCGTAGACCGGCGATAACTTCTGCAAGTTCACTTTGACCATTTCCGGAAACCCCGGCAATGCCAAGAATTTCACCAGAGTGCACTTCTAAATCAATTCCCCGCAGGGCAGGAAGTCCTTCATCTCCTTGAACCCAAATTCCTTCTAAAGCAAGAGCTACTTCTCCAAGTTTTACTAAAGGATGCTCAACTTGCAAAAGAACTTCTCTCCCCACCATAAGGCGGGCAAGTTTCTCTTGAGTTGCTTCCACAGCAGGAAGAGTCTTTACTACATTACCATCACGTAGTATGGTTATACGATTACTTAAGGATAGAACTTCACGAAGTTTATGACTGATAAAAATAATAGTATATCCCCTCTTTATCATACTCCGCAAGACGTGGAAGAGTTCTTCCACCTCCTGCGGAGTAAGAACAGCAGTCGGTTCATCCAGGATAAGGAGAGAAGCTCCGCGATATAAGACTTTCAATATTTCCACTCGTTGTTGCTCCCCTACAGAGAGTTGCCATACTTTTGCCTCTGGATCAACATAGAGACCATTTATTTTGACTAGCTCTTTAATACGTTCAGTGACCATATCCAGATCAAGAAGAAACCTTCGTGAGGAAGGAAGTCCTAAGGCTACATTTTCTGCTACAGTAAGAGTAGGGACCAGCATAAAATGCTGGTGGACCATTCCAATCCCCAGTCGAATTGCATCCAGCGGAGAACGTATATTAACCAATTTTCCATTAACGTAAATTTCACCTTCATCCTGGTGATATATACCATAAAGAATTTTCATTAGAGTACTTTTCCCAGCTCCATTTTCACCCAGGAGAGTATGAACTTCCCCTACATGGACATCAAAGTTAATGTGGTCATTGGCCAGAACACCCGGGAACTGCTTCACTATTCCTCTCATCTCTACTGTTTCGACCTTGATCAAATTAATTATTTTAGAACTATTTTTTATCATATCTAAATGAAGACCAGAGCTCTGTAGGGCACTCTGAATCTACCTCTACTTCTCTACCTTGACCTGAATACTTCCTTTAACTATATCCTCGATGGTTTGGCCTACCAGTGCTTCTTGATTTACAACCATTTTGAGACCACCATTAGCTAAGTTAAGAGTAAAGATTTTACCTCCCCTCTCTCCTTTTTTAATCAGGTCAATCATTGGCTTAAGGGCAACTACCCAGTCAACATCTACACTACAGACCACATTTTTAGGGGCCAGGGCAGATTGGTCCACATCATATCCAAACCAGAGAGCTCCTCTCTGACGCGCTACTCCAATTGCCCCTACGGTCATCTGCGCTGTGCCAGTAAGAACATCTGCTCCAGCATTAATATGAGTTTGTGCTGCTTCGGAAGCAAGGGCAACATCACTATAAGAACCAATCCAGGTTATGTTTACTTGAGCATTTGGTTTTACTGCTTGTATACCGACTTTGAATCCTTCGGTATAACGTTTGGCATCACCAGTCTCAATCGGACCAATTACTCCAAAGATATCCTTCTTGGAAAGCTTTGCTGCCAGGACACCATTAACATAGCCCCCTTCCTCAGAGTAAGGTTCATAGGCAAATATATTAGTAATTCCCTTATCAGCAAAAACATTAGCAGTTGACCCCCAGGCAAAACTTGTCTTGGGGAAATCAGGAGCAATATCTGCTAAAGAGGCTCCATACTGCGAACCATGGGCAATTACTAAACTATAACCCTCACTGGCATAATCTCGAATAGCAGCCGCAGCGTCTGCTACCACAAACATATTCTCTGAATAGACAAACTGAAAATTCTCCTTACCCATCTCATTTTGAATCGTAAGCAGGGCATCATACATACTCTGACTCCAGGCAAAATCATTAATCGTACTGGGCATAATTAAGGCTACCCGGAAGGCTTCCGCACCTGCTCCGATACCAAGAGATAAGACAAAAATACTTATTATAGTAAGTATTATTATTATTTTATTCCGTTTCATTTTTTATTCCTCCTATTTTTTAATATTATAACTTAGAATATAGAAAACCTTTTCTCATTTTCAGCACTTTATCTTATTATTAATCACCTCCTATTCCTCTCCACGCTGGAAAGGCTTGTTTAACGCAGCAGGTGGGCGTATACGACGTTTAGCCATTGCGGTAAGCACCACGATGGTAACCAGATAAGGCATCATCAAGGTAAAATCAGGGGGAATATTAATACCTTTTACCTGAACCCAGATTTGAATAGCATTTACAGTGCTGAATAGAAGTGCACCATTAAGAACACTTAGAGGACGCCAAGCTCCAAAGTATACCAGTGCTACAGCAATAAACCCCATTCCATTAGTCAAATTTTGCTGAAATACATTGAGTAGAGCAATAGAGAGAGACGCTCCGGCAATCCCAGAAAGTATTCCACCTGCTATTACCGTGAAATAGCGAATACGCACAATATTAACCCCCAATGAGTCGGCAGCCTGGGGGTTTTGTCCAACTGCTCGAATATTAAGTCCTAAAGGAGTCTTAGTCAACAAAAACCAGGATAGAGGAATCAAGGTAAAGGCACCATATACCAGGATATTTTGCTGAAATAAGATTTCACCTACCACCGGGAGATCAGAAACCCAAGGGATAGGAAGGGGAGGAAAACCATTAACCGTATGTACTGATCCTATCATCACACTAAATAAGACACTACTTAACCCAAGACCGAATATGTAAAACCCAATTCCACTAATTCCCTGTTCAGCTTTTAAGGTAACATTAACAAAAGCAATCAGAAGACCAAATATTGCTCCAACCACTATGGCAGCTAACAAGCCCAGCCCAAGATTTCCAGTCTTAAGAACCGTATAGAAGGCACTAAAGGCTCCCATAAGCATCACCCCATCTACCCCAAGATTAAGTACCCCACTCAACTGCCCGAGTGTTTCTCCAATGGAAGCGTAGAGATATGGTGTGGCCAGACGAATTGCAGATTTTGCAATCCCAATAATAATTGCTTCCATTATTCATTCTCCTTTTTACTTTTATGCTTAGAATTATATCCCACTTCGGTAATCAGTTCCACTCGCCGAGCCTGACTATGGCGTAGATATTCACTTCCTACTACGAAGAGTACAATCAGACCGTTCAAAGCACCAATCAATGCGGAAGGTATTTGCACTACTCTTTGCATTTTATTTGCTCCCGTAAGAAGTGCTCCTAATAATAAGGAAGCCGGAATTGTTCCCAGGGGATGAAGTTGGCCAAACAAAGCAGCCACAATCCCATTAAAGCCCGCACTACCAGTAAAACCAGATGCGGAACCATCGGTGAACATTCGGTGATGGACCCCCAGCACTTCAATTGCTCCACCTAATCCCACTAAAGCTCCACTTAAGAAAAAAGCAAGGATCATATACTTCGGTACATTAATTCCAGACGCTCGTGAGGCTGGTATATTTTGCCCTATCATCCGGATGCGGAAGCCAATGGTGGTCCGCCAGAGAAAAATATAAACCAGAATAGCAAAAAAAATGGCAATTATGGTTCCCAGATTAAGACGAGTAGGAATAAGGCGAGGAAGATCAACTACTTGAGATAAACGGGCAGTCTGAGGAATAAAGGAACCAAGTTTTACCTGGAGAGGGTCCATTATCGGTCCACGAAGAAGATAATTCATCCCATAAACCGCAATATAATTCAGCATTATGGTGCTCAGGATCTCGTTTACATTAAAATAAGCTTTAAGAAATCCAGCAATTCCTCCCCATATCGCTCCACTTAAGAGTCCAACCAACAAAGCAATGATAATCAGTATCCAACCGGCTAAATCTGGAAAGGTAAGACAAATTATAGTGGCGGAGAGAGCTCCAACTACCAGCTGACCTTCCCCGCCAATGTTTAATACCCCAGCACGAAAGGCAATACAAATTCCCAATCCTACGAAAAGCAAAGGAGTTGCCTTGACTATGGTGTCTGCTATAGCATTTATACTCCCAAACGCACCGTTGTACAAGGCCTGGTAGGCAACCCAGGGATTTATTCCGAGAATAGCAATCATCATTGTCCCCATTAACAGGGCAAGGAGAAACGCCGCTATAGGAATAAGGCCGGTTAATATTTCCCGGACCCTCTTATATTTCATCTTACTACCTCTATATAGTTTTTAATTATGTCCTACTCTTTACCTTTTTATATTCGACAAAAGTTTTAAAAATCCTTCTTTTTAATTAAAAGAATTTCAGATTGTAGGTAATTAAATAGACTAAAATAGAAGAGTAGCGCAACTCCGCAGATAACTGCAAAATCCGCTAAATTAAATACACCAGTCCGCAAATTTCCTATTTATGTATAGCAAATTAGCTTCAGGTGATGGTTAAATATAGATTTAAATATCAATAGTACATCCTGGGAGCGAGAACCTTCCAGGTATCGGTTACTTTCAGACCTTCCAACTCGAGTAAAGCACGTTTCATATCCAAACCCCCCTGATATCCTCCCAGCTGGCCATCTGACCTAATGGTTTAATGACATAACTTCTAATTAATTCCCCGGAATAAATGTAATGTGAATCATTAGATGAATCAATTTTTGCTGGTTCAATCCTCTTAAGTAAGTCGAGGCCCATCTTGAAGAGAACCATGCCACCCAGTAATTTTGTCAGGGTACAGTCCTTTGACAAACCAATTAAAATTAAAGAAGGGCAGTACTAAAATATCTCTCCGCTCGGTCAGGCAGCACCGTGGCCACTCGATTTTTCCCATTATCTATATGCAAAGCGGCAAAGACATTAGCCCCGGAAGAAGTACCTACTAATAATCCTTCTTCCTGAGAAAGCCGACGGGTGGTTTCAATGGCTTCCTCATCAGTAACCGTAAAGACCATATCTACCAGGTTTATATCCAGAACATCAGGTACAAAACCATCACCGATTCCCTGAATCTGATGAAGACCTGGTTCCCGATGCAATAAGGCAGCGGAGTTCTTTGGCTCCACTGCTACTATTTTTACTTTAGGATTTTTTTCTTTTAGAAATTTTCCGATTCCCTGCAGGGTACCTCCACTTCCTACCCCGGCTATAAAGACATCTACCTTCCCCTTCATATCCTCCCAGATTTCAGGACCAATCTGCTGATAATGAATCTCTGGGTTATGAGGATTTACAAATTGGTCGGCTACAAAAAATTTCTCCGGTTCCACTTCGGTAATCCCTCGTAATTTTTTTATACTTCCGAGTAGGTTCTTTTCAGCCGGGCTAAAGATAATCTCTCCGCCAAAGGCTTGGATTATTTTTCTTCTTTCTTCACTCATATTATCGGGCATTACACAGATTACTCGATAACCTTTTTGGACTCCTACCAGGGTCAATCCGATGCCGGTATTTCCGGAAGTAGCTTCTATAATGGTCATCCCCGATTTAAGTTTACCTTCTTTTTCAGCCATTTCAATAATATGTTTAGCTACCCTATCTTTAATACTTCCACCGGGGTTTAGAAACTCCGCTTTTACAAATACATTTCCCGAAGACATTTTCTTTAATGGAATTAAAGGAATATTTCCTATGGCGTCCAAGACAGAATTTATCAGCATAAAAACAAGCCTCCTCAGTTGATACGAAAAATATTTAATAAAAAATATGGTAATAACAACAAAAAAAATTATAACTATGATTATAAATATAATTTTTATGAAAAAATATCTTGATTAAGAATTATAACAAAATTAGTCAACTTTTGCAATAAAAACTTTTTTATTTTTTTATTGAAAATATTTTTTAAAAAAAGAAGGATTTTTAAAATATGGTGTCGTAGATAATAATAGTGATCTAAATAATTAATTTAAGAAAGGAGGATAC